>WNGP01006582.1_pt1 | contig 14547 bp, 10 predicted proteins | sample 5407671 | NCBI WGS metagenome assembly WNGP01 (sample SAMN13153381, study PRJNA577476) | soil metagenome | isolation source: 40 cm soil or saprolite under Garry oak tree replicate 2 | place: USA:California | collected 2016-06-15 | reverse complement strand
CGGCGATCACGGCCAGCGCGAGCACGGCCGCCACCCACGGCCAGACCTTGCGCTTGCGCCGCGGCTCGCGCGCCCCGGTCTCCTGGGGCCCGTACTGATAGGGCGCCAGCGCGCCGGTCTGGCCCTGGAGCTGCGTCTGGCCGGTCATCGGGTCCATCCGCCTGGTGCCGGGGCCGGGTCCGGCGTAGGACGCGGTCATCGGCATCGGCGCGGCGACCGGGAAGCCGGACAGCGCGCGCTGGATGTCGCTGCGCATGTCGGCCGCCGACTGGTAGCGGTCGGCCGGGTCCTTCTCCATCGCCCGCAGCACGATCGCGTCCGCCCACGCGGGCAGCTCGGGATCGACCGCGGACGGCGGGATCGGGGCCTCCCGCACGTGCTGGTACGCGATCGAAACCGGGGAGTCGCCGGTGAACGGCGGCCGGCCGGTCAGCAGCTCGTAGATCAGGCAGCCGACCGAGTACAGGTCGGAGCGCGCGTCCACCCGCTCGCCCCTGGCCTGCTCGGGCGACAGGTACTGCGCGGTCCCGATCACCTGCGCGGTCTGCGTCATCGTGGCCTGCGTGTCGGCGATCGCGCGGGCGATGCCGAAGTCCATCACCTTGATCTCGCCCTGCCGGTTCAGCATCACGTTGCCCGGCTTGATGTCGCGGTGCACGATGCCGGCCCGGTGGCTGTAGTCCAGCGCCCGCAGGACGCCGTCGGTGATCTCGAGCGCCCGCTCGGGCAGCAGCCTCCGGTCGTCCCGCAGCAGGTCCCTGATCGTCCGGCCGTCGACGAACTCCATCACGATGAACGGGACGTGGGACATCCCCGCGTTGTCCTCGCCGGTGTCGTAGACGGCGACGATCGAGGGATGGTTGAGCGAGGCGGCGGACTGCGCCTCGCGCCGGAACCTGGCCTGGAAGGTCTGGTCCCTGGCCAGGTCCTCGCGCAGCGTCTTCACCGCGACGACGCGGTCGAGGCGAAGGTCACGGGCCCGGTAGACCTCGGCCATGCCGCCACGGCCGACGATGCCGTCGAGTTCGTAGCGGCCGCCGAGGAGCCTTGGCTGAGTCATGTCTCGCACTTACGTTACCGTCCTGCGTCGTGGTGGCCGGCCGGCCCGGCGGGATGAGCCAATGCGAGCCGTTGAGAAATCTATGTCATGACCTGTCCGGGCGCTCAATGCTGCCCCAGGTACGCCTGGATGATCTTGAGCGCGATCGGAGCGGCGGCGTCCGCGCCGAAGCCGCCGCCCTTCACGATGACGCCGACGGCGACCTGCCGGTTGCCGGACGCCGGGGTGAAACACGTGAAAACCGCGTCGTCGAGGTTCGAGTTGTTCACGCCGTTCTGCGCGGTTCCCGTCTTCCCGTAGATCACCATGCCGGTCGCCGGGGGTCCCGCGGTCTGGTACGCGGTACCGTTCGGGTCCTGCGTGACGCCCTTCATCATCTCGGTCAGGTAGCCGGCCTGCGCCGCGGAGATCGGGCTGCCCAGCGCGGCCGGCTGCGCCGAGTACACGGTCGACTGGTCCGGGGCCTTGATCTGCGCGACCAGGTAGGGCCGCATCGTCGTGCCCTGGTTGGCGATCGTCGCCGCGACCATCGCCTCCTGCAGCGGCGTCTCGGTGTCGTTGAACTGGCCGATCGCCGACAGCGCGACCTGCGCCGGGTCCGTCAGCGCCGGGTAGGCGCTGGCCGTGACCGGGAGCGGGATCGTCAGGTGCGAGTTGTTGAACCCGTAGGCGTTGGCCATGCGGTACAGCGCGCTGCCGCCGACGGTGTCGCCGAGCTTGGCGAACGCCGTGTTGCAGGACACGGTCAGCGCGAACAGCATCGTCGGATTCCCGTTCCCGCACGGCGCGCCCGCGTCGTTGTACAGGTAGGAATGACTGCCCGGCAGCCGGTACGCCGTCGGCGCGGGGATGGTGGAGTTCTGGTTGGCGACCTTGCCGGTGGCGAACGCGGCCGAGCTCGTGATCAGCTTGAACGTCGACCCCGGCGGGAACGTGTCGTTGAGCGCGCGGTTCACTAGCGGCTGGTCCGGGTTGTTGCGGATCCGCTTGTCGACCTTGGCCAGCCTGTCGCTGCTGAACGTGGTGTAGGCGTTCGGGTCGAACGACGGGTAGGAGGCCAGCGCGAGGATCGCGCCGGTGCTCGGATCGATCGCCACCGCGGCGGCCGGCTTGCCCATGGCCTGCAGCGCCCCGTAGGCGGCCGCCTGCGCCTTCGGGCTGATCGTCAGGTAGACGCTCGCGCCCTGCTTCGGCTTGCCCGTGAAAAGGCCCTTCAGGTTATACACGGCCAGGCTGGGAGCTGTTCCGGCCAGGAACTTGTTCTCGGCCTTCTCGATTCCGGTCAGGCCGAACGGCGAGGTCGTGCCGAGGATGGAGTCGTAGCCGGTGACGGGGGCGTACTCCCGTCCTGCCCGGTAGAAGCGCTTGTAGTCGCCGCCCTTGACCAGCCTGGACCTGGCCACCACCATGTCGGCCCCGCCGGGCTCGTCGCCCGCGGCGATGATCTCGCCGCGCCAGTTCTTGAACTGCTCGTTGAAGACCCTGGCGTTGCCTGCCTCGGCCGCCAGCGAGTTCACGCGGAACACCTGCAGGTAGTTGATGTTGATCATGAGCAGCACGAACATCGCCAGGCTGGCGATGGACAGTCTGCGGATGGCCCGGTTCATCCGGCCCGCACCACCTGGGTCAGGCCCTCGTCCTGGATCGACTGCGGCGCGGGCCGCCTGGCGGTATCGCTGACCCGCATCAGCAGCGCGATCACTATCCAGCTCGCCACCAGGGATGAGCCTCCCTGGGACAGGAACGGTGTCGTGATGCCGGTCAGCGGGATGAGCTGGGTGACGCCGCCGACGATGATGAAGACCTGGAGCGCGAGTACGAACGCCAGCCCGGCCGCCAGCAGCTTGGCGAACGGGTCGCGCACGGCGATGGCCGCGCGCAGGCCGCGCTGAACGAGCAGGCCGAAGATCAGCAGCAGCGCCATGAGGCCGGTCAGCCCGAGTTCCTCGCCGAACCCGCTGAAGATGAAGTCACTCTGGACCAGCGGCGTGTAGAACGGCTGACCCTGGCCGAGGCCGGTGCCGAAGGTGCCGCCGTACGCCATCCCCTCGAGCCCCTGGACGAGCTGTTCGGACGAGCTGTAGATGTAGTGCCGGTTGAACGGGTCCTGCCAGATCGTGAACCGCTCGTGCACGTGCGGGATGACGACCCCGGCCAGCAGCGCGCCGGCCACGAACAGCAGGATGCCGATCAGCAGCCACGACTTGCGCTGGGTGGCGATGTAGAGCGTGGCCACGAAGAGTCCGAAGAACAGCGCCGAGGTGCCGATGTCGGACTCGAAGATCAGGATCAGCATGGCGATCGCCCACAGCGTCAGGATCGGGCCGAGGTCGCGGCCGCGCGGCAGGTCGATTCCGAGGAAGCGGCGGCCGGCCAGCGACAGGGCGTCCCGCTTGGTGACGAGGTAACCGGCGAAGAACACGGCCAGCGCGATCCTGGCGAACTCGCCCGGCTGGATCGAGAAGCCGCCGAGTATGATCCAGACCTTGGCTCCGTTAACCGAGCTGAGGCTGGTCGGCAGCAGCGCGGGGATGGCCAGCAGGATCAGGCCGATCGTGCCGAGCGTGTAGGTGTAGCGCTGCAGGACCCGCGGCTCGCGGATGACGGCGAGCACGCCGATGAACGCGACGATGCCGACCGCCGTCCACATAAGCTGGTACAGGGCGGCGTGGCTGGTGAGCGTGCTGATCGTCAGGCCGGGGTTGCCGTTGCGGCCGGACTCCTGCAGCCGGTAGATCATCACGATGCCGAGCCCGTTGAGCACGGCGGCGAGCGGCAGCATCAGCGGGTCGGCCCACGGCGTGAGCTTGCGCACGCTCAGGTGGGCGAGCGCCATCAGCACGGCGAACCCGGCGATGTAGGTCACGAGCCCGGACGGGATGTGCCCGTTCAGGCCGAGGCCGGCCGCCGCGTACGCGAACGCCATGATGGCGACGGCGAAGCAGAGCATGGCGAACTCGGTGCGGCGCCTGCCCCGTGGCAGCGCCACCGACCGGTTCGCCGTGCCGCGAGACGGGAAGGCGTCCATGCTGGGCACAGCGCTCATTGGCGCGCCTCCGGCGCGGTGCTGGTCTGGCGCGCCTCCGGCACGGTGCTCATCCGGCGGCTCCCGGGGAAACGGAGCAGAACGGCGGCAGCACCGGCTTGGGCGGATACGAACCCGACGACCCGGCCGGCGGCTTGGCGCCTTGCCCGCCGGTCTGGCCCGCCTGCCCGGTCTTGCTCGTCTGGCCGGTCTTGCCCGTCTGGCCGGACTGGCCCGATCCGCTCGCCTGGCTCGCCGAGGTGCGCTTGGCGCCCGGGCTGGCTGAGGGCGTGGCCCGCGGGTGCGCGGCAGGCCGAGCCGACATCCGCCTGGCGGTCGTCTGGCCGAACCGCGCGGCCGACTGATTGGGCCCGGCCGGCTGAGTGTGCCCGGCCGTCGTCTTCGGCCGGTGCGCCACCCACTGCCTGATCGCGGTCTGCACGACCGTGCACCGGTAGTCCTGCCTGATCTGCGACACGATCTGGTGCGCCTTGCGCAGGCTCACCGCCGGGATGGTCGCCTGGATCAGGCCGGCCTCGCCACTGGGCACGGCGGTGATCGGGATGTCGGTCCGCTCGACCATGCTGGACAGCGTGATCCCCGCGACCGCCTGGTTCACGCCGCGGAACACCACGACCTTCCCGCCGGCGGTGCCGACGTAGTACTCGTCCTGGGTGACCCGCCAGCCGTACAGGCCCCCGGCGGTGACCACCGCGAGCAGCATGAGCAGCGCAACGGAGACCACGGGCCAGCGCCGCCGCAGCGGCCTGGTCGGCCCGCGCTCGGCCGGCCGCTGCCTCGCGGGCGGCAAAGCCGGGGTGCGCGCCGACGTCGGCGTCCGTGCCGGTCCCGGTGTCGGCGTCCGTGCCCGTCCCGGCGTCGGCCACGGTCGCTCCGGCCAGGCCCGTCTGGCCGGTCGTGAGCAGGTGCGCGCGCGCCGCCGGGCTGTCGCTGCGTACCGGCTGGATCGGCTGGTCCGCGCCGCCGGTCAGCGCTCCGACGACGATGACGTCCTGGGTCGGCGTCAGCCCGGACTCGGTGTCGATGACGTCGGCCAGCACGCAGGTGATGTTGTCCGGGCCGCCGCTGCGGATCGCGAGGTCGATGAGCTTGGCGACCGCCTCGTCCAGATCGGTGAACTCGGCCAGCGTCTTGTGCACGGTCTCGTCGCTCACGACGTCGGACAGGCCGTCCGAGCAGAGCAGGTAGCGGTCGCCGACCTTGGCCTTGAGCATCGCGAGGTCGGGTTCGGCCGGAACGCTGCTCTGCAGCGCGCGCATGACCAGCGACCGCTGCGGATGCGAGGCGGCTGCCTCCGGGGTCAGCTTGCCCTCGTCGACCAGCGACTGGACGAGCGTGTGGTCGTGCGTGATCTGCTGGAACACCCCGTCGCGCAGCAGATACCCGCGCGAGTCGCCGATATGGCACAGCGCGGCCTCATCGCCGGACCACAGCAGCGCCGTCAGCGTCGTGCCCATGCCCTCGGTGGCCGGGTCGGCGAGCGTGATCTGCCGCAGTTCGGCGTTGGCGTCCGCGATCGCGTCGGCGAGTGCCTGGAGCATGTCGATGCCGCTCGTGTCGGCGTCAAGCGGCGCCAGCGTCGCGATCGCGACCGCGCTGGCCACCTCGCCCGCGGCGTGCCCGCCCATCCCGTCGGCGATGGCCAGCAGGTGCGGCCCGGCGTAGGCCGAGTCCTCGTTACCGTCACGGAGCAGGCCGACATCGGACCGGACCGTGTAACGGAGTGCAATGCTCATTTGCGCAGCTCCAGGACGGTCTTGCCGATGCGGACAGGCACGCCGACCGGGACCGGCGTCGGCTGGCTGACCTTCTGCCGGTCCAGGTAGGTGCCGTTCGTGGACCCGAGATCCTCGACGATCCACTCGCCATTCTGCGGATACAACCTGGCGTGTCTGGTCGAAGCGTAGTCGTCGGTCAGAACCAGGGTGGCATCGGCGGCCCGGCCGACGGTGATCTGCTGCTCGCCGAGGTCGATCGCCGTCCCGCTGAGGCTACCGCCCGTCACGACCAGCGTCCTCGGAGCGGCCCTGCTGTGCCTGGTCGGCCTGACCGGCCCGGTGGGCTGGTTGTGCCTGGACTGCTGCCGCGACTGCTGCCGCGCGGCCCGGCGCTGGCTGCGCGGCGAGGCCGGCTGGTCGAACAGGTCGGTACGCACGACACCCACCGCAGCGATGACGAACAGCCAGAGCACGGCGAGGAATGCCAGCTTGATGATGTCGAGAGTGAGCTGGTTCATCGGATCATGAGTCCTCGAGTGGCCGACAGCCCACGTGGGCCGCAGCCGCCGCCGCGGCTGCTCTGTAAGTAACTACTCGCTTCCCGCTGTTCGTCAGTACGTACTCTCCCGGCGGAAGACCAGGGTCGTGCGGCCAAGGGTAACGCGAGTACCGTCCGTGAGCGATATTCTCCTGATCGGTTGGCCGTCAACGAACGTTCCGTTCGTCGAGCCTAGATCGACCAGGACCACTTCGCCGTCCTCGACCCGGATCTCGGCGTGGTGCCTGGACACGCCCTGGTCCACCAGGCGCAGATCGCAGTCCGTGCCACGGCCAAGTATGGTCAGCGGCGAGGTCAGCGGGAACGTCCGCTGCGTCGCCGCGCCGCGACCCGGCTCAGCGGTCGAGACGAGCAGCCTCGGCGAGCCCGGGTAGCCCTCCTGCGGCCGCGGCAGGTCGCTCACCGGACGGCGGATCTCGCCGTCTTCCACGGTCGTGCCCCTGATCACGCCCGAGCGGATGCGGAAGGTCCCGATCGTGAGGTCGGGCACGCCCTCGAACCGGATCCTGACCGGCCCGACGAAGGAGTACCCCTGCTCCCTCGCGTAGTCCCTGGCCAGGGTGGCAAGCTCGAGCCCGAGGTTGTCGGCGTAGACCTCAAGCCGGTCGTAGTCGGCCTGGGCGATCTCGGCCACGAAGTCGTTGGGGACCAGGGTCCTGCCTTGTGCCACTATCGCCGCGCGATCGTCCATCTCGCGCTGGACGGCGCCGGCCACTTCGGTCGGCTGAAGGTCAGACTTGAAGGCGCGTGCGAAACCACCGTCATACATCTCCTGAAGCCGGTGCTCGAAGCGCTGCAGCACTCCCACCCATGCACCTCCTGTCCCGTTCGCATTCGATGGTATCGGCGACATGGCATAGCTTGGCGCGTGCTAACCTGCCAGAGCCCGAGGGCGGGTGGCGGAACGGCAGACGCGCACGGTTCAGGTCCGTGTGTCCGAGAGGACGTGAGGGTTCAAATCCCTCCTCGCCCACCGCGCTGTCTCGCTCCGTCCCTGGCAGAATCATTATCGTGCCGGAACTTCCCGAAGTGGAGTCACTTGCGGCGGACCTGCGCGAGCGCGCGGTCGGCCGCGTCATAGATCGTGCCGATATCGCCGAGTTCTCGGTGCTGAAGACCTACGACCCGCCGCTCACGGCGCTGCACGGCGCCGTCCTGACCGACGTAGGCCGGCACGGCAAGTTCCTCGACCTGGTCACCGGGACGGCCGACGCCGCGGGGCCGGCCACGGGCGGCGCGCTGCACCTGATCACGCACCTGGCCAGGGCCGGCTGGCTGCGCTGGCGCGAGAACCTGCCCGACCAGCCGGCCAGGCCGGGCAAGGGCCCGCTCGCGTTCCGGCTGCGGTTCGCCGACGGCGCGGGGTTCGACCTGACCGAGGCCGGGACCCGCAAGCGGCTCGCCGTCTACCTGGTGACCGACCCGGCCGCGGTGCCGGGGATCGCCTCGCTCGGCCCCGACCCGCTGGCGCCCGAGTTCACCGCCGAGGTGCTCGGCGGCCTGCTCGCCGGGCGGCGAACGCAGATCAAGGGCGTGCTGCGCGACCAGAAGATCATCGCGGGCATCGGCAACGCCTACTCCGACGAGGTCCTGCACGCCGCGCGGATGTCGCCGTTCCGGCTCGCCTCGAGCCTGGGCGCCGACGACGTTGCCGCCCTGCACGACGTGATCGTCGCGACGCTGCGCGCCGCCGTGGAGCGGTCCGCCGGGCTGGCCGCGTCGGAGCTGAAGAAGGAGAAGAAGGCCGGGCTCGCGGTGCACGGCAAGGCCGGCGAGAAGTGCCCGGTCTGCGGCGACGTGATCCGCGAGGTCTCGTTCGCCGACTCGGCGCTGCAGTACTGCCCCACCTGCCAGACCGGCGGCAAGCCCCTGGCCGACCGCCGCCTGTCGAGGCTGCTCAAGTAACTGCCCGGGTTCCATGAGCTCGCCGGTGCCGTCAGCGGAAGATCTTGCCCAGCTTGCTGAACAGGGCCAGGTCGCAGCCGCCGTCCATGACCAGCCGGTGCACCTTGGTGCCGAACCAGGTTCCGGTCACGATGATCTTCCGGTCGCTGCGCAGGATCATCGGGCAGGCGATCGCCTTGGACCGCGGCGCGAACGGGTTCTTCAGCTTGAGCAGGGCCGAGCACGCCGTGGCGGCGTTCGGGCGCGTGCCGCCCGCCGGTTCGCAGCTCAGCGTCCAGTGCCTGACGACCGGAGTGCCCGGACCGTGGTTGACCTTGAACGTGAGCGCGACCTTGGCGGTGGGGGCGGTCCCGCCCGGGCTGGCCGACGACGAGCAGGCCGCCGGGGCGAGGGCGACCGCCGCGGCCGCCAGCCCGGCCAGCAGATTCGCGCACGTGCGAGATTTGACTGTCACGACCATTGGACGCGTTTGCTCCCTGCGGGGTTCCGGGGCGAGCGGACGGGGGTGTGCAACAGGTGCTCGGCGGCGCGGGTTGCCGCCCGCAGCCGCCAAGATCTACGGGACACCCTAGCGTCGTGTCAGGCTTGGCAGATGCGGAAGCTGATCGCTGAGTTGCGTGCCGTCACCGGTCCCGCGCACGTGCTCGCCGAGCCAGATGTGGTGGCGGGCTACGCCACCGACTGGACCCGCCGTTACGCGGGCATCGCGAGCTGCGTGGTCAGCCCCGGCTCGGCCGGCGAGGTCGCCGACGTGATCCGCGCCTGCGCCGCGCACGGCGCGGCGATCGTGCCGCAGGGCGGCAACACCGGCCTGGTCGGCGGGTCCGTCCCGCCGCCCGCCGGACCGGCCCCGGCCCCGGCCCCCGTGATCCTGTCGGCCAGGCGGCTGACGCGCCTTGACCCGGTGGACGTCGGGTCCGGCCAGGTCACCGCCGGCGCCGGGGTGAACATCGCCGGGCTCCGCGCCCACGCGGCCGCGGCCGGGCTCCGCTACGGCGTGGACCTCGCCTCGAGGGACTCGGCCACGGTCGGCGGGACGATCGCGACCAACGCCGGCGGCATCCACACGATCAGGTACGGCCCCACCAGGTCCCAGGTCGCGGGCGTGACCGCGGTGCTCGCCGACGGCAGCATCGTCGGCAACCTGTCCGGGCTGACCGCCGGCAGCACCGGCTACGACCTCGCTCAGCTACTGACCGGCAGCGAGGGCACGCTCGCCGTGATCACGGCCGCGCGGCTGCGGCTGCGAGCCGCCGAGTCGCCGGCCGCGGTGCTGCTGGCCGGCGTGGCCGGGATCGACCGGGCCGCGGACCTGCTCGCCGTGATCAGGGCGGCCGTTCCCGGGCTGCTGGCCGCCGAGTACGTTGACGCGGCGGGCCTGGCCCTGGTCCGCGACGTCGCCGGGCTGCCGCCGCCGCCCGGCCGGGGCCGCACCGGGCTCCTGCTCGCCGAGATCGCTTCGGACCGGGGCGATGCGGACGATTTTCTGCAACGGCTCGCTGGCGTTCGGTTGCCCGCCGACACGGCGATCGCCCGCGACGTGACCGGCATGGCCGCGCTGTGGGCTTACCGGGAGCGGCTGACCGAGGCGATCGCGACCGCGGGGATCCCGCACAAGATCGACGTGGCGGTCCCGGCGGGCGAGCTTGGCGCGTTCCGCGGCGAACTCGATGACGTGGTCTTGCAGGCGGCCGGCGCCGGAGGCGCAGGCCCCCGAGCCGGGCCGGCCAGCCCGCCGCGGGTCATCGTGTTCGGCCACATCGGCGTCGGGAACCTGCACGTGAACGTGCTCGGCCCCGACCCCGCCGACACGTCGGTCGACGCCGCGGTGGCCAGGCTCGCCGCGGCGCACGGCGGCTCGGTCGCCGCCGAGCACGGCGTCGGCCGGGCCAAGACCGGCTGGCTCGGCTGGACCCGCTCGGCCGCCGAGATCGCGGCGATGCGGGCGATCAAGGCGGCGCTCGACCCGGCCGGCCTGCTCAACCCGGGCGTGCTGTTGCCCTCCGGCTGACAGTTTCCCGCGGGCCTGGGCTGCCCCGCGAGCTCCGTTGATCTGATTGAACTTGGCTGTTTTTCGCCGTCGCAGACGATCGCTCGCGTCGCAGCCTGCGCTTTTGCCGATCCGAATTGCCGAACTGATGTCACGATAGGGGCGTGTGGCGCAGGCGGCAGGCGACGGCGGGACCCGACCAGGCGCGGATCGATGCCACCGCGCGGGCGGTCATCGACTGCGCGCCGGGCCCGGTGATCGCGCTCGGCCGGGACCGCGCGGTCTGCGTCTGGAACTCCGCGGCCGAGCGGATGTTCGGGTGGACGGCGGCCGAGGTGCTCGGGCTCGAGCCGCCGATCATCCCCAGGGAACTGCGGGCCGAACACAACGCGGTGCTCGAGCGGGTCGCGAGCGGAGGCCCGGTCTCGCTGGCCACCAGGCGGATTTCCAGGGCGGGCGAGATGCTCGACCTGCGGATCGACACCGCCGCGCTGATCGACGACTCGGGCGAGCGGCTCGGCTGGATCATCCTGAGCCACCCCAGCGACGAGGACGGCGCGGTCCGGCACTACATGGCCGAGCGGGCCCGGGTCGTGCGCAGGCTGGGCGACGTGGTGGCCGACATGAACGCCGACCTGGACACCGAGGCCGTGCTCGACCGGATCGCGGCCAGCCTGCGCGAGCTGACCAGGGCGGACGCGGGCGGGTTCGTGCTGATCGAGGGGGAGCGGCTGCGGCTGGTGTCGATGGACGGGCTGCCCGCCGAGCTGCGCGGCCGTACCGCCGACATGCCGAGCAGCCTGGTCGGCGAGCTGATGCGGTCGGGCAACAGCGTGCTGATGCGGACCGGCGAGTCCGGCCGGTTCGACGAGCTGATCTGGTCCGCGCTGCCCGGGCTGCACACGATCACGCTGAGCCTGTCGTACGTGGCGGGCAAGCCGTACGGGGCGCTGTACGCGCTGTACAGCGGGCGCAAGGTCGGTCACGTCGATCTGGAGCTGCTCGAGCTGCTGGCCGGTCATGCCAGCGTCGCGCTGTCGAACGCCACCGCGTTCGCCGAGGTGGTGCGGCAGCGCGCGCACGAGCGGGCGGTGATCGACAGCAGCGCCGACGGCATCGCCGTGCTGGACGGGGACGGCCTGGTCCGGCAGTGGAACCCGGCCGCGCACGCGCTGACCGGAGTCTCCGCCGCGCGGACGGCCGGCCAGCCGCCGCCGTTCCCGCTGCCCGAGCCCGGCGCGACGCTGACCTGCCGGCTGCCGAACGGCCGCTGGATCGACGTGCTCTGCACGGTGCTCGAGGGCCGGGACGAGCAGGTGGTCGACTTCCGCGACGTCACGGCGGCCAAGGAGCTCGAGGAGGCCAAGGACCTGTTCCTGGCGACGACGAGCCACGAGCTGCGAACGCCCATCACCGTGGTCCAGGGGTTCGCGAGCACGCTGGCGAGCCGGTGGGACAAGCTGCTCGACTCCGACCGGCGGACGGCCGTGCAGACGATCGCCGAGCGCGCCGAGTCGCTGGCCAGGCTCGTGGACCAGCTACTGCTCGGCTCCCGGGCCGGCGCCAACCGGCTCACGGTGAGCAACGAGCCGTTCGACCTGGCCAGGCTGCTGACCGAGGCCGCGGCGGTGTTCCGGCCGCTGTCGGACCGGCATGTGCTGGCGACCGACATCCCCGGCGACCTGCCCGCCGCGCACGGTGACGCGGGAGCGACCGACAGCATCGTCAGCCAGTTGCTGGAGAACGCGTACAAGTACTCGCCGGACGGCGGGACCGTGACGATCGCCGCGCGGGCCGTCGCCGATGACGGCTCGGTCGAGGTGACGGTGCGGGACGAGGGCATCGGGATCGCGCCGGCCGACGTCGAGCGGGTCTTCGAGCGCTTCGTCCAGGGCGAGGCCGGCGACCGGAGGCGGTTCGGCGGTATCGGGCTCGGCCTGTACATCGTGCGGCAGCTCGCCCGGGCGCAGGGCGGCGAGGTGTGCGCGGCGGCCGGGCCGGACGGCGGCACGACCATGCGCCTGACGCTGCGGCAGGCCGCCGCGGCCGGTGACGGCGACGGTGCGGAAACGGACGGGAGCGAGGGCGGTGACGGTCCCGGCCACCGGAAGTCCGCGCCCCCCAACGGGCGCAGGGTGCCGCCGATGCTGTCCAGGCCGCTGCTGCCGCGTCAGCGGACGCCGAGCGACGACAGCACCCCTCGGCCAGACTGACCGGTGCCGGCCTGAGCGGGTGCCTGGCTGAGCGGTGCCGGCCCGAGCGGTGCCGGCCCGGGCGGTGCCAGCACGGAACGTCAGGCCTCCGGGGCGCTGATCCGCTTCCTGGTCACCGGGTCCCTGGTGACCTTCTCGCCGCCCGAGGCGTCGATGTACCTGTCGATGATGCCGATGACGTCCTCGCCCTGATCCACGATCGTGCCCCGGTCCAGCCAGATCACCCGGTTGCAGGTGTCCTCGACCTCCTCGAGGTCGTGCGCGACCAGGAACACCGTGCCCGCCTTGTTGCGCAGCTCGTCGATCCGCGCGTGGCTCTTGACCCTGAACTCGGCGTCGCCGGTCGCCAGCGCCTCGTCGATCAGCAGGATCTCGTAGTCCTTGGCCGCCGCGATCGCGAACCGCAGGCGGGAGCCCATGCCCGACGAGTAGGTCTTCATCGGCAGGTTGATGAACTCGCCCACGCCGGAGAAGTCCACGATCTCGGCATACTTGGTCTTGATGTCGACCTTGGTCATCCCCATCGCCAGGCACCCGAGCACCACGTTCCGCTCGCCGGTGAGGTCCTCCATCAGGGCGGCGTTGACGCCGAGCAGGGAGGCGTCGCAGATCGTGTAGACCGTGCCGTGCTCGGGCGGGAGCAGCCCGGCGATCGCGCGCAGCAGCGTCGACTTGCCCGAGCCGTTCCTGCCGATGATGCCGATCGCGTCGCCGCGGTAGGCGACGAACGACATGCCCCGGATGGCGTGCACCTCGCGGATCGCGGGCCTCGTCTTCCGGCCGAGTATGCGGAACAGGGCGGTCGACGCGGTGCCGCGGTCCCCGCCGACGCCGTAGACGCGGTAGACGACGTGCAGGCCGTCGACGATGACGGTCGGCTCGGCGGCACCGCTCGCGCCGCCAGCCTGGTCGGGGGACGTCGCGCGGGTCGCGGTGGCTGCGCGGGTTGCGGTGGCTGCGCCGGTCGCGGCGGCTGCGCTCTTCGCCGGCTTAGCCACGGCCGTAGTTCACCTCCTTCCGCCAGAAGTACCAGAAGCCGAGCAGCAGCGCGGTGACCGCCCACCCGGCCGCGATCAGCCACAGGTGGGTCGAGACCACGGTGGAATGGCAGTAGGCGCTGCCGTACTGGCTGAGCGGATGGGGTTGCGGCAGGTTGTTCTTGACCTGGTAGATGGCTTCGTTCCAGGCGGCCTTCGTGACCCCGCTCGGCTGGCGCGTCCCGGCCCACGCGTAGCACTTGGCTTTGTCGAACGGCTGCATGCCGAACGCGCTGGCGCGCTGCGTGGTGAGCAGCGCGTTGCGTACCAGCGTGATGAAGATCGCCGCCGGGTTGAGCTGGAGCAGCGTCGTCACCCAGCCGTAGTTGCGTGAGTGCTGCGCCACGAAGAGCTGGATGCTGTAGATCACGCCGGACAGGTAGAGCCAGGTTCGCATGAGGAACGGCAAAAGCTGGGCGAAGTCGTTGACCCTGGCGCCGGTCCTGGCGGCGAACAGGCCGATGCCCGCGTTGAACATGGTCAGCAGCGCCAGGGCGGGCACGACCAGCAGCCAGTGCCAGGTCAGCGGCTCGCGCTCGGCCAGCACGAGCACGAAGAGCACCGCCATCGACAGCAGCATCTGCTGCAGCTCGATCATCACGTAGGCCAGCGGCAGCGACGCGCGGGGGAATTTCAGCGCCCTGATCAGCGGCAGGCTGTCGGTGATCACCTTCGATGTCGAGATGAACGTGCGCTGGGTGAAGCTGAACACGAAGACGCCGGTGACCAGGAACGGCAGGTAGTCGGGCACACCGCGGCTGACGCCCTTGATGATCAGGCCGAAGATCAGGAAGTAGACGCCCGCGTTGAGCAGTGGCGCGAGCACCTGCCAGAGCTGCCCGAGCTTCGCCTCGGTGTACATGGCCACGTTGCGCGCCGTGGCGAAGCCCATGATGAAGTTCCACCGGCGGCCGAGCTCGCTGAGGTAGATGCCGATCGTGGGGCGTTGCGCGCTCGGCCGGAGTCCGTACTGGGCGGCGAGTGCGGCGAGCGAGCCGTCGGGCTGCTCGGGGCTCTGG
>WNGP01006218.1_pt1 | contig 14552 bp, 14 predicted proteins | sample 5407671 | NCBI WGS metagenome assembly WNGP01 (sample SAMN13153381, study PRJNA577476) | soil metagenome | isolation source: 40 cm soil or saprolite under Garry oak tree replicate 2 | place: USA:California | collected 2016-06-15 | reverse complement strand
GCAGATCAGCAGTGGCCTTGGGCGACTCGGCGAAGGCCTTATGGAGGGCGTCGAAGAGTGCCGCGCCAAGCGTGATTCGGTCAGTATCCTCCGCGTGTTGCCGAGCGATGCCGCTGAGCAATCGCTCCACGCCCGCCGTTTCGGGTCGGCCGAACGTCGGTTCCTTGTAGTCGATGTCGTGGACGATCTCTCCAATGGCCCGTAGCGCCGGGTCCGTCAGGCCGAACCGCTTGATCAGCGTCTCGAACGTGCACGCCTCGCCTTCATGGGTGTACTCTGCCTGAAACATGTCGAACCGGATTTCACCGGGCTGCGGGCGATACCCCTCCGGACGCACGAACTTGAAGCGCGCCTCCGGATCGATGAAGCGCCGGATGAGCCAGGCGCTGGCAATCCGATCGACGTACACGCCTTCCCTCGTGACCCACGTCGCCGCGCGGGGACGTGCGACGGCGGCCTCGCGGGAGGCGGTCGCCGCATGCACATTGCGCGTCCGCTTGCCAGCGTCGATCCGGGCGATCGACTCTTGGGCGGCGCGCCGGCTCGGAGCCCCGAAGAAGTCAATCGTGATCACCTCCGCGAGCCGCCGTTTCAGACGTGCAAGCTCGCTATCCATTTGCCCGTCGGTTCTGGCCCGGCGGCCGCGCGCAAGCGAGGGGTTGCGCAGTCGCCCCGCCGACGCCGCGATCTCGCGGTAGTCCCCTTCCCGAGCTGCGCGGAAAAGCTCCTCGATCTCGGTGTCGCGGAGCCCGTCCACAAAAGACGCCTCGCACACCGACGCCTCCCCACCTTCCGCGACGATCTCCCGCATCTGCCATTGGAAGTCTTCCACTGTTTCTTCCGTCCGCGGGAGCACATAGACGGAATCCTTGATGGCGACCGCCCCGAGTCGTTGCAGTCGCCGCCACACCTTGACGCGGAAGTAGTCAGGCTTGGGCGGGATCTGGTGGATCAGGAGTACCCACCGCGGTGCGTGCGGTGGCGATCCTGAGCCCTTCGTGAGCGGGGAACCGGTCATGGTGAGGCGAACGCCTTGCGGCCGCCGATTCCACGCGGGATCGCCGCCGACGCACGCAGTCCCATTTCGCCCTGCCAGGCCCCGGCAGGCGGCGGGGGCGTTCCCGACATGATCCGGAGGACGGGTTGGCCCGCGAGGTCCTGCAGCGGGAAGTAGACGAGGTGCGTGCGGGGGTCGGCCGCCACCGTGTGAGCGTGCGGCATGGTCACCTCGCCGTCAAGCTGCAGGCTGCCGCCCAACTCGGTGAACACGGACACAACCCCGGACTCGGACGCCACGTAGAGGCGCTGCCACGCGGGGTCGAACGCCAAGACATCCGGCACGCTGCCGATCGGCTCGGTCCTGAGCACACGCATCGTCTGCAAGTCGACGACGGACAGCAGTGCAGTCCCTTGGTTGGCCAGGAACAGGAGGCGTCGCGGCGCGTCGACTAAGAGACCGTGCGGATGGCTCGCGCCGGCCGGGTTGTAGCGTCCGATCACATGATCCGTCCGCGGGTCAATGGCGACCAGCTGATCCTGCGTCTGTACAGCGACCAGAATGCAGCGGGAGCCGGCGTCGTAGACCGTGTTCCCTGCCTGCCCCCCAAGCGGAATCGTGGTCACTACCTGGTTCGACCGGCCGTCGATCACGAGCTCCCCGCCGCCGGACTCGTCCGACACGTAAACCTTCTGCTGGTCAGGCGCGTACGCCAGGCCGTCCGGAAACCCGATGGGTCCGACCTGCGCCACGATCTGCAGCGTCGTGTCGTTCACAATGGCGACCTGGTGGAGTCCCGTGGCGGAGGCGTAGACCTTGCCGAGCTCGGGCACCGCCAGCACGCCCGTCACCGTCGGGAGGTTGCCCACCGTCGCCACCACCCGATCGGCCTGAAGGTCGAAGACCACCATGTTGCCGTCGCCCATGTGTGAGATGTACAGCCGATTCATCCCCGTATCGACGCTCTGGTAATCGAAACGCTGGGTGTCGCCCGGCAGGGGCACGTCCGTGTCCACCTGCAGCGGCGGCACTGCCCACACCCCCACGATCGGGGGTGTCGTCCGCCACGGCCGCGCCGGGCTCTCCGAAGGGCCCGTGGGTAGTGGAGACCCGGCCCGCGCCGGCGCCGTGGCGCAGTCCGGCGGCGCGTCGGGTGTCGTGACGGACCGGCACGCCCCCGCCAGCCACGCGACGACGCAAGCTGCGACCAGGAGGCCTCGTTCAGCAGCCTCGGCGCCGCAACAGAAGGTCATCGCGGCCACTCTCGTGCTCTTCGGTGGTGGGACCTTATGAATCATCGAGTGAGTATAGCATATGGTTGACAGCACAGGTTCAATTGAATCAACTTCCAGATGCCTCAATATATCCCGATACCGAGGCGGGAATTGGCGGTAGCGGTGACGCTTCTTTCCCGGAACTGGACGTGGAGGGCAGACCGTATGAGGACTTCACCAACCCATCGCATCAGCGCGAGCGCGGTCGTGCTGAGTTTGGCCGGCTGCACTGCGACGCACGTGGTGGCCAACCCGCAGCAGTTCGTCGACACCAAGAGGCCCGATCACGTCTGGGTGACAACGCCCGGCGACTCCATGGTCGACCTGTCCCACCCCCAAGTGCGCGGCGACACGCTCGTCGGCTTCTCGAACGGCACGTACCGCGCGATCCCGATGGCCGACGTCAAGCTCATCCGGGCGCGGGTCGCGGCACCTCACCGCACAGCGCTGCTCGTGGGGGCCGGGGCGCTAGCAGGCGTGGCCATTATTGCGGCCCGTAAGCCCGGTGGGACCCTTCCGCCCGTTGGCACCGGCGTATGTGACCCCGACGAGATGGGCATTACTTGCTAACGAAGCGGAGCGTCCCAGTATTCGAGTCCCGACTGTGCCGCTTGGGGCAACGGCTTGCGTCGCGACCAAGCCGGCCGGAAGGGTACGAGTCATGCGTCACAATGAAGTCGCCGCGCGCCGCACGAGTCCTCGGCCTGCTGACGGTTGCGATCGTCTGCCTGGTCGCGGCCCGTAACGTCGGCGCGCAGCGCACGGGGACCAAGTTCACGATCGACCCGAAGGCCAGCCTCGCATGGTGGCAGATAAACCCCCATCGGAACAGCCTCTGGGCCACCACCTGCCCCGAGGAGCCGTCGTGGCTCCCCGGCCAGGGCCGCAGCTCCGGGGGTGCGGACGGGACCGACATCGCACGTGCCACACAGTCTGGGTCGGATACGAGTCAAATCCCACTATTTCCCCGATACCACGTCCGCGCGGTCTGTACCGAGGCCGTACACGGCGAACTCGTGGCGCCCGACACCGTGACGTGGAAGGGCGCACACGGGAAGGTGGCCGTGGACGCGGCGGCCCTCACTACCGGGAACGACTGGCGCGACAGGTTCGCGCGGACGGCCGTGCTGCAGGCAACCACCTATCCCCAGATCGTGTTGACCATCGACACCGTGGTGAACGTCAGGCAGGGCAGTGGCGACACGGTCCACGCGCTGGCGGTCGGGACGTTGTTCCTACGCGGCGTCACGTCCGCGCTCAGCGTCCCGGTCCTCGCCTGGCACGACGGCGGCGGGATGCGGGTGGAGGGCCGGTGGTACATCACCGACATCGACTTGTTGACGAAGTATCAGGTTTCCGACCCGGTACTCGGTGCGGGGAGGCGCGTCTGGACGCAGCTTTGGGTGGGTGTCGACGTCGTGATGCGCCCCGAGCCCGTCACCGCTCCGTAGCGCGCTCCCCTGCGGCGGTAGGGGATGCCAGGCTGAACACAGCACAACCGCGGTTTCCACACATGGAGGTGGCTCATGGTAACGAGGTATTTGTTATGGCTGGCGGCAGCCTCGCTGCCCGCCTGCCGCGGCGGCGAAATTTCGCCGGGGCCCGCCACGGTCTTCGGGTCGAGCTTCGACCGAACCGCACGCGGACCCGTGGTGCCGCTGGACTCGGCGGCGATCGCACAGGCGATGGGCCGCGCGGGGGCCGTACAGCCCGGCGGCGTGCTCCGGTTCAACTTCCCGCGCGGCGACCTCACCGTCACGGTCGACGGCATCCAGCTCAAGCCGGCACTGGCCCTCGGGTCCTACGTGGTCTTCGAGGCGACGCATTCAGGCGCCCTCGCGATGGGCGACCTGGTGTTGCGGGAGACTGAGGTCCAACCCGTGATGTCCCAGCTCGAAGCGGGCGGCATCGATGTGACCGCGCTCCACCATCACGTGCTCCGTCAAACACCGGCCATCTACTACATGCACTTCCACGGAATGGGCGATGCCGTCTCGCTCGCGCGGGCGATCCTCGCGGCCGTCGCCCTGACGAGCACGCCCCCGCCGTCCCCTGGCGCCCCTCCCACGTTGGCTCTCGACACCGGGGGCATCGCGCAGGCGCTCGGTCACTCGGGCAAGTTGAACGGGAGTGTCTATCAAGTGAGCGTGCCGCGGCAGGAGACGATTCACGAGGACGATGTGGTAATCCCACCGGCCATGGGTGTTGCTACGGCGATCAACTTTCAGCCGACGGGCGGTGGGAATGCGGCGATTGCAGGCGACTTTGTGCTGTTGGCCCGGGAGGTAAACCCGGTGATTCGCGCGCTTAGGGGGCATGGGATCGAGGTGACGGCCGTCCACAACCACCGACGAGCCGCGGCTCTTCTTCATGCACTTCTGGGCCGTGGACGACGCGGTCCGGCTCGCGCAGGGGCTGCGCAGCGGGCTCGACGCGACGGAGCGCGGCGACCGGGGGCACGAAGGTGGAGACGAACGTCAAGAATAGCGTGAGGGGGGAAGTTTATTCTCGTACCGCTCAGTTGTGGGAACCTATGACCAGCATGCTGGTATAGCAACTGTCTCATGATGCAGATTCAATCGTATCACGTTCTTGAATGCAGCGAGGCGGAGCGTCCGGTCCTGGCTTCCCGACTGTTCCCCCTTCGGGAGCTAGGCGCAAGGCGTGAGTCGCGCGCCGGGCGCTGCCGCTGCACGTCGGGCCCCTGCGACCTCCCCCTCTCGGACTGGGGCCGAACGCCTTGCCTGACCACGAGCCCGTTGACCGCTGGAATCGCAGCGAAGGCAGGATTGGCGAGATAAAGGAGGAAGCCATGTTGTATCGCCTCACCGCAGCCACCCTGCTCCCGCTGATTCCTCTAGCGACGGCCTGCACCACCGTCGCCACTGTGCGCCAGCCGGCCCAGTTCATCGCCTCCAAGGCGCCCCAGGTCGTCTGGGTCACCAGGACAGACAACAGCCAAGTGGCGCTCTTGTCGCCCCGCATCAGGGCCGATACCCTGGGCGGCCTCGCCGACGGGGTACACTACGTCGAAATGCCACTGTCGACTGTGCAGTCGATGCGGGCGCGTCAGCCCGCGCCGCGACGCACGCTCCTCCTGATGGGCGGGATTACCCTGGTAGTCGCCACGATGGCCATCTCCGCTTCGCGCGGCACAGGTGCGCCGTCTTCCGCACCCTGCATCAACCCCAACAATCCAGATCTCTGCCCCAACGGCGGCTCGCCCTGACGATCACCGCGGATTGCGTACGGCCTCCTGGGTGCTGGAACCTCTGATCGCCCTTCGCGCTTGTAGGATGGATGCAGGCGTCCCGGTCCTGGGAACCGACATTCCCCCGTCGGGAACCAGGCGCAACGCGTCGTTGGCGCGCCGGGCGCTTGCGGCTAGCCGCGGAGCGAGCGGACGCAGTCGCGCAGCACCAGGAACTTCTCGAACAGCGCGACGCCCTTGCGCTTGCGTCCGAATTCCGCGAACAGCTCCCGCAGGCGGCCGCGGCGCGCCACGTAGAAGCGGAACGTTTCGGCGAAGTCCTCCTGCGGATGCGTCGCGGCATATGCCGTGACGTAGTTGGGGAGCGTCGTGGTCACGCCGCGGCGCTCGAAGTCCACCCACTTGGAGTCGGCCACGCGGTACGCCTGGCGCACCTCGCCGAAGGCGCGGCGGAACCGTCCCGTGCGCGTCAGCGACCAGTGGTGATACAGGAAGGAGTGGCCGAGCTCGTGGAGGAGCAGGCCGGTGAGCATGTTCCAGGAGATCTCGTCGCGCGATCGCTTCCCCGTGACGTAGCGCTGCTCGATCTCGATGACCTTAGGCGTGCGATGCGTGACTCCCGACACGCCGGGACGCAGCAGCACGCGGTAGTGCCAATCCCGCAGGCGCGACACGATGAGCAGCTGGCGCACGCGGCGTAGCGCCTGGCGGATCAGATCACGCCCCGTGGCGTCCTCGCCGCACCAGGGACACACGTCCATCCAGTCGTCCACGCCCTTGTTGCAGTGCGGGCAGAGGTTCTGGAACCGATCGTAGCGCCAGCGTTGCCGCCGGCCGCACCAGGGACAGTGGGGCATCGGATACATCACGCCGCCCCCGCAGCCCCACTGACAGCGCCGGTCGAAGCGAAACCCCTTCGGCGCCTTGAGCGGCTTGGGGCTGGAATCGCGGTCCGCGATGTCCCGCCCGCACCAGGGGCAGAAGGAGAAGCTGTCCGACACGACCCAGCGGCAGTAGTAGCACTCCGCTCCCGTCTCGTGGGCCGTGTCTCGCCACTCGAGCCGCCGCCCGCAATCGGGACAGTACGCCCAGAAACGCTCGAGCTCGGCGCGGCAGGTTGGGCACCGCAGCTCGGGGGTCGGAACCTCGCGCCTACGCCGCGCCATGATCCCGCTTCAGCGCCTCATCCACGATGCGCTGCACGAACTCGTCATAGCTCATGCCCGCTTTTCCGGCCGCGTTGGCCATCTCGTGCTCGTAGGCGATGAAGGGATTGGGATTCACCTCCAGCACGTACACCTCGTCATCGTGCGTCAAGCGTAGGTCGATGCGGCCGTAGTCCTGGAGCCAGACGGCGTGAAACGCCGTGGTGCAGATCTCCGTGATCCTGGCGGTCACCGCGTCGGACAGTCCCTTCGCGAAGACGTTCTTGATGCGCTTGCGCTTGCGATACTCCTCGTCCCATTTCGCTTTGTAGGTCGCGATGCGGTGCTCGCCGTTCCCCGAGTCCCCGAACATCATCTCGACGATGGGGAGGACCTCGAGGGTGGCGTTGCCGAGCAAGCCCACGTACAGCTCCCGCCCCTCGATCAGCTCCTCCACGATCGCGGCCTGGCTGAACTTCTCGTGGATGAACTTCACGCGCTCGCCGAGGCTGTCGTCGTCCTCCACGACCGAGGCCTGCGCGATGCCCACGGAGGCGTCCTCCAACAGCGGCTTCACGATCAGCGGGAACCGCAGCTCCGAGGGGCGGACCGGCTTCTCGTCCGGATGGAACTCGGCGAACGCGGGCACCCGGATGTCGTGGTAGCCGAGGATCTTCTTCGTGAGCGACTTGTTGCGGGCCACGAGCAGCGCCGTAGGCGACGAGCCGGTATAGCGGTAGCCGTGCATCTCGAGAACGCCGGCGACGGCGTACTCGTGCTTGGCGTTCCCGCGAAAGCACTCGCAGCCGTTGAAGACGACCTCGGGCTGGAAGGCGGCCAGGCGCTCGAGCAGCGGCCCGAGCTGATCCTGGATGCCGATGAGGCGCACGTCGTGGCCGTTGGCGAGCAGTGCGCGGGCCACGTCGTACTCCGCCTCCTCGACCTTGGCTTCCACCTCCTTTTTATAGTCGGCGTCGTCCCAGTCGGGATGCAGGGTGTCGAACACGACGGCGATCTTCATGTTCTGACTCTCGCCATATCCCGTCCCACCGTCGTGAGGGCGATCAGGATGAGCAGGCCGCCCAGGGCGCCGGCCGTGGGCAACACCAGCATCGCGGGGCGCAGCCCGATGCGGTCGGACAGGTAGCCGATGAGCGGCGGGGCGATGGCGTCGCCGGCGAGGTGCGAGAACAGCACGTACGCGCCCAGCACCGACGCGCGCACCGCTGCGGGCACGACGTCCAGCATCACGGCCGACAACGGCCCGTTGTACCACGTGTACAAAAAGAAGGTGGCGAACAGCAGGGGCACGAAGAGGCGCAGCTCGTCCACCAGCAACAGCCCGACGCACACGGGCCCCCCCAGCACGAAGCCGGCGCCCGAGACGAGCACGCGGCCGCCGCTCCAGTGCTCCAGCAGCCGGTCGCCCACCTTCCCCCCGAACAGCGCGCCGAGCGTGCCTCCCGCGAGGCCCCAGATTCCGAACGCCCGGCCCACGGCCACGACCGGCAGCCCGTGGGTGCGCTCCAGGAAGCTCGGCGCCCACGCGATGAGGCCGTTCACGGCGAAAGTGACGAGCGCGCCGCCGAGGAAGATCCAGACCAGCGTCGGCGTGCGCAGCACGGTGGCCGCCGCCTGGACGAAGTCCTCGAACGCGCTCGCTGCCACGTCGCTCGCCTCGGTGGTGCGGCGCACGGCGATCGGCACCAGGCGCATCACCGTCCACACGATCCCCGTGCTGACCGCGACGGCGAACACGGCCGTGTCCAGGTTCGGGGGCACGCCCTGGAACAGATCGAGCACGCTGCTCGCCAGGGCTCCGAGCACCGTCAACACGACCAGGGGCGCGGCGACCCTGGCCGCGGGGCGCACGCCGCGCTCCAGCCAGCGGCGGACGGTCGCGACGAGGGGCGCCGGCGGGCGACGGGCGGGATCGCGCAGGCGCGAGGCGAGCACGGCGAGGATGAGGCCCGGCGCACCCATGGCCACGAACGCCGCCCGCCAGCCGTAGCGCGCGGCCAGCACGCCGCCCAGCCAGATCCCCGCGACGCCGCCGAGCGCCATCCCCACCGAGTACACTCCCATGGCGAAGGCCCGCCGCTTGCCGCGGTAGAACTCGGCGATGAGCGCCTGCGCCGCGGGCGCGTACCCCGCCTCGCCCACGCCCACGAGCGAGCGCGATACGAGCAGCTGCCAGAAGCTCCGGACCGTCGCTCCGAGCGCGGTGCACACGCTCCACAACCCGACGCCGAACGCGATGACGGCCGGGCGCGATTTCAAGTCGCCGAGCACGCCGAGCGGCAGGGCGGCCAGCGACAGCACGATCACGTAGGCCGAGCCGAGCCAACCGAGCTGCTGGTCGGACAGCACCAGCTCGCGCTTGATGGGCTCGAACAGCGCGAAGACCACGTTGCGATCGGTGTAATTGAGGAAATTCATCAGCGTGAGCAGCACGAGCGCGTAGGCCGCATACGCGCGCCCGCTGACCTCGCTCGAGGGAACGGCGGATCTAGGCGGAGTCGCCGCCAGTCGCCGCCTCCGCCCGCGCGTCGCGGTCCGCCTTGGCCGCGAGGTACTCCTCGGTGAGCTTGCGCATCATCTCGTCCCGTCGCTCGTACAGCCGCCGCAGGCGGCGCGGCGTGCGGCGGGCGAGGGCGTAGGCCGTCACCCGCTGCAGCGCGACCGTGTTGTCGAGATAGCAGACGACGGTCCCGGGGAGCTGATCGGGGTCGACCTTGCCCCAGCTCACGGCCTCCACCGGGGTCGCGCCCGACAGCCCTCCCGTGTCGGGACGGGCGTCGGTGATCTGGAGGTAGTAATCGTGCCCCTTCTCGCTGATCCCGAGTACCTCCTGGATCTGGGGCTCGGTCTGGAGCACGAAGTTCTTGGGGCTGCCGCCCCCGACGATCAACACGCCGCTCTTGCCGCCCGAGACCTTGGCGTCGAACACGATGGCGGACGTCTCGTTGACATCGGCGCTGGGGTCGAAGCGCAAGCGGCTTCCCGCCAACGCCTGCTCGGCCACGTTCATCCCGATGGAGGAGTCGCCGGGCGAGGAGGTGTAGATCGGCACGGCGCAGTCGTGCGCCACGCCCAGCACCGACTTCCGCTTGAGGCCCAGAGCCTTCTCCCGCTCCAGGATGTAGCCGCCGAGCAGGTAGTGATACTCTGCCGTGCTCATTGGGCGCTGGAATTCCGGACCGGCCGAGACTTCGCGGATGTACGCGTCCGTCGAGAGCAGCACCTCGTAGTCGAAGAAGATGTCGTAGATCCGCACCACGCCGTGCTCGCGCAGCTCCACGTCGTCGACGAATGGGCTGCCCCGGTGCATCGCGAGCCCGAGACCGAAGTGCGCGTCGTGGTACAGGTTCGCGCCGGTCGAGACCATCCAGTCCACGAACCCCGCCTCCATGAGCGGGATGAGCGTGGACATGCCGAGCCCGGCGGGCGTCATCGCGCCGGTGAGGCTCATGCCCACCGTCACCTCGGCTTCGAGCATCCGCTCGGTGAACAAGCGGCACGCCTCTCCCAGGCGCCCGGCGTTGTAGGCGAGGAACGCATTGTCGATCAGCTCGGGAAGCGTCTCCCGACCCGTGATGGGTCGCGGATCGATGCGCGCGCCGCGCAGGAAGTCTTTCCGGGACGTCATCCGAGTCAGCCGTCCTCGCTGGCGGCGTAATCCCCCGATTCCCTGCCCCGCCGCTCGCGCGCCAGCGAGATCGTGGCTACCGCTTCAGTCGGCGAGTCGGTGATGATGAACAGGTCCAGGTCCGAGGTCGCGATCTTTCCTTCGCCGGCGACGCGATCGCGCAGCCACTCCGCCAGCCCCGCCCAGTAGGCCCGGCCGAACAGGACGACCGGGAAGTGCCGGACTTTCCCCGTCTGAATGAGCGTGAGCGCTTCGAACAGCTCGTCCAACGTGCCGTAGCCGCCCGGAAACGCGATGAACGCGAGGGCATACTTCACGAACATCGTCTTGCGCACGAAGAAGTAGCGGAAGTTGATCGCCCGCTCCACGTAGGGATTGAGCGCCTGCTCGAACGGCAGCTCGATGTTGCAGCCGATCGAGAGCCCGTTGCCCTCCTGGCAGCCGCGGTTCGCGGCCTCCATGATGCCCGGCCCGCCGCCGGTGATGATGGGAAACCCCTGCTGCGCCAGCAGGCGCGCCGTCTCGATGGCCTTCTCGTAGTAGGGGTCGCCCGCGGGCGTCCGCGCGGAGCCGAAGATCGTGACCGCGTGGTGAACGTCCGAGAGCGTGTCGAACCCCTCCACGAACTCCCCCATGATCCGCAGCACCCGCCACGAATCGGTCTTGGTAAACGCGCGCCGCTCACGAGGCAGCTGCGTGAGGAGTCGCTCGTCTTCGGTGACTACGGTGCGCTGTGAGCCGCTCGAGCGCTCAGACATGGTCGTCCTGCGGATGGGAGAAGAATCCAGACCGGCACAGTGGCGCGGGTCATAGGCGGTCAATATATAGAAGGGGGAGTGCAGCCGACACGGCGTACAGCGCGGTGTAGATTCCACGGACGATGTCACGCTCCAGCCGCTGGTGGTCGCTTTCCTGGCGCCTCACGCTGCGGGCCGTCGTGAATCCGCGCCTCGCCCTCGACCTGCTCCGCCTGGCGTGGAGCTTCCGGGCGCGCGCTTGGTACCGGCTCCCCCCGTTCCTCCCGCTCCCGCCCCGCGAGTACGTGCGCTGGCGCATGTTCACGGCCTACGGCGACGAAGAGGCGGTGCCCCCCGTCGCCGACGTCATCCGCTTCGCACGATGGCGCCGGGAGGTGATGAATTTATGAAAGGCGTTGAGCAGAGTCGTTCAGCGGCGGCGTTGAGGAGAGCCGTCGAGGTGAAGCGTGGGGCGATGGAGCTCGGGTTCGACGCCGTGGGGATCGCAACACTGGAGCGGAACCCGCACGCCGCCGAACTCGACCGCTGGCTCGCAGCAGGTCATGCGGGCACGATGACGTACTTGCATCGGCAGGCAGAGCGGCGAAAGGACCCGCGCCGCATCATGCCGGGCGCCCAGATCGCGGTCGTCACCCTCACCAACTACTGCCACGGATCGGCCGACCGCCACGCGGCGCCCGAGGGCTCGGGCAGGGTCGCCCAGTACGCCTGGTCCAGCGACTACCACGAGGTGCTGAGCCGGCGGTTGAGCCAGCTGGGGGCGGCCATCCGCGCGGTCGTCGCAGGGGCCCGGACACGCTGCTACGTGGACGCCGGTCCCGTGCCCGAGCGCGAGCTCGCTCAGCGGGCCGGCCTCGGCTGGATCGGCAAGAATACGATGCTGATCCATCCGCGCCTCGGCTCGTTCACGTTCATCGGCGTCGTCCTCACCGACGCCGATCTCGCGCCCGATCTCCCCTTCGACGCCGACCGCTGCGGCAGCTGCCGCCGCTGTCTCGACGCCTGCCCGACAGAAGCATTCGTCGAGCCACGCGTGCTGGACGCCCGGCGCTGCATCTCGTATCTCACGATCGAGCGCCGCGGCGAGTTCACGCCGCAGGAGCGGCCGCTCCTGGGAAATTGGCTCTTCGGTTGCGACATCTGTCAGGACGTCTGTCCGTGGAATGTCTCGTTTGCCCACGCCACGACCGATCCCGAGCTCGCGCCCCGTGCCGACGTTGCGACGCCGGACATCGACCTCCTCGCCGCCGTCACCGCCGGCGAGTTCGACCGCCGCTTCGGCGACACCCCGTTTCAGCGGCCCGGGGTCGCCGGGATGCGGCGCAACACGACGGCGCTGCAGGCGAACCGGACAGCCGTGTGAGCGAGCACCTCGTGCCGACGGCCGAGCGTCTGTCCGAGCTGCAGCACCGCCTGGCGGACGGCCTGACGAGGATCGATCCCCACCATCGTCTTGTCGGCCGGCCGGTCACCTACCGCGTCATCGACGGACAGACGTTCGAGATCACCTTCCGCGATGTCCCCGGAATCGCCGAAGCCGAAGTGCTGGGAGTGAAACGCCTGATCGGCGCGGAGTGCTTTTGCACGGTGTCGCCCCAGACGCAGGAGAGCGTCACCGTGCGGTTCGTGGTGCCGCTCTCGGCCTAAACGACCCGCGACTCGCCTGGGGCGAGGATCCACAGCCGGTCCGCCTCGAGGCCGGCGCGCCGCCACGCGGCGACCGCGCGAGCGGGCGGCTCGTCGAGCAGCTCGTCGGTGAGCTTGAACGTGCCCCAGTGCATCCCTACCATGACCGCCGTGCGGCCCGCCACGGGCGGGCGCCCCCGCATCAGGTCCTGAAACGCCTGCACCGCCTCCTCCGGATTCATGTGAACCGAGCTCATGAACCAGCGCGGCTCGTAGGCGCCGATCGGCAGCAAAGCGGCGTGGAACGGCCCGAAGCGATCCGCGATCGTCGCGAACTCGGGATGGTAGGCCGTGTCGCCGGCGAAGAAGACCTGGCGCGCCGGGGCTGCCACGCTCCAGCCGCACCACAGCGTGCGGTCGCGGTCAACCGGCGACCGCGAGCTGAAATGCCGCGCCGGCGTGCAGCCCAGGGCGAGAGGGCCGTGACGCGTCTCCTCCCACCAGTCGAGCTCGAGCAGGTCGGCAACGCCGCGGCGCCGGAGGAACGGCCCCAGGCCGAGGGGCGCCAGCCAGCGCGCCCGGGGGTGGCGCGCGGCCAAACGCCGCACGGTGGGCCCGTCCAGGTGATCGTAATGGTTGTGCGACAACAGCACGAGGTCGATCGGGGGCAGCGCGTCGAACGCGACCGCCGCCGGCACGCGCCGGCGCGGGCCCGCGAAGGGCAGCGGCGACGCGCGCTCGCTCCACATCGGATCCGTGAGGAGGTTGAGACCTCCCGCCTGGATCAGAAAGGTGGCGTGTCCGACCCAGGTCAGCGTGAGGTGGTCCAGCGGGGCGTGGGGGCGCGGGAAGTCGGGGTGCGCTGTTCGGAGCGTCTGTCGCCCGGGCTCGCGCGCGGGCGGCCGCGTAAAGCGATCGATCAGCTTCCACTTGAGGACGCTCCCCAGCCCCCGCACCGGGTCGGCCCCCCAAGGGTTACGGTAGCCGCCCCCCGGCCGGTGGTGCGGTTTCGTCACCGCCGGCCGCCGGCGAGGCGGACCGCCTCCGGTCGCCGTCGCAGTGCCAGCATCGCCAGGACGCCGAGGGCGGGTCCTGGGGCCAAGACCGCCATGCTCCAGCGCCATCCCCACCGCGCCGCTACGGCCGGCACTACATAGATGGTGACGCACGTGAGCAGAAAGCCCAGGCTCGTCTGCAGGGTCAACGCCGTCCCGACGTACTCGTGCGGGGCCAGCTCGCTCACGGCAGCCGAGAACTGCGCCGAGTCCCCGACGATCGTGACCCCCCACAGGACCAGCAGCGGGACGAGCAGCGGCAGCGGCGCCCCGAACAAGGCGCCGACGGCGAGCGCGCAGCATCCCGACACGACCATCGCCCCGCTGGTCACGAGCGTCCGTCCCCACCGATCCGCTAAGACGCCGCCGAGCCAGCATCCGACGGCGCCGCTCGCGACGACGACGAACGTTACGAGCGCAGGCACGGAGCTCGCCGCGGCTCCGTTCCCTAGCCGGGCGCGCTCGCTCTGGGCCACGAACACCGCCATCCACGTCCACATCGCGTACACCTCCCACATGTGACCCAGATAGCCGCCGTTCGCGAGCGCCACGGCGCGGTCCTTGAGAATTCGCGGCGCCGCGCTCCAAGCGAACGCGGGCGACGGCGCCGCGTACGGTCCGTCGTGCGGGACCCGCAGGACGAGTAACGCGCCCGCGAACGCGGAGACGGCCGCGACCTCGAGCACGGTACGCCACTGACCCGCCGGGACGAGCGCCCGGACGAGGTGGGGCGCGGCCGACCCGATCGTGAGCGCGCCGACCACGATGCCGATCGCCCAGCCGCGCGCCTCGCGGAACCAGCCCGCCGCGATCTTCATTCCGGGCGGATACACACCG
>WNGP01005683.1_pt1 | contig 14554 bp, 12 predicted proteins | sample 5407671 | NCBI WGS metagenome assembly WNGP01 (sample SAMN13153381, study PRJNA577476) | soil metagenome | isolation source: 40 cm soil or saprolite under Garry oak tree replicate 2 | place: USA:California | collected 2016-06-15 | reverse complement strand
TCAAGTGGCGTCGGCGCGAGGGCGATGCCGATGCTACGATCCGTCGTCAGCTCGGTCGCCTGCGCTCTGCATTCAACCGTGCGAAAGCTCTCGACTTCATCAAGGTTGGCCAATTCAAACCAGCGAGCGTGACTCAGATTGCCGAAAAATCCGACGCACGATAAGATAAAGGTCTGGCGGTATCGACTAGGGGTTTAGGTCGCCACCCTCTCAAGGTGGAAACACGGGTTCGAATCCCGTTACCGCTACCAATTCAAGCCGCAACGCCGACCTTTGTTTTCTCGATGAATTTCTGCCATACATCAACCGAACCGACGGATTCCCGGGATTTTTAACACGATCCAAATATCCGGTCCGTCCCACAGCCGCTCATTTCATCCGTTTTTGCACATCGGACAATTGGGCGTGCGCCGCTTCTCAATCGCCCAGCGTGATAGGCCGCTTGTTGTTCTTGTACCCTCGGTACTTTCGTCCCATAGCCTCCCTCCTTTCGGTGCATTACCCTCAGACATGGACTCCTCTGCTCTGAGAAACAGGACGATCACAATTTCTGTCATCACGGGCCCCTTGAATGGCCATGCGTACCAACTGACCAAAGCAAGCACCAGCATAGGGCGGACAGGTGGCGGAGCCGACATCGAAATTGATGATCCGCAGGTTTCTGCTTTGCATTGTGTTGTAGGCGTGACACACGACACGGTTCGGCTATGTGATCTGAACTCCGCGAATGGCACATATGTAGACGGCGAACGAGTTCAGGACGCCGGTCTCGGACACTTGACCGAGTTCTGCCTCGGCTCTACTTGGTTCATGGTCACCATCGTCCCGAAACACTTCAACGAGAACGAGAATTCTGAACTCTAAAGGCATGGCCTGTCTCGCCATGGGCCGCAGAAATCAAGAGGGCCTATGTGCCCCTATTCCCGGCCTAAGAACGCCGAGACCTTAGGGCCTACATGGTAAGGCCCCTGGTCACGATACAATCATCCTGAGGAGCACTCATGCCTGACTACACCGCAGAGCACGCTCGCGCCGGCATCCAAACAAAATTGCCCGCGCTCGAAACCTGGCCCAATCAATTTCCCGGTTATGTCATCACCACGCGCTTTCCCGAATACTCCTCTGTCTGCCCCAAGACCGGTCTCCCCGACTTCGGCACCATCACCATCCAATACATGCCAAAGAAAGACTGCGTCGAGCTGAAGGCCCTGAAAATGTATCTCCTCGCTTACCGCAGCCTGGGCATCTTCTACGAAAACGCCGTCAACAAAATCCTCGGCGATATCGTCGCCGCCGTTCGCCCCGAATGGTGCATCGTCCGTGGCGAATTCAGCCCCCGCGGCGGCCTCACCACGTCCATCTTTGCCCGCTGGCCCAAGACCAACTCCAAGTCCAAGCGCGGGTCGCTCAAAGTCGATCCATCCGCGTTCGAGGCGCTGCTGGACGAGCGCAAAGGTGAGCGCGAGCTATAAAGCGCGTCGCGCTGCCGCCAATCGCAAAGCCTCCGGAACAGCGGCCGGGGCGGGGCTAAACACACTCCTCCTCCGCCCGGTGGACAGGGAGGAGAATGCAGGGGATAATTCCCTTTCGGCGCAAACGTGTATGGGGGCGCCCATCACTGAGGAGGGGGAATGAGCATTTCTCCAAACATACCGAGCCCGCAGGAGTCGTTTCACTACGAATCCACGGGTACGCCGCGGTGGATTGCGGTGCTGTTTGGCATCGTGATCGCCGCGACGGCCGTGCTTGGCTATGCCGGCTATTCCACGGAGTCCCGCCTGACCCAGGAGCTCTCCGAACAGGAGAAACAGAATAAAATCCTCACCGCCCAGCTCGACCAGGCGAATTCACGCATCGCCGATTTGAAGAGCAAGATGGAAATCACCACGCAGAGAGTCGGCTTGACGCAGTCGGAGCTCGCGCAGGCCAAGAGCCGCGCCGAATCCATCCGCAAGGAGCAGCAAGCGTCCGATGACAAGCTCACCGAGCAGCTTGGCCAGGTCCAAAAGGAAAGCGAAGAAAAGATCGGCGCGGTGGCTACCGAAGTGGGCGGCGCCAAGAAAGACATCGAAACCACAAAAAACGATTTGGAAGCTACGAAGGGCAAACTCGATCGTAGTTTGGGCGACATGAACGTCATGAGCGGCCTCATCGCGCGCAATCGCGACGACTTGGAAGATCTCAAGCGCCGCGGCGACCGCAACTATTACGAGTTCACTCTGCAAAAATCCAAGACGCCGCACCGCGTCGGACCCGTCCAGGTTTCTCTCAACAAGACCGACCCGAAAAAAGCAAAATACACGGTAACGGTCATCGCCGACGACAAAACCATCGAAAAGAAGGATAAAACTTCCGGCGAGCCCGTGCAGTTCTATGTAAAGGGTAGCTCCCGCATGGCCCCTTACGAAATCGTAGTGTTCGACGTCGGCAAGAATCAGATCACCGGCTACCTCGCGACCCCCAAAGAAGCCGGTGCCGCGGCTCCTCCGGGCGCCGCCGCGACGCCAGCGCCCGCCCCCACGCCCCCACAACCCTAGCGGCGCGCCGCGGCCGTTTAGAGCGGAGGCGGATGAAAGACTGCGCGCTCTTTTAAAGTTTTTGTCGTAATTTGCAATGCCAGGAAGCCCTGTTTCGCGTTGTGGAAACTCAGCGCGGGACAGGGCTTCTGTCCTTTGGCCCGCCGCGTTAGCATTGAAAAGTTAGTCCTTTCCTTTGACTATTTGTTGTGGAGCACTCCGATGAAAGTACTGAGCCTTCGCATTCTCTTGCCGATTGCCGCGCTGCTGGTGGCCTTCGGGCCGAACCGGGCGCGCGCGCAAGCTCCGCTCGAGCCGGCGCAAATGTCCCCGCGCACGGCGTTCTATTTGATCTGGCACGGGGTTCCGTCCCCTGACGTTCGAAAGGCAAACTCCCTCCTCGCCCTCTGGGACGATCCGGATTTTGCCCCCATGAGTTCGGCGATGGCTTCGAATCTGATGGGCTCGGCGACGGAAAAATCGCCAAAAGAAAAACTGATTGCCCACGAGATTCAGCAATATACGTCGCTTCTGGAAAATTCGTTCACCATCGGCTATGTGAGCGAGCCTGCAAGAAGAGCCGCTTCGAATCCCGGCGGCTCTGTGGATTTGAAACCGGCATGGAACGGGATGTTTCTTGTGTATGATCGCACCGGGAAAGAAGTTTTGCTTTCGAAAGCAGTTCTTCGCTTGCGCACGGAAGAAAAGGAGGCGCCCCGCCTCTCGCAAGTCACCATCGGAGGCGCGCAGGTTCTCAAGGCTGAAGGCAAAAGCGGCATCAGCTATTGGGCCGAGCATGGCAAGTACGCCGTCAGCACCGGTGAACGCTCGGTCATGGAAGAAATATTGGGCCGCCTCGATGGCAAACTTTCGGGAGCGGCATCACTAACTCAGTCGGCCGCGTATCAGGAAACGCAAGCGAATCTCGGTAGCGGCTTGATCGAATTTTTTCTGCGCATTCCCGACCTGGAGAATCTTGCGGCCGATTCGAAAACAGGAACTTTTCAGGTTCGCCCGCTGCTCGATGCCGCCGGGGTCGCCGCTTTGCACTCTGTCAGCGGCCACGTCTCGTTCGAAGGCGCGAAAACGCACGTGCAGGCCGCGCTCCTGGGCGATGCCGCTACGGGAACACCCTTTGACATCTGGGCCGCGGGACAGTCCTCGCTTGCTTCTCTCTCCTTCGTACCGGTGGATGCCGTCTCTTACACTTCAGCGCAACTCAATTTCCTGGGCATCTACGACACGGTGAAGCGCGTGGCTCGCGCCGCGTTTCCGCAAGCTCAGCAGGGCAACGCCGATTTACTTGACACGATCGCGCAGCACAAGCTGGGAATGCCCGCGACGGAAGCTCTTGGACTGCTCACCGGAGAATTCGCTTCAATGCAAACCAGCGCGTCGATGGACTCCACGAAACAGGTCTATTTTCTTGGCATTCGAAAAAGACCGGAGGCTCTAAAACTCATGCGCACCGTCTTCGGCGATCAGATCACTTCGGAGCGCAACGAAGACGGTGTTACCTTCCTGAAGATCTCACTGGGGGGAAAACAAGGCAGCGCCCAGTGGAATTCCTTCAATCTGGCGGTCGCTGCGGACATGATTCTCGGCGCCAATGGCGTCGAAACCCTTCGCGAAGTGCTCGAAACCCTTCGCGAAGTGCTTGCTCATCGCACGCACCCTTCCGCCGTCGAGGGCCTCGCCACCGCGCCGCAGTTTCAGGCCGGCCGCGCCAAATTCCCCGAACATCTCAACGGTCTTAGCTATTTCGACTTTCAGAAGGTCGATTGGCAGGCACTAAAGGACCGTTGGATTGAATCGTCCAAAAAGAGCCCGGTGGCAAGAACCATGAACTCTTCTCAAAACGTCGTGCCGTCCACGGCTCCCGACTGGCTAGTGCAGTGCAATCCCCACGTCTTCTCGCGGCATTTGCACTATTCTGTGAGTGTCTCGTGGAAGGATTCGAGGGGCATCCATTGGGACCAGTGGGTTGAATAGCGGAGCGATGAACTTTTTTCGCCTCGTGGCGGCGGCACTGCTCTTGTCTGCCGTGTCCTGCGTGTGTTCCTTTCTAGATGGTCAGGAAAACCCGCAAAAGCCAACCATTCGAGTCGGCGTTGACCGCGTCAACGTCGGAGTGATTGTCACCGATCACGGCGGTCACTTCGTCGAAGGCCTTCGTCGCGAAGATTTCCGTATCTTCGATAATGGGATCGAGCAACCACTCACCGGCTTCGCCACCATCGAGGAGCCGGCACAGGTCCTGTTGCTCATCGAGTCGGGCCCAGCCGTTCTTTTCCTGGGGACGAACCATGTTCGTGCCTCGAACGCCCTCTTAAACAACCTCGCTCCCAACGACCGCGTGGCTATCGCCAGCTATTCGAAAGACCCGGAACTGCTCCTTGACTTCACGCCCGATAAGCTCATGGCGCGGCTCGCGCTGCAAAGTTTAAATTTCACGCTTGGCTTTGCCGAGTTGAACCTGTCCTCCAGCTTGGCGTCAGCCATCGATTGGCTCGCGCCCTTTCCCGGGAAGAAAACCGTGGTTCTGCTCTCCACCGGCGTCGATACTTCACCACCGGAAAAGTGGCAAGTGATTCACCAAAAATTCCAGACTTCCGATGTTCGCATCCTGGCAGTCTCACTTTCCGGCGACATCCGCAAACCCCTGAAGGGCCGGAAACTCTCTCCTCAGGAGCGCCAAGATCGAGCATTCGTCAAACAGGGGTTTGCTCAGGCCGACCAAGCGCTGCACGAGTTCTCACAGGCCACGGGCGGACGCATCTATCTCCCGCGAAATGAGAAGGAATTCGATCGCGCCTATTCTGAAATCGCCCAACTCGTCCGGCACGAGTACAGTATTGCTTTCAGCCCGCCCTCAAACGATGGCCAGCTTCACACGATTCAAGTCAAAGTGAAGCGCTTCTGGTGCCGCGTAGATCATCGCCAGGCCTACCTCGCACCCGCTCACCGTTAGGCGTTCAGATTCCGGTCTGGCCGATCTACGTCCAAGTGACCCGACCCCTGGCGAGCGCAGCAAACGACAGTCATCTCCAAAAAAAAGCGCCTTATTCGGATGTGGGTGTTTCGCAATCGGCGGGGCACGGCGCTCCGTGTGCCCTCCGATCCAGCGGGCGCGAACTCGCCACCTGAAACACGCCATTCGCGGGGGCCATGGTCAGATGATTGGAAGTTCGGACGGCAAAAGGGCCGCTGTGACGTATTATGCGGCTGCCGGAGACTGACCCACTGGTGGTACTGGACAGACCAAAAACAGAACTATGGCCCGAAGGCCGGTGGCGAGAGCGAGCTTATTGCGAGGCTATTCGAATTCTTTCAACATGTGCGCCATGGTGTGCAGCCGCTCATCGATCATCCCCAGCACGGTTCCTGGTTCGAACTTTCCGTCACCGTTTTTCTTTCCCGCGGCAATTCCGGTCAGTATCTCGATGCCTTGTTCGACCTTAGCCACCGGCCAGATGTGAAATGTTCCAGCGGCGACTGCTTCCAGAACATCTTCACGCAACATTAAATCCTCCACGTTGGACTCCGGCATCATCACGCCTTGCGTTCCGGTGAGCCCCTTGATGCGACACACGTCAAAGAATCCTTCAATTTTTTCATTCACGCCTCCAATGGCCTGAATATCGCCCTGCTGGTTGATCGAGCCGGTCACCGCAATGTCCTGCCGGAGCGGTAATCCGGAAAGCGCCGACGCGAGCGCATAGATCTCTGTGGAGCTGGCGCTGTCGCCATCGACTCCCGAGTATGACTGCTCGAAGCAGATGCTGGCCGCGAGCGAGAGTGGCTTGTCCTGCGCGAACTGGCTCCGCAAGAAACCGGCGATGATGTGGATTCCTTTGTCGTGGAAGCGTCCGCTCAAATGCGCCTCGCGCTCGATGTTGATCAATCCCGTTTTTCCAAGAGCCGCCGTGGCGGTGATGCGCACCGGCTTGCCAAACGAGTATCCGCCGATTTCCAAAACGCTCAGCCCGTTTACCTGGCCGACGCGCGTCCCTTGCACATCCACCAGCAGCGTACCTTCCTGAATCATTTCCCGGATGCGCGTCTCGATCAGGTTGTGGCGCTCCATTTTCGACGACAAAGCCCCGCGCACGTGTGCTGCGCGGACCACGGATTCTCCTGCGGCCGCCGCGTTGTAGTGCGCCTCGCGCGCCAGGTCAGCGATTTCGATAAAGCGCGCCGTCACCTTGTTTCTTCGCCCCGCCTGGCGCACGCCGTATTCCAGCATCGCCGCAAACGCGCCGCGGTCGAAGGGATACAAATTTTCTTTTTCGGACAGCGCACGCAGACGCCCCGCATATTCCGCGATGACGCCGTCGCTCATGGCCATCTCTTCATCGAACTCCACGCGCACTTTGAAGATTTTGCGGAAGTCTTCCTCGTATTCGTACAGCAGCTCGTACAAAGAGCGGTCGCCGATGAGGATCACCTTCACGTTGATGTCGATGGCTTCTGGCTTCTGCGCGCTTCCGCCGAACGGATAGAACATTTCCAGCGGTTGAATTTCCAACCGGTTGTGGTTCAGCGTGCGCTTCAAAGCGCGCCACACGCCGACTTCCGACAGCGCTTCCAGCGAATACATGATCAGGAAGCCGCCATCGGCGCGGAGCAGCGACCCGCCGCGCAGGTCCATGAAGTCGCTGGTCCAGCCACCTCGCGTGTCATAGGCCCGCTGAATGGTCCCGAACAGATTGGCATACGTGGGCGTGGTCTCGAAAATAACTGGCGATTTGTCTCCGTCGCTATGCGCCAGAATGACGTTCACGCCGTACACGCGGAAGGGATCGCGCTCCGGACCTCCCTGCGCCTTGGGCAAACCGTCCGGTGTCTCTTCGTCGTGTTCGCCTTCGCCCTCGCGCTCCTTGAAGGGGTCGAGATTATCGAGAAGATGGTGGCGCACTTCTTCGAGATATTCGGCGATGCTTTGGCCGGCGTATTTTTCCTTGAGTTCCTCGATGACGCCATCGACCAGCACCGATGCTGCCTCTTGCTCCAGGTAACTCAACTCGCTGGCCAGTTCCCGCGATAGCGTCAGCGTCTTCCGGTACACCACCGTGAATTCCTGCCGGAACTGTTCATACTTCCGCTCGATATCTTCGGCCACGGGGCTTTCGAGTTTTCCCTCGTGCACCATCTTGGAGATGTCCTCGATCGGCACCATTTGGCCTTCCAGCACGGGAAAAATTTCGGGCAGTGCCACCGCGCCCACCTGCATGTGGCCCAGCGCAAATTGTTCGCGCGCGATCCTGCGAGTGAAATCGTCCATCAATTCTTTTTCGCGCACGGTGAAGCGTTCCACGATCCGCCCTTTCTGTCGCTGGAACGGCTCGCCCTCGAACACTTGTGGAATTCGCCGACGCAGAAAATCGATTCCCCCCTGCATGTCTTTCTTGAAGGCATTGGCTTCCCCGCGCGGCAGCGACAGCAAACGCGGCCGGTCCGTCAATTTGAAATTATTGACATAGCAGCGATCGAGCGATTCTTTCGTCGGAGGATGAAGCTCTTCGACCATCCGCGCGATCGTTCCGCCGCGGCTGGTCCCCGCCAGCCCGCATACAAAAACGTTGTATCCGGGCGCCGAAAGCTCCGCGCCCATCTTCAGTGCGCGCAGCGCACGTTCCTGTCCGATGAACCCTTCGCGCAACTCCGCTTGCGCGGTTGTTTCGAAGGGGATGCGCGAGAGCTCACATCTCCACCTCAGTTTCACCGCGGGAAGCTCCGTGGGCTTCAGGGTCGGTTTAATGGTCATGAATTTCCTTCGAGCGCGTTACTCTAGCACACTCAAGTCACGCGCCCACGGCAAGACAAACTGCGTGTTATCGAGCCGTTATGGGGGATTCTGCGGCCGCTCCAGGTACACCGCCAAAACCCCCGCCGCCGTGGCCACCAAGACGGGACCCAGCACCAGACCCAGCATTCCAAATAGGCCGACCCCGCCAACCACACTGATGAAAATCACCAACCCGCTCAATTCGGTTCGCCCGCCGAGCAAGAGCGGCCGCAAGACGTTGTCCACGATCGCAGACACTCCTGCGCAAATCACCAGCAGAAGAATGGCCCGCCCCCAATGCCCCGTGAATCCCAGCCACAACGCGGCAGGCACGAAGATCAACCCCGAGCCCACCACCGGCACCAGCGAAAAGAAAGCCATGGCCACGCCCCAGAACAGCGGCGCCGGCAACTTCACGAGCACGAACCCGAGTCCGCCGATTCCCCCTTGGATGGCCGCGAGGATAAGGCTGGTCGTCACACTTGCGGAGATGAGGTCCCGCGTTTGCGTCATCATCGTGTCTCTATGTTCGGCATCAAAAGGCAAGATACTTCGGACTCCCTGGATAATGCGCTCCGCGTCGCGAAAAAAGTAAAACATCGCGAAGATCATCACAAACAGGTCGAAAATAAACGCCGCGATATTCCGCAGTACCGTGCCGAGGCGCTCGGCGAGAAACCCTGCCTCTTTCTGAACCCCCTGGGACAGCATCTCCAGCGCGTCGGCGTTGGGATCCAGGCCCGGGACGTGTTGCGCGATCCAGGCCCAGCCTTTCGCCAATTTGGGCGCCTGCTGCACCAATAAGATATGCTGCACGCCCTTTGAAACGGCAAACGCCTCGCGGATGAACAAGGTGGTCACCAGGATGGCCGGCACGATCAGCAGGAAAGTCACCGCCAAGGTGCTTAAGACGGCCGCCTTGCTGGGGGAGAAACGCCGCCGCAGCCAGTGGTGCATGGGATAGAAAAAAATCGCCAGAATGGCCGCCCATCCCAGCGCCGCGAGAAACGGTTCGTAGATCCGGAAAACAAGGTAGATCAGGAGCAGCAGCACGCCGTAGGACAGAACGGTAGTCAAACGGTCACTGGTTGTCGCGTTGGTGGAAAGGGCAGAATTCTTAGTCATCATATAATCTTGAAAGGCTGAGCAAAGGCTGATAACTTCCGGTCTACGCTCCACCAGGTCACGCGTGGGTCGCCGAGCGAATTCAGCATGTCTACGAAGTCCATTCCGCTCACGTCTTACCAGATTCGTCTCCTTGCTGTACTTGCTTTGATCAATTTTGTCAACTTCGCCGCTCGCCAGGTGTTCGTCCCGCTGATTCCGCTGTTGCGCGATCATCTCCATGTTACCGACGCCGAGCTTGGCTCATTGCAAACCTTTCTCCTCGTGGTTCTCGCCGTCGGCAGCGTCCCTTTTGGCTTCTTCGCCGACCGCTTCAGCCGCAAGGCCATCATCGCTATCGGTATCCTGCTCTGGAGCGTGGCGACATTGGCAGGCGGTTTCGCCTCCACTTTTGTTTTCTTTTTGATCCCCAGGGCCATTGTCGGCCTCGGCGAAGCTGCTTACGCGCCTGCGGCTCAGTCCATGATCTCGGGGGCGTTTCCGCAGGAACGCCGCGCCATCGCGCAAGCCATATTTGCTTCCGGTATGCTGCTGGGGGGCGCTGCCGGCCACGCATTAGGTGGCCTCATTGGCCCGCGATACGGCTGGCAAGAAGCTCTCTTTATCGTGGCTTTCGCCGGGATTGTTCCCGGCATAGCTCTTTTCTGGATTGCTGAACCCCCGCGCGGCCCGCGCTCAGAGGTGGTGCCGATCGCTCGGCTTCTTCGTGTCCCCGCCTTTGTCTCCATGATCTTCGCCGGGATTTGCATTACTTTTTCCAGCGTCTCGCTTCTTACCTGGGGAACGGACTTCGCGGTCAGCTATAAGGATTTCAGTTTGCGTCAAGCCTCCGTCTCGCTCGCCGTCATCGCTCTCGTGTCTGCCGTTTCGGGCGTGTTGATGGGTGGGTTCATTGCGGATCGGGTGCAAAGAACCTTCACCTACGGACGCATCATTGCCATCGCCGCCGCATTTCTGCTCGCGGCTCCGTTTCTCTTGCTGGCTATCCAGTCGGATGAGAAATCAACCGTGCTCGTCGGACTGTTTGTTGCCGGCTTTTTCATGTCCTGGTATCACGGACCCGTCACTGCCGTTCTTCATGACATGATGCCGCGCCGCGCGCACGCCACTTGCGTCGGGGTCTACATGTTCGCCACGCAATTGTTTGGCGGTCTCGGCCCGCACGTGGTGGGGAAAATCTCCGATCTTCACGACTTGCAGCTAGGATTGCAAATCGCGGTGGCCGTTATGGTTTGCGGCGCGCTGCTCATGCTTCTCGTCATTCACTTCATTCGCCGCGACGGCCTCCGCCATCCAACCCTGGCCGCTTTCCACGCCGAACCCGGCGACTAACAGCCCAAAACAAAAGTGGCGGACCGAAGCCCGCCTTTTACCAAGCAATGGTTGATGATTCCTACCGGATGCCGACCTGGGCAATCAGGCGCAGCACCTCGTCGTGTGCCACGTCGTACACCGGCCGCAGGTCTTCTTCTTCGAGCCTCTCGCGCAAATACTCCGCAGCGACAAAGCTCGCCTCGCGATCGGTCAAGTCGCGCTTGGCCTTCTCCCGGAACTTCACAAACGCTAGGTGCGCTAGACCGACAACATGCGCCGCCGCATCGACAAAAAACTTCGTGTCAATCGTATCCGCGTGGCGCGTCGCGATGCCGTTCCACATGTGCGAGAAGCGGCACTGATACGTTTCCCCGCTCAATTTGGAAGTGACTTCGAAAGCGCCGACGAACTGGCTCATTGCACCGTTATTCGCGAGTACCGGGCGTGTCGTCACGCACTCTCCTTTACTGACTGCTCGTTTGGCAGCTTGCGCCGAGATACCTCGCTAGCCTGACCGACGGTGTCGTCAGCTCAGCTAGCTAACAGCGGCAGCGGTCTCCACTTGCGAGTAACTCCGAATCGCCGCTCCAACTCCGGCGCCACTCGGCACGCGGAATCCCTGATCGAGCAAGCACTTTTCCAGCGCCGCCAGGAACAACAATACGAAGGGCTTCTGGCTGCAGTAGCCCATCAATCCCACACGCCAGATCTTGCCCTTCACCGCACCGAACCCGCCGGCGATCTCGATGTTGAATTCGTCCAGCAACTGATTGCGCACTTTCCCGTCGTCAATGCCACTTGGAATCAGCACCGCGGTGACCGTCGGCAAGCGGTCCGCCGGGTCCTTCACCAGCAGATCCAGACCCATAGCCTCGATGCCCGCGATCAGCGCGAGTTGATTCACGCGATGCCGCTCCCAGCGCGATTCCAGTCCTTCTTCGACCACCAGCCGCATCGCTTCGCGCAGCGCAAAGATCAGCGAAATCGGCGGAGTGTGATGATACAGCCGGTCTTTGCCCCAATAATTCATGGCTGTTGTCAAATCGAAATACCAGCTCTGCACTTTGGTCTTTCGCTTTCGAAACACCTCCTCGGCGGTTGGGCTCACCGTGATCGGCGACATGCCCGGTGGCGCGCTAATCGCCTTTTGCGATCCGCTGAAGCAAATATCAATGCGCTGCCTGTCGACATGGAGCGGCACGGCCGCAAGGGACGCCACGGTATCCACGATCAGCAGGGCACCCAATTCGTCCGCCACCTTTCGGTAGGCGTCGATGCCGGTGACCACGCCGGTCGAAGTCTCCCCATGCGCGAAGCCTATGATCTTGATCTTTTTGCCCTGGCCCGCCCGGCGTACATCTTCCGCATCCACGGGCTTCCCATAGGGCGCCTCCACCTTTACGATTTTCGACGACGCCCGCGTGGCAATCTCGTACATGCGCTCGGAAAAAACGCCGTTGACCGCCACGATGCCTTCATCGCCTTCTTCCAGCGCGTTCAGCACCGACGCCTCAATCCCGCCCGAACCCGAAGCGGAGAGCGGCATGGTGATCCGGTTTTCCGTCTGAAATAACTGGCGCATCAAGACTTGCGTCTCTTCCATGCACCCTTTGAACCACGGGTCCATGTGCCCCACCAGCGGCGTCGCCATCGCGCGATAAACCCGCGGATCGATAGAAGACGGCCCGGGCGTCAGCATCAACCGAACCGGAGCCTGGAGTTCGCCAACGTGCTCTGTCATGACCTTTGCCCTTCTGTATTCTTGCGCTTGATTCTCGCGTTCGAATCTCGAACCGCCCGCGAAGGCGCTGTCGGGGACTTTTCCTGCCACGGCGGGAGCCCTAATTTTCGCGCAATCCCCACACCCGCGCAACCGACAATTTGGCAGGGTCCGCGCGCCCGCGGCGCTTATCTCGAACGGGCAGATTCCTAGTTTCGGCAACTACAAACAGTTTGATTCGTGCCCTGCTCGGGAGGAACCACCGTCCCGAAGGAGCTCGGTGCGGTTACTCGCTTGCTTGCGCTGGCCTCCTCGCCTTTTGCGCGAGACATTTTAATTGCCCCGATGGAACTAGAAGTCCGACAACAAAAAACCGCGGGTGCAAAAGACACCCAAGTAATCCCCATGCCCTGCAGCAATTCTGGTTGTCTGGTTTGAGCGGTTTGATCCCCTAGCAGTGATCATAAGCGTACGGTGATGAGTAATCTGAATTCGAGCCGCTCAACTATTTTCCCCGCCCACTTGAGGTAAGATAGCAGCCTGTGACGGCGCTACCGCCCAACGAACAACTAAAGGACCTGCGCTCGCGGCTGGGCATAACTACCCGCGATGTGGCGGAATTCAGCCTGCGCATTGCGGAAGCGGAGGGCAACCCGGAATTCCAAATCTCCAACGCCTGGCTTACGCAAATCGAGAATTCCGACTCCGTCCCGAGCATTTTCAAGCTGTACAGTTTGAGTGCCATCTATCGGATGAAGTTCACCGATCTACTGCGCCTCTATGGGCTGGACCTGCAGAAGTTGGGGTTCCATCAGCTGGCTGCCCCGCTACCACACACCCACCTAACTACCCTGGAAGTCTACGACGCGGACCGCACGGTTTCTTTTCCCATTCGGTTTGACAGATCCTTCGATCTGGACAACACCAACCTTCTCTCGCGCATGGTGGAACTTTGGGGAGAAGTGCCGATAGCGTTGATCCAGCACCTGGACATCCGGCACAGCCAATATGGCTATGTGGGCCTCGAGGATTACACCCTCTATCCGCTGCTGCGCCCAGGTTCCTTTGTACAGATCGATTCACGCGTGCGGAAAGTGCAGCCTCTTCGCCGGCGGACCGAATTTGACCGTCCCATCTATTTCGTGGAGCTGCGCGACGGCTACGCTTGCTCTTGGTGTGACCTTCTGGATGACCAACTCCTGCTGCTTCCTCATCCCCTGTCACCCTGCAACGCGCGAAAATTCAAGTATGGTACCGACGCCGAGATCGTCGGGCAGGTAACGGCTGTGGCCATGAAACTGAGCGACGTTAGTGACTCTGCTCCTGACGGAAACGCAAAATTGCCAAAGAGAGTCTGAGGTTGGAGGTAAAGAGCCGCGCGACGGTGAGATTCACTTCCGTAGGAATGGTGACGCGGTACGGCTCCAGCTTCTGCCAGGTGCGCAAAAACTCCTGAGGGTTCTCCCGGGAAGAACGCAGATAAACCTCTAGGTCGCTGGCTAAGACTTCCAGCGGAAAAGAGGAAACCTTATAAAAGGCCTGCCGGTGGGCGATTTCCAGCGCTTTGCGCGCAACCTCCGGGCTGAAGCGGCTGGCCAGTCCCTCGTGATAATAGTTTCCCGTGTTGTAATCGCGAGTCGAGGCCAGATAGATCAGGCGGCCCAGATCGCAGGAAATCCTGGATAGTGTGCGGTTCAAGAGATCGTCGTAGGCTTCTTGCACCGGCACGAGTTTGACCGCGACACTCATACTCACCCGGCTCCGTTAACCGCCGACGCGATATGGCTTAGGAAGATCACGCATCATCCATTTCGCGCGTTCGAGCTCCGGATTCGAACTCCCTCAGAACATTGCCGATGCGCTGCGTAAGTCTGTCCGCATACAAGGCGATAGCGTGTAACTTCTGCGGGCCGGCCAGCCCGATCAAAAGGAAAAGAACTGCGCAAAGCAATCTAAGCTTGGCGTATTGGAGGAATATCCTGGCCTCCATCGCGAATTCGATATCCGCACTCAGGCGGCTGGCCTCCAAATGGCGCCGCATGATTCGGCGGATGACCGCCGAAGTTTGCTGGACCCAAAAGAGCGCCACGG
>WNGP01002825.1_pt1 | contig 14555 bp, 10 predicted proteins | sample 5407671 | NCBI WGS metagenome assembly WNGP01 (sample SAMN13153381, study PRJNA577476) | soil metagenome | isolation source: 40 cm soil or saprolite under Garry oak tree replicate 2 | place: USA:California | collected 2016-06-15 | reverse complement strand
TCATTGCTGACCAGCTTCTGCGATGGGGACATGAAGTTGATTTATTGGAACCGGATACAACTATTACTTGTTTATCTAATCTTCCGCTGCAGGACTATGATGCCTACATTCTGAAAACCGTTTCAGAAGGGCCTGGTCTGAGTCTTTTAGAGGCTGCAGAGGCTGTAGGTATACCAACGATCAACAGTTCACGCTCCATCCGCCTGGTACGCGACAAGGCAGTTGCCACAGCTTTTGCCCAGTCTCAAGGGCTACCTGTCCCTCTCACTTATTTCGTGGCTCATCCACATCTACTGTGGCAGATTCCTGAGCGGGATTATCCGCTCGTGGTGAAACCGACGAATGGGAGTTCCTGCCGCGGAATCTATCGCGTGGATAGCCAGGCTGAGCTGGCAACATTAGAGATAGCTGAAGCGAATGACAGTTTTTTCCTCGCGCAACGCTACGTCGAAAATACAGGTTTTGATATTAAATTATACGTTACAGGTGCAGAGGTGTACGGAGTTGCCAAAAGATCACCGCTGCACCCCGAAGTGGAGGTGAACAAGCGCCTTATTCCAATCTCACAAGAGTTACGAAAGCTTGCCCTGCATGTAGGTAAAATCTTTGGTCTAGATATTTATGGATTGGATGTAGTTGAGACACTTCAAGGCCCTGTAGTCGTAGACATCAATGACTTTCCGAGCTTCGGACAGGTGCCACATGCAGTATCTCTCATTTCAGCACATGTCCTGCAACTTGCCTCCCGTGCCGAGCTACAACCTATGGTCCCAATTCTCAGTCACCCTAACAAGCGAGGGGTCACGAGGAGGTCACGATGGATCAGCCTTTGATCAGTACTCCACGCTCGCCAGCCGCTGCTCGTGTTGTGGGCAGGGCGTTCACCTGGCTTGCGTGGATTGTCTGCTATGGGTTCCTGCTCGCGGTGCTCATGTCGGTCACACATCAAATCGTTGTCCATCCACGGGCGCAGCGTATCATCCTGCTGCGCGGTATTCCTTTACCTGAGGGCCTGAAGGCCAGAGGGGCTCCAGATTCGCTTGCGCCAGGCACGGCACAATTTTTTGATCAATTTGGCTTTCAGGGCATTGATCCGACCACGCACCTGCTGTTTATCGCCCATGCTGGTCCTATTCCTCAGAATTACGATGATGTGGATCATACCTTTCACTCGGATAACCCTGCTGACATTGCCAGGGATGGTCATGTGCTCGTGTTTGATCTGCAACAGCAGAAGCTGGTGGGGCGCGTGCCTATCCCCCGGGGAACCGGACTGCTGGTGGTCCCAGAGCTGCACAAAGTGTTTGTATCCGGTTCTGAGCAGAGCCGGGTCTACTCGTTCGATGAGCCTTCCTTAACCAACCTCCAATTCCTCCAGTTGCCTGAGGATACGGACCCGGCCACCCTGGGCTATGATCCGGTGCATCGCCGGCTCTTTGTGGCGGCTCCTGGGGCTGAAGATCATGCCACAGTCGACGTGCCAGGCCAGCTACCCATTCAGAACGAGAATATTGACCCGGAGACAGAGAGCCTCTATATCCTTGACGCGCCGACGCTGAAGGTGCTGAAAAGGATCGGTATTGGCAGGCTGCCCAAGCTGCCGAACGAAGACCTCTCAGCTGGCGAGGATCCTCCCGTTCCGACCGAGGACGGGGTGCCCAAGTTCGGCTATCGGATCGATCAGCTCCAGTATGATGACGTGACGCATCTCATCTACATGCTGATAGAGGTTTCGGAGGATAGAAATATTCGGCCTCACCCATCGCCACCACTTGGGGCTGGTGAACTGGTCAAGATCAATCCTGCCACCAGCCACATTATTCGCCGCACCACCTTGCCAAAATCATGCAATCTGCTTCACGCGCTGGTGCTGGATACCACACAGCAGATTGCCTACATTGACTGCAACACTGTGGACCCTGACGTGCCGCTGGTGCAGCATGTGATGCGGATGGACCTGAAGACCATGACCGCTTTCCCGAACGATCCTCTTGAGAGCACAGTAGCCCCTGCACCGTTTATGATGGTGCTGGATCGTCCCCTGCACCTCCTTTTTGAGGCCTGTGCCGGCGGCATTGTAGTTTTTGATGTGAGCCCCGGCAACTTCCGCAAGCTGGGAGTCTATGTAGTTGCCAGGAACCTGACGAGCATCATCGTCGATGAGGCCACGCAGCTCATCTACCTGCCCGTCGTCAGCGCTGGCGGCAGACCGACACTGTATATCGCGAAGTATAACCCGTATGGGGTTTGACCCATCTGCGCGAAACGAGCAAAGCGGCTGAAGCTCTCGCGGCTCCAGCCGCTGAACAGCCCGCGCCCCAAACATATCCTGATGAGCTTTAACAAAATAATACGGCATATAGGTGGGCGTAGTTGCGCGATTCATCGCGCCGGGGGTGGGACAAAACCCGAAGTAATTCATTAATCTCCATAAGGATATAACCATACGTCTACATAATGAAGCGAGGAGGAACTCATGGGACTCTTAGTCAGGTTCTTATACCAGAATATGAAGGGCCTGCGCGCCCTGATCGTGCTTGCCGCGATCGTCACTGTGCTCCAGGTGAGCTGCGATATCACCGCCGCCTTCCCGCTCAAATTTATTCCCAGCAAGGTGCAGAATCCGGGCAATGATCCCGCCTGTCTCTTCCCCTTCCTGAATCCGATCGAGTCCTGGTTCGACATCCCGCAGATCGACCCCACCCTGCAACCCGACCCTCACTTTGCGCCGGGGTTTCCGGTAGAAGCGCAGTGCCCAATCGACCCGAACGATCCGCGTGGCCGCATCGTCCTGGTGCGGCACACCACCCTTGGGGTGATCGTCTTCTCCCTCTTACTGCTGATCATCTTTGGCCTCTTAAGTGCCCTGCTGGCCTTTGTGGACCTCTACCTGGCGGCCTACATCGGACAGATGCTTACCGCCAAGCTGCGTAACCACTTGTTTGACCACCTCGAACGCCTCTCGTTGGACTGGCATAGCAAGCAGCAGAAAGGCGACCTGGTCCAGCGCATCACTGGCAACATCACCGACATCGAGAAGCTGGTCACCGATGGCCTGGTCGATCTGCTGGCAGGGGTGCTGACCCTGGTGGGCGTCGTCACGGTGATGCTCTTCCTCAGTGTCCCCTACACGTTACTCGCGCTGGCGATGGGCCCAGCGCTCTTTCTGATGGTCATGGGCTACACCAAGAACATCAAAGTGGCGGCGAGAAAGGCGGCCAAAGCCACCGGCCAGCTCGGCCACGTCGCCACCGAGGATATCAATGCCCTGATACTGATCAAAGTCTTCACGCGCGAAAAGCTCGAGGCCAGGCGTTTTGGCGCTTACGTGGATAAGAATAAACGGGCGAGATTGCGCGCAGGCTGGCTTCAGGCGCAGTTTACCCCCCTGGTCACGCTGCTGGTGATCCTGGGCACCGCCACCATTATTGGCGTCGGCGGCTATGTAGCAAGCGGCTATGCGTTCAACATCGGCCCCCTTTTCATCGACGCCTACAGCGTCGATGTGGGCACGCTGATCCTATTTCTCACCTTCCTCAAACTGCTCTACCAGCCGATGCGCGACCTCTCCAAGCTGGCGACGCTGGCCAGCACGGCAGCATCAGGGGCGGAACGCATTCAGGAGGTGCTGGATCAGGCCCCAGAAGTGAAAGAATCTCCGTTGTCCGGCCCGTACACCGGTCCTCAACGCTTCCGAGGAGAGATTACTTTCGAGAACGTGGTGATGGGATATGTGCCTGACGTGCCGGTCTTACAAGGTATTACGCTGCATATCGGCGCGGGTAAGAAGATTGGCCTGGTCGGCCTCTCTGGCGGCGGCAAAACCACGCTCGTCAGTCTGATCCCGCGCTTCTACGATATTCAGCAAGGCACAATCACCATCGATGGGGTTGACATCCGCCTCTACCCGCTGGACGTGCTGCGCAACAACGTGAGCATGGTGTTGCAGGACTCGCTGCTCTTTGAGGGTACCATCGCCGAGAATATTGCCTTTGGGCAGCCTGGAGCGGACATCGAAGACATCGTAGAAGCGGCGAAAAAAGCCCAGATCCATGAAACGATCACGAGCCTGCCTGATGGCTATGATACCTTTGTGAGCGAGCAGGGCAAGAACTTCTCCGGCGGGCAGCGGCAGCGCCTGGCCATTGCCCGTGCCATCCTGCGCGATACTCCTATCCTCATCCTCGACGAACCAACAACCAGCCTGGATGTGGAGGCAGAAATAGAAGTCTTGAAGGCTCTTCATACACTGATGGCTGGACGAACGGTCTTAACCATTTCTCACCGGCTCAGTACCCTTGGCCAAGTTGATGAGATTGTGATGTTGAGCGAAGGACGAATCGCCGAGCAGGGGACGTTCCACGAGTTAAAGCGTCGGGGAGGACTGTTTGCCGCTCTCCTGGAGGAGCAGAATCGCTATAACCTTGATCGTGAAGAGATCGATACGACTATTCTCCCGGCTTTTGCGCCTCTAGAGTCCGGTGACGACTCCCCAACTCTAAAGACAAGGGGTGTGCATGCGAGGCACGTACCCAAGTTGGCTCCGTCCGAGCCGTAGGATGTTGTTTGATGGCGGCGTTCGTATCCCTATCCAGTTCACAGGAAATGCCAGCGCTCTTCCAGGGACTTTCTATCCCCCTGTCTGGAAGGCCAGGGGGATAGAAGGCGCGTTTGCTAAACGGTAACGGCTCCGTATGGCGGCAAACGCCAGTATCAGGTAGAGAAACGTGAGTTTGGAACATTACTCATACAGAGCCAATCCCGTACTTTGCAAGACATTCCACACTTTCCAGGGGGTGATGGGAATATCGATGTGTCGTACACCAACATGAGCCAGCGCGTCGACTACGGCATTGACGATGGCTTGCGGCGCTCCAACGGTGGGCGACTCACCGACGCCCTTGGCCCCAATGGGATGATGCGGTGAAGGCGTGACGGTCTTGTCCGTTTCCCAGTGCGGCGTTTCCATCGAGGTGGGAATGAGATAGTCCTGGAAGTTGCTACTCAGGATGTTGCCGTTCTCATCGAAGGATATCTCTTCGTACATAGCTGGAGCGAGTCCCTGCGTCAGGCCGCCATGAATCTGCCCTTCGACCACCATCGGGTTGATGATCGTGCCGCAGTCATCCACGGCCATAAAGCGCCGGATATGGACCTGCCCGGTGCCACGGTCGATATCCACGACACAGATGTAGCTGCCAAAGGGATATGTCAGGTTGGGCGGATCATAGTAGTCGACCGCTTCCAGGCCCGGCTCCAGGTAAGGCGGACAGTTACTGTAGGCTGCAAAGGCCAGTTCCTGAATGGTCTTACCTTTGTTGGGCGAGCCCTTGACGAAGAAACGTCCCGGCTCCCATTCCAGGTCATCGTCGCCTACCTCTAGCAGATAAGCAGCGATTTTTCTGGCTTTGTCACGCACCTTGCGCGCCGCCATGGCGGTTGCGGCACCGGCGACAGGCGTGCTGCGGCTGGCGTAGGTGCCCAGGCCGTAGGGAGCGGTATCGGTATCGCCATGCTCCACATCCACATCATCCGGTGACATACCCAGTTCGGCGGCGATGATCTGGGCGAAGGTTGTTTCATGTCCCTGTCCCTGCGTTTGCACGCCGATGCGGGCGAGGATTTTGCCGGTGGGATGGACGCGAATCTCACAGCTATCGAACATCTGAATGCCAGCGATATCGAAGTGTTTGCCGGGACCGGCACCCACAATCTCGGTAAAGCTTGAGATGCCGATACCCATCAGTTCACCGCGCGCCCGCTTTTCGGCCTGCTCGCGGCGCAGCCCTTCGTAATCTACATTCTTCATCGCCAGGCGCAGCGCGGCTTCATAGTTCCCGCTGTCGTACGTCCAGTTCAGGGCAGAATGATAGGGGAAGGCCTGCGGCGGAATGAAGTTCTGCAGGCGCAGTTGCGCCGGGTCCTTTCCCAGGTCGTGTGCCAGCGTATCCATTATGCGCTCGATCAGATACGACGCCTCGGTGACACGGAAAGAGCAGCGGTACGCGATGCCACCGGGAGCCTTATTGGTATGCACAGCGTCGACATCCACAAAGGCATGCTTAAAGTCGTACGAGCCGGTACAGATGTGGAAGAGCCCGGCGGGGAATTTCGTCGGCTGAGCGGCGGCGTCAAATGCCCCGTGATCGGCCAGGGTATGCACGCGCAATGCTTTCACCGTGCCATCTTTTTCGGCTGCGATCTGCGCCTTGATGTGATAGTCGCGGCCGAAGCCCGTGCTGCTCAGGTTCTCAGTACGGTCTTCGATCCACTTGACAGGCTTCCCTGTTGTAATCGAGGCGACCACGGCACACACGTAGCCAGGGTAGATAGGTACTTTGTTGCCAAAGCCCCCACCGATATCCGGCGAAATGATGCGAATACGGTGCTCCGGCAGGCCGGCAACGATGGCAAAGAGCGTGCGATGCGCATGCGGAGCCTGCGAAGTAAGCCAGACGGTGAGCTTGCCTGTCGCCTTATTGAAGTCGGCCACGCAGCCGCAGGTCTCGATGGGGGCGGGGTGGATACGCGGGATGAACATATCCTGCTCGATGACGACACCGCTGGCCTGGGCCTCGGCAAAGGCAGCATCAGTCTCTGCACGCTCGCCCGTTTCCCAGTGGTATATCTGATTGGTGGGCTGCTTATCCTTCTTGTCGGGACGCAGCAGGGGCGCATCGGGATCAAGCGCCTTTTTCGGATCAACAAGCACCGGCAGCGGTTCGTAATCGACGTCCACGGCGGCGGCGCCATCCGCGGCCGCATAGCGACTGGTGGCAACGACGAAGGCGACTTCCTGCATCTGGAAATGCACGCGATCCAGGGCCAGCACGGCTTCGGTGTCAGCAGAAAGTGTGGGCATCCAGGCCAATCCAGCGGCATCCAGGTCTTTGCCAGTGATCACCGCCAGCACGCCCGGAACCTGCAAGGCCGCACTGGTATCGATACTTTTGATGAGCGCGTGCGCGTAAGGGCTGCGCACGATGTCGCCGTAGAGCATGCCGGGCAATTGCACGTCATCGACGTATTTGCCCTGACCGCGAATGAAACGGGCGTCTTCCTTGCGCTTATACGCTTCTCCTAAACCATGGGCATGTACTTCGGTCGCCATTATTCACCTCCCTCTCCGGCGCTTACCGGAACCTGTTCAGATACCTGCATTTTCTGCGCGGCATATTGTACCGCCTTGACGATGTTGACGTAGCCGGTGCAGCGACACAGGTTGCCCGAGATGCCAACGCGGATCTCCTGCTCGGTAGGGTCAGGATTACGCTGCAGGAGCGCCAGGCTGGTCATCATCATTCCAGGAGTGCAATAGCCACACTGGAGGGCATGTTCCTCGTGGAAACCTTCCTGCAAGGGATGCAGTTTGCCATTCTGCTCCAGACCTTCAACGGTCATGATCTGGCGGCCATGCGCCTGCACGGCGAACATAGTACAGGACTTGGTGGCTTTGCCATCGACGAGGATGGTGCAGGCTCCACAGCTGGTCGTATCACAGCCAATGTGGGTGCCAGTCAGGTACAGGACATCGCGCAACCAGTGTACAAGCAGCAGGCGCGCTTCGACGTCGCCTTCATAGACGGTGCCATTGATGGTGGCGCTAATATGATGTGTGCTCATGCTATTTCCCTCCTGTAGCGCGAGTATGAGCCTTGCGCAATGCGCGAACCGTGAGCGTGCGTACCATGGCACGTTTATAGGCGGCGGGACCGCGCGTATCGCTCACGGGCTGCGCGGCGGCAGCGGCCAGGTCAGCGGCATGATGGATACTGGCATCATCCAGGGGTTTACCGAGCAATGACTGTGCGGCGTCGCGCGCCTTGATGGTAGTCTGTCCAACATTGGTCAACCCGATGCCTGCATAGCTCACCTGTCCACTGTCGTCCAACGTGACATAGGCGGCCACACCAGCTATGGCATAGTCACCGACTTTCCGCTCCAGCTTGAAGTAGGCTCCTCCACTGCGCCCGGTGGGCGCCGGGACGCGAATCTCGGTTAAGAGTTCATTGGAATGCAGCGTTGTTTCAAAAGGTGTAGCGCCGAAAAAGTCGTCAATGGATATGACGCGCTCACCCGCTGGACCGACAGCCACGATTTGCGCTCCTAATGCCACCATGGTCGCCGGATGATCGTTGGCGGGGTCGGCATGGGCGATGTTGCCACCGACGGTGGCCCAGTTTCGCACTACGGGATCGGCTACCCCGGTAGAGGTATCGAACAGGATAGGGTAATGGTCGCGGATGAGGTTGGAGTCATCCAGTTCTGCCTCGCGGGCCAGGGCACCAATACGCAATACACCATCCGTTTCCTGGATGTAGTCCAGTGCGGTGATGCGATTGATGTCAATCAGGATCGATGGCCCGGCCAGGCGGAAACGTAAGAGGGGAATGAGGCTCTGGCCACCTGCCAGAATTTTGGCGTCGTCGCCGTGCTGATTCAGGAGGGCGACGGCCTCGGCAACACTGCCAGCTGCCACGTAATCGAAGGGGGCAGGAATCAAAGTATCACCTCCAACAGCAGTAGATGCGCTGAAGGGGCGGCCTTTGCGGTCGTCCAAGGCGCTTCATCAAATAATAAACCTCGGGTCGAATGGGAGACTGATGCACGAGGGGGTGCAATCCTCGCACGTCTCCAGTGTAGCATGCAGGAAGTTGCTATGCAAGCAACTTGCATTAACGATACCTACGAAGAGAGGTTACAGAAAGCCGAGCGGGAAAGCCCCGTTGCATTCATGCCGGGGATGAACCGCCGCTCCTTGTTTGGGGAGGCCAGGGGAGCTTCTGCAGCGGCAAGGAGATGCTTGACCCAGACGGGAAAGCCTGCTATGTGCGCCTGATCAGACGGCGCGCCTCCAGTCAGCGAGCCGCAGGAGCCGATAGCCAGGGCTGGCGCTACAGCGTGCAACTGGCCCTGGAAGGGGTGCCCTATCAGAAGCCCAGGCACACGGTGGGCACAGAGATCATCGGGTTGGATCTGGGGCCATCAACCATTGCCAGCGTGCCCCGAGAAGGGCAGGCACACCTGGAACCGTTCTGCGAGGAACTGGCTCCCGAGGCCAAGGCCATCCGCCGCCTGCAGCGCAAGATGGAGCGGCAGAGGCGAGCGGCCAACCCGGAGCACTACGACGAGCAAGGTCGTATCAAGAAGCGCGGCAAGAAGAAGCTGGCGTGGAAAAGCAGCAAGAGCTACGAGCAAACGCGACGCAGGAAAGCGGTGAAAGAACGCAAGCTGGCCGCGTATCGCAAGAGCCTGCATGGCAAAAAAGTGCATGAGATCGTGGCAGTGGGCAAGACCATCCTGTGCGAAAAGATTTCCTACAAGGCGTGGCAGAAGCAGTACGGCAAAAGCGTGGGGCTTCGGGCTCCAGGGATGTTTGTGGAGCTACTCAGACGCACCGTTGCAAGCACGGGCGGCACCCTGACTGAAGTTCCTACGCGAAGTACCAAACTGTCGCAGTATTGTCACGGATGCGGAAAGACGGTCAAAAAGCCCCTCTGGCAGCGCTGGCATCACTGTGCCTGTGGCATTGGGCCGGTGCAGCGTGATCTCTATCCCGCGTTTCTGGCCGCCTATCTCGATCCAGCAGATCCCAGTCCCTCGTGTGCCCAGTACGTCATTCCCTGGGAAGGTGCGGAGGCGCGCCTGCGGGCAGCACACGAGCGAGTTCAACAACGCGCGAATGCGGGGCGGTCCTTGCCCCAAAGCATGGGGATCCCTCGTGCCGGAGCGCGTCTGCCTCAAAGTCCGAGCGAAGCCACATTTGCCTGACGGTTTCTACTGGATCTTCTTCTCGAAAAATATATCTGTGAAGTTCCTGTGAACCCTTGTTTCGCCAGTTTCCTTGAAGCCGTTTTTGCGATACAGGTGTTGAGCTGCCACCTGGACAGTTGAAGTATCCAAATGGAGGGTGGTGTAGCCTAGCTCTAGCGCTCTTGTTTCTAACGCGTTGAGGATGAGTTGCCCAAAACCGCGTCCCTGAAAATCGGGGTGTACTCGCATGCGCTTGATTTCGGCGCGTTCCTCCGTCGTTTTTCTCAATGCGCCCATGGTGATGATGCGACCATCGAGGACACCGACGAGAAACTCTCCCCGGTTGTTCAAATAGATCTGCTCGATATGGTGGAGGTCATCATCCCATGGGCCATTGCCAGCGTACGCGCCTACATGTTGCAGGCCCAATATGTGAAGTGTCCATACATCATCGTGGTCGGCTTCTTGATAGCGTCTGATTTGCATGGTTGTTCCACAAACGACGCTCCTTGTGCCATTGCGTTCGATCCATACATAAACTCCTTTTGTACCAGGTACTTGACTATGCCCTGAGAAGGAGGGCCGTTTCTTTTGTCACGCCATCGTGTCCAAAGAGAGTTCGATCTGAGTCAATGGTTGATAGTCTATGGCTATAAGAAGTCCTTCTGCTCAAGCACCGCCTGCAAATCGTCAGGGAGAGGCGCTTCTAACTCCAGCACGACATTTGTGGTGGGATGGGTAAACTTGAGCTGATAGGCATGAAGAAATGGGCGTGCGAGTGTCAAACCATGCTCCTTCCTGCCTGGTCCATAGATGGGGTCGCCTACGATCGGGTAGCCTATTGCTTTCAGGTGCACGCGAATCTGGTGCGTACGCCCCGTTTCCAGTTGCAGGAGCAATAAGGTGTGCCCACGGGGGAAACGCTGGAGCACGCGAAAATGCGTGCGGGCCTCCCTGCTGCTCATTGCGGTGATCGCCATCTGCTGGCGATGGCGTGGGTCACGCCCAATGGGCGCGTCGATGCTTCCCTGGTCAAGCGGGATACTGCCTACTACAAGGGCAAGATAGCGCTTGACCACTGCGTGCCGCTGCATTTGTTCTGTAAGCGCCGCCAGTGTGCGGGTGTTTTTCGCTACTATAATCAGCCCGGATGTGTCCTTATCCAGGCGATGGATGATACCTGGCCGTTGAGCATTGCCCACGTCGCTCAAGGCAGGCGAATAGGCAAGCAAGGCATTGACCAGCGTATCACTGGTGTGACCAGGGGCAGGATGTACAACCATGCCAGCTTCCTTATTCACAACCAGCAGGTCGGAGTCTTCATAGACGATGTCGAGCTTATAGGAGAGAGGCTGCATATTGCTGGATTGGGCCTTTGCCACCCGGGACACCTGCACCGCGTCACCAGCTTTGAGAGTGTAGCTTGCTTTGCCTGGCTTGCCGTTTACGAATACAACGCCCCCTGCAATGAGCTGCTGTACCCCTGTGCGGGAGATGGTGTCCAGAGTGGACGCGAGATAGCGGTCAAGGCGCAGGCCAGCTTCCTGCGGCTGGATACTCAGCGAGATAGGCGATTGTGAATTGTCCATATTACTCTGTAGAGCGGATGGTCCCGCTGTTGTTTGCCGGAGGCGCCGCCTGAGCATCCGTAGTGCTGCTGCCCGGGCCTTCTTCGCTACCTGGCGCTACTGCTGGGCGGCGCAGGCCTCCTAACAGGATTATTACAAGGAGTAAGAAGACACCCACAGAGATAGAAGCATCCGCAACATTAAAAAGAGCAAAGCGAAATCCTATTTGTGGTATGCGGAAAAAGATGAAATCAACCACGTACCCACTGTGGCGCACTCTATCTATGAGATTCCCCAGCGCTCCACCAATGATCATGCCGAAGACCAGCTTATAGGACAGCGTTCCCGAGTTGAGCATACGCAGATAGAGGTAAGACACCACGGCAATGGCGACACCGATCAGCCCCACGAGCGCAATGTTATTGGCAAACAGGCCAAAGGCGGCTCCACTATTACGGATATAGTGGAGTACGAGATAATCGCCAATCAGGGGTATGGTTGGGCCAATTTCGGGCGGGCCCAGGTTTTCTACGACCAGGGCTTTTGTCCACTGGTCAAATGCGATCACGAGAATGGCGACGAGTAGCGCCAATGCATCGTAGATACGCGCGCGTCTGGCTGTCACGATTCTATGTTCTTCCTTTCGTGAACGCTGGATATGGATATTGTACATGATCTGCTCAAGCTTGAAAAGGTTATGGGCCTATAAAGCTCATGTGCCAAAAGTACTTGATAGTAGCTGTTATTGTCAAAGGAAGCTCAAGGTATCGTACAATACATTCAAATCAGCCGATGGATAAAGAGAAAGCAACAGTTTTCAAAAAGGTAGGAGAACACCATCAAATGGTGGCAAGAGGTATACATTTCTCTTCCATTGACACAGAAGAATGGATGTTCTAATATAAGCACGCGTCATAGGTTTTTGGTGTAGTATAAGGGGAACTGCTGATGATTCGTGCACACAAGATCAGACTGAATCCCACACCTGAGCAAGCCAATTACTTCGTCAGGGCAACGGGAACCAGCCGTTTCGTCTGGAACTGGGCACTTGCCGAGTGGAATCGGCGCTATGAAGCGGGTGAGAAACCGACGGCTTTGCAATTGAAAAAGCAGTTCAACAAGGTCCGCAGAGAACAGTTCCCCTGGACCTGGGAAGTGACCAAGAATGCCTCGGATCAGCCGTTTCTCGATCTGGGCAAGGCGTTCACAGCGTTCTTTGAGGGCAGAGCATACCGCCCACGCTTCAAAAGCAAAAGGCGAAGCAAACCGAGCTTCTACCTTGCCAACGATCAATTCGAGTTAGGCGATCATCGCATCTGGGTCCCCAAACTCGGATGGGTCAACATGGCGGAGAATCTGCGTTTTACTGGCAAGGTGACAGGCGCACGGATCACCAAAACGGCGGATTGGTGGTTTGTCTCTCTGCAGGTAGAAGTCCCTGATGCTGTCCCGGTGAAGAGGCCAGCCGCTGTCGGCATCGATGTGGGGTTGAACCGACTTGCGACCTTGAGTACGGGAGAGGGAGTCGAGAACCAAGCCTTCCTCACAACCGCCCTTAAGAAACTGCGTCAGGCCAACAAGCGGCTGCATCGTCGGAAACTGGGATCAAAAAACCGCGAGAAAGCGCGCAGACAGGTGGCACGACTGCATTATCGCATCACCTGTTTGAGAGACGATGTGCTCCACAAGCTCACGACCAGGCTAGCAAGTTGCTATGGAATCATTGGCATCGAAGACCTCAACCTCAAAGGACTGCTCAAGAACAGGCGTTTGTCTCGCGCGTTCTCAGATGCAGCGCTGGGCAAACTGTTGAATTTGCTTGACACAAAGGTGGAGCAGCGCGGTGGACAGATCATCACGGTGGGCCGCTTTTTTCCTTCAAGTAAGACCTGCCACGCCTGTGGGTGGAAGTGGGAAGACATGCAGTTGTCTGACCGGATTTTCATCTGCCAGAACCTGAAGTGTGCATATCATCATTTTGAGCAGGATAGAGACCATAACGCATCTCTGAATATCCTACGCGAAGCCCTCCGCTTGATCGGGCTGATTGATCAAGTCGTCACCGGTATTGGCTCAGACGAGGACGCAAACTTGGCTGTGGACGCGGGGTAAGACCAAAAAGGCTTCTGCCTTCAGGCTCCTACGGATGAAACAGCAACAACAAAAGGTGTAGCAAAGCGATGCTTGCATACGTTTTCCTACAACAATTGGAGCAGATGCTAAGGAGAAATTGAGTATGGGCAGACGCCTGGGGCTTATCATAGGTGTCAATAAATATCAAGATGCTGCCTTCCGACCGCTGAAGTTTGCCGAGACCGATGCACGGGCCCTTGCCCAATGGCTGGTCAACGCGCAGGGGGGCAAGTGGTCGCCTGCAGATGTGCAGCTTGTATTGGGAGCACAGGCCTCAAGTGAGCTGGTGGAATCGCTGGTCACGCAGGTGTGTGTGAATGTGGCAAGGCCGGACGATGTGGTTCTCATCTACTTTGCCGGACACGCTTTCCTCGACGAGATGAAGAACGAAGGACACCTGGCTTTCGCAAATACACACTACCATCAGCCAGCAACAGGACTGAATGTGCTCTCGTTAGCGCGCAATGTACTAGGCAAGAGTCGCGCTTCCCAGATACTGGTCATCCTGGATTGTTTTCAAACGGGCAGTGTCTGGAACATGCGGCGCTCCTCACTGTACGATTCCAAGCCGGTGCTTGGTCCCATGTTGCTCAAAGCCCTGCAACAATGGAAAGGACGAATGTTTCTGTGTTCCTGCCGGGGCAACGCGATGACACCAGAAGTTGGAGAACGGAATTTGGGGTTACTGGCGCATCGGCTGATCGTGGGGTTAAGCGATTCGGCCAGAGACGCGGCCACGGGACAGGTCACGCTGCAGCGCCTGCATGCCTTTCTCTTCAGCGCACTTGGCGAGCAGCACAGACCCCAACTTTTTGGGGAGGGCCAACTCGTCCTGGCAGGTAAAACGATGGCTGCATCCGAACCAGTATCGCCTTCGAGCGCTTCCCAGCGTCTCCGGGCTACCACCAGCAGCCGCCTGCGGGCGCAAACGGCTCAAGGGATAGTCGCTACGGAACAAGCGGTCGAGCAGATGTCGCCCACAACCTCTGAAGCATATGCTTATCCAGCGGTAGAACAGAAGCGCCCGAAGCAGAGCGCGATGGCGCTGCACCAGGCAAAACAGCTCTTGCAAATGCAGAACCCTGGCGAAGCTTACAAGCT
>WNGP01003842.1_pt1 | contig 14562 bp, 10 predicted proteins | sample 5407671 | NCBI WGS metagenome assembly WNGP01 (sample SAMN13153381, study PRJNA577476) | soil metagenome | isolation source: 40 cm soil or saprolite under Garry oak tree replicate 2 | place: USA:California | collected 2016-06-15 | reverse complement strand
GATACCGGATGCAGGATGTCGATCTTGCGGAGGTTGGCGAATGCCACGGCGAGCTCGTCGGAAGCCCTGTCCATGGCCTCCCACAACTGCATATCCTTTAGGTTCGGCTGCAGGTTCACGTAGGCTTTGCGTTCTCCGTAATCGACTTGGCTCGGGTCGAGGTCGAGGGTGACGTTGCTCGCGCCATTGTCAGGTTGCATCTCGCCAATGGCGCGAATCGTCACGATCACATGGGAATCGGTGGCATTCAGATGCTGGTTGACGGTGTCGATGTCGGGCACCTTCTGGAAGAGCTCTGCCTCGGAATTCGAACCTGCATTGCCGAGACCGGACGCGGTGATCTGGAAGTGGAAATGTCCAAAGGTGCCGTCCTCCTTGCCGTCGGCTCCCTTAAAGGCATGCCGGCCCTTGAGCAGCAGCGCCGAGGTTTGCAGTGCTTTGATGTTCGGGGACAAGGCATCGAACGCCTCGCGCGGGATTCGCAACGTGACGTTCGAGCGCAGATGTGCCAACAGGTTCGTGCCCGTGCGGCCGTCCTGGCCGAAGGAGAGCAAGGCGAGGTGCGTGCTCTCGATGGTGCCGAGGGCGACGATGATTTTTGCATCCGGCGCGACGAGAATCGGACCGCGTTCGGTCAACACCCCGTCAACGCGCAGTCCGTCTGGATCATTAATCACAGTCAGCCGGGACACGTGGCAGCGCGGCACGACCATCAGCCGCTTGCGCACGTCATCGCCCGGCGCGCCGCTGTAAGCCCCGCGCGCCGCCTTGATGAGTAACGGCACGGCGCTGAATTTGTTGAGCGGGAAAAAGCCCGCATGTTCGGGACGGGCTTGCACCGCGAGCGGGGCTTCGAGCTTGAGCTTGTTGTGCATCTCGTCTTCGAGCTGCTGGCGCTGAGCCGGATCACTCGGCGGCGGGTTTGGCGAGGCCGTGCCGAGGAGTTTCGCGAGGTCATCAATCGAGGGCGGCGCATCCAGGATCTCGACCGACGGCGCATCGGGCAGGATGGCAAGGTCGACAGCGTCGCTGACCTCGTGGTTGGTGACGGCTTTGAACAGCCGCTCGCGCATGGCGTTGTGCAGTTCCCCGAAAATATAATCGTTCGTGGCGGTCACGCCGGTCTGCTGTCCGGACTGGCGGAAGTACCCGTTGTCCCCGTTCGGCAGCTTTTTTGCATTCAGGTCGTCGAGCGCAGCTTTGGGCCAGGCCGCCGCCGTTTCGGAATCCAGCAGTCGCGGCGACCAGCCGCCCCACCATAGCGAACGTCCGCCGACGCAATAGGCGAGACCGGACCCCGCATAGCCGAGGATAGGTGCCGAGTTCCAAGAGACGCCCCATACTTCCCGGCCAAGGCCGAGCGACGGCAGGTTTTGCATGTGCTCGGCGAGCAAGAACGGACCCGCTTCGAGCACGAGGATACGTTCGCTGCGCCCGGTGCTGCGGAACCACAAATGTTCCGCGACGGCGGAGCCGAATGTGCCGCCGCCGATAATGATGAAGTCGAACGGACGCATGTCGCCGCGCGGCAGCAGGGCATTGCCGTTCACGTCCCTGGCATTGGCGCGATAGGCCGGATCGGAATTGGCGAGTGCTTCGTCGAAAGTGTTGCAGACGTAGCGACCGAGCACGTCCAGGGCGAAGTCGGTTGGTTCCGACAGCGAGCCAATATTCATGTCTGCCCTCCAGCTCTAGTCTGCCGGTGGGGAAGGTCGAGACGCCGCACTAGGGGCACCTGGCTAAGCGCCGATCTCCTCTGTCCCATCGAGCTGGTTTGAAAGACCCCTACACGCAGTACACGGCGGGACCACCGCGTCCATCATAGCAGCGAAAGCGCCCATGCGTCTTTCAAAAAAAAGCGGAGCGCTGCGAAAACGGAGCGGGGCCAAAACGTGGCAATTTACCGGAACAGACATTTCGCCTCTTCCGGCATGTACCATGTGTGGACGGCTCCGAGTTGGCAAGGAGAATCTTCACGGCTTGGTCGGTGCGGCCATATGTTCGGCCTTTTAGCGCGGTTCGCATGACCGCTGGCCATAATGCCCTCCGCGGATCAGGTCCCGGTCAAAAGCTCGCATTCGATGATGCGCTTTACCTTCTTTGCCGCATCGTCGGGGACACACCCGGCAAATTCGGCAATCTCAACCAATTTCCGCAAGGCGCCGTCTCGAGTGGTCGGGATAGCGGCGTTGGGCAGGGGTGAAGCCTTGAACTGCTTTGTCCTGAAATACGCGCAGCCCCACAGTTCTGCGCTGAAAAAATGACGACGTTCAGCTTGCCACTTCAACCTACCGTAAGAGCAGCCACTGCGGAGCTTGGTGCTTTTGTCAGCAATGCAAATCATCCTTGCCGTGTATCATGTTCCAAGGTATATCTGGAGCTGCTTCCGTGCTTTAGGTATTGCACGCTAGGGAGGCTTCCAATGAGGAAAAAGCCCGCGAAAAAGCCGACGAAAAAAGCGACGGCAAAGACCACGAAAAAGTCGAAGGCAAAGACCACGAACAAGGTGGCGGCAAAGACCACAAGTATGGCGACGACAATTAGATGCCCCGATTCAGAACGCGCCAAAGTTCCCGGCATCGTGGTGGCGCTCAAGGATATGGAAAATCCTTGTGTGCTTGCGGAAATGAACGGTGTGCCAATTACTCGATTGCGGGCGCGTCAAGTTATTGATGGTGCTACAGGACGTTCGGTAAATACTTTCAGAGTAGAATAGGAGCGGCCATTCTGTCTGGGCTGCATCATTGCTACGCGCGGATATGATTTTTGGGAAGGACACCACATGCCCGCGGATGCTTTCGGGGAGAAATCGATGCGTGCCACACGACGAATGGTCTACGTCGGCGTGTTCGACAACGAGGGAAATTGCTTAAATAATGCGCAAGTTGCCTTGCGTTCTGGAGGCACCCAGGGTGAGGCACATTCTCTGGAATGGGACCGCTCCACCGGCTGTTATGTCAGTTCTGGCGTCGCTCCGGGTTACTATCGTCTCACGGCCAAAGCACCGGGGCACGATTTGTCCGAGCGCGGCGTCGAAGTCGAGGCAGGGGGGTTGCGGACAATCATTGTGTTCGGTCCGGACGGGCTCCCGTTTCTCTATCGAGGTTCGGCGAAGACGCCATTTCAGCCTCAGCCCGAACTCTGTGCCATTGCGCTCGACGACGACGCACCGGATGCGAAAATAGAGGAGGTCGCCAGAGAAGAAGGCCTTAACAGCGAATTCGCTCAAAATGGGCAGCCGCCACGCCACGCACGTGTTTTCCGTTTTCCGCCGGGCAGTTCAACCGCCGCACGCGCAGCAATTGTGCAGAAACTGGTCGGCGTAGGCGGCGTGCATCCTCTCGGCCCTTTGGTTCATCTCGACAGAAACGAGAGTATATCGTGCTTGACCGACGAGCTTGTGATCCGGTTCCGACCCGAGGTCACGGGCGCGCAGATAGAGGATCTCGCGGAGCATTGCGGGTTGACGATTCTCCGCAAATTGATTGTTGCCGAAAATCTGTTCGTCTTCCGCATGCCGGGACCCGCATCCTACGCCTTGCTCCAGGTGGCAAATGGGGTGGCGGCCAGCGATCTCGTCCTCTACGCCGAGCCGAACCTCATCAGCATAGGGATCCATGACGCGGGCGCGGGCGACACGGTCGCGCCGAAGGATTTTCTGTTTCCGATGCAGTGGCACCTGCCATTGATCCGTTGCCCCGCCGCCTGGCAGCTCATCCACGAGCGAGTATCTCCCGATAACGCAACGGGCAACCCCGATATAACGATCGCGGTGGTGGATTGGGGGATCGACGTCGGCAACCCGGAATTTATTGGCGGCCTCTCGAACGGACAGCCGAAGATCTCGGCCGTATTCGATTTCCACAACATGGCCGCAAACAACGACGCGCGATTCCACGGTCATGGGACGTCCTGCGCGGGTGTTGCAACGGCATTGCCGAATAACGGCGGCGTCTGCGGTGTGGCCGGCAACTGTCGTCTTATGGCGATCCGCAGGCCTGAGGGCATAATGGCCACGGAGACTGCCTATTCGGACATGTACCTATGGATCGCCGGCTTCGACCCCAAAAGCCCTACTGGCGGATTCCCGCAACCGATTGCTCCCGGGGCGGACGTCATCTCCAACAGCTTCGGTTATGCGGCGGGGTTGCCGATCTCCGGCTTAATGCAGGACACGTTCGATTTCCTCACCGAGCGCGGACGGCACGGACGCGGCGTGCTGTTGTTCTTTTCGACCGGCAACAACGACCCGCCGATGGATTTCACGTTGTTGCGGCCCTGGGCCGCATACGCGCGTACTTTGGCCGTGGGTGCTTCGACGCTCGCTCCTGGCGGAATGGAGGAAACGCGCGCCAAGCAAAGTAATTTCGGCAGCGCAGCCGTGCTCGACCTTTGCGCCCCGAGCGCAACGGCACTTGGGGCGGAGGATCTGCCGCCGAACAGCTATGCAATCGTCACGGCGGCGGATCGGAGCGCGGAAGATCCCGATCCGAACCTACGGCCAAATGCGCCGTCCGAGTGCGCCGTTCGGACCATCACGTCGGAGCAAGCCGAGCCGACGAGCCATGTGCTGAAGGTGGTCAGCGGTGCGGGATTCGCCGACAATGCATTCTTGATGATCGGGACGCCGGGAGCGCGGACCGCAGAGTTCAATCAAATTGACGGCACTCCCGGAACCACCAGTCTGGAGCTCAAAGCACCTATCAAACATCGGCAGCCGCGCGGCACCGCGATTTGCACCGGCCCCGCCTATTCAGTTCACAGCTTCAGCGGTACGTCATGCGCGACAGCGATGGCGGCAGGCGTGGGTGCCCTGCTGCTCTCGGCAAGCCCAGAGCTCAGCTGGGACAAGGTGCGCGACACGTTGCGAGAGACAGCCGCGCCTATTGATATCGGCAACACGGATCCGATTGGCATATGGCGGGACGCTGAAGGCGTCGCAGCCAATACCCCAGGCTATACTGGACCGCATTACAGTCGCTGGTATGGCTTTGGCCGTATTGACGCTGAGGCCGCCGTGAGGAAGGCAATTGCACCTGGGAGGGCTGAGGAGGCCGTCCGAGGGGACGCCCTTGCGCGAGAAGAGAAAGCGGTATGCGCACTGCCGCTTGAGGCGAAGCCTCGATAGGCGAATGTTGCCCCCTTCCAATGAGCGGATGCGGAGGCGAGCTCCCGCCGAGCTCGGCTAGCGTCCCTATTGCGCGGCGACGAAATCGAACGCGTTCGACAATCCGTCCGCCCGGGCGTCGCGGTCGCCGAGCGGCTGCAACCCGAAGCGTTCCTCGATCAGCTTCAGGATCGAGGTTGTGTCATAGGTCGTTTGATCAACGAAGCCCTTCCTGGCGAACGGCGAGATCACGATCGCCGGGACCCTGGTGCCGGGCCCCCATCGATCGATCCGCGGCGGCGCTACATGGTCCCAGGTACCGCCGTTCTCGTCGTGAGTCACGATGATGATCGTTGAGTCCCACGCGGGACTGTTACGGATCTTCTCGACCATCTCCGCGGCCTTGCGGTCCCCCGCCAAGATGGCTGCATACCCGGGATGTTCGTCATCTCGGCCCAGCGGCTTCCAGAATACGACCGAAGGCAGCGTATTGGCATCGATGGCGCGCAGGAACTCATTCTCGTCTTTGAGATGCTCGGCCCTTCCGGGCGTATCGCCGCCGTATGCGGCGAAATACGCGAAAGGCTGATGATGATATTGAAACGTACTGTCCGCATGGCCGCTGACCGCGTCGGCCCAGCCCCCCGCGTACCAGGCCCAGCTGATGCCTTTCTCCGAGAGCCGGTCGCCGATGGTGGCGTGGGTCTGCGCGGGTAGCAGCCGGTGAGCCGGGATATTGCGATGGTGGGGCGGGAACACGCTCTCCATGAGGTTCACCGCCCAGAAATGCCCGTGATCGTCCCAGATCTCTGGGTCCTGCGGCGGGAATGCCGAGGGGTTGCCGAGCATCTTGTGGTCGAGGATCGCCCAGTCTTCCGGGCGGATCTCGGGCGAGCAGGCGCAAATCAGCCAGAAATGATTGAGGAATGACCCGCCGAACGCCGCGTGAAAGAAATGGTCGGCGAGCGTGAACTCCTGCGCCAAGTTCCACATGGCTAGGGAAGACCCGTCGTAATAGCCGAGCGGCAGCGAACCGGTATTTCCTTCGACGATGAACCGATCCATCTTCCCGCCGTGGATCTGGCGCTGCTCGGTGAGGAATCTATGGACCAGATCACCGCTCCTCGCATCGAGCGGAACGAACGAATCGATACGGAACGGATGGTTCGGCAGATTCGCGGGAATTCGCGGATCGACCGGGCTCGGATCATCTTCCTTCAGGTCCGGCGTGCGCAGAGTGGAATCGAGCGCGCGCGGGAGCGTCTTGTAAGGCTCGCCGTGCTCATCGACTTGCGGAGCAATCCGGTCCAGGTTCTGCAATCCCTCCGCGCTCGGAAACAGGCCGTAGAGATTGTCGAAGCTGCGGTTCTCCAGGTACAGCACGACGATGTGCCGGACGCGATCAAGCCCTGCCGGCGCTGCGGATGAACCCGGGCCGGAAACGGCGAGTAGCAGTGCGGGCACCAGGATGGCGGCAAGTCGGCGTTCGATGCGGCCCTGCCCCGGAGTGGCCATGGCGCTGCCCTCTAGGCGGTATTCTACACCGAACAGGGGCAGGGGTGAATGGGTCGTCGGGCTGATGCCCGCCCTGCCGGTCTAGCCTACACGGGTATCGCGGGCTCACCCTCTGGACTGTCATCGCGGTCACGGGAGGTCAGGTTCTGATGCTGTGGACGGCTCCTCCAGCGGCACGTAAGTGCCAGGAACCGTGGTCGCCGAGGGGGCGACCTGATTCGGAGGAGCTAGACATGCAAGCGGTCACGACAATTGGTCTCGACATCGCAAAGTCGGTTTTTCAAGTCAATGGCATCGACGCGGAATGGCAAGTGATCATCCGGCGCAAGCTGAAGCGGCGTTACGTCGCTGCTTTCTTCCAGAAGCTGCCGCCGTGTCTCCAACTCGGAGCCGGAAGAACCAAAAGCGTCAGTCGCGTCGGCCACAGCTAAAATTGCTTCAACGCAGGACTTTCGCCGCGGCCATATTGACCCAATCGTGCAGGAAGATCTGCTCGAAGTACTGTGCCGCCTCGGCATTGTAGATGACAAGGCCCGCATCTCGATTCTCGCCGGTACCCATGGGCGACCAGTTCTGGCTGCTGACAAGCACGGTCTGCGAATCGATGACAATGCCCTTGTTGTGGACATGAGGCTGAATGCGCAGGTGATCCACCGCGTCGACTCCTGCATCTTGTAGCCGCTCAATCCACATATGGTCCTGGAACTCGCTGGTGATCAATCGGACATCCACGCCGACATTGATCAATTCCACCAACGCGGTAATCAGCTCCATGTGCGTCGGACTGCCCTTGTCCTGCGCAGGCAGAACCGTGTGGATGTATTGAGTCTGCATGTAGAACCGCTGCTTCGCGCTCTTGATCAGATCCAGAATCGGCTTTCGGTAATCATCGGGCGTAAGCAGCGGCTTTACCTTGATCATGCCGGTGACGGTGTGCGCAGGAAAGAACGTTTTTGGTGTACGCGCTGTGATTTGAGCGAGCGCCTCTTGCTCGGCCATAACCGGCGGTGCGCCGGCAGCTATCGCCGCCACAGGCGCGGCCGCCGGAACGCCGGCAGCCTTTTTAGCGGTGGTGTAGTCCTGAAGCAGATATGTGCGAAACAGCTTTGCCAATTGGGGGCATTCACAAATGACGTGCCAATCGCGATCTTGCGTATGAGCCGCATCGATGAGAGCTGTTTGATCCGAAGGATCAACTTTCGGCTGGTTCGACGTATTCCAATTGCCGCTCGATAACCAAAAGGCCTTGCTGTCTTTCACAGCGACCTTGATGTGATAGGAGGTCGGAAACGCCTCTGCCGGCGCTTCACGACCGAGCCCCGCAAGTGCCCAGGCAAAACTGAGCCTTTTCTTGAGGGCACCAGCTAGGTCGTTGTGCGTGGTTTCGACGGTCTGCTCCCTCTTCGACTGCGCGGGGGGCGAGTCAAGGGTCAAGGTGAGCTTGTCCGGACTGCGAAGCGCGGCAATAAGGGCGCTCTCGATGTGCGGTGCCGTGAACTCGTACATGCCGACGATGAGATCTTGCGTAATACCGCTGAAAAAGGTCTGCAGTTGCGTCCACCCTTGCTCGGGGCTAGCGTGCAAGACGAGTTTCATTTTTGCAGTAAAAGGGTCGAGCGACACGCCCGGCGGCGGTACATAGTCGACGTGCCGTTTGCCCGCGGCTGCTGCCAGTCCGGCGAGCGTGGGCTGCGCCTCCTCAAACACGATCTCGCCAGGAACCTCCGGAACTGCGTCTTCCCCACGAACCGTGCCTAGCCGCGCTGCCAGCAGCATGCCGCTCCCTCCTGCCGGGCTTGGGCGCACTGGTCGAGGATCGGGTCGCACATCGATCGCAACACCGCTGATGCTCGTGGGGAGCCTGTTCTGCACGGCCGGCAAATCGGCCCGGCGCGCCAGTACGACGATGGCACGCTGCCGCGTAATCCAGTTGTTTTCGAAATGCCAGCCAACGTAGGCTTTGGTTGCACCGGGAACTTGAAGCCTGTTCTTGTTGGCGTCGAGCAGCGCTTGCGCGGCATCGGGCGAGGGTAACGTTATTGCAGAGGGGCTGGGGCGCCGGGCCAACGTGTAGGCCGCCGTGCGAAGAGTAGACGCAGTCTGCAGCCATTGCGCACGCCGATGTTGGTGGGTAACGGCATGACTCCGTGCGTTGAGACGCGATAGTCGCATTGGCGGACGGGTTTGCGCGTCCACAAAGCCGCGCAGTGTGCCCCGTCCGGATTCAGCCGGGTGACCCGGCAAGTCGACGATTTGAGGTTTGTCGAACCATCGCAGCTGCTGCATGGTGCCAAGCACCGGGCTGAGCCAGCTGATATAGCCACCCGGGAGAATCTCTCGCGGGCGCTTAATGCGGCCGGTGAAGCTATAGCGCACGCCGCGCGAAACGACCGGGTCGAAAAAATGCGGCGTATAGAAGTCTGCAACTAATATCTCGTCGATCATATAGGCGTTAGCTGGATCTTCGGATGGGTCTGCGACCTCAACCAAGTACTCGAACTTCTCCGTTGTCACATCTCGGACCTCGCTGCCCGCCACAGTGATCCCCGAGGATGGCACGAGCCGATTGCCGCTGGGATCGACCAGCATTTCCAGGCACTCGTGGCTGGCTGTCAGCGACCAAGTGGGGCCGGCCTCAACTAGGGCGTAGGGCTGCTGGTGATCGGTGAGATGAAGTCCGGTAGCCCCGTCCTGCCCAACATCGTCCACAATGAAGATCGGCCACACGCCCAGCTCGATGGACTCAGGATCGGCGAGCGCGGTCACCGTAGCGGAGATGTTCCAAATATTTTGAACATCCCGGTTCGCCTGCACATTGAGTGCGGCAGCCACTTTGATTATGTCGTGAAGTCCAACCGCTTGCGATCGCGATGCGATTCCTACCCGCCTCGGCAGCATCATGCACAGCCCCTTGAACTTCGAGTGATAGCACGACTTCCATAAAGACTGGCGCCGAGCAGGATTACCTGCTCACGCGATCGGCTCGCAGGGCAGAAGCGCCATTGATGCTGGTCGCCGTGCCTGCCCCATTGCGATTCTCGCCGTCGCGTCGGGCGAACCAGTCTTAACCATGGCGCTGCAGTTCTCTCTTGATCGCGTCCGCGGCTCGCAGGGCGAGGGCCGCGATTGTAGAGGTCGGATTAGCCGTAGAACCTGTCGGAAATACACTGCTGCCGAGGACATACAAATTTTGCTGATCGTGCGCTCGACAATGCCTGTCGACCACTGAGTTTTCCGGCTTGTTGCCCATGCGCGTAGTGCCCATGATATGCCCTGAACCGCCGAACGTGAGCCTCGCACCATCTGCATCTGGCTGCATCTTGCAGCGATCTGCGGGAATTCCCATCGCCTCGAACACCCGCCGGTGCAGTTCGATAACCTTCTTGAACGATTGGCGGACGTAACCGTCCTTGTCGTCTACCCGATACTCAATGAGTGGACGCCCGATGTCGAGCTCATCCCTATTGTTCGAGATGGAAATTGCGTTTTCCTTGATGGGCAGTTGCTCACATGCGCTATTCAACGTGATCTGCCTGACCGCATGGTGCGCCAGGGTATCACGGAGCTTATCGCCGAAATAACCCCAGTTTTGCACATAATCGAGCAATGTTCCCGGATGCCAGTCATTGGCCTCCTTCTGGGCCGGTGGCTTGTTTCCTCGTGGGGCGGCCGTCACATTCGTGGACCAGCCATCATTCTTGATCGAGGTCTTGAACGCCGCGAGTCTTTGCCTGAATCTTCCGTCTCGGAACACCTCGATATGCGAGGTCGTTTGCGGCCCGCGGAAAGGATACAGCGGCTCGGTCGCCAGTGCGTACGATTGCTTAATCGGGTGATCCATCAGGTAGCATCCGACGGTACGGCTTGCATTCGCCGCGTTGGAGCGCAGGAGGACCATCGGGTTCTCGATGCCATTCGCGGCAAGTACAATAATTTTGCCGGTCACGAAGTGCTCTGGTTCATTCAATGGCACGCGCTTGCCGATGTCCTCCTTCCATTCCCAACGCTTGTAGTGAACACCGGTAACCCGCTTTCTGCTCTCATCGAGCTGCAAACGTGTTACGACAGCCTGAGTGCGGAGCACTGCACCTGCCGCGAGGGCCTTCTCGACATGAAATACGGCTTCGTATCGGGCCTTGATCGGACAGAGGGGCACGCATGACGTGAAGCCTTCGCACGCAGCGCGACCATCGTACGGCCGGGAATTGATTGCGTGGGGGACCGTTGTGACTCGAAGCGGAATTTCATCGAGCGGAGGCGCACTCGCAACGGCCTTCGAAACTTTGTTATCGAGGTAGCTCGGGACGAGCGCGGGCATTGGATACTTAATTCCATATCGTCGCTTCCTGTGATCGACGCGCTCCTCGTCGCTTCCGGCTACACCCATTTCACGCTCTGCCGCAACGTACCATGGCTCCAATTCGTCGTAGCCGAACGGCCAGTCCACGCCCTTGCCGTACAGGGTTTCCATCGCAAAATCATTTGGCAACATCCGGACATAAATCCCCTGCCAGTGCCAAGTCGATCCGCCGACCAGTCGCTCGTAATAACTGATGAACTGGTCTCCAGTGTATCCTTGCTGGTAATCGTAATAGTCGGTTCCGTTGATTGGGGCAGCAGGAAACGGCTGATTCGCAAGGACATTGTCACCGCAAAAAGGCGAATTGGTCGCCTTCGTTGGGGATCCAATAAAGCTGCGGACCAATGCGTAGCGTCCAAGCGAGTCAGGCGCAACACCGCCAGCTTCCAAGATCAATACCCGCATATTTGATTGTGCAAGCCGGTACGCAGCAAGTGCGCCGGCAACGCCCGATCCCACAATGACGACGTCGAAATCTGGTTCGGCAAGGTTAGTTTGCATGGCCAACCCCTCATAAGTTTCTCGAGTGTTCGGCAACAAGCTGCGGCGGCTTGGCCCAGTAGCCGGGTGGGCCACCTCGCGTCATCGGCGGGTGCCCACGAACAACAGACCACAGCAATGATTTGTTGTACTGTTCCGGCGAACCATAGAACCACTTTCGCTGGGCGGGATCACCGGCGAGCGGCAGATAAAAAGCCGAGACATACCAGAGATAGATGACCTGCTCCGCTGGTTGGCGCAGGCTGGTTTGCATGATGTTCTTTTCGATTTCGGCTTCAATCGATGACGAGCTAGAGCTTGACGCGGTGCGATACGCACCTATGAGCTGCGGCAGGAACTGTGTCAGCTCCGGCCGACGAGCGTAGCGTTCGAGATATTGGCTTCCCAGCCGATGATCTAGCGGTTTCACCCCGGTCAAGAGCTCTGAAAACTTGACGAAGTCGGCGAGCATCGCATCATCGAGCGCATAATCGGGGGCGACTTCCTGGACAGGAGGCCGACATTGTGTGTCGCCTTCTTCCCAAATCTCGGCTCGGGCCTCAGTCAGCGGCGCAAGAACGCCGCCGCTCGTGGCGGCACCTGCGATCGCAATGGTTTTTAACAGGGTCCGACGGTCAACACTCAGGCCACTCGGCGCATTGGATTGATCTCCGCTCTTCCCGTGCATGCGCTTCTCCCAAGTTGAGTCTATTGGTCCTAAACCGCATTCATCAGATCCACCCATGCCGCGGAGGCTAGGTACCTCACGGGCTCTAAGCCGACGAGACATTCTCGAAACATTTTAAATGAGAGTTTTATTCAATATCGCACACATACCGCATCCACCCAGCATCTTTAGCACGACGGTATGATGAACTGCAAAATGTTCTTGCTGTATGAGCCAGCCCACAAAGGACCCCGCCACCTCGCGGAGCAATTTCACGTGCTTTGGTCAGTTTTTTGACAGCCTCCTTGGTTAGATCGGCGGCGGGCTTGCCTTTCTTTCGTCGAGCGGCTTCGGCCAGCGTCCGCCCCGATGCACGTAAGACAGCGCATCCAGGGGATCAGGTGCGATCGCCTTCTCGAGAACGGCGACTGCCTGATTCAACTTACCGGCAGCACGGAGCGCCGGCCAAGGTAGTAGCGAGGCCTTGGCCAATTTGGGCTTCGAGAGCTGGATGCACGACCTGCGACACACGTCGGAACCTACGTGGGACAACCCAGCACCATGGTCACGACACTAGGTCATCATGAATTGTTATGCAATTACTACTCGGGCTACGTATGCGGCACAGCCGCGTCCGTGATCCCGGCTGCTAGGGCCTGCGCCACGCGCTCATAGCTCCAGTCGTTCTGGTGAAGCATCGTTCCGTCGTCCTCGGTGGAGATCATCTGATCGAAGGGCACTCGCTCGATAACGTTCCAATAGGCCATGAGAGCGAACCGTCGAAACACGTTGGCGCTCGCCTGGCTCGCGGCCTGAGCGATCAGGCTGACCATGCGCTCGGCGTCGACGGGTTGCTGGATTACCGCGGGGGCGTACTGTGGGTCCATCATGACGACGTCCATCGGAAGGCCCCCGAGCAGCTGCAGTCCGGCTCGGATCGAAGCCGCCACTTCCGGGAGGTCGTAGCGCTTCCAGACCGCGTTCGTTCCGACCTGCCAGATCACCAGCGCCGGGTCCTCGGCTATCACGTCCCTCTGGAAGCGCGCCAGCTCGTCGCCCGCCTCCTCGCCGCCCTTGCCGCGATTGACCACGGTGATCAGGTCGGGGAATCGGGCTCCCAACGCGATCTCTAGTCGACGAGGGTAGGGGACGGTCCCGCCGGCTCCCTCGGTCGAGGACGACCCGATGGCGACGATCCTCAGCGGCTTGCTCTCGGCGACGCGCTGAGCCGTATGGTTCAGCGGGAGCACGAAGCGGACGAGGTCGGAGGGAGCGTCACCGCCCGGGGTCCGTTCTTGCATGGTGTCGATCTATCTCACCTCCCACGAGAGATTAGCACAGAAGGGCGAGGGCGTCCGGAACAGAACTGGAATGGCCGGAAAGGGGCATAGTTTTCGAGAGGCTCGGTATCCCTCGTGGAGGCTCGCAGATCAACCGGCCGTTGTCCATAGCGGCGTATTACCCTTTCTAGCCCATACGGGAAACCAACCTTCCGGCCCTACCCATGCAATTGAGCCCCGCCGCGAGACTGTGCGCCTCAGCACGATCTCCGATGAGGCCCGGCGCCCCGAGGATGAGTTTTGGGCCGAATTTGAGGCGGTGCGCCCGCACATACTCGGCGCGGCGCTCGATGCGGTGTCGACGGCGCTGCGCAACATCGGCTCGGTGCGGCTGGCGGATTTTCTGAAATGGGTCATCGCGGCCGTCCCGGTACTCGGATTCGAGCCCGGCGACTTCGAAACCGCTTACCGAGAGAATCGCCGTGACGTGTCGGAAATCATCATTCGAGTCTGACCCCTTCGGTGGCGCTGGTGGAGTTTGTAGAGACGAAGCATCCCATCAGCGGCTTCACCGGTACGGCCACCGAATTGCACAAGGCCCTCAAGCTGCACGTCCGGAGACAATTCGGAAATCCTGACCTGGCCCAGCACAATTCAGGGCATCGGGTCGCGCGTACGTCGCGTGCCGCCATTGTTGCGCAACAAAGGATTTGCCGTCGACTATCGGCATTTCCGGCGAGCGTCTGATCACGATAATTCCGCCCCGACGGCTTGTCCGCGATTGGTCTTGTGGACCTTGACACCTTCGAGTGCGACGTTGCGGGCTTCCTCAAAGTAGCCGCGCGCGTCGTCAAACGTCTCCATCTGGTGGCCGTTCGCGGTCCTCTGGCTGACCGCGGCAAGATGCGCGATCTTGTCGCACTATGTAGCGAGACGAGCGTCGGCCTGTTCGATTCGTGGCCCTAATCTAAGTTGCAAACCTGCACACGGCGATATCCAATGATATTGCCGGATGCATTGGTGACTGGTTTGCGGGAGATGGAGCAACCGCTTCCAACTGCGCGACCAGCAGCGGAGCCTTCCAGAAAAACGGGCGGCGGAGGGCGCCCCGGTGAACCGCGCGAACCGCCGCCACCCTTGGCCAAGACTGGGG
>WNGP01003500.1_pt1 | contig 14566 bp, 13 predicted proteins | sample 5407671 | NCBI WGS metagenome assembly WNGP01 (sample SAMN13153381, study PRJNA577476) | soil metagenome | isolation source: 40 cm soil or saprolite under Garry oak tree replicate 2 | place: USA:California | collected 2016-06-15 | reverse complement strand
GGCGCCGCTCCCCCTGGGGCACCCTCAGGGGTGCGCGTAGGCAATGTTGCGATTGTGGGCGGCACTGGTGCATTTCTAGGCGCGCGGGGGCAGGTTGGCCAGGGAGTGACTACTACTCCTGACCGTAATGCATCGATGGCTGAGGATCCTGCCAACCGCCGCCGAAACGGAGGCGGGAGGGTCCGCTACGTGCTGCAAGTGATCCCGATGTTGTGGCCGCGGATCGTCACCGTTTCCAGCAGTTCCGCACTTCTTTATAGCAACCAACCAGCGACTTTGGCCGGATCGGCGATGCCGGGCGAGTTATTATCCGCGCAGGTTAGCGGTCTGGGACCGACGAACCCCGGTGTGGAACCAGTGCAGCCCTTTCCTGCGAGTCCGCCCTCCGCGGTGAACTCCCCGGTACAAGTGTTGGTCAACGGTAGATCGGCTGAGGTTCTGAGGACCGTTGGCATTCCCGGCGCAATAGACCTCTACCAGGTGGACTTTCGTATTCCCCCAGACACGCCGCAGGGGTATGCGACGATTCAGTTAACCGCAGCGTGGATCGCCGGCTCGGTGGTAGCGGTCCGGGTTCGGTAGAATCGCTGCCTGGCGAGGACTGAACCGAGAGGGACCGAGCTGATCCATGCGCACCGTCCAGTACTCGCGATCATCGGCGCACTCCTTGTTCGGTCACAGGTGCACTACCTGAGAAGTGGGATTCAGCGTGGGACGGGATCGTCTCCCAGAGGGAGAGCGGCTTTTACTCACTCTTCGACAACGGCCAGAATCTGAAAAATTCGGCATAGAAGATGAGGAACGGGAACGTCACAGCCAGGAGTGCTGAAGCGGTCCAGATTTCCAAGTCATAGGCCGGTGGTCCGGCATGAAGCGTTCCGGATATGGCCGGCGCGAGTGCGCGGTACATTTGCGCCAGCGCGCTTCCGATGACGATAACGGCAATGACATTAGCAATTCCTTTGAGGGGCTGCGCCAGCTTTCCAAAAAGCGAATTCTGCAGCATGTTTATAACGACAATTGAGCCGAAGATGAACGGGACCGGAGCGGTGACCAGAAATGCCATCACATCCATTTTGATGATGCCTACGCCGAACCAGAATGCCAATCCGCCGATGACAAGCGCGACCACCGTCCAAACCATACCCAGCAAGGGCTGCCGCATCACACCGGAAAACGTGGTGAGCGGCCAGAGGTCGAAGTTCGCCATCGTGAAAAGCCCGACCAAAAAAGAGACTTCGAAAACGAGAATATTCAAAGCACTGAACATCCCGTGCGGGTCTAACGACCGAACGTAAACCGGCGCGCCTTCCATGAATCCGTAGTCGAAAAAGATCCTGAAGAGCAGGTAATTCACGACGTAGCATGCAGCGAGCAGGACCAAACCTGCGGCAACTTCATTCCTGATGACTGCCTTGAAGGGCCAGCCGCCGAAGATGATCGCACCCCAGAACGTCACGACAACCGAAGTGATTGTCACATGCATGAGCATCGGAGCCGGCGGCGTCACATTTCCTCCGGCGACAGCCAGCGAAGCCGGCAGAACGATCGCTCCGATCACGGCTGTGGTTATCGCCAGCAAAATACCTTTCAGCGGCTGACGTTGTTTCGCAGCGAAACTCGGCTGATTCGTGCCCCAGGTGACGCCCACGACTATTTGCATCGGAATAAGGCACATCAGGCTGTAGGAGACCCACCCGGCAAAAGTCGGAAAGTCAAAAAATGAAATGAGGGCGAGGGATACGGCCATCACGATGATAGTGGCAACGATTCCTAATACAGGCTGCTTCATGAGTATTCCCCTCCTCGCAGAGGAGGGGAATATAACAAAAAAGACCGCAGTTATACCTACGACCGGCAATTGCATCTTCTTGACACTGGCTATCGCGGGGAATAGCCTCTCGAAAGGAGATTGAACGTGACAATGCGTTGGAATTCAGTCCTATTCATGGCGGCCGTCGCTGCCGTCTTATTGTTGAATCTCGGAGTCGCCGCTCAAGAAGCCGGTCAGCAAGGCGGTGGACGTAGCCCACAACGCGGGGCCAATCTCCCGCCGGCCGGACCGACGCCGCGACTTTCAGACGGCAAACCGGACTTCAGCGGCCATTGGAACAATCCATATACGCCCAACATGGCCGGCCCGAAGGGGGCTAGTGCTCTCGATCCAACGACGCGTCTGCCATTCGACTGGCCGCATAAAGGTGAGCCGTTGCTCGATGCCAAAGGGCAGCCGAAGACCTACGATCTTCCGTACACCGAGTGGGGATTGAAGCAGTGGAAAGAATATGATCCGGAGAAGAACGGGGACTACGCGGGAAGTTGTCTGCCTTTCGGAATGTCGCGCAACATCAACTCTCCACATGGAGTCCAGATCGTCCACAGTAACGGCGCCTTCGCGTTTCTCTTCGAGCAGAATACATGGTTCCACTGGATCTCATTGGATCCGAATTTTAAATGGCCGGCAGACTTGCCGCCGAGCTGGACGGGAGTTTCCGCCGCACACTGGGACGGTGACACGCTTGTCATCGAGACGACGGGCTTTAACGGGTACACGAGGCTCGACACCATCGGGCATCCTCACAGCAAGGATATGAAGTTCATCAACACCTTCACCCGTACCGACTCGCGTACGATCTTGCACACGGTGACGGTTCATGATCCGAAGGCCTACACTCACGATTGGATGAACGTAAGGACGTGGACCTTGAAGCCCGCGAACGACGTGATCATGGAGTACTCCTGCGAAGAGAACAACGTCAGCCTGCAGCATGGGACTATCACAAAGTGGAAGTATCCGGAGACCGTTGACTGAACCTGAAGAACGGGCGCTCCGCGAAGCGCAAGCGCGGCAGCGCGCAGCCTCAAGAAATAGACCGCCCCTACAGTTGCCGTTTTTCAGCCCCGAGAAACAGACGCGGATTCGAAAGTCGCCATTTCTTGATAGAGGCGAACAGCGGCCGTGATGATACTCATAGCGACAGCGCCGCCCGTTCCCTCGCCCAGACACATGTCCAAATCGAGAATCGGCCGAGCACCGAAGTATTCCATCATTCTGCGGTGGCCTCGTTCTCGCGACAGGTGTGAAAAGAAAATAAACTGTCGCGATTCCGGCGCCAACTTTGTGGCGATCATTGCGCCGGCACCGGAAATGAAACCATCGACAACAACGGGGATGCGCCGCGAGGCCGCCGCAATAATCAATCCGGCGATCGCCGCGATCTCAAACCCTCCGATCTTCGTAAGGACATCGAGCGCATCGTGCGGATCGGGTTGATGGCAATGGAGCGCCTTTCTGATGAGATTGGCCTTATGGCGCATCCGTTCGTCATCCACGCCCGTACCTCGCCCGACGGCCTCTTCAACCGGCAAGCCGGCAATGACGGCGAGTATGGCCGAACTGGATGTGGTATTCCCAATGCCCATCTCGCCGGTTCCAATCAGATCGTAGCCTTGGGCGCAATCCATTCCGACCTGAATGGCTCGAATCGCCTCCTCCTCGGTCATCGCCGGATGCTCGACGAAGTTCTCGGTGCCTCGGCGTACCTTTTTCGAAACGAGGCCGGGCCGCTCCTGAAAGTCGTAATCGACGCCGACATCGACGATAACGTTCTCGATGCCGTAATGACGGCACAAGACATTGATGGCGGCACCTCCGCGCAAGAAGTTGAAAACCATCTGTGCGGTCACTTCGCGGGGATAGGCGCTAACGCCGGTACGCGATACTCCATGGTCGGCCGCAAACGTGAAGATCGCCTGCTTATTCAGAACGAGATCCACTGATCCCCTCATAACGCCGAACTCACGGGCGAACTCTTCCAACCGCCCAAGGCTCCCTGTCGGCTTCGTGAGGTTATCGAGCCGCCGCTGCAATAGAGAGCGGAGCTGACCATCGGGGCTTTGAATCTCAGGCAAGGAAACTGGCATAGGTTGCGATCTCCACAAAGTGAAAAGTTGCTCCAAAACAATCGCCCGTAATCCCGCCGATCCAACGGCGAAAGTATGTCGAGGCAACAGCGACCACAATTCCTGCAACACAGAATGCAACAGCGCCGGAAACGCGAGAGATCAGGATCACGAGGGCGCCGCTGTATAGGGTTGTCACAATGAGTGTGTTGGTTTCTATTCTCTTTGCGAATTCCGAACCGAGACCGTCGTGGCTATATGGAGTGAAATATCCGAGAGGAAGAAAGGCCCAACGCCCAAGAATCTGCGCCGTCATGAGTGCGGCGTCGAGCCGGGCGGGATTCATGGATGTGAGCGCCGCATATTTAGCGAGTACGCAGAGGATCAATATGATGGCGCCGAATGCTCCAATGCGGGCGTCCTTCATAATCTGGAATCGTTCTTCACGCGTCCAGCCGCCTGCCGCATCGGCTACGTCCGCCAAACCATCTTCGTGCAGTCCGCCTGTCACCCACACGAGGAAACCGAGAATGATCACGATTGAAAACGAATCCGGAAATATTAAGGTCAATGCGCGCCGGAGGATGGCGGCGGCCAGCCCGATGGCGAATCCGATTGCCGGATAGAAGTAATAAGAAGACGCAATGCGGGGTGCCGTAAGAGTTTCTGTGCGGACCGGCAGCCTCGTCAGGAATTGCACGGCCACACGAAATCCCATCATTTCACCTGCAGCGGAATGCCGCAGACCATCAGTAAAACGCGGTCCGCAATTTCAGCCACGCGCTGGTTCATAAGGCCGGAATGATCCCGAAAGCGGCGAGCTAATGCATTGTCCGGGACAATGGCCCACCCGACTTCGTTTGTAATCGCCACAACCTCGGCTTCGGCAACACGCAGGGTACGGCACAACAATTCAATCTGTTTTCCGGCTTGGTCTTCGGCGCGCAGAACCCAGTTGGACAGCCAAACAGTCAGACAGTCGATGACGACAACCCCTTCCAGTCTTCTCAAGTGTTCCGATAGGTCATACGCTTCCTCGATCGTGTCCCACTGAGCACCCCGTTCTGCGCGATGGCGTGCGGCGCGCTCGCGCATTTCGTCGTCCAGAGGTTCCGACGTGGCAATATACGTTTTCGGATCCTTTGAGCCGGCATATACGAGCGCATGGCGCGTCTTGCCGCTGCGTGCTCCCCCAGTAATCAGCGTAATCATCGTGAGAAGATCCTCCGCAGTTCGCGGACAGCCTCACCGACGCGCGGACCCGGCGTCACAAAATATTCACCTGATATGGGAAATACGGCGTCGTGGCGAACTGCGCGAAGGAAGAGATACTTCCGCCAGACTTGCTTCACCACCTGTCTCTCGGATTCCGTGACCATGTGGTCATGCCCCATATCCAGAATGATGTCTGGATCACGACGAATCACTTCTTCGAAGGAGAATCGCGGGTATTGCACGACAACATCGGTTGCCGCATTGACGCCACCGGCCAATTCGATCAGTTCGTTCAGGTAACTCCCGCGGCCAACCACAACGAGACCCGCAACGGTGGCTGGCGTACGACCAACCACAAACAATACCTTCGGCTTGGGAGCTCGATTCGTGCGACCGGTATTTTGATGGATCTCGTTATCGATGGATTGAACCAGCCTCTTGCCTCGTTCCGGCATTCCGATCTTTTCGGCGATAATCTGGATCGATCGATAAATGCCCGAAACACTATCCGGATGCAGAGTAATGACGTCGATGCGTCCAGTCTGGCGGAGAGCCGCCACGACATTCGTTTGAGTGTCGTTCACGAAAACAAGGTCCGGGTTGAGCGCGAGAATCAGCTCAATGTTCGGTGTCGCGTAGCCTCCGATTTTCGGCTTGCTTTTGGCGGCCTCCGGGTAATTGCAATAGAGCGTGTCGCCAACGACTTGATCACCCGCGCCGAGCGCAAAAAGAATTTCCGTAACACTTGGAGCCGTGGACACGATCCGATGCGATGCGAGCGCGAATAATAAGACCAGCCACATCTAAATTCTCCTGAGGTAATTCAACAGACGCATGTTCTCTTCACGTTTCTTGATCGCAAATCGAAAGCAAGAGCCGCAAGAGCCGTCGACACCCTCGATGCCTCGGCAATCCCGAATCAAGATGTGCTGCTCAGCGAGAGCGGCGATCAGTTCGTCCAACATCCGATGGGTGTCACAACGCGCGAAGAAAAAGTTCGCTGCCGTCGGAAATCCGCGAACGTGAGCAAGACCTTGAAGCTGTTTCCACAGCCAGATCCTTTCCCGCTGCACAAGCTGCAGGGTAGCCTCTTGATAGGAACGATCAGCCAGACTCGCGATACCCGCAATCTCAGCGAGGTTGTTGACTTGCCAGGGTTCGCGGGACTGCGTAAGCGATGGCACGCCTTCCCCGACGAGGTACCCCAATCGTAGGCCGGGAATGGCGTAAAACTTGGTCATCGACCGCAGAACCCAGAGATTCGGGAATTTCCCGATATACCGGACCATTGAAGGTTGGCCGGTAAATTCAATAAACGCCTCGTCCAGCAAAATCTGCGTTGATCCGGAAATCTGTCCAAGCCAGTCCAATAGCGGTTCAGGCGGAACGTATGCGCCTGTCGGATTGTTCGGATTCGTCAGGATCACTACATCACTGACCGGCTGGATGATCGGTAATCGAAAATGATCCTCGGGCCGCAACGCGGTTACCGTGACTGCAGCTCCCGCACTCTCCAGGGCGCGGCGGTATTCCATAAACGCCGGTACAATCAAGGTCGCGCTTTGCGGGCGCGTGGTTCTCAACCAAAAATAAATCAGTTCCGTTGCTCCGTTGCCCGTCAGGATGTGATCGGCAGGTGCGCCCAGTTCATTGGATAGACAACGCACAAAGCGGGTGGGCATCTCTTCCGGATAGACTGCGATGGTATCCAAAGATTCTTGAAGGGCAGCAATGGCCTTTGGAGAAGGTCCAAGTGGATTGATATTGGCGCTGAAATCCAAGACGTCCCGATAATCCAAATTGCGCTCACGCGCGAACGCGAGCGCTCGACCGCCATGATTTAGAACTGAAGCCATATGCCTAACGCCAGGTACGAAAATGCCGCGACGCCATACATCAACGACCGGACAGTTGCGAAGCGACTCCACTGCAGTTCGTCAATCGGATCGCCGAGAAACGGCTTGTGCACGGGACAACCGAAGTAGTAGTTCAAGCCGCCTAGCTGCACGCCTAAGGCTCCGGCGAGCGCGGCTTCCGGATAGCCCGCGTTTGGAGAAGGTTGCAACCGGGCGTCTCGCAAAATTATCGCAGCCGCACTTCGCCATCGAAGCCGCAACAGTGCCGCACTCAGGACGATAAATCCCGCCGTTATACGAGCCGGCATATAGTTGGCCAGATCGTCTAGCCGGGCGGCTGCCCAACCGAATCGAATGTAACTTTCGTTTTTGTAGCCAATCATGGAGTCCATCGTGTTGATCGCCTTGTAGGCAACCATGCCGGGAATGCCGGCGAGGGCGAGGAAAAACAACGGCGCAACAATACCGTCGCTGAGGTTCTCCGCAACTGTTTCAAAGACGGCGCGCGTGATTTCATTTTCGGACAACTTGTCCGTGTCACGCCCAACGATCTGTCCGACGAAATTTCGGGCAACATTAAGATCTCCGGAGCGCAGGGCTTCGATGACTCGAAGGGCGTGTTGATCGAGACTGCGGAGTGCAAGGCAACTGAAGATCCAGTAGACGGCAACAGGAGATCTTCCCCATCGCAATGTGGCGGCCGTGAAGACCAGGCTGACCGACAGAACCATGAATACCAGTACCGAGCCTGCTGCTCGCTCGTAAGGCATGATTCTTCGCAACAACCGTTCGAACCGGCGAACGAGGAAGCCGATGCCTTCGACCGGGTGGGGCAACCATCGAGGATCTCCGATGATGAGATCCAGCATAACTGCTATGGCGAATTCGGCTGTGGTCGCTTCGATCATTGGAGCAATTCGTAGATTCGATCGATGTCGAGATGGTCTATAGCCGCCGCCGCGAGGCGGTCGTACTGCTCGTCCTTTGAATAACGGAAGTTCGGTGGGCGCCAGGTGAGCCGGCGGCTCTTCGCTACAAGCGAAAGAAACTCTTGCGTAAATTCCGGGTTGTCGAAAAGGCCATGAAAGTACGTCCCGGCGATCCTGCCGCAAACGATTCCATCGGCTGTTCCGTCTTGCTTCCGAATGAACGGATCGACAGATTCGACCGGCTCGGTTCTGCCCATGTGGATCTCGTATCCGGAAACGGAAGTGCCAAGGAAGGAGCAGCCTTGCGATTGAACCGTCACCTTCTCGCGGCCGAGTTCGGTTTCGGCAGGCAACAATCGAAGTCCTTCCAGGCATCCACCCTCTTCGACGCCAAAGGGGTCGGATATCTTTCGTCCGAGCATTTGATATCCACCGCAGATGCCCAGCACCCATCCGCCACGTTCCAGCGTTTGGAACAACAACGGCTTGAAGCCTCGCTCGTAAAGCCACTGCAGGTCGCTGATCGTATTTTTTGTTCCGGGAATGATCAAAAGGTCGACCGCGGCTGTGGGTTCAGTCAGATATTCCACTGCGACATCGGGGATCGTTTCGAGCGCATTGAAGTCGGTGTAATTGGAAATGTGCGGCAGCCGGATGACCCCAACGCGAAACGCTCCGTGAGGTACCGCCCGTTCGTCGAGCGACACGCTGTCCTCTTGGTCGATGCGCAAAGATTCGATGTACGGCAACACGCCGAAGCAGGGACGCCTGGTGTGTTGTTCCAACAACTCCGGCCCTCCTTTGAATAGGCGGAGGTCGCCTCGAAAACGATTGATGATGAATCCCCGAACGAGGTCGCGCTCGTCGTCTTCTAAGAGAGTAAACGTCCCGACAATCGAGGCGAATACTCCTCCGCGATCGATGTCGGCCACCAGCACAGCGCGGCTGCCGGCGGCTTTCGCAAAGGGGAGATTGACGATATCGCGATCTTTGAGGTTCAACTCCACGGCGCTTCCGGCGCCTTCGATTAAGACGACATCAAATCTCTGTGCGAGGCGGTTGAAGCTCTCCAGAGCCTCCTTAAAAAAGAACGGTTTTTGCTCGTAGTACTCCGATGCCGTCATTGTTCGATAGACACGGCCGTGCAGCACGATCTGAATCTTTCGATCCGTAGCCGGCTTGAGGAGAATTGGATTCATATCCGATTCCGGCTCAACCCCTGCAGCTTCGGCCTGAGCGACTTGAGCACGTCCAATCTCGCTACCGTCGCGGCAAACGAACGAATTCAGAGCCATGTTCTGCGACTTGAATGGAGCCACAAGCAAACCGCGTTGACGAAACACCCGGCAAAGCGCTGTCACGATGATGCTCTTCCCGACGTGCGACGCGGTTCCGAGAATCATCAGGCTCCGTCTCATCGATGCCTCCAACGGAAGGTCATGCCGGCAAGCACATTGCGAGGAAGAGCGGTGTAGCCAAGTACCTCTTCGTACCGGCGATTGAAAACATTCTGGACCCGAATGAATACATCAAGCCATGGCCGCAGCGAATAGCTCCCGCCTAGATCGGTTCGTTGGTATCCGGGATTACGGACAATTCCAAAGCCCACTCCATCCGAATCCTGGCGTTCACCCACAAAAGTCGTGTTCAGAGTGACGAATCCATGCCGAAGGACGGCGGTGACATCGGCGGCGCCGGAATGCCGCGGCCTGCGGGGCAATTCCTGCCCGATTCCCGTCGATGCACTCGCCGGTGAGGCGGCTGAGGTGACACGCGTATCGAGAAACGTGTATTGGCCGCTAAGCCGCAACCACGATAGTTCGAGCCGCGTGCTCCATTCGATGCCTTCGGCACGGCTTGCCTCCAGATTGACCCAAGTTCCCGGCTGTGGCGCCGGCAAAGAAACAAAAACAATCAGATCCCGAAAACGATTCGCAAACAGCGTCGCGTCAGTCACGAAATGCGAACCAAAGAAGTGCTGCTCGATTCCTGCTTCCACACTTTGCGAACGTTCCGGGCGAAGATTCCGATTGCCGATGAAGTTGGGATCGTGCGCAAAATTCTGCAAGAAACTGGGTTCCGAAATTCCCGCACCGGTACTCGCCTTCAAGCGGGTTGTTGACGTAAGCAGATATGAAGCGGCAAATCGCGGTGTGGCCTTCTTGTGGAAGACCGAGTTGTCTTCGAGTCTGACGCTCTCGGTAAAAAACAGTCTCGTGCCCACGCTGTGTTGGTGATTCGCGAACAGGCCGTGATTGTTTCGGAGCGGTGGGGCGATATCCGTAACGCCACGCTCCTGCTCGAAGTCGTAGCCAAAGACGATCGAATTATGGGACGAGTAACTCCAGTTTCCCTGATATCCCGCCGATCGTCGCTCGGTAATGGTTTTCGATGGAGCCGAGGCGCTGATGAATACCGTCCGGCGAACAACTCGCGCACCGTTGGGAATAACAAAATTTGAGGACGACAGCTCCCAAGCGGACAGCATCCGTACCAAGCGCACGCCCTCGGTTCCACGAGCGCCCGTTGTACCCTCCACAACGGCACCGATATTGAATGGACCTTCGCCCTGGTTATCCTGGAAGTAATCTCGAAAGCGAGTAAGTCCGAGTTGTATCCGGTGCGAAAAATTTTCCGTGTTCCGCTCATAATGCAATCCGCCGATAATGTTTGCGCCGGTACGGAATGCGTCCGGGTCGAGTAACCCGAACCCGACCTTGTTAGGAACGCCGACCCAACTGCCAATTGTTCGTAACGTCAACCGGACCTGAGATCTATCGCTGAATCGGTAGCCGAGATTTTCAGCGAGCGTCAGATTACGGTAGGAGTCATTCACGTACGCGCCCTGAGTTCCGATGCGCTCTGCTCCCAGAGAATAATCAAACATCTTCAGCGCGCCGGAAACGCCCGTGCGGTATCGATAAGTCGAAAAATTTCCGCCTTCAAAGGAGCCAAACCCGCTCGCGATTCCATCGTCTGCGCTGCCACGGTGACTGATGACCTGAATGACAGAAGCGGCTGCGTTGGAGCCATAAACCGCGCTCTGCGGACCGCGGACAGTCTCCACGCGCTCGATATTTGTCGATGTGAGGTGAGCGAAATTGAAATCGCCTCCGGGCTCGTTCACCTGGATGCCATCGACCAACATGAGATTGGCATTCTTACCGCCGCCTCTCGTATAGGCCGCGGCTGTGCCGCCGCGCCTGCTGGTTTGGGCCACGGCCATGCCGGGAACTTCCCGCAACAGTTCATAGACGGGAGGCGATTGTTGTTGAGCGATATGATCGTGATCGAAGGCAGTGGCAGAAACTCCCAACATGCTCAGTGGAGTCTCGACGCGAGTCGCCGTAACCAGAACGTCCTCGCCGCGCGGCGCAATCTGTAGCGTGACCGCGAAGGTGCCGGCGGGAAGGCGAATCGACGCGCTGTACGGAGCGAACGCTGCGGCAGTAATCAGAATCGAATAATCGCCCGGCAATGCCTCGTCGAAGATGAACCGTCCGTTGCTATCGGTATAGGTTTCCCGAATGAAGCTCGGACCGGATATTTGGACTTTTGCACCCGCGATTGCAGCACCCGTTGGATCTTCAACGATGCCTTGGAAGTGTTCGGACGGAGACAGAAGCAGAAAGAACAGGAGGCTGAGAGTGGACATGATCTTTTCCCCCTCGGAAAAGAGTTCCCATGTTTCCGCTGAACCGGTCTCCTGACTTTGCGGTGCCTGTGTCGCGCTCGACTTCCCACATGCGCTTTGCGATGCAGTGGCGAACGCTCGGCTGTTTTGTACCGCTTACAGTTGCGGGGCAGTGGCGGATTTTCACCGCCTTCCCGTGCATTCAGCGTGTGTTTGTCTAGTAGTCGATACCTTTCTGTGCTGGAATCCCGTTCCGGTAGGGATGTTTGATCTCCCGCATTTCCGTGACGCAGTCCGCAATCGAAATCACTTCTTCTGGAGCATTACGGCCCGTGACCACAACATGAACATGCGCCGGACGGTTTTGGAAGCAGCGAATCACATCCTCAACCGGAAGATAACCGTAACCCAAGACGTAATTCAACTCATCGAGAATAATTAAATCGTACTGGCCTGACAAGATTTTTTGCGAAGCCAAGGCCCAAGCTTCGCGCATCAGAGATTTATCTTCATCCAGGTTTGCGCTCTCCCAGGTAAATCCCTTTCCCATCGGAATCATTTCCAGGCCGATGCGTTGCGCGCTTTGAAGCTCGCCTGTCTTCCACTTGCCTTTGATGAATTGGATGATCGAGACGCGAAGCCCCTGCCCAATCGCGCGAAGCGCAATGCCAAACGCGGCGGTCGACTTCCCTTTGCCGTTGCCCGTATTTACCAAAAGCAAGCCCCGCCGGCCTTTCATGGAACCATTTTCTCGCGATAGATCGAACTAATCAAAAACTCTTGTCTTTGAGCGGCTGTGAACGTCGAGGGTTTTAGAGGGGGCTTTGGACCGAGTCCACGCTAAATTTTCTTGCTTGGGCAGCGCCTGATTCTATTCTCCGAATTCTTCTTCGATCGCCCTTAAAGCTTCGCAAGAAAGTTCCACGAACTCTACACCGATGCCGGAATCGGGTAGGATGCGTCGAACCTCCGCTCGCGCGTTCACCAGAAAGCCGGAGCGTGGTAGCCAGAACCGCACCTTGAGGACAGATCCGATTGGAAAAAGTCGTCGCGTGGGGATGAACATTCCGCGTGTGCTTAAATCCGGCAGATGTACCTGAAACTCTTCGGTGCTGCCTTCGTAGACGACATAAAGATCGCCAAGCAGTTGATGGCGCGTGAACTCACGATTCTCAAACTTTTTCATACTTCCTCATCAATTGGACTTTTGCCGGACTACTTATGGACCTATCCACCGTGTCGCGGGTGGCGGCGCAAAATGGACAATATGCAAATGTCGTCATGACCTCGTGAGAACAACTTTCGCATCGTTCAACTTTGGCGGAGTCGAACAGAATGACACGGCGGACTTCGCCAAGGGCCGTCACACCCTCTCGTACTTTCTGGAGTGCGTCCTCCTGCATCGTTCGGAAACCGCCCGTCCGCGCGAGAGATTTAACGTCTTCGGCTTTCGTAAATACCGACGCGCCCTTTGTAACCCGTGTTATCGCAAAGCGCGCAGCCCACCGGATGATATTCATAAGTAAAGGTGTGGACATCGGAAGCGCCGATGCTTTCAAGCTGATGAATGAAATCGTTGCTGGCTGCTGTTTTTCTACGGCAATGGCACAGTTTCCGGACCAGGCGCTGGGCCAGGACGCCCGTTACCGAAGATGCAATCAGGTATGCCGGCACTCCCAGATCCAAGAGCCGGGTGATGACGGCGATGCTGTCATTGGTATGTAAGCTAGAAAGCACCATGTGACCGGTCTGGGCCGCTTTCAGCGCGATCTCCGCAGTTTCGCCATCGCGGATCTCACCTACCATGATGATGTCCGGATCCTGACGGAGTATCGAGCGCAAGCAGCCGGCAAACGTGAGGCCGGCCTTTGGATGGACCTGGACCTGGTTCACTCCCTCCAGCATGTATTCCACCGGATCTTCCACCGTGATGATATTGCTCCCCGGCGACCGTAGTAGATTGAGTGCGGCATAAAGCGTGGTGGACTTTCCCGATCCGGTTGGTCCGGTCACCAACAGCATTCCCTGCGGATTTGACAACATGCGACGGATATCGGTGGCTAGATGATCCGGCAAGCCCAGCTTGTCGAGTGTAATGACTGCGGCACGTGGATCGAGAATACGGATCGCGATCTTCTCACCAAAATGAGTCGGTAACGTTGAAATGCGGAGGTCGAAGCGTTCCCCCCGGTACACCATCAGGAACCGGCCGTCCTGTGGGACCCGCCGCTCGGCGATGTCCAGATTGGCTAGAATTTTGATGCGCGAGGTCACGGACGTCTGAGTGTCCGCGGGAATGGTCATGAGCTCGCGAAGAATACCGTCCACACGGATGCGGACAATCGTGTTGCCGACGCGCGGCTCGATATGAATATCGCTGGCCCCCTTCTGCGCCGCCAATGCCAGGATGTTGGAAACGAAGCGCACCGCCGGAGTCCGCTGCCTGGAGGAATTCAGCTCCTTGATCGCGGCGTTGCTTTCCTCGCGGGAGTCGGCGGTGATGAATTCCATATCCGCCACGCCGGGTTCACGCTGGCTTAGGTCGACATCGTCGCCCGGCTCCGATTCCTGAACACTCTCCGGATCACCGTCCCCGTAGAATTTTTTTATTCCGAGAAGAACGTCGTGGCGAAAGCTAAACCGCCTCGAGATTTCCATGCCGGCGCGGAATCGGAGTTCGTTTACGAATGTCAGGTTCTGCGGCTCGGCCATCGCAACGATTAACTCTTTACCCCGGATCGCCAGGGGCAGAGCACAGCATCGCAGCGCAACCGCATGAGAGACGCGCTCCAGGACCTTCGCATCAACTGACGCCGGTGGACATTCCGCGTAAGCAATCCCCTGCAGCTGTTCCAGGGCGGCGGCGATCTCTCCTTTGGAAACAAATCCGTCCTGCAACAGGACTTCGCCGAGGCGCATCTCTTTTTGATTTTGTAGTGCGATCGCCCGGTTCAAGGCTTCCTTGGAAATACTTCCTTGTTGAACCAGGATGTCGCCTAAGCGCTTTTTCATGTTTCGGTTCCTGCGAT
>WNGP01006930.1_pt1 | contig 14568 bp, 12 predicted proteins | sample 5407671 | NCBI WGS metagenome assembly WNGP01 (sample SAMN13153381, study PRJNA577476) | soil metagenome | isolation source: 40 cm soil or saprolite under Garry oak tree replicate 2 | place: USA:California | collected 2016-06-15 | reverse complement strand
AAGGCCACTGCATGCAACCATTCCTTCACATTGTGGGAAACGTCTTTCCAGGAGTCTCCGCCATCGACAGTGCGCAGGATGGTGCCGCCGGACCCAACCGCCACGCCATGTTTTTCGTCGGAAAAGCGCACGTCCTCGAGCCACGCGTGCGTGTTGGAAGGCCGCAGGCGCCAGATTTCCCCGCCATTCTCAGTCCACAGGATCGTGCCGCGCGCGCCAACTGCCCATCCGATCTTTTGCGAGATGAAGCACACGCCCAGCAGTTCGTCAGTCACGTCACTGCGCTGCCGGGTCCACACGATGCCGCCGTCCACGGTGTGCAAGATCGTTCCCTGATCGCCGACCGTCCATCCATTCTTTTCGTCGATGAACGTAATTGCGTCCAGGCGCGCAGTCGTGCCGGAAGGACGGATCGTCCAGCTCCGGCCACCGTACCGGGTGGCGAGAATTTTTCCGTGCGCGCCGACGGCCCAGCCCCGGGAGTCGTCGAGAAAGAAAATGTCGGACAGATCATCGCGGCCGCCTTCGGTCAACCGTTGCCAGCCAATGCCGCCATCGTCGCTGCGTACTACCAACCCATCACCGCCGGCCGCCCAACCCGTGTTTTCATCCGCAAAGAAAACTGTGACCAGCTTCGGATTAGTCCGCAGGCTCACCGGCAACCAGGTTCTGCCGCCAGTGGCACTAGTCAGAACGACCCCGTCGGTGGCGGTGATCCATCCGTGTTGTGGGTCGGAAAAATAAACGGAAAGAAGATCGCTGGTCATCGATACATCAATTGGCGACCACGTTTCACCGCCATCGTCGCTAACGATGACTCGCCCGCCAAAACCAACCACGACTGCGTGCTTCTGATCGATAAAACTCACCCCGGTGAACGGCAACGCGCCCAGCCGAACCGATTCCTTCCATGTCTGTCCGCCATCTTTCGTGAGCAGAATCGTTCCTCGATCTCCCACCGCCAGGCCCTCCTTCCTGTTGCTGAACGAAACAGCAAAAAGATGGGCCTTCGTCGCCGCCGGCTGCATTGCCCAGGTGCGCCCGCCATCAATGGTCGCGATCACTGCGCCATAACTGCCGACCGCCCACCCGCGCGCCGGATCATCTTCAGCGAAGGTAATCGAATAGAGATGATCTTTTGTCGGGGTCTCGATTCTGATCCAACGCTGGCCGGCATTCGTGGTCATTAAGACAACCCCGCGCGCGCCTACCGCGAAGGCATGCCGGCGGTTTTGCAAGTAGATGCCATTCAGGGTGGTCGATGACCGCGGGTGCTGAGGTTCCCAGTCGAATCCTCCATTTGAGGTGTAGAGGATCACACCATCAGAGCCGACTGCCCACCCGTGAAGTTTGTCTTTGGCGAAGCGAATAGCGTTGATTGCATTGCCCTGCGGCAGCGGATTTTGCCATTCCCAACCGCGATCAGGGCCCTGGGCAAAGGCGCTGGTACCGGAAATCAGCAGGGCGATCGCCATTGGTATCGCGGCTGAAAAACAAGCGCGAATCAGCCGGTGACTTTCAAGCGCTTTCCTAATCCAGCGGCGGCGGCTGAGTATTGGCTGCGACACGTGTTCCCTTGAGAGGCAGAAATATTATCACGTTGGAAAGTTGATTATAGATTCGTCGTAAGTGGAAAGCGAGCGATGGGATTTCGAGCTTCAAAACAATTCGGCTTCGTCCGCGGATTCGTTTTCCGGCTCAGTCACTCCGATGCGATCAACGGCGTCCTGAAGCACTGCCGGCTCGACATGTCCCAGCGCCGCGAGTTTCCGCGCCGCGCGATCGGCGGCTTCCTGAATCACGTGACCGGCATGGCCCTGCGACCAGAGCCACTCAACGTTATGGCGGGCTTTGGCATCATCAAGCCGTTTCCACCAATCATGATTGGTTTTGCGCCGATAGCGACCTTCCATGGTTTCGATGACGTAACGCGAGTCCGTGTGTAGTCGGACGCGGCAAGGTTCTTTCAACGCTTCCAGGCCAAGGGCGGCCGCCGCGATTTCGGCTTGTTGATTCGTCGCCTTACCCAGGTAGGTCCCGAAAGCGCGCCACAGGCCCTGGTAACCAAGCAAGGCCACCGCGGCCGCGCGCGCCGCATCGCGGCCATTGCCCAGGCTTGAGCCATCGCAGAAAATTGTCACAAGTTTTCGCGGCTGGCGGTTGCGGTTGGTGTCGTTCACGCGTTCTAGAGATCGGCCACGCTCAGTTTAGTGTCGGCATTCTTCCACGCCTGCTGAAATTCTTTCTGCACCGTCGCCGCATCCTGGGCCTTGTTCTGTCCTTTCAGACTCTCAATCAAGCCGACCGGTGCATCATTTTGTTAACTCCAAACTGATTTATTGCGCCAATCTAACTCATCCACGGGTAACACTGCCAGCGCATAACGCGATTCGAGAAAATTGCGGCGGCAGTTTTGGCCGAGATTGTTGGATCGGCGGCGAAGTTTTCGTAGGAACTTCGCTTAGCACATCGCAAACTTCGTGAACACATAGTGGATGCATTAGAATCTGATCGAATCATTGATTCGAATGTAAGGAACCGACCCTAAGATCGACACGCCGTGAGAATTCTTACTATTGCTCCCAGGGCCCTGAGGCTGATTTTTGTTCATCCGCGCAGGGCCCTTTTGATCTTTAAGATGGCCGTTTGGGTCACGCTGTTATCTTGGCTGGTCAAGGTTTATTCACTGCCGCGCGCCCTGCAAATCGTTTCCACTCGTCGCCGATTAGCACCTGCACAATCGCAGCCGGAGCAGGACGAACTTGCGAGCGCCATCGATTCTTTGCTCGCAATTAATTTTTTGGTATTCAAACCCGTTTGCTGGAAACGCGCGGCAGTGTTGCGTCGATATCTAGGCAAAAAAGGAATCAACACGAAAATAGTTTTCGGCGTGCGTAGAAGTGATCTTGGCGCCATTGACGGCCACGCCTGGTTGGAGGCGAATGGCGAACCCATCCTGGAGGCCGAATTTCCAAACTACGTCGTCACCTATGTCTATCCATCCACCCAGCCTTTTGATTTGGAACTGGCGATGATATCCGACGTTAGATTGAGCAAACTGAATTAGCTTGTTTCGCGTCGAAGTGACGTGGCGTGAGTTGGTGGCTCAGAAGTTGGTCGAACCCGAAGGTGACGCCGAGTTTCAGTGAAACATCAAAGCAATGAAGCGTCTTAACACGAATCAACTTGCTCCGTTATTGCGTCTCTGCTTGCTTGGTTGCTTCCTATGCCTGTCGCAAGTGTGGTCGCATGGTCTGGCACAAAGCACGGCACCAGATGAGTTCGCCAGGAATCATCTGCAGTTAATCGCAAAGAACCCCGACGGTTTGACGTTCACACTAAAACTGAAAGACCCAGGAATTCGGTTTCATGTCGGTGAAATCATCCGTCTGGAATTGACTTTCGCGAGCAGCTTGCCGGAAACCTACGTCTACGACAATGCAAGTTATGATCGCAGCGGGCGGCTCCAGATTGATAGCTTCATTCTCGATCGTGCTGACGGGATAGCTGATCCTTTGGATGACTATTACCACAAGAGCCTTGGGGGATTTATGGGCGGAGGATTGCGAGGTATCGGCGCCTTGAGCACGAAGCCCGAGATCGCAAACTACGATCTAAACGAATGGCTTCGCTTTGATAAGCCGGGCAAATATCGCCTCTATGTGGTTTCTCACCGCCTTACCAAAGGCAAGCCCTATCACCAGGGAAACACACCTGTCGAGCCCGCATCAAATGTGATTCAGTTTGAGATAGTGCCTGCTGATCGAGAATGGGAACAGAAGACCTTTAGTGAGGCGGTGAAGGTTCTGGATTCGGCTCCCAAAGTCACTTCCCAAATCGGAGAAAACGGTTATCGGTCGGCTTGTCGCGTTCTGCGTTTTATGGGTACTGAGGCAGCGGTCAAAGAGATGGTCAAACGTTTTCGAGGGCAGGAGGCTCAGTGCGACTTTGAATACTACCTGGGGTTATTGGGGGCACCCGAGCGCAGCTTCGTAATCGAACAAATGCAAGCAGCGCTCGATGCGCCAGATCAGCCGGTCCCGGGCAGCCTTCTAAGCGCGCTCACTTTTCTCTCGTATGTTGTGCAGAACCCTGCTGCCTGGCAACAGTTTTCTAACGATGACGCGGGACGAATCGCCTCAAGGTTGCAATGGGATGAACGCAAGAGACATTACGATCTCATCCGTCAGAGTTATCTCGAACGTCTCGCGCTCACCCTTCCGCAAAAAACAGGTGCCGCCGCCGCGATTAGCACGGAAACGCTGATTAGTTTTGGCGCGAATGACAAATCAAAAGATGGCGACGGCCGCCGACAACAATTGGCCGTGTCGCTCGCTAAAGTATTTACCGAATTGCCGCTCGAGACTCAGCGTAACCTGCTCGAATACCGCTGGAAACAAATATCCGACGCGGCGATGCTTCCGGTACTGCGACAACTCAGGAGACAATCGCGGCGCTGGTTGCGCGGTATGTCTCGCCCGCGTCACTGCCGCGTCTTCGGGTCGCTTTTGAGGATCAAATCGGAACTCTCGGCTGCACGGTTCAGGATTCTCTAATCTCTTACTTCTTGCGGGCCGACCAAAACTTTGGGCTTGAAATGTTGCGAAAGGCTCTGGCATCCCGAAAGGACACGCGATGTTATTGCAATGCGTTGCCAGATGCTGCGGAAGACGATATGACCCCCGAATTCGAGGCGTTAGCTTTGGAGTATCTGAACGACAGTGATGAAGAGGCGATGTCCAGCGCGGTACGCGTTCTTTGCGCCCACGGATCCATCGAAAATAAAACTAAAATCAAAGCGGCAATCAAACAATTATTAGACCGTTGGCGCGAAGAAAAAAGAGACCTCGACTCTGTCATATCGAAAGATGATCCTGTCCACGTCGGCTATTTCGCTGAGTCGCTCTTGCGCACGTACGCTCATGCAATACCGTGGTTCATTAGCGATGAAGAATTGAACGAGCTGGCGAGCCTCTGCCTCAACGAGCAGTGCCGACAACAGGTAAAGACTTGGTCTCCAACCGCTAATCTGCAGATTTCGCTTTATCGCCCCTCAGGAATCACTAGCCAAAGTACGCGCTTTACAGTGGGCCAGTACGAGTTGCTGTCGTGGAAGACTCTAAAAAAGAAGCTGCAAACATATAACAGCGAGGAAGACGAAGACGTCAAACTCTTCGGTGAGCTAAAGACTTATGTCGAGCAGAACGGCATGGAGATTGTCAAGTACTCCGAATCAAAGAATAACTAACTAGATCGCCGGCCGCTGCTCACTCATTTACCTTCAACACGGCCAGAAAAGCTTCTTGCGGAATCTCGACCCGGCCGACTTTCTTCATCCGCTTCTTACCTTCTTTCTGCTTCTCGAGCAGTTTGCGTTTGCGCGTGATGTCGCCACCGTAGCATTTCGCGATCACGTTCTTGCCCATCGCCTTAACTGTTTCGCGCGCGATGACTTTATTGCCGATGGCCGCCTGGATCGGGACCTCAAACAGTTGTCGCGGGATTAGCTGCTTGATCTTTTCCGCCAGCGCGCGGCCTTTCACTGCCGCGGTGTCGCGATGCATGATGAGCGACAGAGCATCGACCGGCTCGCCGGCAACCAGAATATCCAGTTTCACCAAATCGCTTTCGCGATAGCCTTCGAGGTTGTAATCCAGCGACGCGTAGCCGCGCGAGACTGATTTCAAACGATCGTAAAAGTCGAGCACGATCTCATTCAAAGGTAGTTCATAAGTCAGCATCACCCGGTTCGCCGCGATGTATTCGAAGCCTTTTTGCGTGCCGCGCTTTTCTTCGAGCAACGGGAGTATGCCACCGAGATATTCATCCGGTGTCAGAATCACGGCGCGAATCACGGGCTCTTCGATCTTCGCGATGCGCACGGCTTCCGGCATTTTCGCGGGCGAATCAATCTCAGTTGTTTGGCCGTCGGTGGTCGTGACCATATACCGGACATTCGGCGCGGTAGTAATCAAATCAAGATCGAATTCGCGCTCCAGGCGTTCCTGGACGATCTCCATGTGGAGCAAGCCAAGAAAACCGCAGCGAAAACCAAAACCAAGGGCGGCAGAGGTTTCCGGCTCGTAAAAAAATGACGCATCGTTAAGGCGTAACTTGTCGAGCGCGTCGCGCAGATCTTCATATTGATCGGCATCAACCGGAAAAAGTCCGGCGAAAACCATCGGCTTGATTTCCTGATAGCCGGGAAAAGGTTCAGTCGTGGGCCGCGCGGTTTCAGTAATGGTGTCGCCGATTTGGACATCGGCGACGGCTTTGATCGAAGCCGTGAGAAACCCAACCTCACCCGCGGAGAGCATATCTATCGGTGTGGGCCGCGGCCGGTTCACGCCCAGCGTATCGACCTGGTGATCGCGGCCCGCGGTCATGAAACGAATTTTCATTCCCGGCCGGATGACTCCGTCAATCACGCGAAATAAGACAATCACGCCGCGATAGGAGTCGTACCACGAATCGAAAATGAGGGCCTTCAATGGCGCGCCGGCATCGCCCCTGGGCGGCGGCACGTCGCGCACGATGCTCTCCAAAACTTCGTGCACGCCCTGGCCGGTTTTGGCGCTCGTCAGGACCACGTTGTGCGTGCCCAGCCCGATGAAGTGTTCGATCTCTTCGATTGCTTTTTCGGGTTCCGCGCCAGGCAAGTCGATCTTGTTGATAACCGGAATTAGTTCGAGATTATGTTCGATCGCGAGATAAGTATTCGCAAGTGTCTGCGCTTCGACACCCTGCGACGCATCGACGACCAGCAGCGCTCCCTCGCACGCGGACAACGAGCGCGAGACTTCATAAGAAAAATCGACGTGACCGGGCGTGTCGATCAGATTCAGCACGTACTTCTGGCCGTCATCTGCCTGGTAATCCAAACGGACTGCATGGGCTTTTATCGTGATGCCCCGCTCGCGCTCGATATCCATGTCATCGAGCACCTGTTCAGACATCTCGCGCTGCGTCAGCGCGCCGGTCAATTCGAGCAGCCGATCAGCCAGCGTCGATTTCCCATGATCGATATGCGCGATGATCGAAAAATTGCGGATGCGATCAGTGATCATTACTTAGTGGTCAGTAGTCAGTTGTTAGTCGTCAGTTGTTAGTTAATGAGAACAATCAGGATTTTGCAACTAACCACTGACAACTAACAACTGACCAGATAAAACAAAACGAGCGCGAAACCGCACGCGCCCGTCTGGTTCAGCGTCGCTTCGGGTTTTTCAGTCGTTGATGTGTTCGTCGACGTAGTCCCGAGCTTTCTGTTTATCGTTGTAATCCTTGATCCAGTCGGTGTTGCGAATAATCCAAATGATGTGATCTTTCGCAAAGTCGGTATACGAATTAGTGATCCGGCCATTAGCGTCCATCAGTCCCAGTTTTTGATTGACGCGTTTCATGAGCTCGCTGTCACCCGTCACGCTCGCGGCATAGTACAGCTTGTGCCGATCGTCATCCGACATGGATGACGACGAACTGCTCGACGAAGAGTTATTGTTTGAATTGCCATTTGAGTTGCGATTCGAATTCGAATTGGAGCTGGAGTTGTAATTTGAGTTTCCGTTACTGTTAAAGGCCGGGTTGCGCTGATAGTAGACATAAACAGCAACAGCAATTATCGCAACAACAATCAAGCCGAGGCAGCCCGCGCCTCCACATCCGAGGGCAATCTTTTGGTTTTTAGTCATTGGGGTATCCTTTCAACAGAGTTTCGGCGCCAGCAAGACTTCTCACCGCTGTGAATCTGAGTATCTAAGGTTTTTGTTTCGGCGGTGACGGGGACGCTTGCACCGTCGGTTTCGATTGGGGGGGTAGCTCAATCTTGATGCTGGCGCGAATCATGTCCCACGCCGCCGCGGATCTGGCTATTTCACGTTCCGAGCCCAACTGCGAAAGATTAACGAACCGGTCAGAAACGATGCGATAGAAAGAATCCAGTCCGCCCGGCTCACGATCGAGGACGGCGCGGATCTTTACGCCGTCCGCCGGGCCGCCAGAGATCTCGGTGGATGCATTCGCGCGGGTTGGACGCAAACCATTCTGCTGAAGTGTATCCACGAAACCGTCGACGTACTTGTCCTGAATTATCTTTTTCGCTTGTGCTTCTTTATCGGGACTCTTTAACCATTCGCGCGGAGCGCGCACGCGCAGTTCCGCGTAACCGTCGCCGCGGACGATCTGAATCTGTTGCATCTGCGGTGTGCTTTGATCGCTGATCTGCCAACCGGCGGGATAATCAAAGGACAAGCCCTCTTTGGCGAAATGATTGACTGCCGGCGCAGTCGTTTGCACCGGTGCCGGCGTTTGCCCAAACCCACCAACTATTATCAGAAGAAGCGAGCAGCCACCCGCGAGAATTTTCGTCGATTTCATAAGATCTCCCAGGTTCCGTTACGGAAGCCTGAAAGCTTACTTCATCTTCGCCATCCAGTCGATGCAGCGCTCCAGTTCGGCCCGCATTCCCGGGCGTGAATCGTGATGGATCCGGCCGTGCCCCGGTAACACCCATTCGAAATCGTAATCCAGAAGTTTCGCCATTGAGCGCGTCTGCTCTGCCCACGAATACCAACACGCGCTGCGAAACGCGATCAATGAATTGCGATTCGGCGACCACGCCAGGTGGTCTCCGGTAAACAAAAACCTGTTTCGATAAAGCAGGACCATATGGCCGCGGGTGTGCCCCGGCACCGGAATCGCCAGTAAATCATGGTCAAGTTGGACCGGCTTGCCGCCGCGAATCACGTATTCCACGCCCAGCCGCGGCGCACCATCGTCAGCATGCATGACCCGGTGGCATTTGTACTTTTTCCTGAACCGATGGTGATCGGCAACGTCGTCTTTGTGAGTCAGGAACATTGTGCGCACGCCGCCGAGCGTATCGATTCTCTTGATTAACTGGGTGGCAAAACGCGGTGAATCAATTAAGACGTTTCCGCCTTCAGATTCGGGACGCACGATCAAATAGCTCCACGCGCCAAAGCTCGATTCGGAGGTAAAGCCGCAGAAGTAAACATTCTCTGCGAGCAGTTCCGGAAAAGAATCGATACCCACATGTGCGTCGTGATGTTCAATTGTCCCGATTGAGGCCGTGGGACAAGCCACTAAGGCCATCAGCGCGCGTTTCGTTTGCTGCTCGTTCTCCGGTTGATGATGAACGATTGAAGCGTCGCCGTCTTCGGCGAAAGTTTCCGGCGCGATCTGCCGGCACGCATCGCAGTCGATGCAGGTCGAGTCGACAAAAAAATCGCCGGGGACATTTTCCGGAAGTCGTAAAGCAATGTTGGCCATAAATCTTTATCATCATGATGAGCCGCAGCGTGATCGGAATTCAAGTGCAGAGCACGCGTACGTCGCGGTGCTGGGAGCGTGGACCGAATTGCTGGGAGCGCGGACCTACAGGTCCGCAGTGAGCGCAAAGCGGAAAGTTGTATTTAGTAAAGACGCCTGAGCGCCCTACGGCGCTATGCGGACGTGGACGTCCGCGATCCCAGCACAACAGGATTCCGAATCTCAAATTGAACCATCACGAATCCGTTGCGTTTTTGACTGCGCATTGAATAATATGGCCCGCTATCAGGATTAGAAAATTCTCAAGTCCCGGAACTATTATGAAAACGCTATTAACAAATTTCCTGCTGCTCACTTTCTTCGTCACCTCCCTCGCCCAATCCCCTCAATCCGATCGCCAACAATTCATTCGCGTCGATGCTCCGGCCGTGGCCCTCACTCATGTGCGCATCATTGATGGCACCGGCGCTGCGCCAATTGAAGATCAGACAATAGTTATCACAAACGGAAAGATCACTTCGATTTCACCGAGTGCGAGCGCAAAAGTCGAATCGGCGGCGCAGATTCTGGATCTCAAAGGCTACACGGTCCTTCCCGGTTTGGTCGGCATGCACGACCACATGTTCTTTCCCATGGGCGGCTCGCCACCAATGTATTCGGACATGGGCACCAGTTTCCCGCGGCTTTATTTGGCGCTGGGGGTGACCACGATTCGCACCACGGGAAGTGTCGAACCTTACAACGATCTGGAAATCAAAAAGCTCATCGACAGCGGCCGAATCGTTGGCCCAAAAATGCATGTCACCGCGCCTTACCTGGAAGGCGCAGGCGCATTCACACCGGTGATGCATCAACTCACCGGAGCGGATGACGCGCGCCGCATGGTGAGCTTTTGGGCCGACCAGGGCGCGACATCATTCAAAGCCTACATGAACATCACGCGCGACGAGCTGCGCGCGGCAGTCGAGGAAGCACACAAGCGCGGACTGAAAATCACCGGTCATCTCTGCTCAATTGGTTATCGCGAAGCGGCCGAGATCGGAATCGACAATCTCGAGCACGGCTTGCTGCCCGATTCGGAATTCGTCCCCAACAAACAAGCCGACAAGTGTCCGGGCGCGGCCGTGAATACGAGTCTGCGACAGCTCGACATTAACGGCGACGCCGTGAAGGAAACGATCCGCACGCTGGTCGCGAAAAATGTGGCGTTGACTTCGACCCTGCCCGTTTTTGAAGCCGGCGCGCCGCTGACTCAAACCGGCATCGGTGCTGCGAGTGCCGTCATGAATCCGCGGGTTCTGAGTGTTATGAACACCGACGCCCGGGTGCGCTACCTGACAGCGCGTTCACGCATTGCCGCCGACTCGCCCACGCCTGTGCTGGTGCGCAAATCGATGGATTTCGAACGCGCCTTTGTCGCCGCGGGCGGATTGCTGATGGCCGGTCTTGATCCGACGGGCAACGGTGGCATCGTCGCCGGCTTTGGTGACCTGCGCGAAGTTGAACTGTTGGTCGAGGCCGGCTTCACTCCCGTCGAAGCGATCAAGATTGCGAGTCTCAACGGCGCCAGGTTTTTAGGTGAAGATGCTCACATCGGCTCGATTGCGATTGGCAAGCAAGCCGACCTCATGATCGTGAAAGGAAATCCTGCGGCCAAAATCAGCGACATCGAAAACGTGGAGATCGTTTTCAAAGACGGGGTTGGCTATGACTCAGAGAAATTGATTCAGTCGGTGCAGGGGTTGGTGGGGATACGATAGCCAGCTAATTTTGGGGTGCGCCGGCAGAGCGCAGCGGCGACGGCGCTTTGGATTATTCTCGCTTGCCTCGGGCTCTCCGCCGGGGGCGTGCAGGAGGTAACTTCTCGGCCCCGCACGACTCACATCGCGGGATATGAGACCGGATGACCAGGTCGGGGCGCCAATCCAAAGTTATCTTATAAGAGTTGCACCGACCACATCTCTCGGGCGCATCTATTCTCTTCTTCAAAACTGTCAGCGCATAGTTACACGCTCTCGGGCGCGAGAATCCCGACGACGCTTTTGCGCTTTTAAGAATCAAGGGAGAACGATCGATGCACACGCAGCGCACTCGCCACGCCCCAATCCGCGGAGCGGACGGCAGCATAGAGCCTGGGGTGTAAGTCTTAAACATTGACCTGACCACGACATTCAGCCGCGCTCGTGAGCTCAATCGGTTGCGGACTGGCAACGGCTAGAGACAGGACGCAAAGAAGATTTGAAGCTCGGGCGCGACGCCGGGCTAATTTTCAAGGTGACGATCCAGTTTTCGCAGCCGTTCTTGAAAATATTCGCGCCAACTCTGCGAGAGAGCATTCAGCTTTACCGCCCGGCGCAATGTCTCTAAATCATCTTTCTCAAAAGCATATAAGCGCACAATGTCAGCGATAGTGATGTAGTTCTCATCGCGACTCAGCAATCGGACAGCGTCGCCGGCTTTGACCAGACCCTCTTTGAGCACAGCAAAGTAAAATCCGGTGCGGCGGCTCTGCAGAAATCTCCTGAGCATGTCGGGATGACCGAATTTGATTCCCAGCTTGTAGCAGGGCAGGCGTGGTTCAGTGACCATTACCTCGGTCGCGCCAATGTGAAACCGGTCGCCCACGTTGACTTTGTCTTCCAGCAATCCTTCGGTTGTAAAGTTTTCGCCAAACATCCCGTAGGGCAGGTCGCCGTCCTGCAAATAATCTTCGGGCAATTCTTTTTTCCAGTAATCGTAGTGCTCGGACGGATAGGCATAGACGGCTTTGCTCGGGCCGCCGTGCACAGACAAGTCGGCCTGCCGATCACCGTCAAGATTTAGTGTGCGCAGCATGACCGGACCCGGCACCGGCTCTTTGAAGATTCCGGTAGCCACCGGCTCGCCGTGGTACTCAACGAGGCGCGGGAGCCCGACCTGGAGAGAGATGAGCTTCATTTATGACCTTCAGAGCGTATCTGCGACCCAATTATCCTGGAGTGTTGGGCGGTTCTACTTCCCGCTATCCATATGCCAGCCCGGATTCACCCATTGGCCTTTGCGGTTGACGAAGACTTCAGTGACGCGGCCGGAGTGAGTGCTGCGCTGGCCTCCGGTTTCGAGTTCATACAAATAGTTTGAGTAGACGACCGCGGTGAGGCCGTAGACCTGAATTTCGGTTTTAGGAAATTCGAGTTTGACGAGCTTGCCACCACCCTTCGCGAACTCAGTCGAACCATTAAGAATCGTTTGGCGGTTTGACCAGGTGTTGTCCCCTGATTCGATCGCCACCATCTCTTCCGGGATCAATTTTTCCAGCGTGGCCCGATCCCCTGCGAACCACGCGCGCCAGACAGCTTCACGCGCATCCAGCAGTCGCTTTTTCATTTGATCGCCTACCGGCCGGGGCGACGCCAGTTGTTCTTCCACCGATTCCTGATGCAGCGCGGTGTCGCTGCCGTTCTGAATCCACTGCCCGTTCTGTTTCGTGTAGAAATCGGAAATGCGCAGCGCGCGGTGGTACGGACCGTTCGGGGTCAGCGACTCGACGTCGGCGACGAAACAAACAAACGCCGCGTCGCCTTTGAAGATCATATCGAACTCGCGCATCTTGTAGCTCTTCATGCCGTAAGGACTCTTCGGATCGACCTGGTTCCAATCCATGTAACCCTCGACGCCTTTAATCATTTCGCGCGAGCCTTCCAGATAGCCGAGCCAGTTCTGTGCATGAGTGGCACGCAGCGCTGCGGTGTCTTTCCTGATAAACGCCTGAAAGATGCTGTCGATATGCGCGCGAATCGCCTGGCGATCTGCGGCGCGATCGTCTTGAATGGTCGTCGCCACAACTTTTTCAACCGAACTGATGGCGGGCGAAATCGCGGCAACCAATACGATGCCCAGCACGAATGAGAAGAGAGAGAAACCGAGAAGTCGCAAAATCATCGAAGTTACCTCCAGAGAAGTTTATCCCCTACCTCGACGCGTAGCGTCGCTATGAGCTTAGACCGGCGTTTCAACGCCGGGAAAAACGTGTAGCGCTAACGTTCGTCGCGTCAGCGACGATTGAAAGAAACATTCGATCGTCGCGACGCAAAAGGAAATATTTTCTCGATCGATCCCGGCCTTGAAGGGCCGGGCTAAGTTCAAAACGTCGCTCAGCGACGTGAATATCACTTCCCGCCTGTCACAGTGAACTTTATATCATCAGGACTATCCGCGAGCTTGATGTCATTGGCGTTGTACGCCGTGACCGTAATTTGATACGAGCCTGCGGCCAGCGGCTGGTCCAACACGTACGATGTGCCATCCACCCGCTTGTTGATGTAATCATAGTTGGTGCCGGCGGCGTTTGAGCTGTCGGCGTTGATGCTGAATTTATAATAGGCAGCGTCCGGATAGCCCTCCCATTTTACTTCGACGTTGTTGCCGCCGATTTTCGCTCCGGCCTTCGGATTCAACAGTTTCAAATCGCTCTTGAAAAGATTTGAGTCGGGCGCAAAGAACGTCTGATCCGGTTCGAGTTTATATTTAGCTGAGGAAACAAAGCCGGAAGTCGCAAACACATAGTAAGGCGTGTCGAATACTTTTGCGGTCAGGCCTTCATAGATTCCCGGCGGCACGTTCCTGATCAAATATTGTCCGTCGTCACCGGTTTTCGCGGTAAAGGTTTGGCCGCCGCACCCGTTGAGATACTGGTTGAATTTCTCGCAGAGTTTTACTTCTATGTTCGCGGCAGGTTTACCGTTGTAGAGCACTCTGCCCTGAACGTTGGCTTTGCCGGCCTCGGGCTTTTCCTTTGCTTCGCCCGTGCCGGAGTGAATGAGCCCCTGGTCATCGGTTTTCCCGGAAGACGCGCTGGTGTTGGAGTTGGTTTCCGCAGTGCGAGATTTGTCACCGGAAGACTTGCAACTCACTGCGATTGCGGTTAAAAGCAGAGCGACAACGATCAGTAATTTTGCGGAAGCAGACATAGACTATCTCCAGAGGTGAATTTTAATCCGGCACGTCGTTTCGTAAACTTCTAATTCAAATCGGCGCAGCGCGCAAGGTCGAATTACCGTAGTGGATCACTAACGCGCAACTCCGAGAACTTTGATTCAGTCGCGTGATTAAGGGCAGCTCAGTCTCGCGGTCACACTTATTCGCGACCGGGGCTCGCCGATCATCAATGCAACCCGCCAGGATTATTCTTTGTATTTTTGTCACGCTGACTCTCAGCTCAGCAGAACATATCTCTGGGCAAACTCCGGCAGATAAACGCATCGTGATTGCCGCCGGCACCGTGCTCGACGGTAAGGG
>WNGP01002820.1_pt1 | contig 14569 bp, 17 predicted proteins | sample 5407671 | NCBI WGS metagenome assembly WNGP01 (sample SAMN13153381, study PRJNA577476) | soil metagenome | isolation source: 40 cm soil or saprolite under Garry oak tree replicate 2 | place: USA:California | collected 2016-06-15 | reverse complement strand
GGTGATCGAACTGGCATGGGGTTGCCCGTCTTCCCTGCAGCATCCTCATCTGCTTGCGCGGCGATTTCCTCTCCGTAGGCATACGACATCAGTGCGCGTGTGAGGCGACGATTGACCATACCGATATGCACGGCACGCCCAATAAGGCGAGTGAGTTGTTCAACGCTTTGACGGATGCACAGTTTGACGGCTTCCAAGATGACCATTTGCATATCTTCTCCCAGGTCAAGACGATGCTGCGCCAGGGCCTTGCGGATTTCGGTGACGACGACCTCGCGGATCAGCGGTAAGCTCTGGCGCTCGACCAGTTCGGCTTGCTCGTGCGAGGTAGAGTGCTGGATTAATTCCTCGACGATTGCTGCCATAGATCGCTGTTCGAGCTTTGCCTGTCGCGCCAGTGCGGCTTTGGTTTCTTTGTTGATCCACACATTTAACTGCTGGACGGCACTTGAGCTGCCCTGTTTCTTTGTATTGGAGTCTTTTATACGGACAAGATTGGTGTTATGTTGAGCATTCAGCATGTTCTCTCCTTGTATTCGCTTTGCTTCGTCGTTTCTCAAAACGCCAGGTTTCTGGAAGTCACTTTAACAATGAACACCCATGATGATGAGGCAGGGACAAGCGTAGCCGATACCTTCTGGCACAGGGCATACTGGATGGAGCGTGACAACATGGATAACGAACCGGCTCATGTTGCCCTCCTCTCATTTCCAGCTGATGAGATTCGTTGTTCCCTTTGTTCCCGCCAAATGGCAAATTTGTCTCTAGGCACCCGCACGGCTCGACCGAATGTTGCGGTTGGCAAATGCTCATGCCGAATGAGGTCACGGACCTTCGTTTGGCCCAAGCTCAAAATGATAGTCACTTCGGCAATGGTGTAGTACTCTGGCTGTACCCGTGGTTCTCTCTTGCGTGCTGGCATCGTATTCACTCCTTTCTTTCTTTTGAGCTATCCTCTGGCGTTGGTCTCTGATGCGAACCGACGTGGAAGTAGTAAATTTCCTCTTTGGTGTGCTCAGGTACCATCACACGCTTCTACTGTAGCAGGCTAAAACGGTCTACACCTGGGTAAGAGGCGGAAAAAGACGGTGAGTCAGGCAGCTTACTACAGCCGCAGTTTGCTAGAAAATGCTCGCTTGGTATAGTGTTCAGGCCGCAATACAAGGGCATTCCCCTCTAAGGTAAAACGCCTACCGCCTGCTTTGAAGCTAGGAAAAATGGCAAAGTGCGACTGTAGTACAGCTGGTGAGCCATGAGAAGTTCTCCTGCCGCTATGAGAAGAGGGTATCGACTATATACCTCGGTGTTGCTTTCAGCGAACAGAGACGTACCTGTATGTTTATGGCATACATACACCGCAATCTCGCAGGTTGAACGTGAGCCTCTGTGCTGACCAACCGTTTGTAAGACGCTTCCTCTCTTCAATGGGAAGGCTGGTAGTGTCGATGAGTTGGGGTGAATTATGATCAGTTCATTATTATTCTCGTTTGTTGCCACGTACTTCTAGTCTCGGTCGTCTAGATTAGACCTATCTAGAACTGGGATCTCCCCGTGGGGGAAGTCCTGGTACAGCAAGGCGTGTGTCATCATGAAGAGGCCTATATCCGCCTTTGGATGACACTTGTTTAGAACACCGCCAGATGAACCACTGCCAGGAGCGCTGTGAGCTTGGTTTGGCGAAACGGCTCTCCATCCTTCGGGTGAAAAGGTAAATGCCCCTTTATTTACATAGAGAGACGGTCAGTAGGAACAATCAGCAGTTAGTGAGCCCTTTCCCGAGAGGGACTTGCTGAAAAAATGGGGTAAGTTCCATGATTGTCTGTCGATGGGAACACGATATGGCGTTCCCCCAATATCGGGATCGATCAAATCTTAGTGAGCTTCTTGGATCAAATTTTGAAACATACCTTACAGGAGGTAAGGCAGGAGAAAAACCCTCCTCCCGAATGTCCTATCTATCCAACAGACTTTTCTTTCGGAAGAGGGGCCTGTTTTTATAGAAGTCGTCATTCATCCACACAAAATCTCTCGGGACGGTGTGCTAGAGAATGGGATGAGAAATATCAAGTTTCTGTTCAAAATCTTTATATCACCGTGGATGGTCAACCGTTACCCTACTTCAACAAACATGATCCAGTTTTTGGTAATGCTGATCCTGAAGAGGTACAGATTTACAAATGGGGGTACACAGGAGCGGGTCCAAGACAGCTTGCAGAGTCTATTCTTGGGGATTACTTCGGAGAAACGGCACCTCAACTATGGGAGGATAGAGTAGTATGTCAAGCAAGAAAATATTCCTACAAGCTTAAGATGGATTTTGTAGCATGGTTCCCGAAGGAAGAATGGGAGATATCAGCTGAAGCAATTGTTGCCTGGTTGCGACAGCAAAAAGAGGGACGAGACCCGGCGCCGGTATATACATTAAGTGAGAGAGATTCTGGCTGGCGACGTTGGTCAGAGAGGTGGGACAAATATCAAGCGAGATAGAGATTCCGTATGCTTTTTGTTGAATGGTAGGGGTAACGAATGAAAGGGCGACGAATCGATCAAAACGGAACTCTCAAGCTGAGGAGGTGATCCTCATCACCAAACCAACGGTCTCCACTATCAGAAGTTGGCACTCTCCTTGTGAACAGGGGAAGGGTCTTCAGGTTACTGCCAGTCACTTCTCTTGACCAACAGATGAGCGAAGCAAGTTTAAGGCCTCAACCACGACCTCGCTAATATCCTGATCCGTATCTGCTCCTCGGTGGCGAATCCATCGATACAGATCCGCTGGCAAATACACCGTTTGTCGCCGTGGCTTCTCCTTCTGGGATGTTAATGCGCTTTGTGTCTCTGGCGTTTGAACTCCAAAACTCGATGACGTTTTGTCGCTTCCACCTTTTGTCTCTTTCGTTCCTCCACCTCCAACCATTTGCCACCGTTGTGACATCTCTTCCAAAGAACCAATGGAGTATTTCTCTCTCTTTGTGCTGTCAGTTACCTTCTCTGTCATTGTTGCTGTGTCTCCTGTTGGCTAGCCTGCTGACTGGTCAGAAATGCAGCGAGTTCCGCGAGGTCTCCGGCGGCTCGACACCTGGGGTTGTACTCGAAAATAGTCTGTGCAACGGACTGCGCTCGTGGAATCGTCGCATCAGACCGGACCGGAGGGATAATGAGATGGCCGAAAGCCTTTTTGAGATCACTGAGATACTTGATCGTCATCAGGTAGCGACGATCAACGTTCCACGGGACAATGCCAGTGGTCGTCAGTCGGTGATCACTCATGGTCTGGTCTAATTTGTGGAGCATGTTGAAGAGCCCTTGCACGGCAAAGGGCTCGAGTTCACAAGGGATCAGGATTTCTCTACTGGCTAACAGCGCGGCCTCGGTGACTGGCGTGTAGCCAGGCGCGTGATCGAAGAGCACAAAATCACATCCGCTCAACTGCCACAAGGTATTACGCAGGGTGTAGTAAGCATTGCGGCGAGCATGGATGTAGGCTGCAGCCATGTTGAGATCACGATCCGATGGAATCAGATACAGGCCTTTGCGTGCCGGGCGGACCACAGTATTAAAAGAGGTTTGCCCTTGCAGAAAGTGGGTCAGCGTCGGTGGTTCACACTTGGCAAGCAGGCTACTGCTGTTGGCCTGGAGATCACAATCGACGAGCAGCACCCGATAGCCATTGAGCGTGAGTAGGTGACCCAGGTTTATCGCCAGGCTACTTTTCCCAACTCCTCCCTTGAAGTTAATGATGCTGATATACCTCATGGTCCCTATTTTTTCTCCTGGTCGCTTTCCTGTTTTCTTCACAAAACTTCTAATCACTACAATGCTCAGTCTACGAAACGTTGACACACTAAAACGCTTTGTCCACTAGACTCCTTGCTGTACTCTGAAGAGGAGGGTCAGCAAGAGATGAGCTGAAGGTTGTTCTGGCCTGGGTTTCTCGTTCCTACCTCATATAATGGCGAATAACCACATCCTTTCGGTTGTGCCCAAGTGCTCGCGAGACGGCTTGCACGGCCTCTGCGTTATAGTCACTCGATCTGAGACGTCCTTCTGGAGGGGGTAATGTCCACCCAGGTGCATAGGAGAGGTAGAGGGTCTGCGCGTACTCGCGGCGATAGCTATGCACATCTAAGTGCTTGGGAATGCTGAGAAAGACCCGTTCGTCAGGCTTGTGGCCATCCTTCATGCAGAGCACATCTTGTTCGTGGCCAACCAGCACCGGCACAATGCGGGGCTTGCCGCCTTTGCCATTGACGACTCTCACCGTTGGCCTATCCTCATAGTCGGGATCACGCTCTACGATGTCGCGCACAAACAGATTACGGGCCTCGTTACGGCGTAGACCGGTGGCTTGCAGGAATTTCAAGAGGGATTGCCAGTTGGCTGACTGGAAATGGCGATCATGACGCTTGGGGCCACGCGAACGGGTGATGTTGGCCCGAGCGCGGCGCGGAAGAGGTACGTCCTGGGCCAAGGCGCGGTTGCCAAAGAATAGGCGGAGCGCGGCCCGCTCTGCTTGCAGTGTGTAGGGGCTCTTCCCTTCAGCGAGGTGTTGCTGCAGGTAGGTGCTGCTGAGTTCATTGGAACAGGGGTCCAGTTGCGTTAAGCTCTGGATCCGGTTGGTGGATCGTGCCCATTTGACGAAGCGCACGATATGGCCCTGGTAAACGAAGCGGGTCTTGAACGAGTGAATCAGCTCAGTGCTATGCGTCCAGACACGCGCACCAGATGCTCGCAAGGCTTGTTTGGCCTGGCGACGACTCTGGCCAATGGCCATCTTCTCTTCCAGGCGGTCTATCGCCTCTTTGACAATACTTTTATGGTGTTGTCCCAATGCCTCCATCAGCTCCTTGCAGAGAAGAATGTACTTCGTAAACGACGGCCGGGTTCAAACTTGTACGTGATACAGTGACCGGTGAACCAGTCGAGGTGTATACGGGACCTCACTTGCCTCTCCCTTTTCATCTTTCAGCGCATTTGCTGTTTAGAACTCCATCACGGTAAAGCTCTAACCGCAGATGGTGTACGACTACAAGAAGAGGTGCCGATCTACGAGGACGCATTATATAAACTCCTACCGATCCTGCCGAAGGACTCTCACCTCCGGCAGGTACACATAACCAGGCGTACCTTCGAAGGCAGCTATGCAGACAACTTAAGCAAACGCACAACCGGGACACATTATGGAGAGAACCCGCGGAGATGCACGACAAGGACATGCTACGAGAAACAACGTTGCTCCACTTTGATGCAACTCCAATCACACTCAGAGGCGTCGATCAGGAGGCTTCAGGTAGGAAACCACCTGCTCGTTTAGACTGCTGGAGGGGCAAAAGGCTCAACTGCCATGCAGTCAAGGAGAGCTCTCCTGGTTGTTCGAGTCCAGCTCATAACCCAGTGACAGCGGACTCAGGTAACCACTCCTCGTCGTTTGCAGCTCGGCACCAGGCACCGACAATCTGCAGGTGACCATCCCCCGATCGTTTGGATCCTGTCGAGCAACTCAGCGACAGACAGATCCAGGTGACCAACCTCGTCCTTTCCGGTGGTGACCCCACCAGCACAGTGGACTAGAGTGTTGTTCCTTGGGCAAGGTGGAACATACCTTCAAACTACACTTCGAGTATATCCGATCTCCAGGGGTGGTTGTCAAGGGGAAGGCAGTCCCAGCCTTTGTTCATGACAACGCGCTGGGTATCATGAAGCATCGTGGTGAGGTATGGTTACTCGCAAAATTGGCCAAAATTCATGAAAATTGGAGGGTAGCTTACCCTCCCTGTCTCGCCCATCTACCTACCACTCAATGGGGGTGCATTTATAGCAAAGGCCGCCCATATCACCATGCCGATCCCTAAGCTAGAGTAGGCGTGAGAAGCACAGCCGCCAACAACATGATCGTCACAAGCAACACTTGCTGCAAAGCAGACCGGGGTAGACGACGATGAGCAATACTTCTTGCGAGAAGATGCTCAATGTACCACCATAGGAAGCTTGAAGCAACGTACTACAGGCTCTTTTTCTTTACTACATAGGGCACAGCACGACGTGAAGCTACTGCCGAAGACAGAGTAACGTGAGAAAGGGAAACAGGGGTCATGACACGGAGACACAGGAGTCACCACTGTTGTCATCAACTCCAACGTAAGAGCTCCCGACACCGATGCCTATGTTTTCATACTACAAAACTCAAAAAAAGAGCTTGTGAGCAGAGCATCTATCAGACAATGCTAACCACAGACCGTCATAAATAAGAGCCAGATTGATCGAAATACTTATTCATCTTGTCTAAGTCATAAGGTATTGTATACCGGAGCGCATCATTATCACCTATCATTGAAACTCATCTATCTCACTGCGTTTTACCTCTCTACCAAGGTGTTTACTCAGGCCATCTAAAATGCGTGCTATCATGAGCCTGCTTATAGATTGTCCCTCTTCTGCACGCTGAATAGTGGAGACGGAAACGTTAGAGAGAACTGATAATTGCTGGCGCGTTAATTTTGCGACATCGATACGAAAATCTTCTAGCCTCATAGAAGGAAAACCGGTTCCGCTAGAACCAACTTTCGCCGGTGGAACTTCTTGGAATGACATCTCGATGGCGGGTGTAGTCTCCCGTCGAGTTAATTGGCGTTGCTTACCGAAAGCTTTCCGGTACTTCTTAGTGATGCCATCCCTATTGAGGAGAGGAGCACCCAGACGAGCATACACCTCTATCCAGTGAGCTTCTCTGTCACAGACTATACGCATAAATTCATCAAAAGATGTTCCTGCTTGTCTCTTTACTATTTCGAGGATCTGCAATGCCGGACATAATCCTACCCCCTACAACTCTTTGACCCACTGACGAACATATTTATTACAAAAACCATGTAGATGCTGATAATGTCTCTTCTGAACGTCTACTGCTATGCCAATGTAACGGGTCCTATGATTTCTAGGGTCAATGAGAGCATAGACAGCGTACTGAGTATGTCCAGTTGTGAAAGTCATAACACCTTGATTTTGGCATCCTCTATCGTTACTTCATAGCCTAGTCTTTCCGATAACACACGACAGACAGCGGAAGCGAGATCTGCTCTAACCGGCTCATCATTTTCCATTTTTTCGATGGTCGGGCGTGAGACATCTGATAGTTGGGATAAACGGGATACATTTAATGCGGCCTTGATGCGAAGCTCCCTCACTTTAGACAACTTAGGAGTAAAATCATGCTGCGGATAGGTGGTGATAACCCCAATATCATTGAGGAGTGGACTACCCCTATGAAGCATCTCTTGTATCCAGTAACGCTCTCTCTCACAAGCAGTTGAGCGGCTATCAATCGTCTCCAGTATCCGTAGAACCGGGCGCAAACCTGAGCGCCGCAATTCCTTTATCCACTGTTTCTCTCGTTTGCCAACGCCAATACACTGTAAATGCTGATAGAACCTATACTGAGTATCATCACTTATACCGATATAACGTATTGCATTGTCCCGTGGATCGATGAGTGCATATACTTGATGCTGCTTATCAACCCATTTCAAGCGCTTTGTCATAAACCGCACTTCCTAAAAATATCAGTATCAAGCGACCTCTAGAGCTAGTCGGTTATATTTATACCCTCAACTAAGTACGGCCAGCACTTTTCTCACTGACAGCCGTTAGGTCGGATGACCATTGACTATGCGAGATACCGTACCGGGGATAGTCCTGCTTCAGTAACTACTTCAGTGTTTGTCATCAATACCTCTTCAATTAACTCAGCTAGGTTGAGCGTGTGTACTTCACGGTGACTCCAAATGCGTTGAGAAGAGGGGCACCCGAGTGCAGGTACTCACGTATCCAGCGAGCTTCTCTCTCAAGGACAAATAGCTTAAAGTGTGATCTTTTTAGGCCTATTCAACAGGGTTGGTATTGTAGGCATGGGCATATCTTCTAAAGAATACCGAGTCCACTTACGTCATTAATGGTTAATTCACGTCCAAGACGTTCGGATAGGACTCGTAACACTTTGTAAACCAGAACGTCGCTGACAGCCTCTCCCCGTATCATCTTACGAAGCGAAGACTCTGAAACGTCGGCTAGATCGGCTAACTCGTTGACTCGCAAACCGGCACGCTTTCGCAAATGGTCTAATGTATCCATAAAATCCTCCGACAAAATGATGGCTTTATTTTGCGATACATGGCGGTTTCTGTCAACAAGAGCCTTTATTGACCGGTATAGTTACATTTTTCGGTGAAAACCGATTTTTATCGATATAGACATTGAAATTTCTGTTTTTACGTGTTATGCTATCAATGTATGCATGAAATTTGGAGAGGAAAGGCTGAGTTGAGCGTTGCCGCTAATGCTTGTTAGCAAAATCGGGTCAGACGGTAGGCCAGCAACGTAGGGTAGGAGACCCGACGGCCCGTTAATCGTCTATCGGGTTCCCGTCTGCTATTTTGGCATATGGGAACCCATCAGTCAAGAAAGGCAGTCTCTATGTTCAACCTTTGGGGTGAAGAAGCACCTACGCAACCTCAGAAACACGCCACTTCTCAAAAAGTGGCAACGATTTCTCTCACTGCTCAGGATTGTCTCTTTTACGGGCACACTTGGCAACCAACAGACTTGTCAGGAGAAAAGCAGTGTAGCATCTGTGGCATCAGAGGGTATTGCCCTGGTTGTACGCCGATCCCGCCGAAGCATGCTCATCCCTTTTTCTGTACACGGCATACTCCACCAGAAAGTCCGGTGAACGCATGAGAGAGCAGCTAGGGCCAGGAGCATATTTCCCGCGGAGGAGTAATCACGTCACCACAGCGGATGGTGTGCCGGCAGGAGGAACATACCTCCAGTCCAGAAAAACAGGAACGTCATCGCAGCAATACGCAGCACCTGCAAAACAACAACAGATACAGGCGGATGAGGACATGCTGAATGAGGAGGAAGAGAATGATGATGACGTGTGGCCCGCTCGTATGCCTACCAGTGCAAGACGCTACCAGTTCATGTCACCAGAGCAGCCTATGGTGATACGGCAGGGGAACCGCCAGTATATTCTGCACCCTGACCCGCCGCCAAAGCTGCGGGCATCGAGGCCATCGCCAGAGCAGCATCGACAGCGACAGGAGGTGGAAGAGTACGAGACAGAAGAACCTTCCAGACCCCGCCGTCATGGGTTGCTCTTTCTTGGAGTCGGCATGTTAGCGATGCTTGCCTTGTGGCTGGGGGAAGTATGCTCCTCCATTGGTGGCAGGTGACTCAAGATGACTGGCGCTATGGAAGGCCGCGCACGTTCCAGACCGATGCCGTCGTTGGACACAACGACTCGGCTGAGAGTCCGAGCCATTTTATTGCCATCAATCTGAACCGTCACGTGGAGGTGATCGAGTGCCCTGGCGGGGATTGTTCGCATGCCCTGATCTATCTCGGGCCAATTCTGTTTGGCGATGGAGAGGATGTAACGCCCGCCACCGTGACATTTCAGGACGCGAATGGCGATGGGAAACCAGACATGGTGATCCATATCCAGGATCAACGCATGGTGTTCCTCAACGAGAACGGAAAGTTTCGACCGGCCAAACCGGGAGAAGTCAAAGGTACCTTGTAGAAAATTGTAGAGCAAATCTGGGGGGGGAATGGATGTTCCCCCCATCAGCAGATGAGGGGAACGAAATGGCAGACCAACTTCAAGACGACATCAACACCATCTTGCGACGGTTTGGCGATCATTACAGCGATCACCCAGAAGATGCGGAAACACTGGAAAGTGAGCCTGAATCAGAGATTTCCGAGACCATTCACGTGTATTTCGTACGTGAGCCTGCGTTCGAGGAAACATCGGACGAGCAGGTGGTAGAGAGTACCCTGTCTATCCCGGAGCCGGTTAAACAGGCACCACAGCTAAAGCAACGCAGCAGTTCCTCTCTGGCTCGTGTGACGGCCGGTGTGGGTATCGCGCTGCTGCTGGCAGCCATCGCGTTTCAGGTGCTGCTGGCGTACCTGACCCCAACGGTTACCATCACGCTTGTTCCTGCCGCACGTAACCTCACCATTACGGCAATGATCACAGCAAAGCCAGGACCACCAGGAGCAGGACACCTTCAAGGCCGACTGCTCTCGCCACTCACTCTCACCCAAACCAAAACCGTCCCGGCAACAGGCAAAGGCCACCAAGACGCCCAATACGCGATGGGCACGATCACCTTTTACAACGGTCTGTTCTCTTCGCAAACCGTCTCCTCAGGCACCAGCCTAACAGGGACAGACGGCATCCAGGTGGTCATCGACCAGGTTGCCGTGATTCCCGCAGCACTTGCAACAAGCCCGCCCACCTACGGACAAGTGACCGTACCCGCCCATGTGGTAGAGCCTGGCTTACAGGGCAATGTTTCTGCGCGTGACATTAACCAGGCATGCTGCTTGCCCTCGGTCCTGGCGCAAAATACCATCGCATTCCAGGGGGGACAAAATGCTCGAGACTTTACCTATGTCACCAGAGCAGATATCGATACCGTCGTCACAAACCTGACAGCCGCACTCAGTCAAAGTGAACACGCAGCACTCGCAGTCCAAATCTCCAGGAGTGAAGCCCTGGCCACCCCGACCTGCACACCCACAGTGACCGCTGATCACCGCCCAGGCGAGGAAGCAACAGCAATGAATGTCACCGTTTCTGAGCGGTGTACAGCCATAGCGTATAACAGCGCGGCATTGCAGGCTACAGCCACGCGCCTGCTGACCCTAAAGGCGCAGCAACAGTTCGGTGCCCACTACAGTTTGATTGGAACGGTGCAAGTCAGCGTCCTCCACGCGACCATCACCAATCAAAGGCAGGAGATGGCAAGTATTGCCACGAGTGTCATTGGAAGGTTGTTGTACCAATTCAGCCCGATCGAGCTACAACAGATCAAGCAACGCATAGCGGGAAAGGCACCACAACAGGCCAGACACTTCTTGCTCAACGTGCCAGGTGTAGCGCGGGCCACCATTGAGGGCATCGAAGCGAATCAGCGCCTCCCTAAAGATAGCACCCGTATTTACATCACTACCCTGTACATGGCATTTAGTTCGTAACGAGAGAGCATTGAGGGCGAAGGTTACTGGAAGCACACAAAGGAGGAACAGAGCATGACGAAGACACAACAATGCCACGTTGCTCCGGGAGCAGCACGTAGCCAGTAACGACGTTTGTGAATTGTGATTGATCGCCTTGTGCCATTCTACAGAGATTCTATAGGATTGACTCCCAAAAACGGCTGGGTGTATTCCTTTTTGAAGAGGAGTCAAGGAAAATTCAAACGAGGAAAGGAGCTAGAAAATGTACATGTGTTGTATGTACATCATCGCTTGTGCCAGCTGACAAGGGCAGTGCGCCTCATACATTCTTTATGTATAGAATACATGCGCTATTCTTGAAAATATGTACACTTTTGCTATAATGATGATCAGCGTGATGAGCTGTCTTTCACTAGCAGGAGTGACGAGTAATGTTACCATCTGTCTATCACAAGCAAGCGTGCAGATTGTTTTGCCGCATGCTACACAGACTGGAAGAAAGGGACAGAAGAAGTGTCGAGAGTCCTAGCAGCGCAGACGCCACAGGAGCCGGAGAAAACGAACTCCTGGAAGCAGCAACTAGACACCGAACACCATGTGATCATCTACCCACGCGTTTCGACGCCGGAACAGATGAAGAACGTCAGCGCCGAAATGCAGCAGGATAAAACATTCGTACTGAAGTACGGGTGGCCTGACGATATGGTCATTATGGATACGTCCGACCTGGGGCTATCTGGACAACTCAGGATGGAAGACCGTCCGACATTCAATAGGACGCTCAGGCTTATCGCCGAAGGAACGGCAAAAACGATAGTTGTCGCCAGAGTTGACAGGCTATTCCGTGATCGCTGGGGTAAGGAGTACGCCAAATTCATGGAAATTTGCTATACGTACGGTGTAAAGGTTGTTACCCTTACTGTTGATCGTAGAGCGATAGACTTTGTTTACGATTTCTCTATCTCCTCGCACGTAGACCAATTCAGGCGAGAATGCGAAGCCGCCTGGAAGTATATTGAAAGACACATCTACATGATGGCGGAAGCCAAAAACGAGCTGGGAAGAAAGGGGCTCTGGTTCGGTGCAAACATGCCAACCGGGTACATACCAGATCGACGCGAAGAGATAGACGGCGCGGTGAATCCAGACTACCGGAAGATTTTTCCTTATTGGCGTCACGGTGAGAAGATAGACTGGCCGTACGACAAATTTATGGAGCAAGCAGGCAACGTATCAGGGTTACGTCGAGAAATTGCAATGCTGCCCTATCTTTTCCCGCCATTTGAGGACCACATAGTCAAGGAAATAGTGAACAGGTGCCCTCTCACAAAGGTACTGGACGAGAACGGGAAGCTTCTAGGGTATACAATCGGTTCAGAGAAGGGGTTACGCGACATGCTTGCTAACCCCGCGTATGCTGGCATGTGGGTACATAAGGGGGTGTTAATCCGCAGCGATAACCACGAGCCAATCGTGGAACTGGGCAAGTTCCTCTATGCGTTCAACCGTCTGTCACCTACTAACCTGGACGGGACACCAAATGAGGAATACCTCGAGAGGTGCAAAAAGCGCGAAGAAGCAGGTGCCAAATTGATAAGTACGGCAAGATCTGGCAAGAGGCAACGGGCATGACGATTCGCGATGGTTATAGTCAGACCGAGACCGTGCTGCTCTGCGCCAATTTTCCACCGATAACGGTGAAGCCGGGTTCGATGGGTAAGCCATCGCCGGGCTTCGATGTCAGCGTGATCGACCACGATGGCAACGAGCTGCCGCCCAATAAAGAGGGCGATATCGCTGTGCGTGTCAAGCCAAAGCGCCCGACGTGGATGTTCAAGGAATACTGGCGCAATCCCGATGCCACCAATGCCTGTATTCGCGGGGACTGGTATATTACAGGGGACCGTGCCTATAAAGACGAGGACGGCTACTTCTGGTTCGTGGGGCGCGCCGATGATGTGATTATCAGCGCGGGCTACCGTATCGGCCCCTTCGAGGTGGAGAGCGCCTTGAAAGAGCATCCCGCCATCGCGGAATCGGCGGTGATCGCCAGTCCCGATGAGATGCGCGGTGAGGTCGTCAAAGCCTATATCATTCTCGCTCCTGGCTATACCCCCTCCGACCAATTGGCGCAAGATATCCAGGAACACGTGAAAAGGGTGACGGCCCCTTATAAATATCCTCGTGAGATCGAGTTTGTGGATAGCCTGCCCAAGACGATTTCAGGGAAGATTAGAAGGGTGGAGTTGAGGGAGATGGAGAGGCAGAAGAAGATGGGGAAGTAAGGCATAAAACGACGAGACAGGTGAGCGCCGCAACGCTCACCTGTCTCGTCGTTTTATGCCTCATTGTTAGACACGCATGATAATATTGAAAACGATGAGGATGAGTGCCGCGACGAGGAGTAAATGGATTACTTTGCCCGCGACACGAAACATTAACCCCAGTAGCCAGAAGACGACGAGTACAACGACGACGACCCAAAGAAGATGAAGCATGACAGATCCTCCTTCTCGTTTTATGGCGGGTCACGATGTTATTTTGCTCGACAAAAGACTATAAGCTTATGACATAGTATACAGTATAGCGAAAATACACGCGCTTCGCGTAGAAGCTGGAGAGACCATGATACAAAAAGAAGCACGATTATTGAGAATAGGTGTATTGGGGGCAGGTCCTGTCTCACAGGCTGCCCATTTTGATGCCTGTCGCAGGGCGCGCAATGTCGAATTGTACGCGATCTGTGATGTGGCGGAAGACCTGGTGACCAGGATGGCTACCATCCATGAGCCCCGCGTCACCTATCTGAACTACGACGAGATGCTGGCTGATCCACAGGTCGAGGCGATCATCATTGCCATAGCAGATCAGTTCCACGTGTCGGCGGCTTCCAGGGCTCTTGCTGCAGGGAAGCATGTGCTGGTGGAAAAACCGCTTGGGGTCACCGTTGAGGAGTGCGAAGCGCTACGCGAGCAAGTGCAAGCGTCTGGACTCCTGTTACAGGTTGGGACGATGAAGCGGTTCGACCCAGGCATTGCATTTGCTCGTCAGTTTATCAAGGAAGATATGGGGCAGTTGCTCGCGCTCAAAGCATGGTACTGCGACTCGACGTACCGGTACATTATGACGGACAACCTTCAGCCCATCCTGGTCACCAGCGCTCGCGCCAGGCGACCAGCGGGCAACCCGAAAGCGGATAAACGACAGTATTATTTGTTGACTCATGGCAGTCATCTCGTCGACACAGCCCGCTTTCTGGGGGGTGAGATCGCGCGCGTTCAAGCCAGGCTCGTTGAGAAGTTTGGAGCGTATTGCTGGTTTGTCGCTACTGAATTTGCAGATGGCAGTGCGGGTCACCTTGATTTGACGATGGCGGTGCGGATGGATTGGCACGAGGGCTTCCAGGTGTACGGTGAATACGGCAGCGTGATTGGCAAGACCTTTAATCCCTGGTATCTGCGCTCGAGTGAGGTGGAGTGCTTCTCGGTGCGTGATGGGCAGTACCACCGGGCGCTCGGTGCGGATGCGCATGTCTATCGAC
>WNGP01006898.1_pt1 | contig 14571 bp, 15 predicted proteins | sample 5407671 | NCBI WGS metagenome assembly WNGP01 (sample SAMN13153381, study PRJNA577476) | soil metagenome | isolation source: 40 cm soil or saprolite under Garry oak tree replicate 2 | place: USA:California | collected 2016-06-15 | reverse complement strand
ATGAGGCATCTCCATTCGGACCCTGATTCGATGGGATAAAGCCGGGAAATTGCGGACGGTGCGGACAGCAGGAAACCAGCGGCGCATTCCTGTGGAGGAGATCTTCCGGCTCCGAAGGCAGGGAGCCCCACAGGCTCCGCGATGCGCCATCTATGCCCGAGTCTCAAGTGTCAGGCAGGAGCAGGATGGCAATCTGTCTCGGCAAACGGAACGCTTGAAGGAAGCCGCTCATGCCCGTGGCTATGAGGTGATTGCGGTGATCACTGAGCAAGCCTCCAGCCTCAACGAGCGGCGCCGGGGCATGAAGAAGCTGCTCACCTTAGTGGGAGAGCAAGCCGTCGATGTGGTCTTGATTGAATATCCTGACCGTCTGGTACGCTTTGGGTTGAGCTATCTCGACCAGGCGTTTGGATGGCAGCATGTCCGCGCTTCCAGTCCTCGATCAGCCCCAAATCCAGGAGCCGACCGAAGAGCTGATTCGCGACATGCTCACCATTGTGACCGTGTTTGCGGGCAGACTCTATGGGCAGCGTGCGAAAGGGCTGCGCACCCGCGTTCAAAGCGCACTCAAGGAATGCGAACAGACTCCTGAGGGAAGCCATGGGACAGGCCAAGCGGACCACCAAACTGCTCCTTGATCTGGGAAAGCGCACCCAAGGCGGAGCCAATACAGGCAAACGGGCGTACCTGGATGAAACCGCGCAGGTGCTGAACCAGGGGCGTGCCTTCTACATCGAGTTTTTTCTGGCACATGCGGAGAAGTTCCAAGAAACGGTGGTCTACTACTCCCAAAAGCACCTGGAAATGCGGGAGCGCCTCATCTCCGCCCATGAACTCTTAACCTGGGCGGAGTCCGCCACCGTTGCCACGGCAGATCATCCTTCTCCCTGGGCCGGCTGGAACTTTACCGAGCGGTTCCCCGCGATGCCGTTTGTCTATCGGCGCTCGGTCATCAAGGATGCCATTGGAAAAGTCCGGTCCTATCTCTCCAACCGAAAGTCCTGGGAACAGAGCGGAAAAAAGAAGGGCAAACCTGGCTTCCCCGGCGCCGCCAATCATCCCACGCTCTATCAGGGCAGTCTCACCCTGGATCTGGACACCTTCAAGACGCAAGACCGTTTTGCGCACCTGAAAGTCTACACCGGGTCGCGCTGGGAGTGGCACAACTACCCGGTCCAGACCTCGCGCTACTTCGAGCAACGGATCAAGGAAGCTTCCTGGGAATCTGAAAGCCCCAAGCTGGTTCTCCGCAAGAAGAGTGCCGAACTGCATTTCCCTCAGACGAAAACGATCGAAGCGAAAAAGGTCGTCGAGAGCAAAGCTGATCCGGATCTCGTGACGGTCGGTGTCGACCTGAATGTGCGCAATCTCGCCGTCATCACGGTCAGAGAGCACGGGCAGCTTATCGAAACCGTCTTTGTGCGGGATCATGGGCTGGACCCGGCGCGGTATCTGCATCTCCAAAAGATCAGTAAAAAGCAGTATCTTTCAGGCAAACCGGTCAAAGGGGAACACAGCAATCAGCAACTCTGGCGGCATGTACGGCGCATGAACGAAGACGCTGCCCACAAAGCAGTACGCATCATCGCCTCGGTGTGCGCCACATACCCAGGCTGCATCCTGCTCTTTGAGCGGTTGCGCAAGATCAAAGCCGGCGGGGGCAGCAAATCCCGGCGCATGAATCGCCGCCAGTCCAATCAGCTGCGCGGCAAAATCAACCAGTACGCGAAAGAGAAAAATTATGCCCAAGGCATGGTCACGGTCGAAGTAAATCCCCATGGGACATCACAGTATTGCTCTAGATGCGGCGCCAAGGGAGAGAGGTTCTCATACCGCAATGGCGTCTGGATCAAGGAAAAGTGGGGCAAAGTGTTCCGATGTCCGAAATGTGGGTATGAAGCCAATGCGGATCACAATGCCTCTGTGAACATGCACCACTCGTTTTATCGAGAATGGCATTGGCAACCGAAAAAGAAACCTCCTCCCTCACCTGTCCCAAGTGGGTAAGGGAGGGGGCAACGCCCTGTCCGGCCATTGACCGGGTGGGAAAAGCCTGGCTTTAGGGACACCCCGATGAAAGCAGGCCAGGCCCGTATGCAGATGAGCATACATGCGAATGTGGTGGGGCTCCTCGCTGGCTTCAAGGGCAACGTTCCAGCCTCGTTGGCTTAAGAAGCGACTCCTGAGCCACTAACCTGTCGGAAACGGGAAGGAACGCTGACAGGCCGGACTGACTCAGGGCGGCGGAAACGACCAGTGTCCAGGTTTGTCAATAAATCTGGGCAGCTGTTGACACCACGTTGTGGCGGGAGATTTAAAACAGAGGAGCATGATATGACATGGGAGACCTATCTCGAAGAGCAGCAACTTCGCTACCAGGATGAGTTGCTACAATTCCTCAGCATTCCCAGCATTTCGGCACTGCCTGAGCATGCCGGTGATGTTCAGCGGGCAGCCCAATGGGTCGCACACCGCCTCAGAGGTGCTGGCCTGGAGGGCGTGCAAGTCCTGCCGACGGGTGGACACCCTGTTGTCTACGGGCAGTGGCTGCACGCGCCCGGGAAGCCGACGGTGATGATTTATGGTCACTTTGATACGCAGCCTGCCGACCCATTGGACCAGTGGACGAGCCCACCCTTTAAGCCAGAGGTGCGCGATGGCCGGGTATACGCTCGTGGTGCATCGGACGATAAGGGCAACATGCTCACTCCTATCCTGGCCGTCGAAGCCCTGCTCAAGGCGGAGGGGACCTTGCCCGTCAACGTGAAGTTCTTTCTGGAGGGGCAGGAGGAGATCGGGAGCCCCCAGTTGCCGACCTTGATCGCGAACCAACGGGACCTGCTGGCCTGCGACCTCGTGCTCAGCGCCGACGGGGGCCAGTACAGCGAGGATCAACCCGGGCTGCTGATTGCCTTTAAGGGTCTTTCCGGTGTGCAGATCGATGTGCGAGGAGCCAGGACCGATTTGCATTCCGGTGTCTATGGCGGGGCCGTTGCCAATCCCATCCATGCCATGGTGCATCTCCTTGACTCTATGCACAGTCCCGAGGGCAAGATTCTGGTCGAGGGCTTCTACGACGCGGTTGTGCCGCTTTCGGCAGAAGACCGCGCCGACATCGCTGCTGTGCCGTTCGATGAGAAGACGTATAAAGAGGCAATCGGCGTCGATGCCCTCGTTGCCGAGCCTGGTTACACGCCGCAGGAGCATCTCGCGGGACGGCCTACCCTGGAGGTGAACGGCATCTGGGGTGGTTTCCAGGACGAGGGTATCAAGACGGTGCTCCCTAATGAGGCGCATGCCAAGATCACCTGCCGACTGGTAGCCAACCAGGATCCCGCCAACATCGTTGATCTCATTACCAGACATGTCGAGCGCTATACGCCGCCGGGGGTGCGAACAACAGTTCGCTCACTCCCCGGTGCTGCCAGACCATACTTGATTCCTGTGAACCACTGGGGCAATCGGGTCGCCGAAGCTGTGCTTACGGAGGTATACGGCAAGGCTCCTTATTATATACGACTGGGTGGAAGCATCCCTGTCTGCGAGCTGTTCCTCGATATACTGGGGGCCCACACCGTGAATTTTGGCTTTGCGCTCATGGATGAGCAGTTTCATGCTCCCAATGAATTCTTCCGCCTGAGCAGCTTCAGGCGTGGGCCAGTGGCCTATGGCAAGATCCTGCACAGGCTGGGGGAGAGGTGAAAGGGGAGTAGACATTTGGAGATAATACATGTCATCCTGAGCGCGAGCTTTGGATCTGTGCGTCCATCTCGCCAGATCCAAAGCTCGCGCTCAGGATGACATGCTGGACACCGCTCGAGACGGCTCACTGGAAATCTTCTCTCCAAATGTCTACAAGGGGAGCCTTTTGCTTGACAGATCTCCTTTTCTTTCAAAAAGCCGTTCCTAGCCTTAGAAGCAATCAACGCCGGCTCGGTTCGTAATGGGATGGTAGGTTTGGTCAATGCCATTCGTCCTTGAGCAATCCAAAGTAGTGTTCGTCCCAGAAACGGCCGCGGAAGTAAAAACGCAGGCGTAGCGTTCCCTCATGGGTAAAGCCAAGCTTCCGCAACAGGCCTTTAGAGCGCTCATTTATATCGTCGGTCACTGCTTCAATGCGATGCAATCTTAGCTCAGTAAACGCATAGGTGATAATAGCCGACATCGCCGGTCATCATGCCTTGCCTCCAAAAGGCGCGATTGAGCTCGTAGCCAGTTTCGGCGCGATGAAAGCCTTCATCGAGAAGATAGAATTTGAGGCGCGGAAACTGTGTGAACATTGCATCGATGGTCATTGGAAATGCTCCTTTGTGGTAGCAAGCCGTGTTGCCTGCATTGTATCATACATGCGAAGGATGGAGACGCTGTTCTTGTTGAATCTTTATGCTTGTTTGGAGATTTGCTATGCTTGCTATCAAAGATGAGATCTTTGAAGGGCTCTTCCCATTTGCCCCACATTATTACTCTCATCATGGAATGGAAATGCACTATGTAGATGAAGGAAGCGGTGAGCCTGTGGTGATGGTGCACGGCGATCCGACATGGGGGTTTCTGTATCGCAATTTTATTCCACTACTCTCTCAACGCTATCGTTGCATTGTGCCGGATCAGATGGGCATGGGTAAGTCGGCTGTGCCGCAAGAACGGTCACTGTATCGGCTCGAGCAGCATCGAGCTAATCTCGAAGCCTTGCTGCTAGACCTCAATTTGCATGATATTACGCTTGTGCTCCACGATTGGGGAGGACCTGTGGGACTCGGTTTTGCCACACGGCATCCAGAGCGGATCAAGCGCCTGGTTTTGATGAACACATGGGCTTTTGCTCCCTGGCCTGGAGGTCCATTTCCCCGCCTGTTGGAGATCATCCGTTCAGAACGAGGAGAGGCGTTTGTGTTGAAGAGGAACGGGTATCTCGAACCCGCTCTTTTGGGGACAACCTACCATAGTGAAAAGATGACAACGAGCGTTTTGGAGGCATACCGCGCCCCCTTCTCTACTCCAGAATCACGGCTTGCTATGCTATGCTGGTCACGAGATATTCCTGTGCAGGAAAGCGACGTGTCCTATGCAGAAATGAAGTACATCGAGAAGGGGCTGTCCCAGTTCAGCGAAATACCCATCCTGCTAGTATGGGGGATGCAAGACCCGGTGCTTTCCCCATCAGTGTTGCAGCGCTGGCAGTAGTTGTACCCACAGGCAGTAACGTATGAGCTCGAGGATGCAAGTCATTTTTTGCAGGAAGATGCACCGGAACGCATTGTGCAGTGTATCGAGACGTTTTTGAAAGCTAACCCGTAGGGCTCAAAAAGGGAGGCCTGAGAGAGAACCCCCTGGTGTATCACGATGTTGATTGCTTTGCTGCTCCCAGCACTGGTTTGGAGGGGATCGAGCTTGGAGCGTGGGCACGAGTGAAGCGCACGATATGGGCTCTCGCCTGCCACGCTTCAGGCAGCCGTCGTCCAAATGTTTGCCAGACGTGTATCATGTTCGGCCATACCTCCAACTCGACGGGGACGCCTGCCTCACGCGCATACAGGGCAAAGCGCCGCGCGTCGTCCAGGAGAATGTCCTCCGAATGAGGGCCGTTTATGGCCTCTTTTCATTGTAGACTTGGAGGAAATAGAGTAAGAACAGCGAGCAAGAGGCAACCTGGCAGATGATCCGGGATGCTCTTGTACGCTTGATATCACCAGAAGTAGGCAATGAAGGGCATGTAACAGTTTCTGTTACTTTTTGTCGGGTACGCGTTACAACCTGGAGATGGAAGCGCGCAAACGCAGGCGTATATGCAGGGATGGGGAGAATGGATGGCAGGACTGGCGAGCAAGGGGATCCTTGTGTCTGGTTTGCCATTGGAGTGGAGAGGAAAAGTGGTGAAGAAAGATGCAGTGTCCGATCTTCAGTTACAGCAAGAGGATATTGGCGGCTATCTGCTGATTCGAGCGGAATCGTTGGATGAAGCGGTGGAGATTGCGAAGCAGGCGCCGCATATGGCTTTAGGAGGTACGACCATTGTCAGGCAACGTTTGGATGTAAACAGGTAGGACGGTTCGGGAGCTTCGGCTCTTGACAAGGGCAATTTTATCGTGTAGAGTACTCTATATCATAGAGTACTCTACGTTGTTCTTATGCCTTAAGAAGAGGATGGACATGAATATTACGCCTGATGATGCGCGGGAGGCACTGGGGGCCATTGAACAGGTGAGGGCAAAGACGCGAGCGATGCTTGGGTTTAATGGCTATTTTCTGCTGATCTGGGGATGTTTCTGGTTGGCGGGGGGATTGATCAGCGAGTTTGTTGGCGCGGGACGGCTGCCATGGGTGTGGATACCGTTATATATCGCCAGTTTGCTTTTATCGGCGAAGCTGGGTATCGATCAGGGGATGCGCCTGCGCAGGGAAAGCAGCATACGTATAGGGGTGTTCTGCTGGCTGCTGTTGCTCTACGCGCTCCTCTGGTATATCGTTTTGCAGCCGCTGGCGACGCTGCAGGGGGCATGCCTGCTGATCACGATCACCTTTTTTGGTTACGCTGCAATTGGAACGTGGGAATGGTCGCTGAAAACGACGATCTTCGGGCTGGTCGAGACGGCGCTGGTGCTTGTGGGCTATTATCTCTGGCCTACTTTTTTCTGGCTGTGGATAGCGCTGGCGTGTGGTATTCCGCACCTGGGGGTTGGATTCTACCTGTTGCAGTCGAGGAGGAAATAGTGGCGGATCTAAACGAACTGATTCACCAGCCGATTCGATTGCGCATTATGGCGATGCTGGTGACGCTTGATAGCGACACGCAAGTTGGATTTACCTCTTTGAAAGAGATGCTGAACCTGACTGATGGCAACCTGGGTGCGCACCTGAAGAAACTGGAAGAAGCGGGTTACATTCGTATTGAAAAAACCTTTATCAACAACAAACCTTACACCTATATCGCGGCCACCGAGCGAGGAAAGCAGACATTTGCCGAGCATGTAGCCGCGCTTGAGGCCATTTTACAGGGGAGAGAACTAGCATGATGGATATTGGTGGGCTGGTCAATGCTTACCAGCTCGATGTAGCACCGCGGCAAGCGCTGGTTGATGAGCCGGTGAGTATTCGTGTGTCGCAGGCGCGGCCAGGGCAGAAATTGACGATACGGGCCAGCGCAATTGATGAATTGGACAAACGATGGCAATCCTATGCGGTTTTTACGGCAGATGAGCAGGGCGTTGTCGATGTGGGCAGGCAGGAGCCAGAGACGGGGAGCTATGAAGGTGTGGATAGCATGGGCTTGTTCTGGTCTATGCGCCGGGTGGAGAAGGGCAAGCAGAGAGATGCTTTCTTTGCGAAGAATACGGCTGCACCGCTGACTGTGACTATTGAGATAGAGGTCGATGGTGCTACTATAGCCACCAGCAGTGTCGAACGGCTTTTTGCAACTGCAGGTGTTAAGGCGATAGAGGTGCGAGAGCAAGGCCTTGTGGGAACACTGTTTATGCCGCCCGGGGAGGGGCGGCATCCCGCGGTAATCATTCTGAATGGGTCGGATGGGGGTAAACGAGATTGCGCGGCGGCATTGCTGGCGTCGCACGGCTATGCAGCACTGGCCCTGGTCTACTTCAGAGGCGCTTCCCGTAAGCTTGAGGGTGTGCCGGCGGCCTTGATCAATATCCCGCTCGAATACTTCGAGAAGGCGATAGGCTGGCTGCAGGAACGAAAAGATGTCGATGGCGAAAAGTTGGCGGTCATCGGCCATTCGAGAGGGGGTGAGCTGGCACTGCTGCTGGGTGCGACATTTCCCGCGGTTAAAGCAGTCGTGGCAGGCTCTCCAAGTGGTTTTGTGCACGGGGGGATAAAGTACAGTCCAACATCGTTGCCGTCCTGGACTTATCATGGAGAGGCGCTGCCTTACATTCCATACAAGTCGACATTTAAGGAAAGTATGGGTTTTTTTAAGAACTTCATTACGCGGACCCCGATGACCATGAGAGAAGGCTTTCTCAAGAGGATGCCCGATGAGCGTATGGCGGAGAAAGTGAGTATTCCTGTTGAGAGGACGCAAGGTCCGATCTTGCTGATTGCGGGAACTGATGACCGGCTGTGGCCGGCGGACGTCTATTGCGAGCAGGTGATGGAAAGATTGAGCGCACATAAGTTTGGCTGCGCTTATGAGTACTTGAGCTACGAGGGCGCGGGGCATTTTCTCTGCTTCCCCTATGGTATTCCTTCGTTACCGCCGATGACGAGGCTTTCACCTGGTGGAGGTGTGACGATTGACTTTGGCGGGAGTTCCAGAGTTAACGCGGAGGCTACTGTTGATTCGTGGGGGAGAATATTGGGGTTTTTGGAGGAGAGCTTGCGCGGTGACATGATCGATCGTGTCCTGTAGGCATCACCCTAAGAGAAGCCTATCAAATGCTGGAGGAGCGAGGGTGGTGTGCATTGACTCCAACAAAATCGAGATCATGCCCCAATTACGCACGCTTCTTGGTAGTGGGCCGAGGCCCGGCTTGCACTTGCGATGGGCAGAGCAGATCTACTCACACGGCTGCAAGGCCTCAGGCGGTGCCGGATGGATCGAGGTGGCATCGACAAAGGGCACCTGCGGCTTGAGGCGGGTACTGGGACGAATGAGGCCGATCTCGCGCTCCAGGCGTCCCAGATGAGGCCTGATGACAACAGCTGATGCTCACCTCTGGAATTGAGCCAGTTGTGAGCAGAGCAGGGAGCGCTGCCCACAACTGTGGTATAGCGCCTGGCAGAGAAACCTCATCGAGAGAAAAATGCTCGGCCTTGAAGAGATCTTTTTCACGGAAACAGCCTTGTACCATCGCCACTGTGCCTCATTGATCTCCAGGTCTCGTTTCAGGGTGTACAGTTCCAGCACGTTCAGCTCTTCCTCTATCTGATAACAATGTCGACCAATGGCTGGTATCTGCTGAAACAAGCGCACCAACTCAAAAATCGTGCATATTCCTTCCATTCGTCTGATGTCGGCCATATCTTGGAGGAAGGTTGCTTTCCACTCATCAAACGTTTTCATATGCTTTTCCTTTCCTCTACGAGCATACACTGCTCTCAGCTACGAATAATCACGCGTCTCTGGCAGAACCTTCGACTACATGGATGAGTATACCACACAGCAGAGTTATTTGCTCATGTCTGCTTTCCATGTAAAACCGCCCTTGCCCCTACGGGATCCTGGGTCTGAGTCTTGCGTTGGTGCTTATTATGGCCGATAAATCGGCGGTGAGCGCGATAAATCGGCGGTGAGCGCGATAAATCGGCGGTGAGCCGCCTGTAAATCGTATACTACTACCGTTCATACATGAAATATACGATTTTCATCCGCTTCTCTGTCCGCTACGGACATCGCGCTTCCTCACTCCAAAACTCAGTCGGCAGGGTGTCGGACCACTCCCACCAGCTGAAGCGTCTCGCCCTCTCTGATACGAATATAAGGAGGAAGCGTCATGAAAGCGTCATGAAAGCGTCATGAAACTTTGACCCACAGATGAGCAAGAACGCACGTGACGGGAAGAACACCGAGTAGCCCGAACTCTGACAGAGCAGCGGATGGATACGTTCACCAGTGTTGGCATCCTGAGCTGTTCTTCTGCAAAGGGAGTGAGCCTCGTCTCGAAGATCAGATCAGCTTCCCCTCTTTTTGCAGTGAGGAAATGCTCTCGTACTATAACTCGTACTATAATTAGTGGGACATGCCTGGCATGAGACGCCCTGAAATTTTGTTGAAGTAAGGGTCTTTGGGGAAAGTGCAATCGGTCACGCGGGCGACAACAAGGGTCCAATACTGTTTAGATAAGGATAATGATGAGAGAAATACAAGAATGGATGAGAAGCAGGTTGGTGGCTTGATGAGCCGCAACGAATGGCTGATCACCGGTGGATCAGTGGCGTTGAGTGTCGTAGCCGGGCTGCTGACGGCCATGCATGCCAATGCAGTCCTCACCTTTGTCGTCTCGGGAGTCGCTCTCGCGCTGCTCGCAGCCCTGGTGGGCATGGGGACGGAACAACTGGGTTCGCACCTGGGACCAGGAGCAACAGGGGTGTTGCAGTCCTCGCTTGGTAATTTACCAGAGCTCTTTGTCGGGTATTTCGCGCTACGCAGCGGGCTGATCACAATGATCCAGGCGGCGCTGGTGGCCTTGATCGGCCTCTATGCCATTGTCGCAGTTTCTTTCTGGTGGGGGTAAAAGGATCACATTGACGTTATGGGGGATTCAGGAATAGACTTACTATGTGGCTAGTATAGTCAGCGGCGACACAGTGACGTTAAAGCAAGGAGGAAGAGATAGATATGGCGACTCCGTATGGGCATGAGGTGCCTTTGTGGGAGGCGGGGGAGGATGTGAAGCGGGAGGCGAATATTACGCGCTATATGCAGTGGCTCAAGAGTGAGAAGGGTTTGAACTTTGAGACGCGGGAGGAGTTGTGGCAGTGGTCGGTCAATAACCTGGAAGACTTCTGGGCCTCACTGTGGGATTATTTTCATATCAAGGCTTCGTCGCCGTATAGCGCGGTCTTGTCGGAGAGGAAGATGCCGGGGGCGAAGTGGTTCCCTGGCGCAAAGCTCAATTACGCGGAGCATGTATTTCGCAATGCCACGAGCAACCGCCCGGCTGTGCTCTTTCGCTCCGAGAGGCACCATCTGGTGGAAGTATCGTGGAGTGAGTTGCAGCAGAAGGTCGGCTCGGTAGCGCAGGCGCTCAAGGCGATGGGAGTGAAGAGCGGGGACAGAGTCGTTGCCTATATGCCGAACATTCCAGAGACGTTGATCGCTTTCCTGGCCTGCGCGAGTATAGGGGCTACCTGGTCCAGTTGTTCACCGGATTTTGGCACCAACAGTGTGATCGACCGCTTTAAACAGATAGAGCCAAAAGTGCTCTTTGCCGTCGATGGCTATCAGTATGGTGGGAAAGCTTATGATAGGCGCCCTATCATTGCAGAATTGCAGCAGTCTTTGCCAACGCTAGAAAAAACTGTCGTGGTGCCTTATCTTTTTCAAGATGAGCAGCCTGATAGCGAGAGTCTGAGGGACGCTGTCTCGTGGCAGGAATTGCTGCGGCAGCCGTCCGAACTCGTCTTTGAGCAGGTGCCCTTCGATCATCCCCTGTGGGTGCTCTATTCTTCGGGTACGACTGGCTTGCCGAAGGCTATAGTGCATGGGCAGGGTGGCATCCTGCTCGAGCACATGAAAAACATCAGCCTGGAAATGGATTTGAAGCCAGAGGACAGGTTTTTCTGGTTCACGACCACGGGCTGGATGATGTGGAACTTGCTGATAGGGGGGCTGCTGGTTGGTGCGACGGTGTTGCAGTATGATGGCAGCCCGGCCTATCCGGATATTGGCACGTTGTGGAAGTTTGCCGAGGATACGGGCATGACTTTCTTTGGGACGAGCGCGGCGTATATTGCTTCGTGTATGAAGGCTGGGATCGAGCCGGGCAAGACGTACGATCTGAGCAAGCTGCGTGCAATGGGCTCGACGGGTTCGCCACTGCCACCGGAGGGTTTCCAGTGGATCTATGATCATGTCAAGCGAGATTTGTGGCTGGCTTCCGTCAGTGGAGGGACGGATGTATGCTCCGCTTTTGTCGGGGGTTCGATCCTGCTGCCGGTCTACGCGGGTGAGCTGCAGTGCCGTTCGCTAGGAGCGAAGGTGGAGGCCTTTGATGAGCAGGGGAGGCCACTGATTGACGAGATGGGAGAACTGGTGATTACGGAGCCGATGCCATCGATGCCCATTTACTTCTGGAACGATCCAGAAGGGAAGCGCTACCAGGAGAGCTATTTCGAGATGTACCCGGGGATATGGCGGCACGGCGACTGGATCATGATTACTAACAGGGGCAGCGCGGTCATCTATGGCCGTTCCGATTCCACGATTAACCGGCAGGGTATCAGGATGGGCAGCAGCGAGATTTACCGCATCGTGGAAGGAATCCCTGAGGTGCTCGATAGCCTGATCGTCGGGGTGGAACTGCCGGGCGGCAAGTATTATATGCCGCTCTTTGTGGTACTGAGAGATGGCGTGACGCTGGATGATGCTTTGAAAGCGAAGATCAAGGAGAGCCTGCGCAAAGGTATCTCTCCACACCACGTACCGGACGAGGTGATTGCTGTTCCGGAGGTGCCGCGAACGTTGAGCGGGAAAAAGCTGGAGGTGCCGGTTAAAAAGCTTTTTATGGGCGCGCCGGTTGAGAAAGCTGTCAGCGCGGATGCGATGAGCAATCCAGAATCCATCGAGTATTTCGTGGGGTTCGCAGATAAGGTGAATGTTATGAGAGAGAGATCGGGATAGATTCTATTGTTAAACAGGGTCACTCCAGGGACGATGCCCCTGGAGTGACCCTGTTTGATGTATTCAGGCAGGGTCGATTATTTTGTTGGTAATAGACCTTTGACGTTGTGGAGTACATGTTTGAAGAACGCGGTAGGATGTATTGCTTTTCTATGCATTGAATGGTGCATGAAGAAAGCGTAAAGCGCCTCGCTGGCGCTCGGGCCACGGGAGTCGGTGTAGGAGCCGCTGGAATTGCCACCTGACCAGGCGTGCCCCAGTCCGTTGACTTTCCAGTACTCCTGGATGGTCTTCCCCCTGCTGTTTTGCCACGTGTAGACGGTGTACGCATAGCCGGTTGGAATCTTGTAAGTTGTGGCGGTGGCTGGTGCGTTGAAGTCGGCTACGTAGGTGTCGTGAGATGCAAGCATATCTGTTTGCATCCATTGCTGCACAACCTGGTCGCCGTTGGTGATGTTGATGACGGTGTCCTTTGTGCCGTGAAATACGATGGTTGGGACGATACGCGCGTAACTGCCCATGGCTTCGTAGGCTGCCTGTCCCTGCTGGAGCGGGTCAGGTCCTCCCCGTTTTGAGATGGTCAGTGCACCATGATGTGATTTCAGCGCCTGGTATTCAAGGCCAGAATGAATGCCGATGGCAGCGAAGATGTCAGGGTAGGTTGCGCCGAGGATGACAGACATGGCCGCCCCGGCGGAGATACCTGCCACGTAGATGCGGGCTGTGTCGATTGTCCATTGCGCTGTGTTCTGAAGTATGTCCTGGACAATGCCGATGATCATGGCTGGTTCGCCATGGTCACGCGACTGGTTGGCCAGGTCGAACCAGTTCCAACAATACAGCGAGTTGTTCTTTCTCACCTGCTGTGGATAGACAACGATTAAATTATGCTCTTCCGCTACCAGGTTCATCTGCGTACCGGCGGCGAAATCTGCGGCTGATTGTGTGCACCCGTGCATCATGACGAGAAGTGGCACGGGTGTACCTGCGCGGTAATTGAGAGGGGTGTAGACAACATAAGGGAGGTTTCCGGCCGGGCTACTGTATGAGTATTGTTGTAACATAAGATCCTATCTATACGAGTTAATTTTTCAAGAGGCGCATGGCGCTTTCGAAGGTGATTTCACCGGCAGAAAGGCGTCTGAGGATTTCCTGGCGGTGTGACCGGTCTTTGCGCTTGGGCGGGCTTTCAAGCGCGGCGACGATGGCATCCAGGTGATTGCGAGCGGTGTTGTAGGCGACGTTCATTTCAGCTGCCAGTTTTTGGATGTTGCCGCGGTGCTTTACCAGCAGTCCCACGAAGGCGAGCTGTTCGGGTGTCAGGCGCGCCATCCAGCCCAGACTGAATTTCCCTTCGATGAGGATGCCGCTGTCAGGGCACTCTAGCCGCGTGACTATAAGGTCACTGCCTGTGATGGGGTCTTGCGTAATTAGTGGATGCACAATAGGTACCTCTCAAAGGTCGGTATGATTTATGGATTATCTGGGCGACCGCCATAGCCTCCCCTCAAGGGCGACCGCAAGGGATCGCCCCTACTATACGACGGATCGTCTTGCCAAGCCCGTGTATAGTAGGGGCGATCCCTTGCGGTCGCTTGCAGGGCTTTGAGGTAGGAGGGATCGACTTCGCGCTCGCTCAGTTCGATGAGCTGGTCAACGGTGAGGTCTTCCATGCCTGCGTCATGCAGTGCCTTGACGTAGGAAGGCTTGATGTCGTGTTCGTTCAATTCGATGGCCTCTTCGACCGAGAGGTCGTACAATCCGGCTTCACGGAGCCTGCTGATGTAGGATGGTTTGATGTCGTGTTCGCTCAGTTCTACTATCGCATCAAAATCGAGATCAGTCAACCCGGCCTGGCGAACTTTGATAAGGTAGCCTGGCTTGATGTCGTGTTCGCTCAATTCGACGAGCTGGTCAACGGTGAGGTCGGTTATGCCGGCCTCGCGTAGCTTGATGAGGTAGGAGGGGTCGACCTCGTGTTCGCTCAGTTCGATGATCTGATCGACCGAGAGGTCATGTAAGCCGGCCTCACGTAATTTGGCAAAGTAGGAGGGGTCGATCTCGTGTTCGCTCAATTCGATGATTTGATCCAGGTTGAGATGGTGGAGGCCGCCCTCATGGATAGCCTTGATGAAGGAAGGGTCGACCTCGTGTTCGCTCAGTTCGATGATTTCATCGACTGTGAGATCGGTGAGCCCGGCATCGCGCAATGATCTGAGGTAGGAAGGGTCGACTTCGTGTTCGCTCAGTTCGATCATTTGATCGAAGGTGAA
>WNGP01002816.1_pt1 | contig 14573 bp, 10 predicted proteins | sample 5407671 | NCBI WGS metagenome assembly WNGP01 (sample SAMN13153381, study PRJNA577476) | soil metagenome | isolation source: 40 cm soil or saprolite under Garry oak tree replicate 2 | place: USA:California | collected 2016-06-15 | reverse complement strand
CCAAACACGACATCGGACAGCTGACCGCGCTGGTGAAGACCCGGCTCAGGCGGATGCAGTACCGGCCCGGCCTGCTCGACGGCTTCCTCGCCAAGACCGGCCTCGACCTGAGTAACTCCCAGAATTGAAGATCGTTAGCTTCCGGACTGCGCCCGTTTTGCCCGCTTTATCCGAGCCGGGCGGCAGGCGAGTGCAGCTTGACACCTACTCCCGACAGCCAGGCCACAAGCTGACCGGCATTGGCTTTCACGGTGTCGGTTTAGGGCCGCTGCTTGTGAGACGCTTGGGATCTCTGCCGCAAGCATCAACTGGGGAGGGCGGTGTGGGCGAGCATGGAAGCAACCCGGGTGACCAACACAAAGGTGCGGGCGGCAATGACCGTGTGGGCTGGATCAAGTCAGTCGGCGAAATAGCCGCGCCGCTGCTGGCGGGATTCAGCTTTACGTCGGTCATCGCCATCAGCGGCGATGCGGATCATTTCCGGTGGCCGGGCCTGACGGCGCTCGCGCTGACCCTCGCGTCGGTCCTGCTGATCCTGGCTGTCCAGTCGGCGAAATACGCTGACCCGAAGCGCCATCCCGCACCAGGGCGGCACTGGTCGACCGAGCGCTGGCATTTGGTGATGCGCAACTCGTACCATGCGGGCATTGTTGCGTTGCTGCTTGGCCTGGCCTTCGCACTGGCTCCGAAACAGGCCACGGCGGGGCAGGACGCCCTGCGGTGGGCTGCGAGTTACCTGGCCTTCGCCGCCTGCGGCGCTGAGTTCCTTATATTCGTCGCTCACCTACGCGGCGATTAGGCACCCGCGCCGTCGGAAGTCGGCGCACGCGGCACGCGAACACACCTCTTACATGACACCTGCACCCGACAGCGACGGCAGCCTGTGTCACCCCGTGCTGAAGCCAGCCCGGCGCGGCTGGCATGGGAGGTCAACAAGGTGCTCCTTGATGACGTGATCACCGTCACCGACGACATCGTCCAGGTCATGAGGTGGGCATTTGACTACCTGAAGATCGTGGCCCGGGATAGCACTCCGACTCTAGGATGCCTACCGCAGTGTCGGAGCGCACTTCCTGGCCAGGGAGCAAGACGGAAGGTACCGACCTGTACCGATCAGTCACCAGCGGCAACGCCCTCCCGCCCAGCCCGCACGCCAGCTGAGCCCGACGTAACGCTCCAGTACCCAACGAGATCCTGGTACATCGCCGAGCTGGCGAGGAGCGAGTCGTGATCGCCGGCCTGGGCGCGGTTGCCGTCAAGCACCAGAACGCGCCGCGCGCGCAGCGCAGAGGTGATTCGGTGCGCGACGACGATCAGCGTGCCGTGCCTGCTCGCGAACGCGGCTTCTGCCTGCGCCTCCGCGGCGGGATCGAGGTGGCACGTGGCCTCATCGAGGATGGCGATCAGCGCGGGGGAAAGGTAAGCACGGGTGAGCGCGATGAGCTGCCGTTCGCCCGCGGAAAGGGCGGCGGGATTGACGACCGCGTCGTATCCGCCCAGCCGGGACACCAGGGCACTCAGGCCCACAGCTTCAGCCGCGGCATCGAGTTCCGCCCCGGACAGCCCGCCGCCCGCGCCGCCCGTGCCGGCCACCGCGCCGGCCCCGCCGCCCGTGCCGGCCAACGTGCCGGCCACCGTGCCGCCCCCACCGCCCGTGCCGGCCACCGTGCCGGATGCCGCGCGGAGGTACAGGATGTTCTCGGCGAGCGTCCCGGCGAAGACGTAGGCCTCTTGCGGAATGAGCACCCGCCTGCCCGGCAGCGACGCGAGCGGGTGCCGCGTCACTGACAGCCCGTCGAGGAGGACCTCGCCGGCCGTGGGCCGCAGCATTCCCGCCAGCAGCCCGGCGAGGCTGGACTTGCCGATGCCGCTGGGGCCGACGATCGCGAGGTGATCGCCGGGCGCGATGTCGATGCTGAGGTCACGAATGATCGGCTCCGCGTGCCTGCCATAGCCGAACTCCACATCGCGGAGCCTCAGCTCCCCACCCGCCGTGGAAGCCGCTGGCGTGGAAGCCGCTGACGGGGGAGCAGCTGACGGGGGAGCATCTGGCGGGGGAGCATCTGGCGGGGGAGCATCTGGCGGGAGAGCAGGAGGCGGCGGAGCAGCTGGCAGGGAAGCAGGAGGCGGGATACTGGCCTCGAGGATGCGGTCCAGTGTCACCGTGAGCCTCACCATGCCCGCGCTGACGCCCTGAGCAAGGGTGTTCAGGGCGCTCCGCAGGCTTCCGCTGATGTACGCGATGGCACCGATGATGCGAGCCGGGGCGACGCCGCCGCGCGTCATCGACGGCGCGGCCGCCAGCACGAGCAGCAGCGGCAGCCAGCCGCCAGCCGCTATGCACAGGCTGCGTGCCGAGCCGATCCTGGCGGCCGACCGGGTCGCGCCGGCCTGCTGCGTAACCCGGGCGCCGAACTCCGCCGTAACGGAGTTCTCGCCTCCGCAGGCGGTGACGTCACGCAGGCCGGACACCGCCTTCGCGGCGGAATCAGCAACCGCCTCCTCCCCGATGACAGACATGCGCTGGCGTGCGGCGAACGGGCGCAGCAGCAGCCGCAGGATCAGCACCGAGGCCAGGATCGGCGGGACGACATACGGCAGCGTGACGGGAACGAGCGTGACCAGCCCTGCGAGCGTGCTGCCCGCGGTGAAGACGAACGTGCAGGCCACCATCAGCACGCCGGCGTAGGCGTCCCTGACGATCTCGGCCTGGTGAGTCATCCGGGCGACTGCGTGGGTATCCGGTGGTTTCGTGGCATCCGCCGAGCGTGCCAGCGCGCCCGCGACGATGAGTTCGACCAGTTCGTCGCGCAGCGGTTCGACGATGGCGCCGAGCCGTATGTATGTCTGCCTGGTGCCGTAGGCGCCTGCCAGCGCGGCGAGCGCGAGCAGCCCGAGCCAGCCGAGCCCGTCGGCCGTTCGGCCGGCCAGGAACTGGCTGACCGCCTCCGCGATCGCCCAGCCGGAGGCAACTGCCGGGAGCGCCTGCACCAGGGACCAGGCGGCCAGCCAGGCGATGTCCCGCGGACGGCGGCGCAGGCTGCGGGTCAGCAGGCTGCGGGTCAGCATGCGCCTGGCCGGGCCCCGAAACCCGGCCCGGCCCCGAAACCCGGCCCGGCCCCGAAACCCGGCCCGGCCCCGAAACCCGGCCCGGCCCCGAAAATCGCGCGGTAATCCGCGTCGGCCCACAGTTCGCGGTGCGGGGCCAGGGCGCGCAGCCGCCCGCGGTCCAGCCAGGCGACGAGATCCGCCCGGGCCGCGGTCGTCGCCCGGTGCGCCACGATCAGCCGGGTGCGATCGCTCATCTGGTCGGTGAGCACCCGGCTGACAAGCATCTCGGTGGCGGTATCGAGGCTGGAGGTGGCGTCGTCGAGGATGAGCAGCCGGGCGCGGCCGGCATGGGCGAACGCGCGGGCAAGCCCGAGCCGCTGCACCTCGCCGCCGGACATGGGCGTCTCATCCAGCGGGGTTTGCATGCCGCCGGGGAGGCGGGCGAGGAACGCGGCGGCGCGGCTGTCTCTCGCCGCGGACAGGACTTGTTCCCGTGACGGCTGGAAGGCTCCGAAGCTGATCGCCGCCAGCGGCGTCTCGCCGAACAGCGCCGGGCGTTCGAAGGCGTACACGATGGCATCGCGCAGCGCGTGCGGGGCGAGCCGGCGCAGGTCCAGGCCGTCCAGCGTTATCTCGCCCTCATCAGGGTCGATCAGCCGCCCGGCCAGGCTCGCCAGCGTCGACTTGCCGGCTCCCGACCTGCCCACCACGGCGACCGCGCGGCCGCCTGGAACGGTGAGATCGAGCCCGCTGAGCACCGCCTCGCCGTCGCGCCGAACCGTCACGCCGCGCAGCCGCAGCTGTCCAGGACCATCCTGGAGGCTGTCCGCGCCGTAGCCGGGGCGCGGCTGGGCGAGCAGCGCGGCCGCGCGCCTGCTCCCGCCCCGCGCGCGGCCGAGCCGGTTGAGTTGCCCGATGCTGGCCCCGAACCCGACGGCCAGCGCGGCGTACTGGCTTGCGGCGGCCAGCTCGCCAGGCGTGATCCGGTGCTGCGCGAGCCGGACGCCCGCCACGGCGAGCACGATGACCTGCAGGGCCGGAACGATGATCATGCCCTGGGCGGCGGCGCGCGCCTGGATCCGCCAGGAGGCGTCGCCCCGGGAGCGCAATGTGGCCAGCGGCGCCAGTATTCGCTGAAGTTCCTGGCCCCGGGTCCCGGCCGCGGCGACGGTGCGCGCTCCCGCCAGCGTGTCGAGCAGACGGGCCGCGATCGCTCCCTGAGCTCGCTGGTAGTCGGCGCTGACGTCGGAGGAGTCACGGACGAGCGCGCGCAGGACCAGGGCGAGCGCGGGGAATCCCGCAGCGAAGGCGACCATCAGCCAGGGGTCGATCAGCCCGAGCGCGAGCACGCTGCCGACCGGGGCGATGACGGCGGTGACGGCCATGACCAGGCTGGCGGGTGCGGCGCCTGCGTCGGCCGTGCCGCCGACGATGCGGCTGACGGTGTCCCCGGTGCTGAAGCGCCGAAGCAGCCCCGGGCCGCAGCCGAGGACGTGGTCGGCGAGCGAACGGCGCAGCCATGCCGTAGCTGTCGCGGTGGCCGTTCCCGTCGCCAGCGCGGCAGCGGCCCCGCTACCGGCGATGACGGTCACCAGCGCGGCGCAGACGGCCAGCCACCTGGCCTGGCCGTCAGCATGCGGCGATCCGAGCATGGCATCCACGGCGCGGCCGATGGCCGCGGGCAGCAGCACCTGGGCGAGGGCTCCGGTGAGCGCCGCAGCGCCGAGGAGCGCGAGCCACCAGCCGCCGCGCCGTGCGGTGCGTAGCAGCAGCCGGTCAGCGTCAGCGCGCAGACGGCGCGCATCCGCATCGGCAAATGCTCCGGTCATGGTATGCGCGCCTCCCGTCATGGGCACATAATGAGATGACGTGCTGGTGCCGACGGAGAGCCGGGTCAGCCGAGCTCCCCGCCGGCACCAGGTCTTCTGCTAGGGCGACTAGCAGAGCGTGAGGCTGGCAGTGCTGTCGCAGAGCAGCAGGCTCAGGTCGCTCCCGCCACCATGTCCGCCGCCGTGTCCGTCGCCGCGGGTCGAGGCCATGCCTTGCATGTCGAGAAGGGCCATCTGTTTCACCTCCTTCCGATTACTCGTTCTTTCAGGGATCCCTGGACAGACCCTCCAGGGAGGCTCACGGGCGGCCCGAGAAATGGCATCGCGGCGCCCTCGGGGGCCAGGGCGGCGGCCAGGGCCAGCAGGACTCCGGCCGTACCTGTGCCGAGATCCATCGACAACCGGAGCAGCATGTCGCCGGGGAACGCCAGGCCGCCCTCGTAGCGGATGGCATGCCACGCCAGCCTGCGCACCTGCGCGACGACGTGCTGGTCACGCCGGTCTTGACCGGCCAGGTACAGGATCATCCCGGCGCGGCCGCTGAACAGGCCGGCCTGCGCGTAGAAGGCGGACTGCGCGCCGATCCTGATCTTGGCGGCCGCCTCGGCGAAGGCCGCGCTCTGCCGGTGCCCGCCGAAGCGGTCGATGACCATGCCGATGCCGGCGCTGCCGGCGCCGACGTATGGCAGTATCCGCCAGCCGTCGTCCACCTGCAGCGATCCCCTGCGATCGGTGACGCACCGGTCCAGGTCGGCGGCGATGGCCGCCTCCGCCGCGTCCAGGTACGCCGGATCGGCGGTGCGTTCGTACAGCCGGACGAACAGCAATCCCTGCCCCGAGGCGCCGCGCAGCAACCCGGCCGCCCGTTCCCTGTCGTTCCCGCGCCCCAGTGGCCTGTCCGCGAGGATCCCCGCGGCCTTCAGGCCCGCGTCGACCAGTGACGGCTCCGCTTCGGAATCGCCCAGGGCCAGCATGGTCAGCGAGAACCCGGCCAGGCCGCCGTAAAGGTCGGATCCGAGCCGCTCCCACCGGTCGCCGAGACACATGTCCGCCGCGCGGAGGGCGGCATCGGCGTGGCCGAGCCGCGACAGTGTCCACGCCACGCCGGCCAGCCCGTCGTACAGGCCAAGCCTGCTGCCCTTGACGGGGTTCGCGGCGTGCGCGATAAGCCATTCCTCGTATTCAGGCACTCGCACGCCGGCCGCCTCGGACAGCGCGTAAAGCACGCCGGCCGCCCCGTGTGCGATGCCCAGCCCGCCGCCCGGAGCGGCGAACTGCTCGATATCTCCGGGAAAGTGCCTGTCGTCCCGCGATGGCGTGGCGCTTGACCGGATGGCGCCGACCAGGGCCGCCCTGAGCTGGCCCCACGCCTGATCTCCCGCGCCGTAAAAAGGTCCATATTCCGAACGGTCCATGGTTTCCGCCCTGGCCGCGCCGTTCAGCGGCCGCGGGGTCGGCGCGTGACCGGTGATCTCCCGCACCGCCTGATCGAGGAACTCGGCAGGAACCGGGAAATGTTCTGCGATTACCGTCGCGACCTGCGCCGCCTTGCTCCGGTCGAGCGCGAACAGGGTGGTCAGCGGCATGAACATCGCCAGCCGGATGCAGGCCGTGCTGTAGTCGTCGATGCCGAAGCCGGCCCGGTCACCGGGCGCCGCGAATCCCGGATTGCCGACTGTCCGCCGCCTGCCCTCGCTGAGGTAGCTGGCGGCCTCGAAATCGATGAGCGCCACGGTGTCATCGGGCCGGATCATGATGTTGAACATGTGCAGGTCGTTGAAGATCACGCCGTGTTCGTGCATCGCGTCGGCGGCACGCTCGATTCCCGCGCAGATCTGCAGGGCCCAGGCCGTGTAAGCGGCGACCTTCGCCGGATCGGGCTCTGCCGCCGTGAGCGGGTAGCGTTCGGCGTAACAGGAATTGAGCGGCTGTCCCTCGATGAACTCCTCGGCCAGGAAGTGATGCTCGCCGATCTCGAAGTAGCCGCGGACCTCGGGCGCCAGGCCCAGGCCGGACAGCCGTCGCAGGATGTCGTGTTCCCGGCGGAGCCTGGCTACCGCGTCCGAGCCGTCAGCCGCCAGGCCCGCATGCGGCCTGGCCTCCTTGAGGATCACCCGCTCCCCGGTCCGCTTGTCCACCGCGGCGTAGACGCCGCCGCCGTTGGAAAAGTGCAGCGCCTGCTCGACCTCGTAGGGGAGTCCGGCGATGGTCATCGAGTTGCGGGCGGCCAGGTGCGGCGCCAGGAAGCCCGGCAGGCGCACCCAGGGCGGCACGGTGAACACCGGCGACCGCGGATCGGGCACAAGTTCGCCTGCGGGGTTCTCGATCGCGGGCACCATCTCGCCTCGCGGGCCCGGGCAATAGCGTTCGGTGAAGCCGCCATAACGCACGTAGAGCGGACCGGTGCCGTATCTCAGGTCGCTCAGGATATAGGGACCGGGCGCGCCGTCGAGCATCGCGTCGAGTTCGGCGAGGATGCGCTCACAGGCGGCCTCGTCCGTCGGATAAACGGTGACGACTTTCCCGCTGGCGCCGCGTGGCGCATATTTCGCGTTGCGCATGAGCACGGCCAGCCTGCCGGGCAGGAATTTGAAGGAAATCTCCCGGGGTACGCAGTACTGCCATACAAGCGTCACTATTTCGTCGGCATTATCGAGGCAGGCGGATACGTGGAGCTTCCATCCTTGCGAGGGGATCGGCGGGCCTGGCGGGATGTTGATCAGCCAGTCGCCAAGGCGCTCGCGCCGCCATCCGGGGGGCAGCGGCTGACGGGATGCAGGAAAGCCTTCCTCCATCGCGTGATCGCGGTAAGGAAAATCATAGAAGTAGGGGCTGGCCAGGCAGTACTGCTCATACTGCTTATCCACAGGTGCTCCAGGCGTTAGTCTCTTTTACCGCGGACCCTGTCGTCTTGCCACGCTTGCAACCATTTACTTAATAGCTCGATCATGACGCCCTATCGGCGCATAACTCGATGATGGCACCCCTTTCGAGCGCCGCATAGTGACGCCTGTCATCATTTCGCGGTGCAGTACGCCTCATATCCCAACAGTTTCACTGCCAAAACGTATGTTTTTGATAAAAGTACAAGCAAATTGGACCTATGGCGCATTGTTCGCCCTAGACAGTCCGCACGTTCTCAGAACCTGGCGCCCGGGGCGCCTTTCCGGTGATTGCGGGTCAAAACTCCCGCTATGAGGGGTGTACCGTCACACGATCCAGAAAGCCCTAGTCACAGCCAGCCCGACTCCTCGGCTATCCGGATCGCGCCGACCCGGTTGCGGGCGCCGGTCTTGACGATCGCGCGAGACAGGTAGTTGCGTACGGTGCCCGCGGTAAGGCAGAGGCTTGCGGCAATCTCCGCGGTGGTAGAACCTTGTGCGGCCGCCTGGAGCGCCTCCGCTTCCCTGCTCGTGAGCGGGCATGCCCTGCTTCCCGGCGCGCTGCGGGTGAGGCCCGGGTCGATGACCTCGTTGCCGGAGGCCAGCTGGCGAATCGCCTCGGTGAGGAATTCTGCCGGGCAGTCATGGACGAGAAATCCGTGGACCTGTGCCGCGATGGCCCGCTGGAGATCGCGCAGGCGCCGGCCAGAGCTCAAGATCGCGCAGCGGCATTCCGGGAGCGCGGCGCGCAGCGCCCGTGCGATATCGATTCCGTCATGGCCGGGAAACGCGGCGGCGAGCAGCACGACGTCCGGCTTCAATGCCCGTGCCGCCGACACGACATCCTCTGCGCGCTGCACGGCAGCGATCAGTTCGATGTCATGCTCACGGCTGAGAAGAGCCACGAGTCCCTCGCGAGTAAGGGTCGTCGGCTCCGCCACGAAAGTCCGGATCACGCTGGGTCCCCTCCCGTTGCCAGGTTTCGCCGGATGCGACCGGATGCCGCGCTTTTACCGGCCGGCACGTCAGCATGGCCGGGAGTGTCAGCCGGTTCACGCCATGGCGACCTTCGTCGGCGATCCGCGAGGCCCGCGGCGTGAACTTCCTTATCATGCGTCGTTGTCGCGGTCATGGCTACCCTGAGCGCTCGGAAAGTCGCAATCGATAACATGTCATACTCGGATCGTGTGACGCGACCTGAAGTCCGGCCTTCCGCCCGAGGAAGGAGGCGGCGATGGCGCCGCGGGTGAACAGTGAGCTGTTGCTGGTGGGGAGCCTGCCGGCGGACTCGGCCGATTCGGCCCTGCGCTCGGCGGCCGGCTTCTTCCGTCCGCTGGCTGACCTGGAGCCGGGCGACGCCCGCGTCTTCCTGGGCATCGTGCTGCCGATCGACGGGGTCGCGGGGCTGCGGCGCAGGCAGGCCACGGCATCGCGGTACATCTCGGGCTTCGGCGCGGCGATGTACTGCGGGTTCGGCCGCCAGCCCGGCGCGGACGGTACCGAGACGATGCGGGAGCACGCGCGCGTGGTCCGGGCCGTTCGGGATACCGAACGACCCTAGGAAGCCCAGGCCCTCGTCAGGGGAACCTGCCACCCAGTATTGACACCACTTACATATTGACACCGCTTACATAGCTGTTTAGCGTTACCGGCGAAACATCAATGTAACCGGTTTCAAGACTGGCTGGATGACCTTCGATGACCACGGTTTACGATGTCGCGCGGGTGGCCGGAGTCTCCACGGCCACGGTCTCCCGCGTCATGCGCGAGTCCAGCCTGGTCCAGCCGGAGACGCGCCAGCGCGTGCAGGCGGTGATCGAGGCCCTCGGTTTCGTACCCGACGCCACGGCCCAAGGGCTCAGCCGGCGCCGCAAGGACATCATCGGCTTCGTGGCCCTGGAGCGCGGGACCGCCGAGATCGACATCGAGCGCGAGAGCCTGCTGTTTGTCGACCAGATCGTGCACGCGGCCGAGGCGGTGCTGCGGGACACCGAGTACTCGCTGCTGCTGACGTTCGGTTCCGGCGGCCAGACGTTCGAGCGGCGCGTCCGGGCCCTGTCCGGCAAGGTCGACGGGCTCCTCGTCGCCGAGGAGGTCATGGCCGCCGCCGACCTGCGCCGTCTGGCCGGGCGGATACCGCTCGCGGTCATCGCGGGACGGCGTGACGAGACCGAACTGGACGTGGTGCTCGCGGACAACGTAGCCGGCATTACCGCGCTGGTGGCGCACCTGTCCGGGCAGCACAGGTACCGGCGGCTGTGCTTCGTCACCGGGCCGCAGGACGCGCCGGACGCCAGGGAACGGCAGGCCGCCTTCGAGAACGCGGTGCTGGCGAGCCGCGGCTGCGTCATCGATCAGGTCATCCACGGGGACTTCTCCGAAGCCAGCGGGACCGAAGCGGCCCGGGTGCTGCTCACCCGCCGGTCACTGCCGCAGGCCGTGGTGTGCGCGAACGATCAGATGGCCATCGGCGTGCTCAGGGAATTCCAGCGCGCCCACCTCGCCGTTCCGGCGGACGTGGCGCTGACCGGGTTCGACGACGTGTACCCGAGCCGGCTGGTGGAGCCGCCGCTGACCACGGTGAGCCAGCCGCTGCGCGAGCTCGGCGTCCGAGCGACGCGGCGGCTGCTGGCCAGGATCGGGGACCGGGCGCTGCCACCGCAGACCAGCGTGCTGCCGACCCGGGTAGTGATCCGGGCCAGCTGCGGATGCGTTCCCCCGCCGCGAGCGGCGGCCGGGGCGAACAGGAGGGACACCACCAGCGGGAGCGGGGACACGCCTTAATCCCGAAAGGAGCATCGCCGTGCGTAAACATCTGGACTGGCTGACCGGGGCGGGGACAGGGGGCACGGCTCGAGCGGGCAGAGTCAGTACGGGCAGGGTCACGCGGCGGGCCGCGGTGGTCCTGATCACCGCGCTCGTCCCGGCGGCAGCGCTGCTGGCGACGGCGCTGAGCGCGTCCGCTACCACCGTCCCGCCGCCGCCTTCGGGCTGGACGACCACGTTCAGCGACAGCTTCTCCTCGCCGGCCGGATCCGGCGTGGACTCCAGCTGGACCTACGATCAGGGCACTCAGTACTCGGGCACCGGCTGCGCCGCCAACTGGGGCACCGGGGAGGTCGAGAGAAACACGAGCTCGACGTCGAACGTGGCCGAGGACGGCAGCGGTCACCTCAACATCACCCCGGTGGATTCCGGCGGATCCTGGACGTCGGGCCGGATCGAGACCGTGGCCGACAGCTTCTCCGCCCCCGCCGGGGGCGAGCTGGAGGTCAGCGCCTTGATCAGGCAGCCCAACCCGGGCAGCGGGCTGGGCTACTGGCCCGCCTTCTGGATGCTCGGCGCGGGCTTCCGGGCCAGCGGGGCCGGCACCTCGGGCACCATGAACTGCTCCAGCTGGCCATCGGCCGGCGAGATCGACGTCATGGAAGACGTCAACGCGCTGTCCGAGGTGGCGGGCACGCTGCACTGCGGCGTGAACCCCGGCGGACCATGCAACGAGACGACCGGCCAGGGCAGCGGGCTGGTGTCGTGTTCCGGCTGCCAGACCGGGTACAACACCTACTCGGTCATCGTGAACCGGACCAACACCAGCAACGAGTCGATCACCTGGTACCTCAACGGCACCGCCTACCACACCGTCACCGAAAGCCAGATCGGTACGTCAGCCTGGCAGGCCGCCGTGGACCACGGGTTCTTCCTCATCCTGGATGTTGCCATCGGCGGCGGATTCCCGAACGGCGTCTGCAACTGCACGACCCCGGCCAGCTCGACCAGTTCGGGCGCGGCCATGAGCGTCGGTTACGTGGCCGTCTACCAGACCTCCGGCAGCGGAGGCGGCGGCGGGGGAGGAGGAGGCGGCGGCACGTCGTGCACCACCACCGCGACGTCGGACATCTCCGCGGACTGCTTCACCGGCAGCCAGGGCACGGTCGGCGTCACGTCCACCGGGGACAGCGATCCCAGCGGGGTGGACTCGAACCAGGTCGCCCAGCTGGCCAACGGCGACTACCTGAAGTACGCCGGCGTCAACTTCGGATCCGGCTCGACCCAGTTCGACGCCAGGGTGGCCTCCGGAGCCGCCGGCGGAGTGAGCGGCCTGGTGGAGGTCGTGCTGGACAACCCGGCTAACACCCCGGTGGGCAGCTTCGCGGTGGGCAATACCGGCGGCTGGTCGACCTGGAAGACCATCCCGGCCAACATCTCGGCCGTCACCGGCACCCACGATGTCTACCTGGAGTTCTCCTCCGGCGCGAGCGGCAATCCGCCCTTCGTCAGCCTGCACTACTTCAACTTCCCGGCCCACTAGGCACCGAACCGGCGGCGGGAACCCCGATCGGGGTTCCCGCCGCCGGATCGGTCAATATCTTTGAGCGGCGCGGGCCGCCGGCGTCAGCACGTGGCCAACCGCCTCGACCAGCAGCGACATCTCATAGGAAACCAGGTCCGCGTCGCACTCAGGGGCGGCCAGGACGGCCAGGCTTGACCCGTCGCTGATCGCCATGACGAACATCAGGCCGCGCTCCATTTCCACCAGGGCCTGAATGGGCTGACCCGCCTCGAAGATCCGCGCCGCGCCCAGCATCAGGCTGGTCAGCCCCGAGGTGATGGCCGCGAGCTGTTCGGCGAAACCAACGGGGACATACTCCGACAGCGCCAGCGGCACGCCGTCCGCGGACACCACGACCGCGTGCGCGACATCCGCGACCCGGACGGTGAAGTCGGTGACCAGCCAGTTAAGGTCCTGGCGGTATGCGTAACTCAACGATCGGCTTCCTCTCCTGCGCGGGGTGCCTGGGCCTTGGCGCGTTGTCCTCCGCGCTGGAACCCGCTCAGGCGATTGCGTGCCATCTCAGGTGATCGCGGCGGTCGGGAGGATGCGGGCGTCTGCCCGTCGCGACCGTCCGCCGGACGGCCGGTTACGCCGCTGCCCCCCCGGCCGCCGCCGGCGGATCCGGGCAGGAGATTCGCCCGCGGGATACGCACGGGCAGTCCGGCGGCCGTTTGGTCGCCGCGGACCGGTTCGGCGATGATCTGGGCGGCATGCTTGCCTTGAGCCCACCCGCTCGCCCCGGACGGCCCGGCCCCGGACGGCCCGGCCCCGGAGGGCGCTCTTACGGGGAGTTCCGTCTCGGACAGCCTGCCGCCGTCGGCCGGCGGGGCCGCCCCGGGGGGCGTGCCGCCGTTGCTCGTCGGGCCCGTGCCGGAGGACCGGGGGTTGCGGAACCAGTCTGACGTCCCCGCGGCGGAGGCTTGCACCGGCTCGCGCGGCAGGGCGGCGTCTGGCACCGGCTCGCGCGGGAGGGCGGCGTCTGGCACCGGCTCGCGCGGGAGTGCGGCGGCTGGCGCGGACGTGACGGCAGCGAGCCGGTCGTACGCGGACTGGCCATTATTCGTAGCGGAGGGCACGGCCGTGCCGTGACCGCCCCCCGTGCGGCGGGTGGTGGCGCCCGTTTGCCGCCCAGGCCTGCCGCCGGGCCAGAGGGATGGGCCGCTTCCCCGCTCGATGATGCTGTCCGGCAGCCATATCAGCGCGATCAGGCCGCGCGGGGACCTGGCCCGCAGCCGGACCCGCACCCCGTGCCGTTCGGCCAGGCGCGCCACGGCGAACAGGCCCATGTGCCGCGATACCGACACGTCGATGACGGGCGGATTGTCCAGCCGCCAGTTCATCTCCGTCAGCCGGGCCTCGGGTATGCCGACCCCGCTGTCACTGACCTCGATCAGCACTCCTCCGCTGGTCAGTTCCTGGGCTGCCACGTGCACCGGGGTGTCCTTGGGGGAGAAGATCGTGGCGTTCTCGACAATCTCGGCCAGCAGGTGCACGACGTCGGATACCGCCTGCCCGATGACCGCGACCCCGGGCTGGATCTTGAGCGTCACCCGGCCGTACTGCTCGATCTCCGACGTCGCGGCTCGTGCCACGTCCGCGAGCGGCACCGGCTCGCTCCTCTTGCGCGCGGTCTCGTGCCCGGCCAGCAGGAGAAGGTTCTCGGAGTTCCGGCGCATTCGGGTGACCAGGTGGTCCATCGAGAACAAGTTGGACAGCCGGTCAGGATCAGCCTCGTTCTGCTCCAGCGAGTCGATCATGCGCGCCAGCCGCTCGATCAGCGACTGGCTGCGCCTGGACAGGTTGACGAACATCGCGTTGAAGCTGCTGCGGAGCATCGCCTCATTGCCGGCCAGCCGCACCGCCTCCGCGTGGACCTGGTCGAACGCGCGGGCGACCTGACCGATCTCATCGGCGGACAGCACGTCGATAGGCGCCACCTCCAGGCTCGTGGCCGGATCGTCTGCCTCGCCCAGCAGACGGACCCGCTCCGGGAGTTGCACCGTGGCGATGTCAAGCGCGCCTTCGCGCAGCCTGCGCAGCGGCCGGACCAGGGACCTGGCCACGACGAGCGTCGCCATCAGCACGAGCAGCAGGATGACCACCGTCAGGACGGCGTTGAACAGCGCGGACGCTTCCGCGTTCCGCTGCAGCGACTGGCTGCGCGCCACGATGGACTTGGCTAGCCCCAGCTCGAACGCCTGCATCTTGTCGACCGTGTCGGACATCGCGGAGTACCACTGCCGCGGCGCCGGTCCCGGGCCGATGTGCAGCGCGCTGAGGTCCGTGGTGCCGAGGCTGGTGACGTACTCCTCGATCAGCTCGGCCGCGTTCACCCGCGACCCGGCCACGGTGTTGCGGAAGGAGGTCTGTTCAGCGGGCGAGACGGTGGTGCCGAACGCCGTCACGTCCGCGCCTTGCTTGGACTCCGAGGTGGTCAGCGCCTGGAGTTCGTCGTCGGCGAAAAGCTGCTGGGTAAGC
>WNGP01007234.1_pt1 | contig 14574 bp, 12 predicted proteins | sample 5407671 | NCBI WGS metagenome assembly WNGP01 (sample SAMN13153381, study PRJNA577476) | soil metagenome | isolation source: 40 cm soil or saprolite under Garry oak tree replicate 2 | place: USA:California | collected 2016-06-15 | reverse complement strand
CGCCGGCTTCGGTTGGCGAATGACGCGCCCACACCGACCGTTCCGAAGCCGCGGAATTTCTAATCCCCGCATGCCATGGTTCTATGACGGACAGACGACGGTTTGATGACGGACCACTCGATTGAACTTGCAGGGAATTCCCGCCTTCCATCGGAACCCAGGGCGCGGGCTGACTCGTACTCGTACTCGGCGCGGCGTTCTTTAGCCCGCTCCGCCCGGCGTGCGACCATCAGGCGGCGTGGCGCTCGGCCATCGCACCGAAGTGCTGGATGTAGCGCGTGTTGATGGCCGCTACCGGCAAAACGATTGCCACGTCCGTGGTGCCGAACTTGCGGTCGATCACCGCGCCCTGACCGACGTAGGCGCCCAGCCGCAGATATCCTTTGATCAGCGGCGGCAGCTCCGCCAGTGCGGCTTTGATATCGACGGCCCTTTTCGGCAAACGGTTCATCTCGATATAGCGGCGTGGCTGCGCGCCGAGCCGCCACGCCTGCGGTGCCGACGCGTAATGGTGCAGGTAGGAAAGCGGCAAAGCGAGTTTATCCGGATCGGTTCCCTCGAAGCTCGCGCACCCCACCAGCACGTCGATGCCGTGGCGCACGGCATAGCTCCAAATTCCGTGCCACAGCAGCTCGACGGTGCGCTTGCCGCGATATGGACGCAGCACGCAGGATCGGCCCAATTCGAGAAATCTCAGGGCGCGGTGCCGATCGATCAGCTCCGCCAACCTATATTCGCCGGCGGTATAAAATCCGCCGCGACGTTCCGCAACGTCTTGCCGCAGCAGGCGGCAGGTTGCGACTGCGACATTCGCCGGACTTCCTGCGGACGTCTTGTCGAATACCATCAGATGATCACAGATGGGATCAAACTCATCGAGGTCTCGCTGCGTGATAAGGCTGACAAGGCCGGCCGCAGCGGACATCTCCTCGTAGAAGATCTTGTATCGGAGTCGCTGCGCGCGACGTATCTCGGCGGCGCTCGTGGCCAATCGAATCTCGAGCGAACCGAGCCGGCCGAGCGTTGCCGGCCATTCGGCCGGCCGGCGCTGGAGCCTGATCCCGCTGAGAGCGCCGATTCTCGGTAGCAAAACCCGCGGGCCCGGCGAGATCGCGCCAAGCGGCTGGACCTCGGCCACGGGCGCGATCACCCTCGATGCGGCGCGAGCGGCAGGCGAACGGTGAACGTCGCGCCTTCGCCGAGCCTGCTTTCGATGCCGAGCCGGCCGCGGTGGCGATTGAGCACGTGCTTGACCAGCGAAAGCCCGAGCCCGGTGCCGCCCTCGGCGCGGCTCTGGCCGACGTCGATCCGATAGAACCGCTCGGTCAGCCGCGGCAGATGCTCCGCCGCAATGCCCGGCCCGTAATCGCGAACGCGGACGATCGCCTCGCCGGCGCCGTCCGCGGCCTGGGCACGCTCGACGGAGAAGTCGACGCGCTTGCCCGAAGCGCCGTATTTCAATGCATTCTCCACGAGATTCTCGAATACGCGGGTGAGCTCGTCGCGGTCGGCCAGCACGAGCAGCGGTTCGGCGCAAACGGCGAGCGCAATCGTCACGCCGCGCTCGCGTGCGAGCATCTGCAGGGCGTCGGCGACCTGGCGAACGATGGCGGCGAGCTCGACCGGCGTCTCGGGTCGCACGTGTGCATTGAGCTCGACCCGCGACAGCGACAACAGATCATCGATCAGCCGCGCCATGCGATGGGCCTGCGCCTTCATGATGACAAGAAAGCGCTCGCGCGCCTGCGGATCGTCGCGAGCGGGGCCTTGCAGCGTATCGATGAATCCCGACAGCGACGCCAGCGGCGTGCGCAGCTCGTGGCTGGCATTGGCGACGAAGTCGGCGCGCATCTCCTCGACGCGGCGCAAGGGAGTGAGATCGTGAAACGTCATGAGCAGGAGGCGACGAATAACGCCCGAAGCGTCGGCAAGCTCGAGCGGGGCAACGTGAGCGGCCAGCCAGCGGTCGACCGGAACGCGCTCGGAGAATTCGACACGTTGCGCGCCCGCCCCCGCGCCAGCCTGCCGAATCGCGTCGACGATCTCCGGTACGCGCAACGCCAGCGAGACCGCCTCGCCTCGGCTCAGTGCCGGAGCCATCGCGCTCGCCTGCGCGTTGAAGGCAACGACCCGGCCGTCGCGGTCCAGCACGATTACCGGGTCCGGAAGCTTGCCGATCAAAGTCTCGATCCAGGGGCTGCCGATTCCCGGCCCGGGATTCTCGGGCGCGCGGCCGGTACGCGGCGGGACGGAGGCGCCGGGGCCGACGACGGCTGCCGCGGCGATCACGGCCAATCCGAGCAATGCGTAGAACACCGAGAGCAGGTTGAACGCCGCAAACCCCAACAGCAGCAGCCCGGCGGCGACCAACACGCCACGCGCGGCAAGAAGCCGTTCCCGCAGCGGCGGCCCACCCGGAAATCGGCTGCGCGGATCAGACATCGAGGTCCGATATCAGGAATCAGACTGGGCGAGCAATCAGCGATCGGAGCTGGCTTGCTTCTTGCTGTCGAACGCCGACGTCGATTCTCTCGCCTCCGATCCCTGGCAGGGCGTTCCGACGGGAATCGAGCTCCGATCGGCAACCGTCGGTTCCTGCTCGTGCGGCGCAAACTCGCGCAGGTCGAGCCCCAGCTCGCGGACGCCGAGCACGGCCAGCGTGACCGCGAACGGCACGACGTAATAGAACAGCCGGAACAGCAGCAGGCCCGCGAGCAGATCCTCCTTGTCGAACTGCCACAGCCCGATGAACATTGCCACGTCGAATACGCCGAGCCCGCCGGGCGAGGTGCTGGCAAAGCCGAGCAGCGTCGCCATCACGAAGATGACCGCAAGCGTCACGAAAGGGATGTGCGGTTCGCTCGGCATCAGCACGAACATCGCGAGCGCGCAGCAGCCGAGATCGACGATGCCGATCAGGATCTGCAGCAGGGTCAACGGACCGCCCGGAAGCGTCACCTGCCAATTGCTGCGGCCGATTTGTCTCGGCGCCATCCACACCCAGCCGACATAGACCGCAAGCACCAGCAGAATCCCCGCCGCCAGCGACCGATTGAGCCAGACCGGCAGCTGGTCGATGGCGCTTGCCGCGCTCGGATCGTAGGCAATGCCCAGGCCGAGCACCGTCGCGTTGCCGAGCCAGAAGGTCAGGCCGGCGACGAAGCAGATCTTCGCCACGTCGATCGCGGTGAGTCCCCAGACCGAATAGACGCGGTAGCGGACCGCCGCACCGGTGAACACGCTCGCCCCGACGTTGTGGCCGATCGAATAGCTGGTGAAGCCGGCAAGCGCGGCGACCCGATAGGGCACGGTATTCCACCCGATCGTGCGCAGCGCGAACAGATCATAGAACGTCAGCGTGAAATAGCCGGCCGCAACGAACAGCCCGGCCAGGAACAGGTCGCGCAGCGGCGTCCTTCGCGCCGCCCGCATGACCTCTCTCACGTCGATGTCGTGGAGCATGCGATAGAGCACGATCGCCGCGACCGCGATGATGGTGATGCTCAGCGCAACCCCGACCCGGTTCCAGCCGATCCATTTTGCGAACGGCCGCCCCACGGCGCGCAGCGGCTTGAGCATTTCATTCCCCGATGGACGTTTTTTGACTCTTGGACCTCGGCCGGGGCCCACGGCCAAGCGAGGGCCGCCGCGACCCCTAGCAGGACTCACGCGGCGGCGTCGAGGGCCGCGCCGGACTGCGCCGTGCGCCCAGCCGACCCGCGAAGCTGCCGGCGAGATCTTGGCTTATGGCTGGCTGTCCGGCGCGCCCGAGCCAAGGGTCGGAACGCGAGTTCCTCCGAAGACCTCAGTTAGCGACCCGGCCGGCCTGCTTGCCGATCGCATTGAACCGCGCCTTCTGCACGTCCGTCAGCGAAGCATAGAAGTTTTGCAGCGCCGGACGCAGCATGCTTGCAGCATCGAGCATCGCGCCGAGCCGCTGTTGCATGGCGGCGAGCCGTTCGGGCGGGTTGCCGGGCGTGCCGACCGGGCAGGCGTCGCGCAGAATTTGCGCCGCCCGCGCCGCCGCCGTTCTGAGCTCGTCGAGCGCGCCGCGTTGGGCAGCCGTCGGCCGCACCACGTTCTCGAGCCGGTCCACCGTTTGCACCGAGAGGCCGCCGGGATGATCGGTGCAGATCTGCGGGACGAGCTCGTTCTCTCCGCTTGCCGAGCCGACCGCCTCGTCCCCGCCGGAGGTCTGCGATGCCGTCGCGTGGAACCGCGCCTTTTGCGCATCGCTCAGCGGGGCGTAAAATTTCTCGAGCGCGGGGCGAACGAGATCGATCGCGCGCAACATCGCCTGCACGCGGTCCTGCATCGCATCGAGCCGCCCTGCGGGTGTTTTCGGCGTTTCGACGGGGCAGGCGGATTTGAGCGCGCGCGCGGCTTCGGCGGCGGCGGTCTGGAGATCCTTGAGCGCGGTGCGCTGCTCGCGCATGAGCCCAACGCTCTGCGCAATCCGCAGAATCGGCCATTGGCTCAGGCCCGGCGTTCGGTCGCCGCAGATCTGCGCGAATTCGCGCGACTGTCCTTCGAGCCCGAGCACCCCTGCCCGACTTCGGTCCCCGAAACTGGGAATATCCGCCTCGGCGGTGGCGATGACGTTTCCGGGCTCGGTCTCGGGCTCGGCATCCGCCCAGAAAATCCCCTCGAACAAATCGTCATACGCGAATGCCCAGAATGCTTCACCATAGTCGAAAGAGTCGAGGGGCCAAAACACGTAGGCGAACATGTCATCATAGGCGTAGGGCCAGAACACCGGCCCGAACCATCCGATGAATCCGCCATATTGATGCTTGGTGCGATCGCCGCCGAACCGTCCGGGCGATCCCGGCCGCGTAAAGGGCCAGCCGGCGAACAATCCGGCCGCACCCCCATGGAACTGCAGCGCGGGGCGAGGGTGCCCGGCATCATCGGCTTTGGGTCGGACATGCGCCTGGACGGTGCGCGAATGGGCTTGTTTCGCGTGAGACCCTTTGGCGCGACCGGACGCGTGCTTCGGGGCAGCCTTATTCTTACTGCTGTGCGCTTTGGCGAGGCCAGGCGAAGCGACAGATCGCCGAGCGGCGGCGCTCGGCGCCGTGGTCGCATGGGCGTGCACAGCGGGGGGCGCCGGATGCTTTTGTTGGGCGGTGGTCGCGGCCATCGCTGCGGTGAGGGACACGACAAGCGCACCGAGACTCGTTGCAGCCCTGCGCATCCCCGTCTCCCTACCCCCGTGCGCGACGAAAGCTTACTCGCCTTTCAATTCCGCAGCACAATGCAGCTGCCGCCGGCCGATTTCAAATTCGAGCACAGTTTTTCGGCGCTCTCCCGAGTGTCGGCCCCGATCCGGATGCGAGTCCAGACCGCAGGCCCGCGACCTGCGATCTTGCTGTGGATCAGCAGGGGTTGGCGGGCGCCGAGAATGGCAGGGTATTGCTGCTTCAGCGAGTCGTAGCTGGCGAGTGCGCGCGCTTCCGACCAGTTCCCGGCCAGCTGGACACCCCAGGCCGGCGGGTTCGGCTGCGCCGGGGCAGTCGGCCTGGACGGGGTGAACAGCTTGGCAACCCGCGTGCAAGGCAACGCGGGAAGCGGCGCCGCCTCCCGTGGCTCGCCAGCGCGCCAAGTTTCGGCCGAATGGCCGGTGATCGCCATCACATAGGCCCGGGTCTCGCCCGGCAAGCTCGCATGTCCGGCGAGCCAGGCCTGAACGCGGCCGGGACCGGCATTATAGGCGGCGGCGGCAAGTCCGAGATTGCCGAATTGGGCTCGCAGCTCCCGCAGGAAGGCGGCCGATTGCGGCAACGCCTGGATCGGATCGAACGGGTCCGCCAAGCCGCGCCAGATCGCAGTCTTCGGCATGAACTGAGCGACGCCCTGGGCTCCCTTGCGGCTCACCGCGCGCGGATCGAACCTGCTCTCCTGCCAGATCAAGCGCGTGAAGAACTCGATCGGCAGCTCGTTGGCGGCCGCCGCGGATTGCACCGCCAAGCAGATCGATTCCCGGCTTGGCGGCTCGCCCGGAGCGGGCATTCGCGGTCTGGCGGCGCCTTCGCTCGGTGCGGCAGTCTCGGATTTTTCCGACGATCGGCTCGCATCCGGCGCCGCAGATTGGGTGATGCCCGGTCGCGGTCCGGGGTCGGAAGGCGGTCCGGGACTCTGCTCCCCTGCGCCGGAAGCACTCGGCGCGCTAGCGGCGAGGCACAGGGCGAGTAGCGGGGAGGTCCAACCGGGCAGGCGCATGGCCGGCTTCAGCGCGCATTCTCTCCCGACTTGCGGCTCGCGCCTCGCGGCCTGGGCTTGCCGGACCCGGGCGCCACGTCGGAGCCCTCCTGCGCACGGCCCGAGCCTTCCTGGGCGCGGCCAGAGCTTTCCTGCGCCGCGCCGGGAGCTTCCTGGGCGCGGGGCCAGCTGAAATCGTCGGCCCGGCCGCGGGCCGGCGCTGCCGGCTCGCCGCCGAGAAGGCGCGGGTTGGACGGAGCCTGCGCGGGCTTTGCCGCTCCCAGGAGCGCCTCGCCTTTGACGGACGGCGGCACCTCGGTCAGCGGCACCACCGGCCCCGCAACGGGCCGTTCATCGGGCTTGCCCGGCGGGGGAATGGTTCCTCGCGCGGCGACCGGGGGTTCGGCAGGCGCGGGATGCAGCACCGTCCGGCCAATCTCGCGCTCCAGATAAAGCGCAAGCTTGCGCGCGCCCGGCTTGGTGAAATTGAGCCCGTCGGCGGCACGCAGCAGGCGCGTCTGTCCATTCACGTCGGGTCCGCGCATGGCAAAATCCCCGTCCTCATCGACGAAAGCATCCCAAACGTCGATATACCCGATCCCGTCCTTGTCCGCATGCTCGCGAAAGAGATCATTGAGGAAACCGATGTCCGCGGCGCGGATATTCTTGGCGGACGGCAGCCCCACCCAGAACACCGGAACGCCCTTGCTCTTGAGCAGTGCGATCGCCTCGTCGACCTCCTTGCCATAGGCCTCGGCCCACTCCTTGGATCGAAAGGCGTAAGGGCCCGCCTTTGCCCCGTCGCTTTTGCCGGACGGCCCGCACGCCGGCATCGAGCGCCGGTCGTTGACGCCGATCATGATGGCGACGAAAGCCGGTTTCTCGTTGGCAAGGCTTTGCTCCAGCCATTTGCGCAGCTCGCCCTTGCACGGATCGATCAAGCCGGTCGATGACCGCACCTTGCGGACGACCCCTATTTCGGCGGATTCGGCATAGGCCTGCTCCAGCCCATAGGCGAGCCATTCGGCCATGGAATCGCCGATCACGATCCCGGTCTTCGCCGGGGTAATCTCGGATTTCTGCGGGGGCGGTGGAGCCGGGATATTCGCGGGCTCGCGTTCCCGCGGCTGGCGGTGACGGGGCACCCACGGCTCGGGCGCGGGTCGGTCGGAGAACCAGGGATTGCCGAAAAACGGGAAGCCGAAGCCGCGGTACTGGGCGTAGGCCGGCTGGCAGAGGGCCGAACCGGCAAGCAAGAGCGCCCCTGCCAGACTTCGCGCAACTGCGGCTCTGCGCACCCGAGTTGAAAGCATCGCTTCGTGAAGCCTCGTCCCGGTCCCCGGACCTGCGCCAGGCACCCGGAGCAACGTCGGTCGAGGTTCCGGGTTCCGCCGTACGGCTGGCGACCGCGGCGCGTGGATTTCGCCCGGATGTGCGTTTGCGTCCATGACGCGGCGGCCTATTCTGGCGCACTTGCAGGCCACCAAGCGCGAGGCAGCACATGGCGAGCATCACGTTCACGCCTCCCCGGCAGTGGGAGGACTGGGCCAGTTGGCTTCTCGGGTTCTGGCTGCTGCTCTCGCCCTGGATCCTGCAGTTCGAGGATCAGGCCGCCGCAATGCAGAATTCCGTCATCCTCGGCTTCGTGCTGATCCTCGCCGAAGTCGTGACGCTTTCGGCGTTTCAGGTCTGGGAGGAATGGATCAACGTGGCGCTCGGAGCCTGGCTTCTCGTCTCGCCCTGGGTGCTGCGCGGGGTCGGGCCGGCGGCGACCACGGATTTCGTCGTGGTCGGGCTCTTGGTGATCGCGCTCGCGGCCTATGAGATGTGGCAGGTCGGCAATGCGCGCGAGCGGGGAAGCTCGGCTGATTGACTAGGAGTTCAAGCACGCTTTTCAAATTTCAGAATCACCTCTCGCCGCATGCGCGTGCTCAAGGGACCGACTCCCGACGCCGGCGGAAGATATCTGCGATCCGACGGCAATTTTCTCGTATGCCGGTCTCGAAGATGGTACCGGCTGGAGCCGTCCGCATGCAGCCAAACCGGTGCGTTTCGGCATAAGACACCGGGGGGACGTAGAATTCCCCCGTCGGAACCACGGAAAGTCGGACAGCCCCGACCGGCCTATTGCAGGCTGGATTTGGCCGACAGGCCGATGAACGGCAGAAAACCGCGTTGGCGTTTTGGATCGAGAATGGTGTCGCGCTCCGGGTCTTTGTCCCCATCGCCGGAGAGGGAGCGTTGCTTGATGGTGGTTTCGGTCTCCAGTCCGATGGACACGCCCCCCGGGGTGACCCGTTGCTCGAACAGATTCGCTTCGGCGGGCGCCACCTGGTTGTGGGGCGAGGAGAGCCCTTGCGCCAACCCCCTACCCACGAGTGAGCGGTCGCCGAAATCCGGCAGATTGAAGGTGTTGGGTATCCAAATCTGTTCGCTGGCTTGGGCCGGGGATTTGGCCGGTCTGGCACCCGCGCGTTGAGCAGGATCCCGATCCGAGCCCAACTGGCCGCGGTCGAGAGCCCCAGGATCGAAAATCAGGCGGGAATCCGCGGCTGGATCGGCGCCCGCCATTGCGGTGAGCATCACGATACCCAGGGCGGTCAAACCCAGCGCCCGGCTCAGCAATGTTGCGGCGACGCCCATGAACCCGCTCCCCGGGAAGATCATGCATCATTGCGGGCAAAAGGGAAGCCGGCTGGTCCGGATTTTTCTTGAAATCGCACACCGGCGCCGCTCTCGCCCCTGTCGCTCGGATCAATCCGATACCTCTGCGTCTGGACCGGCGTCGATCTCCAGAAGCGCGACTTCCAGCCCTCGTTTTCGCCGTTGTGGCCGATTTCGAGAGGCAAGCCCCATGCGCTCGACCAACACACCTCGCTCGTGCTCGAGATCGGCATCACCAGTTCGAGCCGCTTCCAAACGCATTCTCCCCGCAACGACGCCGGCGATTGCCGGGCCGCCTCCGTGACCCGGTACCCGCCGCGCGGAACCTTGAGCACGTGCGCAAGGCCGATCCAATCCGAGAACACGCCGATTCGGTAGAGCGTGGTGCGATCGGCGCGAATCAGAATCTTGCGATCATGATCGATCAGCCGGTATTCGTACTCGCCTGACCCGGATTTCTCCACGTAGAGGTCGATCGCTTCATCGGTCCTTCGCCGCAGGCGAAGGTCCGCCTCGCGCCAGACCTCGAGGCGGTGCGTGCGGCCGACGTCGTCATGATAGCCGGCGCGAAAATATACCTGCGGCGGCGCGTCGCGAGTGGGGAAAGCCGCATCCCATTGCGAGATCACGTCCTCGGCCCGAACCAGCGCGGCCCCAAGGAGGCACAGCAACCCTGCGACCAGCGCGCCGCACCGGCTCATTGCCGCACCGCCTTGGCCGAATCGAAATAGGTATAGGTCCTGCCCTGGTAGGTCAGCGACTTCGTCTCGAGCTCGATCGTGTACTCCTTCTTGTCCGGATCGATTTCGCGACCGCCCGGGTCGGTCGGCAGTTTGACCGAGATGCCGGTCGCAATGCTGTTCGGCCGCAGCGTCCGCGAAACGACCCGATAATCGCCGGCGCCGGGCCCGTTCCTGAGCGCCTCCAGCAGCGGCCGGCCGTCCGCCCGCGGCAAGCTCAGACCGAGAATGCCCGCGACCGTCGGCGCCACGTCGACGTTTCCGGTGGGCAGCGGATCCTTGAGGCCTTCGCGAAAATCCGGCCCATAGGCGATCAGCGTATTGTGCACGTCGAGCGGACTGAAGCTGCCGTGCATGCCGCGATACGAATTGTTGAGCAGCGATCCCGAGTACTCGGTCCCGTTCGCGCCGCCGATGACGGCGGATGCATCGTAATCGTAGCTGACGATGACGTCGGGGTTGCGGCCGGCCGTGTTCTCCACCCGGATCAGGTTGAGCGGCAGCGTGCCGGGAAGCGCGCCGTAGCGGCTGTCGACGAAAATGGCGCCGATTTCGCTGCGCGTCTGCAGGAACTCCACGGCCTTGCGCACCGTCGCGGCATCGCGATCGGGCGCGTAGATATAGTCGCTGCCGCCGTTGACCGCGATGACGAGCGCGTTGGGCGGCAGGCTGGCCGGAACCTTGTAGGGGCCGATGTTGTATTTTTGGCCTTCCTTGCCGCACAGCTTGCCGTCGCGATCGGTCTCGACCGGATAGACCGGCGTGCCGTCCGCCTTGATGCCGAGCGCCACCGGCAGATAGGTGCATCCGATCCCGTCGAAGACCGTGAAACCTGCCCGGTGCATGAGATCGGCGAGGCGGACGAGGCCGGAAACCGAGTAGCCGCCAGGATCGACGGCTGCTATGGCGCCGTCCGCGATTGCGCGCAGCGGAAACAGCTGGCTCGATCCGGCCACGTTGCTGTGGCCATGGTCCGACACCACGATGATGTCGGTCGAGGCCTCCTCGCCCAGCTGTTTCAGGCGGGCCCGCAATTGGCCGAGCATGGCATCGGTCGAACGCACGGCATCGCGCGCATTGGGGCTGCCGACGCCGTAGACGTGCTGCGAAGTATCGGGATCGCGGATCCAGAGCATGCTCAGCCGCGGAGATTTCTTCGGCAGGATGTAATCGATGTAGACGTCGGCCATGTACTGAAGGCCGGCCGTGTAAGGGCTGCCGGAACTGTCGGTCGGATCGAACGTCACGCCGTCCTTCAAGCGCTTGGGCGCCTTGAACTCGATGGGATTGCCGTTGTTCGGGGCCAACGTGAGCTCGTCCGGCGCATAGGTTTTGGCCGCGGTGGCCGGCAACGGAATGCCGGCCGCCTGCAGCTCCTTGGCAAAGCTCAGCGGCAGCGCGGTCTTTTCATCGAGCAACAGGCCACCGCGCTTGTAGTCCTGGAGGAACGCGGCTCCCGTCTTGCCGACGGCCGCGGTGACCATGCCGGCCTGTTGGGCCGCTTCGAACAAGGTGTCGATCAGGAGCAGGTCGCCTTTGAGGAAGCGGGTCAGGTCGTCGAGGATGGCATAATCCTCGGTGAATACCGGCTGTTGGAAATCCACCTTGACGTTGGCGGAATCGGGGCCTTGCGCGCCGGGCTGCCACACCGTGTTGCCGTAATAGCCGGTCGAGCCGGGGAAGCCGCCGGTGGCGAAGCTTGCGGCATTCATCATGGTGAAGGTCGGATAGGTCGAGTGATTGTCGGTGAACTCGACACCGGCTTCGCGAACGGTCCTGAGCCGCGGCATCGCTGGCGCTTTGGATGATTCCGACCAGCAAGGCCAAGGCGATCATGCCCCGCGCCAATCGGATCGAGTATCGAACCAATGTTCCGCGCGGCCCAGGCATGGTCCCCTCCCGATCCCGTTGTTGTATGGCGGGCCATTGTGACGGCAGAATGTAACAGCGTGGATAGACGGTCGGTAGTTCTTCGGTGTCGGCCGGGCGCCGGAACCGAGCCAGCCACCGCGACCCGCGGGTCCCCTCGACAGCGCGGACCTTCCACCCGTTATATGGCGGCGGCCGAGCGCTCGAGCATGGGAATGCCGGGGTGGGGAAATTCGCCGAAGTCCGATTGACGGAAATCCGCAAGGCCTGGGGTGCCGACGCGGCGGTCGAGGACGTGAGCTTCACGGCCGAGCCGGGCCGTTTGGCCGTGCTGCTCGGGCCCTCCGGCTGCGGAATCGCGGGCCGCGACGTCACCTGGCTGCCGCCGTCGCGGCGCGGGGTGGCCATGGTGTTCCAATCCTACGCGCTGTTTCCGCACCTCACCGTCGCCGAGAACATCCTGTTCGGGCTGAAGGTGCGCAAGGTGCCGCGGGCCGAGCGGGACGCGCGGTTGGCCCGCGCGGCCGGCATTCTCGGGCTCGACAAGCTGCTCCAGCGCAAGCCGGCGCAGCTTTCCGGCGGCCAGCAGCAGCGCGTCGCGCTCGGGCGCACGATCGTCAGCGAGACGCCGGTTTGTTTGATGGACGAGCCGCTGTCCAACCTCGACGCGCAGTTGCGCGGCGACATGCGCCGGGAGATCCGGGCGCTGCAGCGCCGGCTGGGCATCACCATGGTCTATGTCACCCACGACCAGGTCGAAGCGATGACGCTGGCCGACCAGGTGATCGTCATGCGCGCCGGCCGGATCGAGCAGGCGGCGCCGCCCGCGGAGCTCTACGCCCGGCCCGCGACGATCTTTGCGGCCCGCTTCATCGGCACGCCGCCCATGAACGTCATCCCCGCACGCGCGCTCGCGCAGGCAAACGGCGCGCTCGCCCCGGCCGTGCCGAACCCAGGACCCGTCGAGCGGCTCGCTCTTGGCGTGCGCCCCGAAGACGTGCAAATTCGGGACCATGGGACGCCGGCCCGGGTCGTCGCCGTCGAGTACCTCGGAGCCGATACGCTGGTGGAAACCCGGGTCGCGGACGAAGCCTTCATGGTCCGCGTCGCCGGCCGCTTCCAGGCCGCGCCCGGGGATCTTCTGCATCTCGGCTGGGATGCGGGCGCCGCCCATTGGTTCGATTTGTCATCGGGGCGACGCATCGAATCGCCAAGAATCATATGAAGGAATCTCGTGAGTCGTCGAACAAAGAGGGGAGGAGAAATCATGAATAGACGCCGGTTCCTGCTCGGAACGGCCGCCATCGCCGGCGGCATGATCGCGCGGCCCGCCATTGCCCAAGCCGAGACCGAGATCTCGTTCTTCTATCCGGTCGCGGTCGGCGGCCCGATCACGAAAATCATCGACGGCTTCGCGGCGGATTTCGAAAAGGAAAATCCGCGCGTGAAGGTGAGGCCGATCTATGCCGGCACCTATCAGGAATCCCTCGCCAAGGCGCTCACCGCGCACAAGAGCGGCACCGCGCCGGTCACCTCGGTGCTGCTGTCGACCGACATGTTCTCGCTGATCGACGAGGACGCCATCGTTGCGTTCGACGATTTCGCCCGCGGCGAGAGCGACAAGAAATGGCTCAACAGCTTTTTCCCGGCGTTCATGGCGAACAGCCAGACCGGGGGCAAGACCTGGGGCATTCCGTTCCAGCGCTCGACCATCGTTCTCTACTGGAACAAGGAGGCGTTTCGCGAGGCCGGACTCGATCCCGAGCTCCCGCCGGCGGATTGGGCCCAGCAGGTGTCTTTCGCCGAGAAGCTGACCAAACGCGACGGTTCCGGGAACGTGACGCAATGGGGCCTGCAGATTCCCTCGAGCGGCTTCCCGTATTGGCTGTTCCAGGCGCTCGCCATCGAGAACGGCGAGGAGCTGATGAACCGCCAGGGCGACCAGACCTTTTTCGCCAATCCGGCCGTCGTCGAAGCCCTGCAATATTGGGTGGATCTCGCCCGCAAGCACAAGGTGATGGCGCCGGGCACCATCGAATGGGGGACGACGCCGAAGGATTTCTTCGAGCGCAAGATCGCGATGATGTGGACCACCACCGGCAATCTCACCAACGTGCGCGCCAATGCCAAATTCCCGTTCGGGGTGGCGATGCTGCCGGCCGGCAAGCGGCGCGGCAGCCCGACCGGCGGCGGCAATTTCTACGTCTTCAAGAAGAGCGCGCGCGAGCAGCAGGAAGCCGCGTTCCGCTTCATCCAGTGGATCAGTTCGCCGGAACGGGCCGCGCAATGGGGCATCGACACCGGCTATGTGGCGGTGCGCCCGGATGCCTGGGACACACAGGCCATGAAGAGCTATGTCGGCGGCTTTGCGGCGGCCGCGGTCGCCCGCGACCAGCTGCAATATGCGGTAGCCGAATTGTCGACCCACGAGAACCAGCGCGCGACCAAGGCGCTCAACGACGGCCTGCAGGCGGCGCTCGCCGTGAATAAGACGCCGGCACAGGCGCTCGGCGACGCGCAAACGGAAGCCGAGCGCATCCTGAAGCCGTACCGGACGTGACGGGCACCGACCGTCAGAGCGCGTCGTCCCGGGGCCCGAGCGAAGCGAGGGAACCCGGGATCCATAACCACGAACGTCGCGAGACTTCATCGGGCGGTGTTCATGGGTTCCGGCCCCCGCCTTCGCGGGGGCATGGTTCGCGCCGGAGCCTGCCCCGCACTCGATGCGGGGGCGCGCCCCGGAATGACGCGCCGAGATAAGCGGCAATGCGGATGAAACACCGCGCGGCCGAACTCCACGCCTGGCTGTTGCTGCTGCCGGCTTTGGTGCTGCTCGCGCTGTTCACCCATTGGCCGGCGCTCGAGACTTTCATCGACAGCCTGCACTCCACGCCGCGGGGGCGCCGCGCCGAAGCGTTCGTCGGGATCGACAATTACCGGCAGATGCTCGAAGACCCGGTGTTCCGCCAGGCGATCGTCAACAATCTCTGGTACGCGCTCGGCACCATCCCGACCTCGATCGCGCTCGCTTTGCTGATGGCGATCTGGGTCAACGACCGCATCGCCGGCCGCACCATGCTGCGCATGGCCTATTTCACCC
>WNGP01003060.1_pt1 | contig 14577 bp, 13 predicted proteins | sample 5407671 | NCBI WGS metagenome assembly WNGP01 (sample SAMN13153381, study PRJNA577476) | soil metagenome | isolation source: 40 cm soil or saprolite under Garry oak tree replicate 2 | place: USA:California | collected 2016-06-15 | reverse complement strand
TCATGGCTTCGATCGTGCGCCGCCGCAACAGAGCTGTAGCCCGATCGCTACACGGCACACTCTGTCTTGAGTGAGGTTGCGACCCCCTCATCTTCAAGACAGGACGCCCCCGACGCGCTATCGTCTTGGTCGTGCCGGCCGCAGCGGCGCCCTACCGCGCGAGCGGTTTCGTCCTTTGACCCACAGCGGCCCTGGCACGACGTCCGCTTCTCTGCCGCTGTCCGGTCGGGGCCGTCGGTCGGTTTATGTCGCGCTGGCGGCACTCAGGCCGACCGAAACAAATTTTTTCGGCTATAACCACTCCGAGGCTCGCCGGCCGGACAAGCAGGTTCGACGCCGGACACTTGGCCGGGAACCCGGGACGAGCTTGCGTGAGATAGTCGGGGGGCTCTGGATGAGCAAGCGGCAGGGACCGGCGGGATCGTGGTCGGTGAAGTTGCTGGTCGCGGCAGCCGTTGTCGCGTCCGGTGCCCTCATGGGTTGGGGGTTCCTTGCAGGGCGCAACACGGCGGCAATCGAGGCCCAGCGCGAGCGGGCGGTCAAAGTACCGGTTCGCGTTTCCAGCGAGGCCGGCGAGCCGGTGATCACGATCGACGCCGATACGCAACAGCGCAGCGGTATCGCGACAGCCGCGCTGCCGTCCGCGCCTCATCAGGAGGAGCTGCGCGCCTACGGGATGGTTCTCGATGTCGCGCGACTGACCGAGCTCAGCAACAACTACGCCAACGCGAAGGCGCAGGTCCAGACCGCGCAGGCGAAGCTTGCGATGTCGAAGCCGGCGTTCGAACGCTCGCAAAAACTCTTTAACGAGACTCACGTTGTCTCACAGGCCCAGCTGCAGGCCGCGGAGGCGGCTTTCGGCACAGACCAAGCCAGCCTGGCTGCTGCGGAGGCGCAGGTGCGCACCCTCACCGCAACGTCATATCAGGAATGGGGCTCCGTTCTCGGCAAGTCGCTGGTCGATGAGTCGCCGATGATCGCGGCGCTGATCGAGCGGCGGAACTTCCTGTTGCAAATCACCCTGCCGCCCGGTGTGATCCTCAAAGCTCCACCTGCCACGGCGTCCATGGAAACCGGCAAGGCCGCGCGGGAAAACATCACCTTCGTCTCGCCGGCAACGCGCATAGACCCGAAGATTCAAGGCGTCAGCTTCTTCTACACGACGGCCGCAGAAAGTGGTGTGCTGCCCGGGATGAATGTGCTCGCCTTCATGTCTTCCGGCAGATCCACCGAGAGGGCCGCCGTGCCGGCGTCGGCGATTGTGTGGTGGCAGGGTCGAGCCTGGGTGTATCGGCGCACCGGTCAAGACACCTTCATTCGCATCGAGATCGCGACCGACCTGCCGGCGCCGGGTGGAGGCTATATCGCGGAGGACGTGCCGAAAGATGCTGAGATCGTGACGCGCGGTGCGCAATTGTTTCTGTCCGAGGAGTTCCGCGCGCAGATCCAGGTCGGCGAGAAGTGAGCCCCGCTTTCCCCTCTGGTCCGCAGGCGGCGCTCGTCAGGTTCGCGATCCGCTTCCGCGGTATTGTCGCCGCACTCGCCTGCGTTCTGGTTGCATATGGCATCTACGCGCTCGGCCGCGCCAAGTATGACGTGTTTCCGGAGTTTGCACCGCCCCAGGTCAGCATCCAGACCGAAGCTGTCGGGCTGACGCCGGAGCAGGTCGAGATCCTCGTCACCCGTCCCATAGAGAACGCCATCAGCGGCGTGCCGGGCGTGCGGACGCTGCGCTCCACGTCGATCCAGGGACTGTCCGTCGTAACGGTATTTTTCGAGCCGGCGAGCGACATCTATCGCGACCGGCAAGTTGTCGCGGAGCGGTTGGCGGCCGCGACCCAACAGCTCCCGCAGGGATTACAGCCACCCGTCATGACGCCGCTCACGTCGTCAACAAGTCGGATGCTGGTGATCGGCCTGACATCGCAGACGCGTTCGCTGATGGATCTGCGCACGGCCGCCGACTGGACGGTACGCTTGCGCCTGCTCGCCGTTCCGGGCGTTGCCAGCGTCACGGTGTTCGGGGGCGACAAGCGCTCGATCCAGATACAGGTGCATCCCGACGAACTGATCCGATACAACCTGACTCTCAACGACGTGCTAACGGTGGCGCGCCGGTCAACCGGCGTGCGGGGGGCTGGCTTCGTTGACACCAGGAATCAGCGGATCGTCTTCCAGACCGAGGGACAATCCCTCAAACCGGACGACATTGCCCGGACGGTCCTGCTGAGCAGGGGAGCCGCGAGCGTCACGTTGGGGAACGTGGCCGACGTCGTTGAGGCGCCCGAACCGCCCATCGGCGGTGGCGAGGTCCAGGGCAACCCCGGCGTCATCCTCAATGTGGCGGAACAATATGCCGCCGACACCCTCAAGGTAACGGAGAACGTGGAGGCGGCATTGGAGGAGCTGCGGCCGAGTCTCCAGGCCGACGGCATCACAATCCACGCCGATCTTTTCCGTCCCGCCAACTTCATCAATACCGCAACGAGCAATGTCCGGGATTCGCTGATCCTGGGCGGCATACTGGTTGTCGTGGTGCTGTTCCTGTTCCTGTTCGATCTGAGAACGGCCGCGATCTCCTGCACCGCCATCCCCCTATCGCTCCTGACCGCGACCATCGTGCTTGAGCGGCTGGGCGCCTCGCTCGACACGATGACCCTGGGCGGTCTCGCCATTGCGATCGGCGTTGTGGTCGATGATGCGGTGATTGACGTCGAGAACATCGTCCGCCGTCTGCGAGAAAACAGTAGATCGTCTCAGCCTCAGCCGTTGGCGCGGGTCGTCCTCGATGCGACGCTCGAGGTTCGCGGCGCCGTCGTCTATGCAACCTTCGCCGTCATTTTGGTCGTGCTGCCGGTCATGACATTGTCCGGGACCGCCGGACGCCTGTTTGCTCCGTTGGGGCTCGCCTACACCACGGCGGTCCTGGCCTCGCTCGCCGTCGCATTGACATTGACACCGGCCCTCTCCATGGCGCTCCTGTCGGGCAGAGTGCCGACGCAGGATCCACCCCTGGTCAGATGGACGCGCGCCGGCTATGTGGCCCTCTTGCGGCGGCTCACGGAACGACCGCGCACGCTTATTGCTGCAGCGGCCGTGCTGACGATTGCCGGCTGTGCTGCGCTGCCGTTTTTTGGCGGTGGCTTCATCCCCGAGCTGAAGGAGGGGCACTTCGTCGTCCACATGTCGGCGGTGCCTGGCACCTCCATCGACGAGTCGTTGCGCGTCGGCGCCCGTATCGCCGACGCGTTGCGGCAGCTGCCCGAGGTGCGCTCGGTTGCGCAGCGGGCGGGGCGGGCGGAGGAGTCCGAAGACACCTGGGGCCCTCACTACAGTGAGCTCGAAGTGGACTTGAAGCCGGGGTTATCGGGAGACGACGCCGAAAAGGCGCAAGCCGATATCCGCAGAACGTTCGCGGGCTTCCTCGGCGTGAACGCCGCGGTCATGACTTTTCTAACCGAGCGCATCGAGGAGACGCTCTCGGGGTATGGCGCCGCGGTCGCGGTTAACGTCTTCGGCAACGACCTCGATCTGCTCGATCACAAGGCGCAGGAAATTGCCCGGGCACTCGGTGAGATCCCCGGCGCGACCGACGTTCAGGTCCAGTCGCCGCCTGGCCTGCCGCAGCTCACGATCCGCCTCCGCAAACCCGATTTGGAGCGTTGGGGCTTCGATGCGGTTGAGGTGCTCGAATTGATCCGTGCAGCCTATCAGGGCGATGTCGTCGGGCAAACCTATGAAGGCAATCAGGTCTTCAACGTTATCACGATTCTCGACGCCGCCAGCCGAAACAACATCACCAAAGTCGGCGACTTGCCATTGCGCAGTCCGGGTGGTGCCTACGTTCTGCTCAAGCAGATCGCGGATGTTTATGAGACTTCGGGGCGCTACCAGATCCTGCACGAAGGAGCGCGTCGGGTACAAACTGTGACCGCCAACGTCACCGGAACCGACCTCATTTCCTTCGTCCAGGCAGCAAAGGCCGTCATCGGCTCCAAGGTTCAGCTCACGGCTGGAACCTACATCCAGTTCGCTGGCGCCGCGGAGGCACAATCGCGGTCCCAGCGCGACCTTATGGTCAATTCGCTGATCGCCGCCGTCGGCATCGTTCTTTTGCTGTCGATCGTCACTCGAAATTGGCGCAACCTGCTATTGGTCCTGGCCAACCTTCCGTTTGCCCTCGTCGGCGGCGTCCTGGCTCTGTTCGCTACGGGCGGGCTGTTGACCTTGGGCGGCATGGTCGGGTTCGTAACGCTTTTCGGCATCACGCTGCGCAATTCGATTCTGATGATTGCTCATTACGAGCATCTTGTTGAGGTCGAGGGCAGGCAGTGGGGACTGGCGGCCGCCATCGCGGGAGCGGCCGATCGACTCACTCCCATCCTCATGACTTCGATCGTGACCGGACTCGGTATTCTGCCGCTCGCGATCGGCATGAACGATCCCGGCCGTGAAATCCAGGGACCGATGGCAATCGTGATCCTCGGTGGCCTTCTGACGTCAATGGCGCTAAACCTTCTGGTGTTGCCGACGCTGGCGCTGCGCTACGGGCGATTCGAACGGCTGCACGAGGAATTCGCTCGCTCAGCCGTATCTGGTGAATCCAAGGCCGCCGAGTGAGGAGCGTTGGGGGGCCGATAGTGCCCACCGAACGTGCCGAACGCAGGCTCGCGGCACATCCTTGCTGCGGATGTGGCTGGATACAGCTGCCTGGTCTCACCGCAGCGGCGCCCAGGCAGTTCAGTTCGAGCAACTGAAACAAACATCGTGCAACAGCGGGTTGTGGCTAGCTTGATCGCAACGCGACTGAAGCTGGCTCGAGCCAGGCGTTGTTGCAATGCAAGGAGGATGCGATGGCCGGTCTGGTTTACGTGCCGACTGTTCTATCTTGCCGATATTGTTCATGTGCGCTGCACAACCGATAACGTAGTACTACCGTGAGCGACATATTTTGTTCACTTTGCTTTTTGGTTGCTGAAATTTGGCTCGTATATTCCCGGCCGTTTCGAACAACGGGGTTCGACAGTAAGGGGGGATTATCATGAGCCAGAATGATTCGAGGCAGCCATATGATTCCGCGAAAGCGGTGATCACGGCTGCGTATCAAGGGGACGTCAAGACGGCGATAGCCCAGCTTGGCGAGGGAGCCGATGCGAATGCGCGCGACTGCGACGGCGACACGGCACTTATGCTTGCCGCCGAACGAGGTCACATCGAGCTGATGAAGGTGCTTCTCAAGAACGGAGCTGATGTCAACGCCGAGAACTACAACGGCGAGACCGCGCTAATGCGCGCGGCGCAGAACGGCCGCGCGGCAGCGGTCAAAATTCTGCTTGCCCACCACGCTGACGGCGACGCCGCGGACATCGTCAACAATACGCCTCTGATGCGGGCCGCCTATCGCGGTCACGTTGATGTTGTGAAAGAGCTGCTTGCCTATGGAGCCGACCCGAATGCTCGCAATGCATTCGGCAACACGGCCGCAACTCTCGCAGCGCGCAACGGTCACAGCAAGGTCGAAAGCCTGCTGGGAAGCCGATGACATCCGTTTTGTTGAGTCCAACCCAAACTCCGCGCTGCGCGGCCGATGACAGGCTCCGCCGACGATTCTCGCCCACGTCGCCGGGGTAATCGAATAGAGCCGGCGATGTCCGTTCGCGGCACAAATGCGAACTACCGACCGCATCGAGTAATGTCCGAGTTCGAGGGCAAAGTCGAAAACATATGCTCGCACTGAGTTCTTCTCAGTTTGACCCTAAGCAGATGTGTTCTGCGTGACCATATCGACCGTCGCTTTTGACTCTGAGCTGCCCTTAACGAGGCAGCGTGCTACCGGTTCGCGACAAACGGGGAGATTGGAATTGGTGGTCCGGACGCCGACGATCGTTCGCGATCTTCCAGCCGCCCCGGCCCCTCCGGGGCATCGCCATCGCTGATGCGCCGGTGGGCGTTTACGAGTCTGCTAGACTGAGGTCACGACGGTCCTGATTCACCATATCGCGAGATAAACGCCATTGAGTGTATGGACAACCTCCAGTTTCCCAACTTGTGCCTTGTTTGATGTCTGAGATCATGGACAAGCGATCCAAGTGCGAGTTCGCCCCCAAATAAGAACCGAGGGAGACATGTCATGTTGTTGAAGTTACGCAGGATAACCGCCGTGCTCACAGCTGCCCTCACACTCGCTGCTGCCTCCATTCCCACCAACGCCGGAGCACAAGGCTACGTCTATGGTCCTGCATACGTCGGTGCGGGTGGCTGGGGTCGCGGCGCTTGGGACAACGCCGGTTGGGGCGGCTGCGGCTGCTGCTGTCGAGTCTACGTTCCGCCGCCGCCTCCGCCGCGGTGCTGTTGCTGCGGCGGCTATGGTGGCGGCGGCTATGGCGGCTATGGCGGCTATGGTGGCGTCGGTTATGGCGGCTATGGTGGCGTCGGTTATGGCGGCTATGGTGGCGGCGATTATGGTGGTTGGTAGTTTGTGGATCAAAAGCTGGCTGCCGTAGAGATCAGTTTCTTGGCCAAGTTCTTGGCCAACAACGCGCGAGTCGGCCGCCGGGCTGTGTCCGTGACCCGATCGATGATATCGTCAACCAGGCCAAATTCCGTGCCCCGCCGGGCTGCAGGTAGAAACCTCTCGGCTTGGAGTTATACGAAAGATCCTTAGAGTCTGACTCGGTCAGGCTCTTAGGATGCCCACTCAGGCTGATGTCGCTTTTTGGCACAAATGCGAACTACCGACCGCATCGACTAATGTCCGCGTTCAAGGGTAAAGCGGAAAACATATGCTCGCGCTGAGTTCTTCTCAGTTTGACCCGATGCGGACATCGCGGGTGCTTTGGGTTTCTTCGTGAACCCGTCGATGCAACAAATATGCCACCCGACGAAACCATCTTGTCACTTCGATGCAATCTTCCGGAAGCGGTCGCCCTGCACAAATGCGGTCAAGAGTCGTCGCAATGGCCTGAAAGCGGGGGTGGCTTACGCCTAAGACGCTCCGCAGCATTCTGTTTTGCTATCGCTGTCAGATTATTTCTGCGGTGCCGATGCGACGCTTCCCTCTAAAAATGCCCGGCGCTGACCTATCAGGCGCTCGAGGCGATGTGTTGCCAGTCCCAGCGCCGCGGTTTCGGCGGCTTCAGCGTCGCCATTTGAATATTTTTCTAGCTCCGCTTTGAGAATGTCGTCGATTCCGCGTTCTATATCTGCCAAGCTGGCTTCGCTACTTGCGCTACTGATTTGATCCATCAACCCGTACAAGCGCATCAACGGCCGCCCCTCGGCGCGGTTTGCATCCTTTGTCATGAATTTCCAGATAGCTGCCGCGATTGAAGCCGCGGCGCCAAGCAGCATCGAGAGATAGAACAGCTTGTCGGCGTATTTGTCGACGAGTGACTGTTGCTCGCCGTCAAAGTAACTAGCCGCGCCAGGATGGATCAGAATATGCGCGTCTTTGTCCGTGCTTGGTGCGCTGATCTGAGCGAGGAGCGGATATTCGCCGAGTAAGTCGCGCCGGGCATCCATCATAGCCTTTGCCAGTGCAGCGGTGACGTTGTTGCCGAGTTTTTTATTGGCAACAAGATAAAGCGGAACGCGAAGAGTTGTCAGGTCGTCCTCCGGGATCGCCGGCGAACCCCGAATAGTTCCCTTTGGAAGATCGTAACTCTGGTATGCTCCGGCAGCAGCAGCTATCGCCCCCGCCGATTCGATTGGCACCAACCCCAGCTTAAGTTTGGCATTGTGCGGAAAAACGTCTCGGAGCATGCCGAGGTATTTTTCCGATATCGGCATCGCCACCAGCAACGCCTGTATTTGTTTGGACTGCAGAGCCTGCGGGACATCCTTTTGCACGAGGTCCTGGAAGACAACCTTGGCCCGATCGAGGTCATACGCTTTGGTGACTGCCAGAATCAGCTGCCGGTTCAAGTCCGCGGCGATTACGCCGATGGCCTTTCCTTTGAGACCATCCATGCTGTCGATCGTGCTTCCAGGAGGAACGACGATGAGCACTACTACATAAGTCATAACCACTACCGTGCGCGCGGCCGTCAAGTCGCCGACGTCGGCCCGCGCGACTGCCAGATCGGTCTCGCCGGCCGCGAACGCATTGACGGCGTCCAGTGCAGTTCCCTTGTCGATAACCTTGAGCCGTACTGGCGAGCCGGTGGCAGCCATCTGCGCAGAGATGATCGACATCAGTCGCGGTACGTCGCCGTCAATCGAGCCTGCAGCAAGGGTCAGTGTGGTCGGATGCGTGGCGTAGCGATACGCGAAAAGGCCGGCTCCGCCTGCCAAGGCGGCGAGGCAGGTCACAAGAGTCACTCTCAGCCAGCGCGGCAACCGCCCCGTTGCAAGCGACACGAGGATCGCGGCGATGCCTGCGATGATCGCGATCTTCTGCGCCTGCTCTCGCTCCATCGGTTTGGTCCAATCCTTTCGACTTTCCGTTTAAGCGATCCAGACTTTATCGATCGAGCGTCGCTCGATTGGCTAGGGCTTCATCCGCAGTTTCAAGCGACCGACAGACATATATTTCCCGGTGAAATCCGAATTCGTGCGTAGAAAATGCCAGAGATCTTCAATATAGACCGTCACCCAATATCACGCCATCCAGAAAAACAACGACCGCCAGCGGCCAGTCCGTTCGTCTCGTCGAGCTACTTGACGTGAATTGAATAGAGTGCCGGTTTTCATTTCGACGCCAGCCCCTCCGCCGTGTGACCGGATTTGCGACCGCCGAGTCGCATACGCGACAATTCTAGTCTCCTCTTCAAGAAGAACGACAACGCGACAGGGGACGGAACATGACTGCAAACATCGCGAGCTTTCGGAGCGAATTGACTGACAGCGCCGCGAAAGATTTAGAGCCGCTGTGGGCCGCGGCTCAACGAAGCGCAGATCGGGAATCGTTGGACAGCATTGCCGATGCAGACAAGCTGGTGATGCAGAGATTATTCCAAGACGTATTCCGATCCTGCCCCGTCACGTCGGGAGCCTAAGCTCTTCCCGTCTCCATTGAGTCGCATTCGGTCGACCGTGAATAAAACATTCAAACGACAGGACCGGAACATGAAAGGAAAGACCTCGGCTATTATTGCTGCGGCATTCTGTGCCGGCCTATTTGTCACCGTCGTTCCGGGCATCGCTCCCGAGCTTGCAGCCGGCCCAGCCGAGGACAGCAGTCTCGTCGTGCCTGATATTGTCACGATCGATAAGTTCGCCGCGATGTGGGCGCCGACCGCAGCCACCGTGCAAAGGGCCGCCAAGGGGCGCCGCCATAGCGGCAATCGAGACCGCAAGATCGTACGTGCCCAAGGCTGGCCCCATTGCGATCCAGCTTGCCAGCGCGGCGGTCGCGAGGCCGATGGCACGCATATTGTACAGGTCATCACCGCTGACCGATCGGCGGTCAAGAGCACACCAACTGCTACAATCTCGGTCAATCGAGCCAACAAAGGCGACCGACTGCCTCAAGAATCGTTGGCCAAGCCAGACCCTAACTTCTCTCCATCGACCGACGCTGCGCCCGACTTACCCAAGCGGGTACCTTTTAGATGCGACCCGGCCTTTAGCCCAGCCGCTCACCCGGGCAACGCGCATATCTACGCGCGCTGCATGGCATGAGAAGGCTCGAACTAAATCGATGATGTTCAACCTAGGAAAGGAACTAATCATGTATCGTCGAAGCGTTATTTCACTCGCAGCCGCTGTCATCGGATTGCGTGCATGTTGACTTTCGTCTGACGCCTTTGCGCGCCCTGGACGCGGAGTGGATGGCGTTGGCGGTCCGGGAGGTGGAGTTGGTGGTTTTGGTGGCCCGGGACGTGGAGTTGGAGGCGTTGGCGGTCGCGGCCACGTCCATCACCATCATGTCCATCGTCATCCCGTAGCCCGAGGCGCCGCTGTAGTAGGCGTCGGTGCTGCTGCCGCCGGAGCTTATTACGCCAGACCCCAGTGCGGATACTACCCGTACCCGCGCTGCTACTAGCGTTTTGCCGCCCGGACCGTCGGTTGAGTAATCGGCGGACCGCGCCGCTGGCGGCTGCATAACAACGAGCAACGCTAACAACAGGTGGCATCCAATGCGGATCGGCGTTACAATGTGTATCAGGGCACCTCGACGTGCCTCGCCAACCTGAGCGAGTCGCCATGACTCATCCCGCTCGACGCGGCTCAAGATCTGGCCCGCAACCTGGCTTACGAATCGCTTGTTTGTTGTTCGTCGCTGTCTCGCTCGCGGGATGCAACGATCGGAGCGAAGTATCGTCCAAGCCGCCGACGCTCGTTCGCATTGAAGCGGTGCGGGTTCAGGATCGCCAGCGGTCGGTCACGCTGACCGGCGATGTTCAGGCCCGGGTCCTTGCTGAACTTTCCTTCCGCGTCAGTGGCCGGGTGACCGAACGGCTGGTGGGTGTCGGGGCCCATGTGAAGCCTGGCGACGTGCTGGCGCGCATCGATCCGACCGAGCAGCAGGCCGATCTCGATGCCGCGATCGCCAAGGTGGCCGGCGCCGAGACCGAGGTCCGCGTGACGTCCGCCACCTTCACGCGACAAAACACTTTGTTTGCGCAAGGCTTCACCACGCGCTCGTCGTTCGATCAGGCACAGGAGTCGTTGCGCACGGCGCAGGCATCGCTTGACGCCGCCAAGGCCGAGGTCGGCACCGCGAAAGACAATTTGACCTATACCGAGCTGCGCGCCAGTGCCGCGGGCGTGATCACGGCGCGCCATCTCGAGGTCGGCCAGGTCGCCCAGGCGGCGCAATCGGCGTTTACACTGGCGCAGGACGGCGCCCGCGATGCCGTGTTCGATGTCTATGAATCGATTTTCTTCGAGCAGCCGGAGAGTACTACCATCATGTTGGCTCTGGTGTCGGATCCGGCCGTCACAGCGCAAGGACGTGCGCGCGAGGTCTCCCCGACCGTTGATCCGAAGAAGGCAACGGTGCGGGTCAAGATTGCGATCGACAATCCACCCGCAACGATGACGCTGGGAAGCGCCGTCACCGGGACGGTGCGATGGAATCGGCCAAGTCGGATCGTTCTGCCCTGGAGCGCGCTGACGGCCGCCGGCGCGGCGCCCGCGGTCTGGATCGTCGATCCCGCCAGCAAGACGGTGTCGCTGAAAGTATCCCTCCGATAGGGGCCGCCTTGCAGATTAGCTGATGGTGTGAGTCATGTGAGTATTCATAGGAATAGTCACATGACGAACGGGCGCGTTGAGGTCATCACCTCGGTTGAACGACGGCGGCGCTGGAGCGCGGCGGAGAAGGGGCAGCTGGTAGCGGCATCGCTGGAGCCTGGTGCCAGCGTATCGGCGCTTGCGCGGGACGCCGGCATTCATCCGGGCCAGCTGTATGGCTGGCGGCGTCAGCTGCGTGCACAATATGGGATCGGTTTTGCGCCGGTGCAGATTGCGCCGGAGGCGGCTCCTGGCGGACTGGCCGGCTGCGGCGGCGCGATCGAGATCGAGTTCGCGAGTGGGGCGCGGATGCTGATCACGGGCGCGGTCGAGCCGGCGATGTTGACGGCGGCGGTTGCCGCGCTGGCCGATGGACGGCGGCGATGATCCCAATTCCGCCGGGGGGTCGGGTGTGGATTGCGACGGGCCACACCGACATGCGCCGCGGCATGAACTCCCTGGCCCTGCTGGTGCAGGAAGCCTTCAAGCGCGATCCGCACGGCAGCGATCTCTACGTGTTCCGCGGCAAAAGCGGCAAGCTGATCAAGATTCTCTGGCATGATGGACTGGGCATGTCGCTCTACGCCAAGCGGCTAGAGCGCGGCCGGTTCATTTGGCCGTCGGTCACCGACGGTGTCGTTTCGATCTCGATGTCGCAGCTCGCTTACATGCTCGAGGGCATCGACTGGCGCAATCCACTTTATACCTGGCGGCCGTCGGCGGCGGGATGAGTGCGGTGTTGACTCATCGTGGTGAGTTGAGCCTGCGAATCACGCGGAATTGTGATTCAGTCGTCGCGTGGCGACGACACCCGATCCCCTTCCCGACGACACCGAGGCGCTGAAGGCGGCGCTGATCGAGACGCGCGCCAAGCTCGTGGGCGCGCAGGCGCTGATCGAACACCTGCAGCTGGTGATCGCCAAGATGAAGCGCGAGGTGTTCGGCCCGCGCTCGGAGCGCAGCCAGCGGCTGCTCGATCAGCTGGAGCTGCAGCTTGAGGAGCTCGCCGCGGCAGCTGGGGAGGACGAGACCAAGACCGAGGCGGCAGGCGTCCAGGTCCAGGGCTTTACGCGGCGCCCGGCGACGCGGCGCAACTTCCCCGCCGATCTGCCGCGCCGGCGGATCGTTCACCCCGCGCCGACCGCGTGCCCATGCTGCGGCGGCAGCAAGTTCTCCAAAATCGGCGAGGACATCACTGAGACGCTCGATGTGGTGCCGCGGCAATGGTATGTGACCGAGCATGTACGGGAGAAGTTCTCCTGCCGCTCGTGCGAGACGATTACGCAGCCGCCGGCGCCGTTCCATGCGATTGCCCGCGGCTTTGCCGGCCCGAGCCTGTTGGCAATGATGCTGGTCGAGAAGTACGCCAACCACCAACCGCTCAACCGGCAGAGCGAGCAGTATGCGCGTGAGGGGATCGAGCTGTCGGTCTCGACCATGGCCGATCATGTCGGCGCCTGCGCGGCCACGCTGCGGCCGCTCTACGAGCTGATCAAGGCGCACGTATTTGCCGCCGAGCGCATCCATGGCGACGATACCACCGTGCCGGTGCTGGCGAAGGTGAAGACCCGCACCGGGCGGATTTGGACCTATGTCCGCGACGACCGTCCCTTCGGCGGCCCGGCGCCGCCTGCCGCCGTGTTCTTCTACTCGCCGGATCGAACCGGCATTCATCCCCAACAGCATCTCGCTGGCTATAGCGGGATCCTTCAGGCCGACGCTTATGGCGGATTCAATGCGCTTTACGCGCCTGATCGGAAAGGAGGATCGATCACGGAAGCCGGCTGCTGGGCGCATGCGAGGCGCAAGCTGTTCGAGCTTGCCGACATCGCCTCGAAGGCGGGCAAGGGAAAGCCGACCACGATCTCGCCGATCGCTTTCGAGGCGGTGCAGAAGTTCGATGCCATCTTCGCGCTGGAGCGCTTGATCAACGGCTGCTCGCCCGAAGCGCGCGTAGCCGCGCGCCGCAAGGATATCGCGCCGCTGGTGAATGATCTTATCGAATGGATGAAACGGGAGCGGGGCAAGCTGTCGCGCCACAACGAAGTGGCCAAGGCCATGAACTACATGCTCAAGCGTGTCGACGTGTTCACGCGGTTCCTCGCGGATGGCCGCATCTGCCTGAGCAACAACGCAGCCGAGCGCGCGCTGCGCGGAATTGCCCTTGGCCGCAAGTCGTGGCTGTTCGCGGGGTCGGATCGTGGCGGCGAGCGCGCCGCAGTTATGCTGACACTGATCCAGACCGCCAGGCTCAACGATGTCGATCCGCAATCCTGGCTCGCCGACGTATTGGCGCGCATCAACGACCATGCTGCTCTCCGGCTGGATGAGCTTCTGCCGTGGAATTGGCGAAAGCCCATGCCGAGCCGCGCCGTAGCAGCCTGAGCCAAGAGCAGATATGAGATCAACCGGCTTCTCTACGGCAGAAAAATCGGCGGTGACCGCCGTTTGCCAGCACCTGATCGATGACTTCCTGAAGCCCCGCTTCCTGCCGACCATCCGGCCGACACAGTTCAACTATCCCGTCGATATCCTCGGCAAATGGCACGGCACCAAGTATCGCTTCATTCAGCGCTACCGCTCCGGATTCCCGGAGAATCTCGGCGAAGAGTTCGATGCCCCCTTCGCCCGCCTCGACTGGATCAGCCGCAACCGCTTCAACCTCCAGTGGGAGAATGGTTCTGCCTGCATCGCGGCCTTACCCTCACCGAAGCGATCGACACCCTAAAGTCGGACGGGCTGTTCCATCCCACTTGAACACCAGAGCCCTACAAGCTCGGCTACCCCGCGGTACTCGCCGGATGGATACTCCCCTTCCGGGGCGCTCTTTTTTGTCGCGGTCCAAATGTACTAGGGTGTGTGACTCATAAAACGCGAATGTCAGCTCTGGCGGCCCAGCGGATCTTAAAATCAGTCATAGCATTGCCGCTGACCCAAAGCGGTCCTCAGCCACAACGCCAGCATCACCAGTTCCACGCCGGAAGCGTCACCTCTTGATTCCCATAGCGTATCACCGGCGCTACGGGCGGGCCGTAGGGATCGACCCGGTCGTCCTGAGGGCGATAACGATATCGTGGAACAATATAATAATCCCAGTAAGGAGTTGTCCTTACCACGGGCACCCTGACGATAAGCCTCACCTGTGGTTCACGAACGACTTTGGCCTCCTGCGCATGGGCCACGCTACTAAACGTCCCCAGGTTACACAGCACCAGGGCCGTTCCGAAAACGATCGCTACGGTCATTATCCTCATGCCTCGGCCTCCTTGCCACAGAGCCAAATTAACGAGCACCTGCTCATGATCGTTCCAGACTGCGCGGGGCTTGAAGGCGACGATGCGCCCTGCTGCGCCGCGGGTTTATGAGTACACGCCCTAAATTAGTACATTCGCCAATTGT
>WNGP01008070.1_pt1 | contig 14580 bp, 10 predicted proteins | sample 5407671 | NCBI WGS metagenome assembly WNGP01 (sample SAMN13153381, study PRJNA577476) | soil metagenome | isolation source: 40 cm soil or saprolite under Garry oak tree replicate 2 | place: USA:California | collected 2016-06-15 | reverse complement strand
GGATCTGCGCTGTCCATCATGGCACTCGATAACCTGCGCGCCTTGATCGAGGCGATCGAGGCGCGGGGGGACCTCGGGCGCGTGGGTCATCCGGTCTCGATCGACAAGGAGATCACCGAAATCGCCGACCGCTGCATGAAGTCCCCGGGCGGGGGGCCCGCGCTGCTGTTCTCGCGACCGACGCTCGCGAGTGGCGCCGCGTCGCGTTATCCGGTGGCCGTCAACCTGTTCGGCTCGGGCCCCCGCATGGCGCTCGCATTGGGTGTCGACTGTCTGGACGAGATCGGCGAGCGCATCACGGCGCTCTTGAACCTCAAGGTCCCCGACACCCTGCTCGGCAAGCTCGCCATGCTGCCGCAGCTCGCCGAGATGGCGAAATTCCCGCCCAAGACCGGCGGCGGCCGCCCGCCGTGCCAGGAGGTCGTGATCCGCGAGCGCGACGTGGACCTGGCGCAATTGCCCGTGCCGGTGTGCTGGCCGGAAGACGGCGGACCCTACATCACCTTGGCCGGGGTGATTACCCGGGCTCCGGGGTCCGGGACCCGGAACGTCGGGATGTACAGAGTGCAGGTCCTCGGGAAGAACGAGCTGGCGATGCACTGGCAGCGCCACAAGGTGGGGGCGGCGCATTGGCGCGCCATGGCGGAGCGGGGCGAGCGGATGCCCGTCGCGGTCGCGCTCGGGGGCGATCCCGCGTCGATCTACGCCGCCTCGGCGCCGCTCCCCCCCACCATCGACGAGTTTCTGTTCGCCGGGTTCCTGCGCCGGGAGCCGGTGCGCCTCGCCAAGGCGGTCACCTCCGACCTCGAGGTGCCCGCGGAGGCGGAGATCGTGCTCGAGGGGTACATCGATCCGCGCGAGGAGCTGGTGCTCGAGGGCCCGTTCGGGGATCACACCGGGTTCTACTCGCTCGCCGACTACTACCCCAAGGTGCACGTCACCGCGGTCACGCTGCGGGCGGATCCGATCTGGCCCCACACGATCGTGGGCCGCCCGCCGATGGAAGACTATTGGCTGGGGCACGCCACGGAGCGGATCTTCCTGCCGCTCCTGAAGCTGACCATTCCCGAGATCGTCGACTTGCATATGCCCGCCGCCGGGATCTTCCACAATCTCGTGTTCGTGAGCATCGACAAGCAGTATCCGGGCCAGGCCTACAAGGTGATGAACGGACTGTGGGGCCAGGGGCTGATGTCGCTGGCCAAGGTGATCGTCGTGCTCGACAAGGACGTGAACGTGCGGGACCCGCAGGAGGCGTGGTGGGTGGCGCTGAACCACATCGACCCCGAGCGCGACGTGCGCTTCACCATGGGGCCGATCGACGTGCTCGATCACTCGAGCCGGGCATTCACGTTCGGGTCCAAGATGGGGATCGACGCGACCCGCAAATGGAAGGAAGAGGGCTTCACGCGCGAGTGGCCGAATAGAATCGTCATGGATCCGGACACCAAGCGGCGGGTGGATACGATGTGGAAGGAGCTGGGGATTGAGCTCTGAGGGTGCGGGAGGGCGGGGGAGGGCGGGGGAGGGCGGGGGAGGTGTGCTTCGTGAGGGGCAGACCTTCGGCGGCGAGGGCCTGCTCATCCGCTACGTCAACTTCGTCAAGCTCCCGCATACGGTGTTCGCGCTGCCGTTCGCGCTGCTGGGCCTGCTCGTCGCGTCGCGCGAGGCGGCGGTTACGTGGCGGACCCTGGGATTGGTGGTGCTCGCCTTCACCTGCGCGCGCTTCGTGGCGCTCGGGTTCAACCGCATCGCCGACCGCGAGCTCGACGCGAAGAACCCGCGCACCCGCGCGCGCGAGCTGCCCTCGGGACGTCTCACGCTGCGCCAGGCCTGGAGCGCCGTCGCGCTCGCAGCGGCGCTGTTTCTCTGGACGGCCTGGGCGCTGAATCCGCTGTGCTTCGCGCTCGCGCCGCCCGCGCTCGTGTTCATTGCGGCCTACAGCTACGCCAAGCGGTTCACGCACTGGTCGCATCTCTGGCTCGGTCTCGCGGACGGGATCGCCGTGCCCGCGGGGTACCTCGCGGTCACGGGGCGGTGGAGCGAGCCGTGGTGGCTGCTCCCCGTGGGCGCGCTGGCGGTGACGTTCTGGGTCGGCGGGTTCGACGTCTTCTACGCGCTCCAGGACGAGGCGTTCGATCGCGCGGAGCGGCTCGCGTCGCTGGTGGTGCGGTTCGGCCAGGCGCGCGCCATCCTGGTCGCCAAGCTGCTGCACGGCCTCGCGCTCGCGGCGCTGGTGCTGTTCGGCCTCGGCGCCCGCCTCGGAATCGGGTACTACGGCGGCGTCGTGGTCGGTGCCGCGCTGATCGCGTGGGAGCACCGGCTCGTGAAGCCCGGAGACCTGTCGCGGCTCAATGCGGCCTTTTTTACCGCGAACGGGATCGTGAGCATTGTGGTGTTCCTGGGCGCCCTCCTGGACCGCGTGTTATGACCGTGGTACGCGGTACGCGGTGCGCGGTCGCATCGGGGCAGCGCAAGCCCGCGGTGCCTCGGAAGCAACGGCGCACCGCGCACCGCGTACCCCCACCCCGTCCGCCCGCCCATCCCCGTCGCTCTCCCACCCCGAACCGTCGCGGGCGGTGACGACCAAGCTTCCGGTCATCCTCGCCATCACCGGCGCCTCCGGCGCGCCCTACGGCGTGCGGCTGCTCGAGGTGCTGGCGATGCACCAGGTGCCCGTCTGGCTGATGATCTCGACGCACGGGTGGCGGCTGCTCGCGGAGGAGTGCGGCATCACGGACGACCGCGGCCTCAAACAGGTCACCGGCGGCGACTGGACCGGCGTGCGCGTATTCGACGACAAGGACCGCGGCGCGGAGCCCGCGTCGGGGTCGGCGAAGAGCGCGGGGATGGTGATTTGCCCCTGCTCCATGGGCACGGTGGCCGCCATCGCGCACGGCACGAGCCGCAGCCTGATCGAGCGCGCCGCCGACGTGGTGCTCAAGGAGCGCCGCAGGCTCGTGCTCGTGCCGCGGGAAACCCCGCTCTCCTTGGTGCACCTCCGCAACTTGACGCTCGCCACGGAGGCCGGGGCAGTCGTGCTACCGGCCGCGCCAGGCTTCTATCACAAGCCGCAACAGGTGCGCGACCTGGTGGATTTCGTGGTGCAGCGCGTGGTCGATCATCTGGGGCTCGACATCGCGCTCGTCCGGCGCTGGGAAGGCAACAGATAGTTGCACGACGCCACGACGGCACGTTACACGAGGACGGCGTGAGGCTCGGAGTCATATCCGACACGCACGGATTGTTGCGGCCCGAGGTGTTCGACGTCTTCCGGCAAGTCGACCACATCCTGCACGCCGGTGACGTTGGCAGTCCCCAGATCCTGATCGAGCTCGAGGCGCTGGCGCCGGTGACCGCGGTGTATGGGAATGCGGACAGTCCCGAGCTGCGGGCGCGGCTGCCCCAGGTGGCCGAGCTGGAGCTCGACGGTTTCGCGATCGTGGTGACGCACGGCGATCAGCTGGGGCACCCGACCCCGGACGCGCTGCACGCGGCCTTTCCCAGGGCCGAGATCATCGTGTACGGTCACACCCACAAGCCGCTGCTCGAGCTGGTGGATCGGACGGTGACCGTGATGAACCCCGGTGGGGCGGGGCGGCCGCGCTTCGGGATCGCGCCGAGTGTCGGCGTTATGGAGCTCGAGGCGGGGATCCCGCCGCGGGGGCGGCTGGTGCCGCTGCCTTAGCGCCCCGCTCCACCACCCGCGGCATCACCGGGGCCCCCGGCGCGAGCAGCTCGAGGCCGCCCACCACCACCTGCTCCCCCGCATCCACACCCTTCGTCACTTCGACGAACCCGGGCGTGCGCACGCCGAGCTCCACCTGACGCCGGTTGGCCTTCCCCTCGATCACCACCCAGACGGCGTTCGCCCCCTCGGCCGGCACCACCGCCTCTTCGGGGATGACGACCGCCTTGGGACGCACGGCGGTCACCAGGTGCGCCTCGATGAACATCCCGGGCTGCAGCAGGCGGGCCGCATTGGGCACGCGCGCCTTCACCAGAATGGTCCGACCCGGCAGCTGTACCACCGGGTCCACGAAGTCCACTTGCCCTGTGAAGTCGCGACCCGCGATGGCGGCGACGCGGAAGGACACTTCCTGTCCCGGCTTCAAGTCGCGCGCGAACCGCTCCGGCACCTGGAACGCGGCGCGCTGCGGGTTCACCGTATGGAGCGACAGGAGCTTCGTGCTGTTGGTGACATAATCGCCGAGGCTGACGTAGCGCTGCCCCACCGCGCCGGCGAAAGGCGCCCGGACGGTCGTGCGGTCGAGCCGGATACGCTGCAGGTCGTACTGCGCCTGGGCGCCGCGGGCTTCCGCCTCGGCCTTTTCCAGGTCCGCGGCCGACGAGGCGTTCTGCTGCGCCAGCTCCTTGGCGCGCGCCAGGGCCTGCTGGGCGAGATCGCGCTGGGCCTCGAGCTGCGCGACCTGGGCCTTGAGCTGGGCATCGTCCACCTTGAAGAGCGGCGTGCCCTGGTCGACCTCCTGGCCCTCACGCACCGGGATCTCGACGATGCGTCCATCGACCTCGGGACGCAGGTCAATCGACTGCACGGCTTCGATCTGTCCCGTCGCGGCGATCTCGTCGCGCACCGTATCGGTGCGGGCGACCGCGACTTCGACGGGCATGCCCATCGGCCCGCCGCCGGCGAACCCCGCTCCGCCTGCCTTGCCTTTCTTGCAGCCGCCGATGGCGACCACCGCACCCGCGACCATTGCGCACCATGCACCACGCGTCATGTTCGTCATACTCATTTCTGTTCCGGTTCGGGGAAGAGGCGCCGGCCGAGGATGGTCTCGAGTCCCGCCAGCACGAGACGCGTCGCGTAACGCGCCTGGACCAGTGTGGCCTCGGCGTCGTCCAAGTCGGCCTGTGCCTTCAGCAAGTCGAGAATCGTGGTGGCGCCCGTTCGGTAGCGGGCTTGCTGGACGCGGAAGTTCTCGCGCGCCACCCGCACCTGCTCGCCCGCGAGATCGGCGGTGGCGCGGGCGGTGCTGAAGCCATCATACGCCGCCACGACGTCGCGCCGGACGGAACGCTCGGCAGAATCGCGCGCTGCCCGGAAAACGTCCCGGCTGACGCGCGCCTGGCTGATCAAAGTCTGGCGCTGGAAGTTGTCCCATACCGGGAGCGTCGCCGTCAACGTGAGTTGCGTGAACTTGGCGCTCGTCGGATAGAAGCGGTTGTCGTACGCGATCCCGACACCGGTCAAACTGAGGCGCGGCAGGAGTGTGCCCAGCCGGCTTCGGAAGATCGCTGCGGCCTGGCGTTCGTTCGCCCGAGCCAGCCGATAGGCAGGCCCCTGGTTCGCCGCCTCCTCCACAGCGGCCTCGAGCGTCACGGGCAGACCGCTGGGTAGGACGCTGTCGAGCGGAACAGCGTCCACGGGGCCCGTGGCGCCCACCCGGCTCCCGAGCGTGAGCCGCGCCACCCGGACGGCGGCTTCCTGCTGCACCAGACCCACCCGCGCCCGGCTGAGCTCGAGCCGCAGCTGCAGCGAATCGGTCTGCACTGCGGCCCCGGTCGTCACCCGCGCCCGCGCGACGCCGAGCTGCTGCTCGGCACGCTGGACCCGCTCCCGCGCGACCCGCAGGAGCTCGCTGCCCGCGAGCACGGAGTAGTAGGTCGCCTCGGTGAGGAGAGCAGAGCCAAACCGCACCAGGATCTCCCCTGCGTGCGCGCCGTCCAGCGCCGCGGCCGAGCGCGTGAGCTCGGAGACTTTCTGTCCACCCGTGAACAGGTCGTAGCGCAACACGATCTGAGCCGAGACGGCGTACGACTCGGGCTTGAGCGTTCCGAAGTTGAAGAACTGTGGGATGTTCTTCGTGGCGTCCGTCTCGACCCCCACTGCCGGGAGCAAGAACACCGCCGTCGCAGCGCCTCAGCGAGCGTCACGGTCGGGAGCGAATCGGCCGGGGATGGAGCGCTGGTGGCTACCTGGAGCTGGAGCACGGCGAGCAGGGCCAGCATCAGTCGGCCTCCACCGGTACGTGCTCGCGCCTACGGAACAACAAGCGCCACAGCCGACGGAACAGGTTCGCGACCCATGCAACCACCGATGGCAACACCAGGTACGCGACGGGCACGACGAACAGCGTCAGGGCCGTCGAGAAGAACACGCCACCGACAATCGCGTATCCGAGCGGCCTGCGGGCTGCCGAGCCGGCTCCGACTCCCCACGCGACCGGTACCGCGCCCATGATCGTCGCTACCGACGTCATGAGAATCGGGCGTAGCCGAATCCGACCGGCCTCGAGAACGGCCGAGACGGGGTCGAGCCCGCGCGCCTTCAGCTGGTTGGTGTACTCGACGAGCAGAATCGAGTTCTTACTCACCAGGCCGATCAGCAAGATCATGCCGATTTCACTGTAGAGATTGATCGTGGCGCCGGAGAAGTGGAGCAGGCGCCCCACAAGCGTCGGCTGCAGTACCGCCACGAACTTCAGGGTCGCCAGCGCCCCGGTAATCGCGAGCGGCACCGCCAGGAGCACGGTCCAGGGGTGCACCATCGACTCGAACTGTGATGCCAGCACCATGAACACGACGAGCAGCGCGACGCCGAACGCGAAGTACAACGCGCCAGCACTCTCGCGGAACTCACGGGACTCGCCCGCGAGCGCCGTCGTGCTTCCGGGCGGCAACACCTGGCGCGCCACGCCATCGAGTGAGTCGAGGGCCTCGCCCTGCGCCAACCCCGGCATGAGCGACGCCGACAGCGTGAACGCCGGCACACGATTGAAGTGGTTAATTTGCCTCGGGCCCACGCCTTCCTGGACATTGGCGAGGGCGTCGAGCTGGACCAGCTGCCCACCCTTGCCGCGCAGGTATATCCCCCGCATGTCGCTCGGTGTCGCGCGATCCTTGGGCTCTAGCTGCACCATCACGTAGTACAGCTTGTCGTTGCGCGTGAACGTGCTGACCCGGCGGCCGCCAAGGAACGTCTGGAGCGCCGACGCGACGTCGCGTACCGGCACGCCCAAATCTTCGGCGCGATCCCGATCGAACGTGACCCGCAGCTCCGGCTTGTTCACGTAGAGATCGGTCTGGACGTTCACGAGGCCCTTGACCGCCTGCGCGCGCTGCACGAACGGTCCCATGATCTGTTGGAGCTTCGCGAAATCCTGATTCTGCACCACGTACTGGATCGGTTGCGAAAACCCGATCGCTCCGGGAGCGTACGGGAACGCCAAAACGCCGGAGATCCCCATGAGCTGGGGGAACAGCCCTCCGATCATTTGCTGGACGCTCGTATGGCGCTCGGCAAAGTCCTTGAGGATGACCCCAATGAACGCGCTGTTCACCCCTCCGGCGAACCCGCCGACGATCGTGAAGTACCCGTTGACATCGGGAGTATGGCCGATGATTTGCTCGACCTGCCGCACGTAGCCATCAGTGTAGGGGAGCGACGCACCCTCAGGACCACGCACCACCACGAGGAAGAACCCACGATCGTCCTCGGGGATCAGCTCGTTGTGCAGGCGAGTCGGTGGGAAGAGAAGGAATACGAAAACCGACAGGGTCACCACCGCCAACGTCCCGACCAGCACCGCGGCGCGGTGGTTGACCGCCCGCTTGAGCAGCGCAGCGTACCGCTCGGCCAGCGCGTTGAAGCCGCGCTCGAACATCTGGAACAGCTGACCATGCGAATGCGACATGCGGAGGATCTTGGCGCAGAGCATCGGGGTCAAGGTGAGCGCCACGAACCCCGAGATGACCACGGCGCCAGCCACGGCGATGCCAAACTCGCTGAGGAGTCGGCCCGCGGTTCCACGCAGGAATCCCAGTGGTGTGAATACCGCGACGAGGGCGATCGTCGTCGCGATTACCGCGAACCCGATCTCGTTGGTGCCGTTCACCGCAGCCAGCTCCGGCGCCTCGTGCAGCTCCTCCTGGTGCCGGAAGGCGTTCTCCAGCACGATGATCGCGTCGTCCACCACGATGCCGATCGCGATGGTGAGCGCGAGCAGCGTGAAGTTGTTGATCGAGAAGCCGAGGAAATACATGATCGCGAACGTCGCCACGATCGACGCCGGAATCGCGAGCCCGGGGATCACCGTCGCCCGCAGGTTGCGCAGGAACACGAAGATGATCAATACCACGAGGATCGCCGCGATGAGCAACGTGAGACGCGCATCGTTGATCGAGTGCGTGACGAACTGCGATCCGTCGTATGCGGCCTGGAGCTTCACGCCCGACGGCAAGGTCTGCTGGATGCTGGGCAGCGCTTCGCGAATGTTGCGCGCCACATCGATCAAGTTCGCCTTGGACTGGCGCACCACGCCGATCGCGACGGACGGCGACCCGTTGTAACGGAAGATTGACCGATCGTCCTCAGGCCCCAGCTCGACCCGCGCGACGTCCTTGAGCTTTACGAGCTGGGTGCCCTGGCTGGCGACAGCCAACTCACCGAATTCCCGCGGCGTCTTGAGCTCGCCCAGCGAGCGAACCGAGAACTCGCGCCGCGTCGATTCGATCCGGCCCGCGGGGATTTCGACGTTGCGCGAGACGATCGCGTTCTCGACGTCCTGCACGGTGAGCCCGCGCGCCGACAGCGCGTCGGGCTGCACCCAGACCCGCATCGAGTAACGCCGCTCCCCGAAGATGCCGGCGCTGCCGACGCCTGCGAGGCTCTGGAGCCGCGCCTTCACCAGCCGATCGGCGACATCGGAGAGCTGCATCAGGTCGTAGTTGTCGCTGCTCAGCGCCAGCCAGAAGAATGGCTGCGCGTCGGCCGACTGCTTCGCGATCACCGGCTCGAGCACGTCCACCGGCAACCTGCCGCGCACGCGCGACACCTTGTCACGCACGTCCTGCGCGGCCACGTCGACCGGGCGGTCGAGGTTGAACTCGAGGGTGATCTGGCTGTTCTCCTCCGACGAGGAGCTCGACAGCGTGCGCAGGCCCTGGATCGTCGACAGCTCCTCTTCGAGCACGTCGGTGACCGCCGTCTCTACCACCTGCGCGTTCGCGCCGGGCAGCGTGGTCGAGACCGAGATGATGGGTGGATCGATGTCCGGGAGTTCGCGGACCGAGAGCCGCGTGTAGCCGATGACGCCGAACAACACGAGTGCGGCGGAAATCATGCTGGCCAGGACCGGCCGCCGAATCGAAGTTTCGGAGAGTTTCATAGGGCCCGAAAATTAACCGAAAAAGGTGATCCCGGGAGTAGGGCCCGGGTCAGGAAACGGTAGACCTCCACCGCCGCACCGGCTGCCTCTTGCTACGACGATTATGCCCTCGGGATTCCGACAGTACGGACATTCCGCCGCTTTGCTTCACTATACCCGCGCCACGCCCCACGGCCAGGTTGAACCGGGCGACGCAGCGACCTGAAACGACCACCGGGTGGGGGCGGGGGCTAGCGCTGGCACCGCGGGCAGAATGTCGTCGCCCGCAGGTCGATCGTGTGTGTGGTGACGAGCTTCTTGCCGCGCCGCACGCATGGCTCGCCCCCCCGGCCGTACACCTTCAGCTCGAACTGGAACCGGCCTTCCTCCCGGGTGCCGGTGCGGTAATCGCGCACCGTGGGTGGGCTGTTGCGGCTGCGCAACCATACCGCCGCAGCTCATGACTCCTGTCGCTGCGGAGGGCGCTGTTTATCCCGCGGCGCACACATTGCACAACGCCGGGGACGCCAAGAACGAGAACGAGGCCCCCATGCGCATGACGCGTATTGTTTCGCTGCTGGTGCCGGCTTTGCTGACGCAAGCGTGTGGCGACGAACCAACGACCTTGGACACGGCCGTAGTCGCGGACAGCCGTGCGCCGACCGAGGTCGCGTTCACGACGCAGCCGCCGGTGCACGTCGAAGGGAACGTGGTGATTTCGCCCGCCGTTCAGGTCACGGTACGGGACGCGTCCGGCAACGCAGTGCCCCACGCCGTGGTGAGAATCGCGGTGGATGCGAGTCCATGGGGGGAAGCGAAACTGCTAGGGACGACGCTTGTGCGCGCCGAGAACGGCGTGGCCTCGTTTGCGGACCTGCGCATCGACCGACCGGGGCAGGGCTACACCTTGCGTGCCACGTCTGGATCGGTCTCCGCCGCCAGCGCGCCATTCGCGGTGGGGCTCACCTTCCAGGCCGTGGATGCCGGTGACTTCGACACCTGCGGGCTGACGCCCGGTGGTGCTTACTGTTGGGGCAGCTGGTACGCGGGTGCGGATACCGTTCCGCACTTGATCGACGGACCGGCTTTTGTGGAGATCTCGAGCGGCCGCTTTCACACCTGCGGCCGGACCAGCGCTGGCGCGGTGTATTGCTGGGGATTCAATCAACTCGGCGAACTGGGCGACGGCACCTTCACCGACCGCTCCGTTCCCGTGTTGGTGAGCGGCGGGTTGACGTTCGCCTCGGTGAGCGCTGGCGGATTCTACACGTGTGGGCTCGTCAGCTCCGGCGCCGCGTACTGTTGGGGCGGTGGCGGGGCTGGCGAGCTCGGCAACGCGGCCGATACTAACAGCGCCGCGCCTGTGGCTGTGGCCGGTGGGCTGACGTTCCGATCGCTGAGTGCCGGGCTGTCCCACACGTGCGCCGTGACAGCGGCGGATCAGGCGTACTGCTGGGGCTCGGGCTTCGCGGGCGAGTTGGGCAACGACGCCGTGCCGATCGGCGACACACGGAACACGCCGGTGACGGTCAGTGGTGGACTGAGTTTCTCCACGGTGAGCGCTGGTTTCAACATCAGCTGCGGCGTGAGCACATCTCAGATCGGCTATTGCTGGGGGAACGGCGAGGGAGGTGTGGGCGACGGTAAGTTCCAGGTGGAGATGACGCCGGCCGCGGTCGTGGACGGCCTGTCTTTCACCGCGATCAGCGCCGGGCGTTCACACTCCTGTGGCTTGGTTACGACCGCACCTGGCATCCAGTGTTGGGGGGCCAACAACACCGGTCAGGTGGGGGACGGAACGACGCAGCCGAGGCTCAGTGCCGTCCTCATCGACGCTGGCGCAACCCCGTCGGCAATCACCGTTGCTGAGACCCACTCGTGTGCAATGACTGCCTCCGGTCTCCTGTGCTGGGGTGCCAATGACGAGGGTCAGATCGGTGACGGGACTCGCGTGCAGCGTACGGTTCCCACGCGAGTGGTGCAGTGACCGCGGGCTAGCGCTGGCACCGCGGGCAGAACGTCGTCGCCCGCAGATCGATCGTGTGCGTGGTGACGAGTTTCTTGCCGCACGTGACGCACGGCTCGCCGCCCCGCCCGTACACCTTCAGCTCGAACTGGAAGCGGCCTTCCGCTCCGGTGCCGGTGCGGTAGTCGCGCACCGTCGTGCCCGAGGACTGCACGGCGCGCTCCAGCACGTCCGTCACCGCCGCGTGCAGGCGCGCAAACTCGTCGAGCGACAGCTTGTTGGTGGGCTTCGAGGGATCGATGCCGGCTTCGAACAACGCTTCGTTCGCGTAGATGTTGCCCACCCCGGCGACCCGGCGCTGGTCCATGATCGCCTTCTTGATCGCGGCGCGCGTCCCTTTCAACCGGTCGGCGAACACGAACGGCGTGAAGGTGTCTTCCAGGGGCTCGGGCCCGATCCGGCCCGTGTACGCGTCCCATCCCTTCTGGTCGAGCAGCCAGACGGTGCCGAGTCGGCGTACATCGCGGTACACCAGCAGCCGACCGTCGTCGATGGTGCAGGTGAGCACCGCGTACTTGGCCTCGTCGCGGGTGAGCGCCCGGTCGTATACGACCAGCGAGCCCGTCATGCGGGGCTGCACGATCAGCCGGTGGCCGCTCGAGAGCCGGAACACCGCGTGCTTGGCGCGGCGGATCACTTCCTCGATCGTGTTGCCCTGGAGTATGCGCAGCAGGCGCGGCTTGGACACGCGGCGCAGCACATCGGTTTTGGCCAGGCGGGCGCGCGCGATCCGGTAGCCCTCGAGCCGCGGGGCCAGGTCGCGGACGATCGTCTCAACCTCCGGCAGCTCCGGCACGCTCCGCCGTTCTCCTGATTTGGCGCCAGGCGATGTCCCGCCGGTACGTCTTACCCTCGAAGCCGATCAGCTCGCACCCGCGCGTGCTCTGCTCGCGTGCCGCCGCTACCGTGTCGCCCAGCCCCGTCACCGTGAGCACGCGCCCACCCGCAACGCGCAGCGTGCCGTCGGCCGCGTGGGACGTGCCCGCGTGGAACACGAGCGTTCCGGGCTCGAGATCGCGCGGCACCACGACGCTGGCGCCGAGTCGCGGCTTGTCGGGGTAACCCGGCGCGGCGAGCACTGTGGCGACGGCGGCCCGGCTCGCGGACAGGATGGTCTCTCGTGGCCTCCAGGCTCCGAGAGCGATATCGCGCAAGTGCGCCGTGACGCCGGGAAGCACCGGGAGCAGGGCCTGCGTCTCCGGGTCCCCGAAGCGACCGTTGAACTCAAGCACGTACGGTGTGCCGTCGGCCGCGAGCATGATGCCGGCGTACAGCACGCCCTGATATGGCGCGCCGCGCGCCGCCAGCTCCTGCAGCGCGGGCTCGAGCACCCGACGCCGCACGCGGTCGAGCAGGGTGTCGCTGGCGATGCTCACCGGAGAGTACGCGCCCATGCCACCCGTGTTGGGCCCGGTGTCGCCCTCGCCCAGCCGCTTGTGGTCCTGCGCGGCGGGCAGGACGACGAGCTGCTCGCCGTCCGTGAGCGCCAGCACGGAGAGCTCCTCGCCCTCGAGGAAGTCTTCCACGACCACTTCGCGGCCGGCGTCGCCGAACGCCCCCTCCGCAAGCATGGCGTTCGCCGCGCGGGCCGCCTCGTCGCGCGTGCTGCACACGACGGCGCCCTTACCGCCCGCGAGCCCGGAGGCCTTCACCACGAGTGGCTCCGCGTGACGCTTGATGTAGACGAGGGCCGGGTCGAGCGCCGTGAACGTGCGGCTCGCGGCGGTGGGGATGCGGGCCGCCTGCATCACGTCCTTGGCGAACGCCTTGGACGACTCGATCCGCGCGGCGGCGCGGTTGGGGCCGAACACGGAGCGACCAGCCGCGCGCAACGCGTCGGCCAGGCCAGCAGCGAGGGGCGCCTCCGGCCCGACGATCGTGAGGTCGATGCGGTGTTGCTTCACCGCCTCTAGAACCTCTCCGACCTCTACAGCCTCTATACCCAGATTCGTGCCGAGCTGCGCGGTGCCGGGGTTACCGGGAGCGGCGAACAGGTCGGCGTCGGGGGTGTCGCGCTTGAGCGCCCAGCAGAGCGCGTGCTCGCGGCCGCCCCCGCCGACGACCAGGACTCTCACTTCTTCTTGAAGGCGTCCGAGAAAGCCTGAGCGGCCCGCTTGGCGGTGTCCACCATGTCGTCCACGACGGCCTTCGCTTCCTTCATATAGTGCTCGCGGGCCTCGTCGATGTCCTTGTCCACGGGCCGGGCCTCGGCCTCGGGGCCCCGGCGCGTGTATTCGCCGCCCAACACCCGCTCGTAGTGTCCATCCTCGATCCAGCGCTGCAGCTCGGCGGCCCGCACCGTGTTGAACGGATGGGTGCGTCCCAGCACCCCCAGGATCTTGAGGATGCGGTCGAGCGCGCCGCCCGCGGCCTCGTATTCACTCGCCTGGGCGAGGAAGGCGCTCAGGTCCATCTGCGACATGTCGCCCCCGCCCGCGAACTTGAGGTTCACGCGCAACGACGCCGTCGCGTCCTGGCACGCGAGCAGCCCCGCGCGGTCGGACGAGAGCTCGCTCTTGCGGAACCACTCGAGCAGGGCGAGCTGGATCGGCAGAATCGCGATGCCGGCCAGGAACGGCAGGGCCCCGAGACTCACGTTGAGGATGAGCACGAGAATCGTGTGGTACAGCGCGTGGCCGCTCATGACGTGGCCCAGCTCGTGTCCCAGCACGTTCCGCAGCTCGTCGTCGTCGAGCAGCTTCAAGGTGCCCGAGTTGATCACGATGAACGGCTTGTCCATGCCGAACGCGCCGGCGTTGGCGAACGGCGTCTGCGACACGAACAGCTCGGGCCGCTCCGGCCAGTCCATCGAGGTGAGCACCTCGGTGTAGAGCTGATTGAGGCGGGGGAACTGAGTCGGACCCACCCGCACGGCGTCGGCCTGGAAAATCAGCCGCACGCCGCGCTCGCCGATGAAGCCGTAGATCTTCTTCACCACCTCGTCGAACCCGGGCACGGAGCGCAGCGACTGCAAGGCGGCGCGGTCGGCGGGGTGCTCCCAGGTGACCGGCGCGATCTGAGTGAGAATGCGGCGCGGGCGCGCCGCGGGAAGGCTGGTGGATTCGGTCATACGATGCTCCTCGGCGAAGATAGACCCTGCACTACGCCCGCGGTGGGTGCGTGTTTCGTGCGCGTCAAGCCGCCGCCAGGGCCTGGTCCAGATCCGCGATCAGGTCGTCCACGTCCTCGATCCCCACCGACAGCCGCACCAGGCTGTCGGTGAGCCCCAGGGCGCGCCGCATCTCCGCGGGCACGCTGGCGTGGGTCATCGAGGCCGGGTGCCCGATCAGGCTCTCCACGCCTCCCAGCGACTCGGCGAGTGCGAAGATGCGCGTGCGCTCGGCGAAGCGCTTGGCCCGCTCCAGGGAGCCCAGCTCGACCGAGATCATCCCGCCGAACCCTTTCATTTGCCGGCACGCCAGCTCGTGCTGCGGATGCGACGGC
>WNGP01003004.1_pt1 | contig 14587 bp, 15 predicted proteins | sample 5407671 | NCBI WGS metagenome assembly WNGP01 (sample SAMN13153381, study PRJNA577476) | soil metagenome | isolation source: 40 cm soil or saprolite under Garry oak tree replicate 2 | place: USA:California | collected 2016-06-15 | reverse complement strand
GCCGAGATACATGGCGCGGGCGCCGAGCGGGTTACCGGGGCCACCGGCCATGAAGCGCGGCAGATAGGGCTGACGCTCGATCATCTCGGTCGGCGGATGCCAATCCGGCCACTCGGCCTTGCGCGAGATTTTTTGCACACCGGTCCAGGTGAATCCGTCGCGGCCGACGCGGACGCCGTAACGGATCGCGCGCCCGCCACCCAGCACATAATAAAGATAGGTGTTCGGCGTATCGACGATCAGGGTTCCTGCCGGCTCTTTGGTAGGAAAAGTGACCTCCTGGCGGCGCAGGTTCGGCGACAATGGCGCAGCACCGACCTCCGGTTGCTCATCCGGCGGCAGCGCGGACAACACCGTGGGCTTGCCGTCGGCCCCTACGGGAGGCTGCAGGGGCTGCACGGTTCCAGTGACCGCATTCGGAGCTCCGATGGCCCCAGGCGGGCGAAGTGCGCCGTCGTTGGGATCGTCCGAATAGATCACCGGCGGTGGTCCATCGGAGCGGCCAAACGCGGATCATTGGGCGAAAGGATCGGACCGGTGGGCGCGCCACGGTCGGAATAGACCGGAGCGCCCATGGGCCGGCCATAGCGCGGATCGTCGGGCGAAAGCACCGGACCAGTGGGCGCGCCACGGTCGGAATAGACCGGAGCGCCCATCGGCCGGCCATAGCGCGGATCGTCGGGCGAATGCACAGGTCCAGGCGGCGACAGCGCGGCCGAGCCCTGCGCATTCGGCGCCTCGTCGTCTTCCAGCTCGTCGAAATCCGGCCCACCCGGAGCGCGTCGATAATCGGTGGGATAGCCGCCGGGCGGATAAGGCGCCGGCGCCGTCGAATAGACCGCACCGGGAGATACCGGATAGCCCTGCGCCTGCGCGAGCGAGGTTCCCGTCGTGCCCGCCGCCAAGACAGCACAGGAGGCGGCACAAACCGTCAGAATGTGTTGGATCATCATCGCTCTTGTATAGTCCCCAAGCCGACACCGGACCGTTAACGGGCAGATGAAGGAAGATAGCGGCACATTCAAGACAAATCCGCCGAATACGCTCCGGATTCCAGCATTGTGATAAAGCGGAGCGCCGTGGCAACGATGCCGCACAGCTCAAGAAAAGTTTTCCGGCAGCGCGATTGGCCTTCACTTCGCCTATTTTCTACAAGCGCCGCGAATGCGTTGCGGTATGGTCAAACCAGCCTGATTCGCGGCGCGCTGGGGGTATTCGTAGCGCTGCGGACGCGGCCAATCCTGTGGTCACCGCGTTCCTGACGGCTCAAGTGCCTTTGCAGAAACCCTGCGAAGGTGGAACTCGCATCTATGCTCCCCGGTTTCCGCTTTCTGCTCGTCGCGATCCTCCTGTCGATGTCGATTTTGATCTTCGGGCTTGGTGCGGCGGCGCTGTTGCGCGCGGCTCACGAGGAATTTGCCGGCAAACCATCATGGCACGCTGCGCCTGGAGCGACGTTCGCACAGCAAAGCGAGGTCACAAAGCCCGCCCTGACGATGCTGCGCATCGATCCACCCGGCATCGGGAAGCCGTTTAATGAAGCTTGGGCGGCGGCCACGGATCAAGCCGTGACCGCCCCAACGCCGGTCGAACCCGAAAAGTCCGCCGCGCTGACGCCGGCAGATCAATCCCCACGCGAACCCGCAGAGCAGGGAATCCAGAGCTCGGAAAGTCCGGCTCCGGAGAAGACCGAAACCCCGGCTTCGGCTGTTCCGGCGCTGGACGGGCCAGCTCCGGTTTTGGCCGAGGCGCCTGCCTCGGTTGGCGAGGCCACGATCGCCGCAACCGAGCCAGCCTTGCCACCGGCGAACGACGTTGCTCCTGCCGCGGACGCTGCCCCCGCTGCATCCGAGCAGAGCGGCGCCACGGTTTTGCCCGATGCTGAGGCTGCTGCGACGATCGCCGCGCTGGGCAATCCATCCGCCACCGTCGAGACAACGCCGGCGAAGGCTGTCGCCACAAAGCCCGACAAGAGCGCCATTAGAAAGCATCTTTGGACGCGGCGAGCGGCCCAGCGCCGCATGCTGGCAGCGGCGCGCGCTCGCCTGGCGCAACAACAAGCGCTTCAGCAACAGCAAGAACAGCTGCTGCTGCTCGCCAACCCGTTCGCTCCCCAACCCGCTCGACCCGCCCAACCGGCACGACCAGTCCAACCGGCTCGACCAGCCCATCCGGCTCAACTCAACCGGTCCAACCGGCCGTCCGCTGATCGCAGCGATCAGGCCGGTCCGGTCGCGACCGGCGGTCCGTCGGGTAGACCCCATTCGGCCCACGAGCCGTCGTAAAGCGCGGTGCCGCGAACGCCGAGCCGATACAGCGCCAGGGTCAAAACCAGCGCGGAAACGCCGGAGCCACAGGTAGTGACGATCGGTTTGGTCAGGTCAACGCCGGCACCGGTGAACGCATGTCGCAGTTCATCAAGCGATTTCATCGCACCGGTCCGGGCGTCGAACAAATCGGCATAGGGCACGTTGCGGCTGCCGGGGATGTGACCGGAACGGCGGCCCGGCCATGGCTCGGCCACCGTGCCTTCGAAACGCGGGCGCGGGCGCGCATCGACCAGTTGCTCGGCGCGGGTTTCCAGATTGCCGAGCAGTTGCTGCTTGCTGCGCACAAAGCTCGGGTCGAGTTTGGCCTGGAATTGTCCGGGCTTCGGCGTGACCTTTTCGGAATTGAGGGGGCGTCCTTCGCCCTTCCATTTCTGCAATCCGCCGTCCAGCACTTTGACGTTGGGGTGGCCGAACGACAGCAACATCCACCACGCCCGGGGGGCGGCGACCCAGGCGCCGGAATCACAGGCGACCACCGTATCGTCGTTGGAAATGCCGAGCGCCGACACATCGCGAGCGAACTGCTCAGCGCTTGGATACATATGCGGCCGCGGATCGTCGGGATCGGCAATGGCGTTGACGTTGAAAAACACTGCGCCTGGAATATGCGCGGCGAGGTAATCGTCCGACGGCAATGGCAGCACGCCGGGCATCTTGTAGGACGCGTCGATGATCTTGATTTTGGGATCGCCGAGATGGGCGGCGAGCCATTCGGTGGAAACCAGCGGATCGTCGGTGGATGTCATGAATGCAGTCTCCGGCCTTCTGTCGGATCGTCATTGCCGGACTTGATCTGACTTGATCCGGCAATCCATCTTTCTCGAAGCGATGGACACGTTTCTTGAAGAGATGGACACGCGGGTCAAGCCCGCGTGTGACGAGTCCTTGGATCTGTCTTAGGCTTTTTTCTTCGGCTCCCACTTCTCGACCGGACCGCCGGCGTCCCGCCAGGCGGCGAAACCGCCGCCGATATGCGCGACCGGCTTTAATCCCATGTCCTGCGCGGTTTTCGCTGCCAACGCCGAGCGCATGCCGCCGGCGCAATGAAAGATGAATTTCTTGTCGCTCTGGAAAATCGGCTTGGCATAGGGGCTTGCCGGATCGATCCAGAATTCCAGCATGCCGCGCGTGCAGGAGAACGCGCCGGGAATCCGCCCCTCGCGCTCGATCTCCCGGGGATCGCGGATATCGACGATCACGACGTCATCGCTTTGCGCGGCCGTGATGGCGTCAGCGGCGCTGACGGTCTCGATCTCCGCATTGGCCTCGTCGATCAGCGCCTTGATGCCGCGGTGGATGGTTTGGGGCATTGATTGCACCTTTCGTTTTTTTCTTACGTCATTCCGGGATGGTCCGTAGGACCAGACCCGGAATCTCGAGATTCCGGGTTCGCGCTCTTTGGGCCCCGGAATGACGACAAGTACTTTACCGCACCAGTTCCCTCATGGCGCCTTCCAGGCCTTCGATCGTGATCGGGAACATGCGCTCCGAAAACAGCCGGCGGATGATGGTGGTGGATTCCGAATAGTCCCAGTGCCGCTGCGCCACCGGATTGAGCCACACCGCATGCGGATAGGTCCGCGTGATGCGTTCGAGCCAGACCGATCCGGCCTCTTCATTGACATGCTCGACCGAGCCGCCGGGGACCATGATCTCGTAAGGCGACATCGAGGCGTCGCCCACGAACACCACCTTGTAGTCGTGCGGATATTTATGCAGCACGTCCCAGGTCGGCGTGCGGTCGGTGAAGCGGCGGCGATTCTGCTTCCACACGCCCTCATAGAGGCAGTTGTGGAAATAGAAATATTCCATGTGCTTGAATTCGGTCTTTGCCGCCGAGAACAATTCCTCGACCTGCTCGATGTGCGAATCCATCGAACCACCGATATCGAAGAACACCAGCACCTTGACCGCATTGCGCCGTTCGGGGCGCATATGCACGTCGAGATAGCCGTGGTTGGCGGTCTCCTTGATCGTGGTGTCCAAATCGAGTTCGTCCGGCGCGCCGGTGCGGGCGAATTTGCGTAAGCGACGCAGCGCGATCTTGATGTTGCGGATGCCGAGTTCGACGTTGCCGTCGAGATCCTTGAACTCGCGGCGATCCCATACCTTCACCGCGCGGTTGTTGCGGTTCTTCTCCTGTCCGATCCGGATACCCTCGGGATTGTAGCCGTGCGCGCCGAACGGCGAGGTGCCGCCGGTCCCGATCCATTTGTTGCCGCCTTGATGCCGGCCCTGCTGCTCCTTCAGGCGCTGGCGCAGCGTCTCCATGAGCTTGTCCCAGCCCATCGCCTCGATCTGCTGCTTTTCTTCCTCGGTTAGGTATTTCTCCGCGAGCTTCTTCAGCCACTCGGCGGGAATGTCCGCCTTCTCCATGGCGTCGAGCAGGCTCTCCAGTCCCTTGAACACGGTGCCGAACACGCGGTCGAACTTGTCGAGATTGCGCTCGTCCTTTACCAGCGCCGCGCGCGACAGATAGTAGAAATTCTCCACCGTCTGCTCGGCGAGGTCGGCGTCGATCGCCTCCATCAGCGTCAGATATTCGCGCAACGTCACCGGGACCTGGGCTTCGCGCAGCGATGTGAAGAATTGCAAGAACATGGATCACAGATTGCCCGCCGCACTGTCGGCGTCAAGGCCTTGCGCGTCCCAGACAGGCCTAGACCTGCCGGGTTTTTCAACTAGAATTGAGCCAACAGGGCTTTTCAGCGGGGCGTTCTCAATGGGCATATTGGCGGCACTCGTGATCGGCGCGATCGCCGGCTGGCTTGCCGGCCTGATCGTCCGCGGCGCCGGCTTCGGGTTGATCGGAAACATCGTGATCGGCATCATCGGGGCGCTGGTCGCAAGCTGGCTATTGCCGCGACTGGGGGTCAGCCTCGGCGGCAGCGCGATACGCGATATCGTCAACGCCACCATCGGCGCGGTCATCGTTCTCGTCATTCTCTCGCTGGTCAGGCGCGCCTGACGCATCCCTCCATTCGGCAACGACTGCTGTTTTGGCAATCATTTCCTGTTAAGGCAGAGGTGCGCCCCTGCGCTAAGAACACATCAAGGCAAAGGTTCGATGAAATTTACCGGCACCAAGGACTATGTCGCCACCGACGACCTCAAGGTCGCCGTTAACGCCTCGATCGTGCTTGAACGCCCGCTGCTGATAAAGGGCGAGCCCGGCACCGGCAAGACCGTGCTGGCCGAGGAAGTTGCCAAGGCGATCGGCGCGCCGCTTCTGACCTGGCACATCAAGTCGACCACCAAAGCGCAGCAGGGCCTTTACGAATACGACGCGGTGTCGCGCTTGCGCGACAGCCAGCTCGGCGACGTCAGGGTGTCCGACATCTCCAATTACATCAAGCGCGGGAAGCTGTGGGACGCCTTCACCCATGACAAGCGCCCGGTGCTGCTGATCGACGAGATCGACAAGGCCGACATCGAATTTCCCAACGATCTCCTGCTCGAACTCGATCGCATGGAGTTTTTCGTCTACGAGACGGGCGAGAACATCAAGGCGAAGCTGCGTCCGATCGTGATGATCACCTCGAACAACGAGAAGGAATTGCCTGACGCATTCCTGCGCCGCTGCTTCTTCCACTACATCAAGTTTCCCGACATCGACACCATGAACCGGATCGTCGACGTGCATTTTCCCGGCATCAAGAAGCGCCTGGTGGAGGAAGCCTTGCGGATCTTCTTCGAGGTGCGCGAAGTGCCCGGCCTGAAGAAGAAGCCCTCGACGTCGGAGCTGTTGGACTGGCTGAAACTGCTGCTCAACGAAGACATCACGCCGGAAATGCTCAGGGAGCGCGATCCGCGCAAGCTGATCCCGCCGCTGCACGGCGCGCTGCTGAAGAACGAGCAGGACGTGCATCTATTCGAGCGTCTCGCGTTCCTCAGCCGCCGCGAAGTGTAATTCTCAGGCCCGAGGCGCCAGAGCCTCGATTTGGACGCCTCGGTGCAGATACAACAGCCAAGAAAAGATCGGGCAAGATGAACGTCCAAAGCCAAATTCACACGGCTTCGCCCGGCCACACCGAGCATTTCGACGTTTTGATCGCGGGCGCCGGCATCTCCGGCGTCGGCGCGGCCTATCATCTGACCCAGCAATGCCCGGGGAACAGCTTTGTCGTCCTCGAGACGCAAAAGACATTTGGCGGCACATGGACCACCCACCGCTATCCCGGCATCCGCTCCGACAGCGACCTGCACACCTTCGGCTATCGCTTCAAGCCATGGACCAGTGCGCCGATCGCGAGCGCCGCCGAGATCCTCAAATATATGGGCGAGGTGATCGAGGAGAACGGTCTCGGCCGTCACATCCGCTATCAGCACACCATCACCTCGGCCAAATGGTCGAGCCAGGAAAATCTCTGGACCATCGAGGCGACCCGAACCGATACCGGCGAGGCGCTTTCCTTCACCGCGAATTTCTTCTGGATGTGCCAGGGCTATTACCGGCACTCGGAAGGCTATATGCCCGAATGGAAGGACATGGCCAACTTCAAGGGCCCGATCGTTCATCCGCAGAAATGGCCTGAGGGCCTCGACTACAGGAACAAGCGCATCGTCGTGATCGGCTCCGGCGCGACGGCGGCGACGCTGATCCCTGCGCTGGCGAACGATTGCGCCCATGTAACGATGCTGCAGCGCTCGCCGACCTATTTCAGGACCGGCCGCAACGCGATCGAAATCGCCGAGACCCTGCGCCAGTTGCAGGTTGACGAGAAATGGATTCACGAAATCACGCGCCGCAAAATCCTGTTCGATCAGGACGCGTTTACCCGCAAGACTTTCGAGGAGCCCGAGGCGGCCAAGAAGGAGCTGCTCTCCGCGGTCGAAGCCTATCTCGGCCCCGACTACGACATCGCCACCCACTTCACGCCGAAATACCGGCCGTGGCGGCAGCGCATCGCCTTCATCCCGGACGGCGATCTGTTCCAGGGCATCAAGTCCGGCAAGGCCTCTGTGGTGACCGATGAGATCGACCGCTTCACCGCGACCGGCATTTTGCTCAAATCCGGCAAGACACTGGAAGCCGATATCATCATCACCGCGACCGGCTTCAATCTCAGCGCCAATGGCGACATCGAATTCGCCGTTGACGGCAAGCGGCTCGATTTCGCCGACACCGTGACCTATCGCGGCATGATGTTCACCGGCGTGCCCAATCTGGTCTGGGTGTTCGGCTATTTCCGCGCGAGCTGGACGCTGCGGGTCGATCTGGTCGCCGACTTCGTGTGCCGGCTGCTCAACCACATGAAGCAAACCGGCGCCAGCAAGGTGACGCCGGCGCTCCGGCCGGAAGACCACAACATGCCGTTGCTGCCTTGGATCGACCCCGAGAATTTCAACCCCGGCTACATGATGCGAGGCATGCATCTGTTGCCGAAACGGGGCGACAAGCCCGAATGGCAACACAACCAGGACTACTGGGCTGAGAAGGATGAGTTCCCGGCGATCGATCTCAACGACCGGGCGTTCGTCTATGAGTAAGCGACTTCAGCCGGGCGGCGGTTTTCCGCCAACGCGCGCCTCGATCACATTAAAGCGGCCGGCTGGATAGGTCGATTTCAGATCAAAACCGCTTTCGTTGAGCAAATCGCGATATTCTTGCTTCGTGCGCTCACGGCCGCCGGGGCCGCGCAGCATGTTCAGATCGCTCATGGCATGGGCCCTGTCCTCGTCCGTGGTGATTGGCGCCTCCGGCATTATGCGTTCGACCAGCAATAGCGTGCCGTTTGACGGCAGCGCCTGGCGGCAATTCCGAAGTATCGAGGTGCTGCGCGCGTCATCCCAGTCGTGAATCACGCTCTTGAGGATGATCGCGTCTGCGACCGCCGGAATTGTTGTTGCAAAGAAATCGCCGGCCACGAACTCGACCCGGTCGCTGAGCCCGCTATGTTCGAGATGATGGCGCGCGGTCTCGGCACATCGGGCAAGGTCGAAAACGGTGCCGCGCATCTGCGGGTATTGTTTTGCAACGGCACCCAGCAGTTCACCCGAGCCTCCTCCGACATCCATCAAGTAGGATATGCGGCTGAAATCGTATGCCCGAAGAATTTCCGGCGTTACCAGATGCGTCAGATCCGCCATGGCCGCATTGAACAGGACCACGTTCTCCGGGCTGCGTGCCATCAGGTCGAAACTGTTGTTAAGGCCCATCAATTGCGCGGCGGTCTTCCCCGTCATGACGGACTCAAGCATTCCGTTCCACGATTTGGAAAGCATTTCGGCTTCAAAGATTGCCCAACCCTTGAAGGATTGATCCGTGGCGGCATCGAGATGGACGCCGACTTCCGTCAATGCATATCGGCCTTCACCGGTCAGCGAACATATGCCGACGGTTGAAAGTGCGGTTAGCAGGCGTCCAAGCGCGCGCTCGTCCGCGCCGGTGGCTTTAGCGAGTTCGCCGAGCGCTCGGGGCCCGTCCCGGAGCAGTTCGGCGAGCCCGAGCTTGGCCGCGACATAGATCACGGCCGTCACGCGATGAGACTGTATCAGGTCGAAGAGTCTCAGAGCTGTCGTGGATGAGGACATGGACACTGCCTTGCTGCTTATTTATTGCGGGTTGCGGATATCAATGATCTTGCTGATTTCACCCACCCAGGCGCGTTGCTTTTCGATTCCACCCCTGAGTTCCTCGGTGGTACCGCTGAGAACATTTTGGCCGCCGGCCTCCAGTTTTCGGCGAACGTCAGGCTCGCGGCAGATCGCGGCAACGTCGGCCGCAATCCGGACTCGTAGCGTGTCGGACATCGCCTTGCCCGCGAATATTCCGCTCAATCCATCAATTTCCAGTTCGGGATAGCCAAGTTCGCGGACGGTTTTGAGATCGGGTAACGCGGCGGCGCGGGTTGGGTTCACGACCGCAAGGAAGCGCGCCTTTCCGGTCTGCACCGGCGAGGAGGACGCCGTCAGCGACGTCACCAAAGCCTGTATCCGGCCCTCGCCGAGATCGGCCTGGGGCTGCGATGCGTCGCGGTAGCTGACGAAATTCATTTGCAAATCGTTTCGCTTCAGAAACGCCGCAAAAACATATCGCGGTAGTGTCGGTCCGGATGTCCAGGCATATTTGCCTGGATTGGACCGCAACACGGCAACCAGTTCCGAAATACCTTTGACCGAGAGTTCGTTGCTGACCGCGATGGTCAAGGCGATCGCGGCGGTAGCGGCGATCGGCACCAGATCCTGGTTGGTGTCATAAGGCAGCTTGTCAATGAGCAACGGCGCTACCGTGATCGATCCGGCAACCGTGTAGAGCAGCGTGTGATCATCCTGATTTGAGACGAAAGCTCCCACCCCGATGGTGCCTTCCGCTCCCGGCCGGTCCTCGACCACGACCGGCTTGCCCCATTTCTTCCCGAGCGCATCGGCAAATATCCTTGCCGCCGCATCGTTGGCGCTTCCGGGCGGAAACGTCACGATCAGTTTTACGGGTCGTTCGGGCCACTCCGCTCGCGCGGCAGCCGGCAAGGCAAGAGCTGCAATGCAAGCCGAGATCGTGACCAGAGAGAGCATTCGTCGCGCGATAGCCGCGCGCACGGTTTCCCAATCCGAAAAATGCCCAGACGGAATGGAGACGGTCATCATGGTGGCCTTCTAATTCGCAGGACGTGCCATCATTCAGCGATCATGGATCGCGTCGGCAGTCGCATCCCGAGGTCTTGGATGAGGCCGCGCGAGCGACAGGGTTCGAAATCAGGGGTGGGCGCATTCCGGAGTCGCCTGTGTCCCGCGCCACGATGCTCGATCCCTAGAGTCCGGCTAGAAACACAGCCAATGGAATTGGCCCGTGCTTGTCGTCAGTGCGAGGAGCAAAGCGACGCAGCAACCCCGTAACTACTCCGTTCCGGATGCACTGTCATGATCCTGCTACGCGAAAAACGGATGGGGCGCGCCGTGCGCGCCCTTCCGGGCGACGGTCTCAAGGGCTGCGGCAAGGTCCGCATCGGATAGCGCAAGCCCAAAGGCGTTGGCGAGAACGTCACGATATTCGCTCCTCTCGGCAAGCGTCCGCCGTTCGACTTCGCCGGTTGCATGCCGCACATTTAGCCGCGCGTTGAACAGTGTAATTCGGGTCCTGTTCGGTCCCGGGCGCGCTGCGATCAGATTGCTCCGGTATGGACTATCGGGATGGCTGGCCGTGAACCAGTTGCAGATCTCATATTCGGCGTCCACCCGCGGCAGCAGCACCACGCGATAGACGTGCTCCCATCGATCGCCCAGTCTGGATTGCAACGTCAATTCGTCGCCCATGCGGATAAAGCGCATGGTCTCGTGCGGCGTGTCCTGTTCGAGATCGGGAGATAGCCGCAGCGGCGCGGTCGGTGCCAGATTGCCAAAACCGACGTCGGCGAGAAATGGTCCTTCCGTCAGATTCACCTGAAGCACCATGTGGAGCATGGGACGCGGGGCATCGATCGCCAATCCGCGCACCACGCGCGCCTGCAGGCTCGTGACGTCGAACCCGAGGGAGCGCAGGCCACCGCGAAACAGAATGTTCTGCTCGAAGCAATACCCGCCGCGCCCGCCCGCGATCATTTTCCGCTGCAGCGAACCAAGATCGAGGCTTGGCGGTCGATCCAGCAGCACATCGATGCTTTCGTAGGAGATCGCCGCGCCATGCGCTTTGACCACACCTTGCAACGTCTCGAGCACTGGCTCGCGCGATCCCCTGTAGCCGATGCGATCCAGCCAGGCGTCCTGATCGAAATCGTTTTCGGACACGATGAAACTGTCCTCTGAAATAGAGACATTGAAAATCTAGGCGTGGCTTGTCAGCCTCGCTGCCTCCGGCAGCTTCCGGCCACGGATCATATCCGAGGCCTTGTCGGCGATCATCATGGTCGAGGCATTGAGATTGGCCGAGATCATCCGCGGCATGATGGAGGCATCGATCACGCGCAGGCCGTAAAGCCCGTGCACCCTCAACTGGTCGTCGACTACGGCCCAGGTCGAACCGGCCGGCCCCATGCGGCAGGTGCATCCCGGATGAAATGTCGTGGTTCCGCGCTGCGTAGCGGCGGCGAGGAATTCGTCATCGGTCTGTACGCCGGGTCCGGGGAAATCTTCATAGGCGTAATAGGGCGCGAGCGGCGCGGATGACAGCAGGCGCCGCGCCAGCTTCATGCCGGCGACGACGGTACGGCGGTCGAGTTCCTCGGCCAGATAATTGGTCTGAATGATCGGCGGCTCGAACGGATCGGCCGAGCGGGCACGGACATAGCCCCGGCTCTCGGGCCGTTGCTGCCAGGACGCGACGGTCATGCCGGGCTGATCTTCGAGTTGCCCCTGCACGCCCTCCTTGTAACTCGCGGGCGTAAAGGTCAGCTGCAGGTCCGAGCTCTCGGTGCTCTCGCCGGAGTGCCAGAAGCAATAGACCATGGTCGGCGACAGCGAGAGCAGACCGCGTCGCGTCGTGGCCCATTTCAGCGCCTCCACCCATAGACTTAGTCCCCGCCTGAGTTCGTTGATGGTCTTGATGTTCCTGACGCGCGCGACCGAACGTGGCGCGTAATGGTCCTGCAGTCCCTCGCCGACGCCGGCAAGCGCGTGAAGGACCCCGATCCCGAGCGCTTGCAGCAGATCAGGCGATCCGACGCCGGACAGTTGCAAGAGTTGCGGCGAGTTATAGCTGCCGCCGGCGAGAATCACTTCCTTGTTGGCGCGTACCTCGGTGGCCACGCCACCCTTCCCGCCTTTCACATAGCGTACGCCGACCGCACGCTTGCCCTCGAATATGACGCGGGTCGCATGCGCATGGGTGCGCACGTGCACGTTCGGACGTTTCATCGCGGGACGCAGAAAGGCGGTTGCCGCACTGACGCGCAGGCCATTTTGAATGGTGCGCTGGGCGTAGGACACGCCCTCCTGGATCGCGCCGTTGTAATCGGGGTTGCGGGGAATGCCGAGGCTCATCGCGCCAGCCATAAACGCCTCGCACAGCGGATCACGCCAGTCCATGGTGGTGACGGCCAGATTGCCGTCGCGCCCGCGAAATGCGTCCTCGCCCTCGCCGACGCGCCGCTCCAGCCGCTTGAAATACGGCAGCACGTCGGGATAGCCCCAGCCGCGATTGCCGAGTTGGGCCCAAGTGTCGAAATCCTGGCGCTGGCCGCGATTGTAGATATGACCGTTGATCGAGGAGGAGCCGCCAAGCGTCTTGCCGCGCGGCGCATAGATACTGCGGCCGCCGGTCCAGGGACCCGGCTCCTGCTGGTAAGCCCAGTTGATGCTCTTCATGTGGAAGGTCTTGATGAAACCTGCCGGCAGATGGATGTAGGGATGCCAGTCGCGGGGGCCGGCTTCGAGCACGCAGACGCTGGTGCCGGCATCTTCGCTCAGCCGGTTCGTCAGCACGCATCCGGCGGAGCCCGCGCCCACGATTACGTAATCGAATGTGTCCATGACACCCGTTCAGTGCGCTATCGCGCTTTTTCGTTGAGTTGATAGTTCAGATGTGCCTTCACCGTCGGCCATTCGCTGGCGATGATGCTGTAGACCACGGTGTCGCGCAGCGTGCCGTTCGGCGCAATCTGATGGTTGCGCAGGATACCGTCCTGCTTTGCTCCCAACCGTTCGATGCCGCGCCGGCTCTGATGATTGAAGAAATGCGTGCGGAATTCGACTGCGATGCAATCGCGCTTTTCGAATGCATGGGTGAGCAAAAGCAATTTGCACTGGGTATTGACCGCACTGCGCTGCACGCGCTGCGCATACCAGGTCGAGCCGATCTCGACGCGCCGGTTTGGCGTATCGACGTTCATGTAGGTCGTCATGCCGGCGATTTTGCCGTCGCCATTGAGCACCGTGAAGGGCAGCATCGAACCTGCCGCCTGCAGCGACAGCCGACGATCGATCTCCTTCTTCATGTCTTCGGCGCGCGGCACGAAAGTGTACCACAGCTTCCACAGCTCGCCATCGTTCACCGCTTCGATCAGTCCGTCGCAATGGTGTTGCGACAAGGGCTCAAGACGCGCGTGCGGGCCGCGCAGTGAAACCGGTTCAAGCCATGTCATTAGATATCCTTTCTCCTCGTCCTGAGGAGCGCTCCGCTTGAAGCGCGTCTCGAAGGATGAGGCCACCACAATCTGCTCATGGTTCGAGACGCGTCGCAAACGCGACGCTCCTCACCATGAGGACTATCGCAAAACGCCGTCACTTGTTGAGAAAATTCAGCGCCAGCCCGGGCCGCGCCCAGTCCATCGCGACGAGTTCGCCCTTGCCCGACAGCGTGATGTAGGCCGTCATCAGGTCGGGCCCGCCGAAGGCGATGTTGGTGGTGACGCGATCACCGGTCGGAACCTGCTCGACGATGGCGCCATCGGGCGCGATCACCGAAATGCAGCCCGAGATCAGGGTGGCCACACACACATTGCCGGAAGCTTCCACCGCAAGCGAGAAACATCTGGTAGCCGCCGAGACCCGCGATCGGCTTGCCGCGTTCGCCGCGATAGATCACATCGCGCGGCTTGACCTCGCCGGGCGCGGACAGATCGAACGCCCACAGCCGCGCGGTCGGGGTCTCCGCGACATACACGGTGTTTTCATCCGGCGACAGCCCGATACCGTTGGCGGGCATCATGCCGAACACGGCCTCGACGACCTCCGTGGCCCCGGGCTTCATGTAGTAGAACGCGCCGACATCCATGTCGCGCGCGCGGCGCTTGCCGAGATCGGTGAACCAGAGGCCGCCGTGCCTGTCGAACACCAGGTCATTCGGGCCCTTCAACGGATGCTCGCCGCATTTGTCGAACAGGGTTTCGAGCTTGCCGGTGGCGAGATCGACGCGCTGGATCGAGCCGCCGATATATTCCGCAGGCGACGGCGGGCCCGGCATCATGGTGCCGCGCGAAGGGATCCAGCTGAAGCCGCCGTTGTTACAGACATAGATCTTGCCGTCGGGCCCCATCGCAGCACCGTTGGGCCCGCCCGGAATTTCCGCGACCACCTGCTTGCGGCCATCGGGCCATACCCGCGTCAACCGCCGGCCGCGGATTTCGACGAGCACCACCGATCCATCCGGCAGCACCACGGGCCCTTCAGGGAATTCCAGATCGGTGGCGAGTACGCGAATATTGGGCATGAAATCCTCCCGGCTTTGGCGAGGCGGATTCCAGGCTCGATCCCGCACGCGCAACAATTCGTTGCGTGATGTTATGGCAAAGTCGCTACCGCTTGCCAAGCAGACGGCACGCGCAACAGGCATTACCGGGGGCGGCGGAGATTTCGTTTGCAAACGTGGCTCCACGATCTCGCGG
>WNGP01002810.1_pt1 | contig 14589 bp, 14 predicted proteins | sample 5407671 | NCBI WGS metagenome assembly WNGP01 (sample SAMN13153381, study PRJNA577476) | soil metagenome | isolation source: 40 cm soil or saprolite under Garry oak tree replicate 2 | place: USA:California | collected 2016-06-15 | reverse complement strand
CGCGCGTGTCGAGCGCGTCTTTCCGGCGGGACCACCGGCCGCGATCTTTCTCTACACGCTCGCGCCCGAACTGCTCATCGGCTGGCCGCGCGCCAACCGGCCGGAGGAGCGCGAATTCCTCCTGCCCGACGTCGGCGGCCGGCCCGAAGTGGGCCGCATCACTGGACGCGGCAACACCGCCAATCTCGAAGTCGTGCTCGCGCTCAAACCCGACCTCATCCTCGACGTCGGCAGCGTGAACCCGACCTATATCTCGCTCGCCGACCGCGTACAGCAGCAGACGGGCATTCCCTACGCGCTGCTCGACGGCCGTTTCGAGGGCATTCCGGGGAGCTATCGCACACTCGGCGCACTGATCGGGCGGCGCGAGCAGGGCGAGAGCCTTGCGCGCAACGCCGAAGACACGATGAAAACCGTCACACAGCGGGTGGGCTCGATCCCGCCCGACCGACGGCCGCGCGTCTACTACGCCCGCGGGCCGCGCGGGCTGGAGACCGGGCTCGGCGGCTCGATCAACGTGGAGACGATCGAGCTCGTCGCGCAGAACGTCGCAGGCGGCACGCGCGGCGGGCTCGCCAACGTCTCCATCGAGCAGGTGCTGTTGTGGAATCCCGATGTGATCATCACCATCGACCAGGATTTCGCGGCGAATGTTTCGAGCGATCCGGCGTGGGCGCCGGTTGCCGCCGTGCGCGCGCACCGCGTGCATCTCTCCCCGAAGCTGCCGTTCGGTTGGGTCGATTTCCCCCCGACGGTGAACCGGTTGATCGGCCTGTGGTGGCTTGCGAAAATCCTGTACCCGGATTTGTTCCCGGAGGATTTGCGCGCACTGACACACGAGTTTTACGCGCGCTTCTACCACGTGACGCTAAGCGATGCCCAAATCGAGCGGGTGCTGGCGGGCCGGGATTGAAGCGGTACTCGTCTAAAACGTAGCGATCCTGCTGAAACCTCATGACCCGCCACTTCCTCCCAGGCTTCATCATCGCGCTGGGCCTGCTCGCGCTCGGGCTCCTCGTCGCGTTCACCGTGGGACGCTATCCCGTCACGCTCGCCGAGCTCGTCGAGGTCCTCGTCTCGAGGCTCGCCGGCCGGGCAACCGCGGTCCCGCCGGCGGTCGAGAATGTCGTGCTGTTGGTTCGCGGCCCGCGTGTGGTCGCGGCGGCGCTGGTGGGCGCGGCACTCGCGGTCGCCGGCACCGCGTTCCAGGGCCTCTTTCGCAATCCGTTGGTCTCGCCCGACATTCTCGGCGCCTCCTCAGGGGCGGCGCTGGGCGCCGTGCTCGGCATCTATTTCTCCCTCGGCGTCATCGGTATCGAGGGCCTGGCCTTTGTCGGCGGGCTCGTCGCGGTCGCCGCCGTCTACGTCATCGGCTCTCTGCTGCATTCGCGCGATCCGATCCTGGTGCTGGTCCTCACAGGCGTTGTCGTTGGCGCCCTGCTCGGCGCCGGAGTCGGTCTGGTGAAGTATCTCGCCGACCCCTACAACCAGCTGCCGGCCATGACGTTCTGGCTACTCGGCAGCCTCGCCGCCACCACGGTCTCCGATCTGCTGCCGCTCACCGGTCCGGTAGCCCTCGGGACCATCGTGCTGATCGCGCTGCGCTGGCGGCTCAACGTGATGTCGTTGCCCGAGGACGAGGCGCGCGCGCTGGGGCTCGCCACTGGGCCGTTTCGCATCGCGATCGTTGCCGCGGCGACGCTGGTGACCTCCGCCAGCGTCGCGACCTCGGGCATCATCGGTTGGGTCGGGCTGGTGGTGCCGCATCTTGCCCGCGCGTTGGTCGGCCCCGATTTTCCCCGGCTCATCCCGACCGCGGCGCTGCTCGGCGGCGGTTATCTTCTCTTCATCGATACGCTTGCGCGCACCGCCGCGCCGGTCGAGATCCCGCTCGGAATTCTCACGGCCGTCATCGGCACGCCGTTCTTCATCTGGCTGCTCGCCGGGATGCAACGGACCTGGTCATGAGCCTTACCGGCCGCGATCTCACCATCGGCTACAGCGATCGCGTGGTCGGTCGCGGCCTCAACGTCGCGCTGGAGCGGGGCGAGGTCCTGGCGCTGCTCGGCCCGAACGGGGGCGGCAAGACCACGTTGCTCAAGACCCTGCTCGGCATTCTCGCGCCCCGCGCCGGCGACGTGGCGATCGGCGGACGCTCGCTCGCGGGCATTTCCATCGGTGAGCGTGCAAGGCTCATCGCCTATGTGCCGCAGGTGCATGTGCCGACCTTCGCCTTCACGGTCGATAGCGTCGTGCTGATGGGTCGCACCGCGCACGGCAATCTCTTCAGCCGGCCGTCGACGCGTGACCGGATGGTGGCGGCGCGGGTGCTTGACCAATTCGGCATCGCGCATCTTGCGCCGCGTCCCTATACGATGATTTCCGGCGGCGAGCGCCAGCTTGTGCTGCTGGCGCGCGCGCTTGCGCAGGAGCCGCAATTCGTCGTGCTCGACGAGCCGACCGCGAACCTCGACTTCGGCAATCAGGGCAAGGTCATGCGCGAAATCCGCGCGCTCGCCGGCGCGGGTCACGGCATCCTTTTCACCACCCACGATCCCAACCACGCGTTGCGCGCCGCCGACCGCGCCTACCTCCTGCGGGCGGGCGAACGCGTCGCGGAAGGGAGCGTCGGCGCCGTGCTCACTCGCGAGCGGCTCGAAGACCTCTACCGCGCCCCGGTAGAGAAGCTCACCGATGCGGCAACCGGCCATGCGGCATTTCTGCCGGGGTGATTAGTCACGTGACTTCGCGGTCGTCGTCCCAGCAGGCGCGGCCCATATTCCACAGTCGGCGGTTATGGGTCCCATCGCGGGGATGGCGGCGGACCGCTTTCGCGGGCCATGACAATTACCTACATTAGCGCGGACATGACCGCGCCAAAGGACGACTATCTCATCCGGCCCGATCCGCTCGATCCGAGGCTGACCGAGCGTGTCAGCGGCGTCGACCAGACCGGGCAGGCGATCGAGACCCGGGTGACGGTCGAGCGCGCGCTCACGATCTTCCTCAATTCGCAGGAGATCGTGACCGCGATGACGATCAACGACTATCCGGAATATCTCGCGCTCGGCTACCTGCTCAACCAGCATATGCTGCTTCCCGACGATGTCGTCACCGGCGTCGACTACGACGAGGAGCTTGCGGTGGTGGTCGTGCGCACCAAGCGCAAGACCAATTACGAGAAGAAATTGAAGAAGAAGGTGCAAACCTCGGGCTGCGCGCAGGGCACGGTATTCGGCGATCTGATGGAGGCCCTGGAGAACGTCACGCTGCCCAAGGCGGAACTGCGCACCTCGTGGCTCTATGGCCTCACCCACAAAATCAACACCACGCCATCGCTCTATCTCGAAGCCGGCGCGATCCACGGCTGCGTGCTCGCGCACGAGGACAGCCCGCTCGTCTACATGGAGGACGTCGGGCGCCACAACGCCGTCGACAAGATCGCGGGATGGATGTTCAAGAACGGCGTCGCCGCCCACGACAAGATTTTCTACACCACCGGCCGCCTGACCTCCGAAATGGTGATCAAGACCGTGCGCATGGGCATCCCGATCCTGGTCTCGCGCTCGGGTTTTACCGCCTGGGGCGTCGAACTGGCGCGCAAGGCGAACCTGACGCTCGTGGGTCGCGCGCGCGGCAAGCGTTTCGTCGCGCTCGCCGGCGAAGAGCGCATCGTGTTCGATCAGGATCTCAAATTCGTCGAGGAGGAGAGCGCCAGGCATCGGCGCAAGGCCGCGGTGCACGATGATTGATGCCGTTCCCAGGCGCCGCGCGGGCGTATCATCCCCCCTTACGGGAGACGGTGATCACGCTTGCGGCGATGCGCGATGACATCCGCGCCATTGCCGCTCGGGCTCGTGCTCGCCGGCGGGCTGGCGCGGCGGATGGGCGGCGGCGATAAAACGCGCATCCGCATTGGCGGCAAGACCATCCTCGAGCGCGTGCTCGCGCGTTTCAAGCCGCAATGCGCGGCGGTCATCCTCAATGCCAATGGCGATCCCGCTCGATTCGCCGACACCGGTCTGCCGGTGGTGGCAGATACGGTGCCGGGTTTTGCCGGCCCGCTCGCCGGCATCCTCGCCGGGCTCGACTGGACGGCCACACACGCGCCCGCGATCACCGACGTCGCGAGCGTGCCGGGCGATTGTCCGTTCCTGCCGGGCGATCTGGTGGCGCGCTTGTCGGCGGCGCGACAGGCCGCCGGCGTGCCGCTTGCCTGCGCGGGCTCGGGCGATTGGCGGCATCCTGTGGTCGGCTTGTGGCCGGTGGCGCTGCGGGAGGACCTGCGCAAGGCGCTCGTCGAGGAAGACATGCACAAGATCGAGACCTGGACAGCGCGCCACGGCATCGCCGTCGGCGACTGGCCAGCGACACCCATCGACCCCTTTTTCAATGTCAACACCCCCGCGGACGTCGCCGAGGCTGAGGGTATCGCGGGGCAACAATGCGACCTTTGAGCGCTTGATCGCGGTCGCCGCCAATTCATAATTGTTATAGAATGACCCTAATGAATTGGGGGAAATAGCCCATGCCCACCTTCATCGTTGCTTGCATCGTCGCGGCCGTGCTCGCGGTCTGTGCGGTTGTCGTCCTCAACAGCATCCAGGAGCCGGTTAACGTCGCGTTCACGACATCGGCAGTGCGCATCTGATCCTTATGCCGCGAGCGCCGCGTAGGAGAGAAAGCCGACGGTCGAGCCCGGCGCGACCGTCGTTGTGTCTTCGGACAATTCCACGAGACCGTCGGTCTCTGTAAGCGAGGTGATGATGCCGGCGCCCTCCTGCGCGTGCTTGACGGCCTCGATCGTACCGTCGGCCGTGCGTGTGAGCTTGACCCGCACGTATTCACGCCGGCCCGCCTTCTTGCGATAGCCGAAGGCCGCGCGCACCGGCAACGCCAGGAGCGGCGCCGCCTCGGCGCCAGCGAGGCGAAGGAGCAGCGGGCGCACCACGCACGCGAACGTGACGTAGACCGCCGCCGGATTGCCCGGCAGACCGACGAACGCTGCGCTCGTGCCTCGGCCCGAGCTGGGGATGACGCCCATCGCGACCGGCCGTCCAGGCTTGATGGCGACGCGCCAAAATACCAACCGTCCGACGGCCTCGACCGCGTGCCGCACATGGTCGGCCTCGCCGGTCGAAACGCCGCCCGAGGTGACGACGAGGTCATGCTCCGCCGCCGCTGCGGCAATCGCGCGCGCGAGCCGCTGGGGATCGTCGGGCAGGATGCCGAGATCGGTCGAGGTGGCGCCGAGGCGCTCGATGAGCCCAGCGAGCAGATAGCGATTGGCGTCGAACAACGCGGCACCCGGTCGCGGCGTCCCCGGCTCGACGATTTCGTCGCCGGTCGAGAACACGGCGACGCGCACGCGGCGGAACACGTCGAGCGCAGTCAGGCCGATGGCGGCCGCGAGCGCGACGTGCTGCGCGGCGAGCCGCCGGCCTGCAGGCAGCACGATCGATCCGGCGCGTACGTCCTCGCCTGCGAGGCGTCGATTTGCTCCGACTTTTAGCCCCGCCGGCACGATCACCGCCTTGCCGTCGAGGCGGACATCCTCCTGCATGAAGACGGTATCGGCGCCCGCCGGCATGGGGGCGCCGGTGAAGATGCGAACCGCCGCCCCTGCATCCAGCACGCGCGCGGCGGCACGGCCCGCGGTCACGCGCTCGACGACGGCGAGCCGGGTCTCGGCGTTGGCGTCGAGATCGGCATGGCGCACGGCATAGCCGTCCACGGCGGAATTGTCGAAGGGCGGCAGATCAATGGGCGCCACCACCTCGCGCGCAACCACCCGTCCGCTTGCGGCATGGAGCGGAACCGTCTCGACCTCGGCGACCGGCGTGACGCGCTCGCGAATGATGCGCTCGACCTCGTCCACCGGGAGCAACGGACCCGAGAAGGCGAAGCAGTCGTCGGTGAGCTGCGCCATCACGCGTGTCTCGCATGCGCCAGCACGGCCTCTATCGGCGCGGCATGGCGGATCAGAAGGTCGGCGATGCGCTCGACGTCATCGAGGTCGACCACCGGGACGCGCGCGGCCGGCAACGGCTCATCGGACGCGACGGCAACGATCGCCGGGTCATCGGGGTGAAGCAGCGGCTTGCCGACCCCAGCACGGTACACTTCGAGCTTCGGATGGGGCTCGCGTTTGTAGCCTTCGACCAGCACGAGATCGACAGGGCTGAGCTTCGCGAGCAGCGCCCCGAGCGCGGGCTCGGCCTGTCCGCGCAGCTCGTGGACGAGCGCCCAACGGTTCGCCGAGCTGACCAGAACTTCGGTCGCGCCGGCCGCACGATGGGTATGGGAATCCTTGCCCGGCTGGTCGACGTCGAAGCCGTGATGAGCGTGCTTGAGCGTCGACACCTTGAGGCCCCGGACGACGAGGCGGGGGATGACCTTGGCGAGGAGCGTGGTCTTGCCCGAGCCGCTCCAGCCGGCGAGGCCGATGATGCGCATGCGGCATTATAGCAGCCTCAAGCGTTTCCCGAGCGACACCCTCCGGCATGCGCCGCGCCATGAAGCGAAAGCGCCCGGCGGAGTGCGCCGGGCGCTTGAATTTCGCGATGTCCTCGCCGCTACTCCGCCGGCTGCATTTTTCCTTGCCGCGGTGGTGCGCTGACATCCCCCTTGGCACCTTCCTGCTCGGCCCACAGGCTATGGTGCTCTTTTGCCCAGTTGACGTCGACCGTCCCATCCCACATCGCCTCGAACGCGCCTTCCATCCCGATGGTGCCGATATAGATGTGGGCGATCATAACGGCGACGAACAGCATCGCCACGACGCCGTGGACGATCTGGGCCAATTGCATGTCTGCAATGTCCGTCCCGTAGAATGGGAACATGAGGAGATAGCCGGTCACTGCCATGGCGCCGCCGGCTAGCACCTGAATCCAATAGATCATCTTCTGGCCGGCGTTGAAGCGATAGGCGGGCGGATGCTTCTGGCCGACGATGCCGCCGCCCTCCTTCAGCCATTCGACGTCGACCCGGTTCGGGACGTTCCAGGCGACCCACATCAGGAAGATCATAAACACGCCGATCGTGAACGGGAAGCTCAGGTAATTGTGCAAGTATTTCGCCCACTGCGACCCCGTGGCGAACGCCTCAGGCCCGATCAGGGGCAGCAGCAACGGCTTGCCGAATGTGATGTTGAGTCCGGAAAGGGCGAGGATGATGAAGCAGGTCGCCGTCATCCAATGCACGAAGCGCTCGAACGCGGAGAAGCGCACCAGCACGCGCCCCGACCGTCCCGACTCGAGGCGGACCATGCCGCGGACCAAATAGAAGACAACGAGGAGAACGAGCATGCCGACGATCGAAATGGCCCCGACCCAACGCAGCGTGATCTGGTGGAACTGGCGCCAATCCCGGCCGGCGGGCTGCTCGATCACATAGGACTTGGTGTCGGGAATCGTTCCGCGCCCCTGGATCCTTTGGAACTCCTGCAGGAGCTGTTCCTCCTTCACCGAGCTCGCCGTCGGGTTGACCGAGCTGTCGGGGTTGCGCTGCTGAGCGCCCGCGGGAGCCGCAACGGCGACGATCAGCGCGAGCGCCATCGCAGCGACGATGAAACGGATGCGGCTGACTAGCATCGCCATAGTGTTTCCTCCTTGTTAGCCGTCATCCTCCGCGACAGCGAATGAACGGTATTCGTGGCGTTTGCCTTAGGCACCTATCGACCATAGGCCGGTGATGATCCGATGCGCGCTCATAGCTGCCCGCGACTTTATCGGGTGCCAGCATGCCACTCGAAGCGAGCCGACGCCCTGCGCGCATCTATGATGCGATCGTCTCGCGATAGGCCGTTTTCCAGCCCCAGGCGCCCGAGCCATAGCCGCGCTTGACGACACGCTCCTTGTAAATCTGCGCGATGATCTCGCCGTCGCCGGCCAGCAGCGACTTGGTCGAGCACATCTCGGCGCAGAGCGGCAATTTGCCTTCGGCCAGACGATTGGTGCCGTACTTCTCGTACTCGGCCAGCGAGCCGTCTGCCTCCGGCCCGCCCGCACAGTAGGTGCATTTGTCCATCTTGCCGCGCGAGCCGAAGTTGCCGACCTTGGGATATTGCGGCGCGCCGAACGGGCAGGCGTAGAAGCAATAGCCGCACCCAATGCACAGATCCTTGGAGTGCAACACCACCCCGTCGGCGGTGGTGTAGAAGCAGTTCACCGGGCAGACCGCCTGGCAGGGCGCGTCGGTGCAGTGCATGCAAGCCATGGAGACCGAGCGCTCGCCCGGCTTGCCGTCGTTGATGGTGACGACGCGGCGGCGGTTGATGCCCCAGGGCACTTCGTGCTCGTTCTTGCAGGCAGTGACGCAAGCGTTGCACTCGATGCAACGGTCGGCGTCGCAGAGAAATTTCATCCGAGCCATTGTCGAGCCTCCTTAAGCGGCCTTGATCTGACAGAGCGTGGCTTTGGGCTCTTGCATCCCAGTGACGGGATCGAACCCATAAGTCGTGATCGTGTTCACGCTCTCGCCGAGCACGATCGGGTCGGCACCCTGCGGATATTTCCCGCGCTGGTCGACGCTCTGGAACCAGCCGGCGAAGTGGAACGGGCACCAGGTCACACCTCTGCCGACGCGCTCCGTGACGAACGCCTTCATGCGAGTGGCCTTTCCGCTTTCCATCTCCGGCCCCCAGACGAAGACCCAAGCGCCGTCCCTGATGCCGCGCTCGGCCGCGTCGGCAGGATTGATCTCGATGAACATGTCCTGCTGCAATTCGGCGAGCCATTTGTTGGAACGCGTCTCCTCGCCGCCGCCCTCGTACTCCACGAGGCGCCCGGAGGTGAGAATCAGCGGGAACTGCTTGGCAATTCCCTTCTCCACCGCCGTCTTCTGCACCGTGAAGCCGGCGTTCGGCACACGGAACTCCTTGGCGTCGGGCCGCGTCGGGTATTTGGCGACGAGGTCGGGCCGCGGCGTATAGATCGGCTCGCGGTGCACCGGAATCGGATCGGGCAGGTTCCACGCGTTGGCGCGAGCCTTGCCGTTGCCGTAGTGGATGCAGCCGTGCGCCATGGCCACCCGCTGGATGCCGCCGGAGAGGTCGATCGCCCAGGACACACCATCGGGATTGTTGCCCCCGATGCGCTCGATCACCGCTTTCTCGGCCGACGTGAGATCTTTGTCCCAACCGAGCTTCTTGAGCACCCCATAGGTGAATTCGGGGTAGCCGTCCTTGATCTCCGAGCCGAGCGAATAGGAGCCTTCGGCAAGAAGATTGTCCTTGCGCGTGCTGCCGTCGGGGAGCTTGACCTCGCGCTCCACGCCGAAGCGGGCGCGGAACGTGCCGCCCCCGTCCATCACGTTCAGATTGGTGTTGTAGAGCGTGTGGGTGCCGGGATGCTTGAGCTCTGGCGTTCCCCAGCACGGCCACGGCAAGCCGTAATAATCGCCCTTGGCCGGACCGTCCTTGGCCCGCAAGCTGACCAGCTCGAAGTCCTTCTGGTTGGCCATGTGGAGCTTGAGGCGCTCCGGCGATTGGCCGCAATAGCCGGTCGACCAGCCGCCGCGATTGATCTCGCGCAGGATGTCCTCGGAAACCGGCTGGTCGCCCTCGACCTTGATGTTCTTGAACATCCGATCGGCGAGGCCCAGCCTCTTCGCCAAGAGGTACATGACCTCGTAGTCGTCCTTGGACTCGAAGATCGGTTTGACGATCTGTTCGCCCCATTGCAGCGAGCGGTTCGACGCCGTGCGTGAGCCCGACGTCTCGAACTGGGTGCAGATCGGCAGCAGATAGGTGTCGTTCTTGCGCTCGCTGAGCGCAGCCCAGGTGGTGGGATGCGGGTCGCCGACCACGAGCAGATCGAGCTTCTCGATCCCTTTGGCCGCTTCCGGCATGCGTGTGACGGTGTTGCCGCCGTGCCCAAACACCAGCATCGCCTTGACATTGTCCTTCTGGGCGACCTGGTCCTTCGGCAGCAGAGTCGCGTCGAACCAACGCGTCGACGGAATGCCGGGCGCTTCCATGATCTGCTTGGAGTCGAAGCGGGAGAGCATCCAGTCGTAGTCGACTTCCCAGACGCGGCACCAGTGCTTCCACGCGCCTTCCACCAAGCCGTAGTAAAGCGGCAACGTCACGATATCGAGACCGAGGTCGGTTGCGCCTTGCACGTTGCAATGGCCGCGGAAAATGTTGGCGCCGTTGCCGAAGTTGCCGACATTGCCGGTTGCCAGCAACAGGATGCAGCTGGCACGAACATTGGCGGTGCCGACGGTGAACTGGGTCTGTCCCATCGCCCAGATCAAGGTCGAGGGCTTCTGCTTGGCGAAGATCTCGGCGACGCGCTTGACCTGCGCCTCGGGCAGGCCGGTCACGCGCTCGACCTCATCGGGCGTCCACTTCTCGACCTCCTTGCGGACGTCGTCCATGCCGTAGACGCGCTGCTTGATGAACTCCTTGTCCTCCCAGCCGTTCTGGAAAATGTGCCAGAGCATCCCGTAGATCGTCGGAATGTGGGTGCCCGGTCGCACGCGCACGTATTCCGTCGCATGAGCGGCTGTGCGCGTCAGGCGTGGATCGACCGAGATGAAGTTGGCGCGATTGAGCTCTTTGCCTTCGAGCAGGTGCTGCAACGACACCGGGTGCGCTTCTGCCGGATTGCCGCCCATGATCATGAGCGTCTTGGCGTTGCGGATGTCGTTGTAGCTGTTGGTCATCGCGCCGTAGCCCCAAGTATTGGCCACGCCCGCGACTGTCGTCGAATGGCAGATGCGCGCCTGATGGTCGACGTTATTGGTGCCCCAGAACGCGGCGAACTTGCGGTAGAGATACGCGCCTTCATTGGAGAACTTGGCCGAGCCGAGCCAATACACGGAGTCCGGCCCCGACTTCTCCCGGATCGCGGTGAGCTTGGCGCCGATCTCGTCGATCGCCTGGTCCCAACTCACGCGCGTCCACTGGCCGTTGACGAGCTTCATCGGATATTTCAGGCGCCGGTCGCCATGCACGAGCTCGCGCACGGCGGCGCCCTTGGCGCAATGCGAGCCGCGGTTGATCGGCGAATCCCAGCCGGGCTCCTGGCCGATCCACACGCCGTTCGCAACTTCGGCCACGACCGTGCAGCCGACCGAACAATGCGTGCAGATGTTCTTGCGGATGGTGACCTGCGCGCCCGCGGGCGGCGGAGGACCTGCCTCCGCCTTGCGCACGCTCGCGAGCGGCAACGCGCCGAGTGTGGCGAGACCGCTGGCGACGAGGCCGGAGCGGCGCAGGAAAGCGCGACGATCAAGCGCGCCATCAGATGGGCCATGCAGGGCGCCAGCGAGCGTGCCGCGGCGAGCGTGACGTTCCGTTCTCTTGATCAGCACGGCTGCCTCCCTCAGCTCGGATACCGGTTGACCCGATAGAAGGTTTGAACCTCCGGCGAGTTCGCCTGGTACCGAGACTTGCGCTTCTCATCGTTGCTCTCGGTGTCGGCGCGAGCTTCCAGCGGTGTGGCGGCTGCGGCCGCGACGGTCGCGCCCGCGCCGAGCGTGCGAAGGAATTCGCGACGGCCGAGCGTCCTCTTGCGTTCTCGTTTCATTGCCGTCTCCTCCTATATTTTCGTTTCTGCTCTCCCCGCTGCTCACGAGGGCAGCGCGAAAGCATCGGTTTCGATCTCTATAAACACCCGGCCGAGCGTTCCTACTTCCCGGTAGAATTCCGCGGCCTCGGCCTGTTCCAGATCGGCAAAGAAGCGCCCGATCCACGGCGCGAGATGCTGCTCGAAGAACTCGCGATCGGAACCGGCGGGAGCAGGGAAGCGACGGCTCGCAAGCCCTGCCATGATCTCGCACAGGATCGCCGCGTGATCCTCGGGCTCCGCTTGGCCCGGCGTGCGTTCGAGCCCGAGCTTGCCCAGATGCGCGCGCAGGCGCGCGAGCGGACGCTCGTGCAGGAAGCCGGTGAGATAATAGGAACCGTAGGGCAAAAGCTCCCCGCGCCCGAGACCGATGAAAAGATCGAAATATTCGCGCTCGAGGCGCTCGACATTGGCGCGCTGCGCCGCCTCTGCGAGCGCGACGTGCGCCAGTCCGAGCGGGCTTGCATCGCCGCGCAATGCGCCGAGACGCTCAAGCAGCCTGACATCGGGCGCGCGTGCGAGCAACACCGAGAGCAACGCATATTCTTGCGCCCGCGCCGCATTGACCTCGTCGACGTCGCCGGCCGTGCCGGGGTGCTCGGCATAGAGATCGGGCCGCAGAATTGCACGGCTCACGCCGGTCGCGGCTTCGACCGACAGCACACGCTCGGCAGGAACGCGCAACCAGTTCGATACCGAGGGCTGCGCGATGCCAATTTTTCGGGCAAGCGCGCCGACGCCGCCGGCAACGCGGATCGCCTCGTCAAGTCCTACGTCCCTCATCGGCGCTTTTCTTAATTTATTATAGTTCGACTGTAGCAAAGTACCGCCCGCCGCGAGCAACGGTCAATAGCCGGAGGCTATGAGTCCCCGTATCACTTAGGCAAAGCGCGCCCGTGCGGCCGTTTCTCAATCAATTGATCGTTATCGGTGTTTTCTGAATTATTTCGCGATGCAATATCTACTTTGCTGCGCTGCGGAAGCGCCCCGGAGTTGTGTGGTTCACTGTGCGGCCCGATGCTCTCATTTTGCGATGTCCCAGCGCTGCTTTGAATGTGTTGTGTGGACACCTCGGCGGCTGGGGCGACCGATTCAGTCGATGTTTCAGCCGGCGAGGGCTTGCCCTGCACCTCTGCCGACGTTTGAGCGGGACTGTCGGTCGCCTCGTTGGCAAGGCTGCGGCCAACCATTCGCGCGATCTGCTGTCGCATCTCGTCGGTCATTTCCAGCGCTCCGAAACCCGTCATCGCGCCCGGCGCGTTGAAGTCCCAGTCGTAGTCGGCAAGCCCCACGAAATCCCGGATCTTGGGATCGGCGGCCCACGCGCGACGAAGCGCCGCACGGGTCAATTCAGGCGGCACGCCGGGCGCGAGAAAGGCGCGGATATCGGTCTCGGCAGTGATCGTTTCGATCGGCGGCAGCTTCGCTGGATCGGGCGCAAACTCGGGCGGTTCGCTCGCGCCGCTGCGCGCTCGCGGCGCATCGCTTCCCTCGCGCTGATCTGGAATTGGATGCACGCTTTCCGCCGCCGCGGCGGGCACAGCGGAAGACTTCATTGCTTCGGCGTCTTCCGCCGCCTCACGCTTGCGCCGCGACCAGCGCGCGATGAAATTTTCCGGCTCGCTCATTCGCGTTCTTTCGGCATCGGTCCGCGCCGCGCCAGCGCCTCTGGATCGGCGCGGTCGCGCTCGCGCTTGTGGAACGGCCGCTCGACATGGTGCTCGGCGACGAAGGCATCGATCGCCGCGCGCACCGCCTCCGGCATCGGCACCACATCGACGAGATCGCTGCCCGTTTCGGTCCAGGCTTCGCCCTCCGCGGGATCGGCGGTCACCGCGAAAATCTCATACGGCGGCTCGACGCCAGTCGGCCGCAGCGCAACCCAAAGCATGGGCGCGCTCGAGCCGAGATTGTTGCGGTAATTGGCGGTCTCGGTGCGATAGAGCTCGATCTCGGCGGCGCCGGCATAAAAGGTTGTCCCGTCGCCGTCTTGCGATAGCGGGGTCCATGGCGCTGCGTCAGGCAGCCCGGCCAGCGCCGTGACCGGCTTCCAGGTGAAATCGATCCACGGGCTCTGCGCCTTGCGGCGCTCAACCACGACGCCGACCGCAATCTTGGCATGCGCAGGAACGCTCACGACACCGCCTCGAGATGGGCGATCGGAAGGCCGGTCACGAGATTTTGCGGCTTCATGCGCAGCATCCGGTCGGGCGTCATCGCCAATATCAGATAGATGGGCTCGCCTTTCGCCTTGTCCAGGACGACCTCAGGGTTGCGGAAGACGAGCCGGTAAAGGCCGATGATGCGCTCCCGCGCCGCCCGGTCGAGCTCTCCGCCAGTCCACAGCGCGTCCCCGATCCCGGTCGCCTCGGCGTCGAGGCCGACATACCAGGTGAGATTGACGTCGGTCGCCTCGATCAACGCCTCGATCTCGACCTCGACCGACAGAAGATGCGTGATCCACTGCTCGATCACCTTGCCGAGCGCGTCGAGGCCACGCCGCCCGGCGGTAAGATCGAGCGCCAGGTCGAACAGGTCGCTACGCTCCCAGTAGCTCTCGACATTGCCGTCGTTGAGCACGTCGATCTCGCCCGCCACCGGCAAGCCGAGCATGGCAACGAGCGGCGAGGCTGGCTGGGGACTGACGCCTGTGACCTTCTCCTCGTCGGCCGCAATCAGAGAGCCGTCATGCACGGTGAGGCGTTGCGGCCGGAAGAAGAGTTCTGCTGCGCGCAACATGAAGACATCGTCGCAGCGATCGAGCAGGTTGCGCAGGATCACATGTACGAGCTGGTCGATGAACAGCGGCGGCGTCTGACCCACGCCGCGGCGCACGAGATCGAGATAGGCGGCCTCCACGGTCTTGTGTCCGACGAGATGGTCGCGAAACGCGGTCATCAAGGTCCAATTCTCGCGCGCGTCGGCATCCGCGATCGCCGCAATCTCGGAGGCGGCGACCGAACGGCGCGGATCGCTGAGCAGCGCAGCGTGCAAGCTGCGCTCGGCGACGCATGCA
>WNGP01005634.1_pt1 | contig 14590 bp, 12 predicted proteins | sample 5407671 | NCBI WGS metagenome assembly WNGP01 (sample SAMN13153381, study PRJNA577476) | soil metagenome | isolation source: 40 cm soil or saprolite under Garry oak tree replicate 2 | place: USA:California | collected 2016-06-15 | reverse complement strand
AGGTAGAAAGCTCGGTTTGAGTCACGAAGCGGTACGCCAGCTGGAAAGCCGGGCTTTACACAAACTCGATCCCTTGAGTCGCAAACGCAAATTGGATGAGTATTTAGAGTGAGTCACTATGATGATGATGATGATCAGTGAGTAGCAGTGTGGGCGCTCACTACCTGTTCCAAGGCGACCGCTCCACACCGCGAGGGTGGAGTGGTCGCCCTGTGTACACAAGCAATCTAACATCAAATCCGTACCACAATCACACTAATATTATCTGCTCCTCCACCTTCTAAAGCAGCCTTGACAAGGGCCGCACTCGCCCGCGGTGGGTCAAGCGCGTACTTCTTCAACATGCGCTCGATTTCCTTGTCGCGTACCATTTCCCACAACCCATCTGAACACAGCACCAGAAAATCTCCCGTATGTATAGCGACCGTGAACCAATCAACTTTCACGGCATCCTTGTCTCCAAGGCCCCTGTATACCTTATTGCGGTCAGGGTGAGTATAGACTTCGTCGCGAGAGATTGCACCGGCCTCAACCAGTCGCGCTACCAGGGAATGATCGCGAGTCACTTGCGACAGTTGCCCTTCGCGTCCTCGATAGATGTACGTGCGGCTATCTCCCACATTCACAATGTAGGCGCTACCATCAAACACCAGGGCAGCGGTGATCGTCGTGCCCATCTCGGCTCCGCTTTGTTGACTGCTTTCATGCACTGCCTGATTTGCCCATTGAACTCCCTCGACAAGCGTCTCTACCAGGAAATCGTCAGTTATGTGATCACTACCGATGATATCTGGTACAACCGCTTGCGTCATACATCGAATGGCCAGGTGGCTGGCCTCTCGTCCGTGAGAATGCCCCCCCATACCATCGGCCACCACGTACAGGTCGAGTGGCAAGAGGCGTCCATTGTGCGTGCATGTGCTGTGTAAGGTAACCAGGCTATCCTCATTTGGCTTGAACCTGCGTGCAATACCAGCGTCCCACCCGATCCCTACATTTTCTGTCCTCAAGACCGCCGCATCCATTTCCTGCATCTTTCTGGCTTTCACAAGGGTAGAAGTAGGAGCTTTCTGTGTTTCTGCTCGAGCGTCTGCGGAGGGTTCTACAAAGGCTTTTGCCGGATTGAAGAATTGCGTTGTAGTACGCTTTCTTTCACCATTATGGTTCGATCGCGTTGGCTCCCAACCGGTCTTCGTTACTTGCTGTTTGTGCTGAATACTTTTGTTACGCCCCCACCGCAATATCATAGCCATCCCTGCCCCCAGGAACACGCCCCAGAGAGCTAACCATGTCAGTGATAACGCGACGAGCGCCCCCAGGGATAGCCCTATTTGAGGTCCCCGCGCATTGAACAAGTGAGGGAGATGTGGAGTCGCCTGTAGCAGGAGCAGCCATGCCTTTGGAGGAAAACCGCCTGAGGTCCTCAAGAGCAGCAAGATACCGCTTATTATGCCCAACCAGCTTAAACACCTTACCCATAAGTGGATATCGTAGGTAATTCCGTACTGCTTCATTACCTCCGAGACGAATTTTGTACCGCCGACCACACGTTTTTGTTTCACAAGCCGGTCTCCGTGAATGAAGTGATAGTAGCCGTCGTTCCATTCTGTACAACCAGGCGCATACCGTCATACCCCGACTGTAAATCTCTATCGGTCACCGTCAGCATCCAGGATTGAGGTTCCACCTGACCTGTTGGCCACACACTGGCTAAAAGCACCTGCCCCACTGCGCGACAGCGGAAGGTATACGATGCTCCGTCTTTTACTGGGAACGCTACAGTTTTTAATTCTGTCACCACCCCCGCTACTTTTTTGAGCATTATCAGTTGACCACCGCCAAGAAACACCTTGTACAGGTTGTTTGCATCCGTCCAGCGCAAGACCGCACCCAAACTTGACGACGTGTAATTGGTCAATGAGCCGCTGAACACGACTTCTGAGTTCACAGCGACAGGGCCTAAAATAGCGTCAAAGACACCACTGCCGTTCGTGACCCGCCCTGTATGGTTCACAATCGCGAAGCTCTGCGAATTCTTTGCGTCTCCGCCCCAGGCCAACCCATTGGAAGAGATGCCCCAGAACACCTGGTTTGCACGCTGAAACATGTCCTGGGCCAGGATATCTTTAGCTTGCAGCGTCAAAACGCTTGCCGGCGTTGGTACTGTTAATTTTGTCGCAGTCGCTACGCGTGTCGGAATAGCCACATGCGTGGGAGCGGCTGACTTGATCTTTATCACGGGCAAGGTCAGGGAAGCCTGTATTTCTGCTGAGAATCGCACTGCCAGGAAATCGATCAGAAGGATGAAACCAAGCAAAAGCAAGCCAATCCTGGCAGTGCGAAGAGAAACACGCCTGTTCGTAAATAAACTTCGGTGCTGTGTATGCATGTAAAATTCTTATTGCTCTCTTTCCATAACTTCAACATAGAGACTGCAGATAACCTGGTTAGCTACGCCTTCGCCGACATATGTGGCAAGCGCATCCTGACACTCTCCGACACGGTCCATTTGCGCCCGGATGAATGCGTGACGGGCTTTTCCCGTGGCAAAGCCGCTCATGCCACGCCGCATAGCTTCCAGTTGCAACTCAATTTGTTGGTGCAGCAGGGCAACTTCACTCTGATGCATCTCAGATGGCTCCTCCATCCAACTACTCAAAGTACGATTCTGCATTGTCTTACTTTGATGTTTTTGTCAGCCATGTACAAGAATTTTTCGTCTTATACCAGTTTTGTCTTAAAAAAGTCATCAACGCACTCTACGCTGGATGTGTGAATTATCCGATAGCGCGGTTGTGTCCCTCCACTTCCGTACGTGCGGGCCTGGCGTTATTATTCGAAGGATGCTCAAGGCAGGAAAGAGCAATGGAGAGCAATTCCTGCGTCTTGAAGGGTTTAGTGATATAGCCTTTGGCCCCTGCAAGGCGACTTTTGAGGCGATCCAGCACGCCATCTCTTGCTGAGAGCATCACAACCGTGGTATGGTCGAATTGAGGACTCGTCTTCATCAGGCGTAAAAGATCGTAGCCATCGATTCTGGGCAGACCGATGTCTAGAAAGATCAGGTCAGGGACATAGTCTTCGCCTGTCTTAAAAGCTCGCAAAGCCTCATATCCGTCCTGATAACTTATACAGGCGATTCCGTAACGGTGCAGGATTATTTCTACGATTTTACGCACCACCACCGAATCGTCGATGACAACAACATTACTCATATCTCTGCCTCCTTCCCGTAAGTTTTGCATATACGTCCCAATCAAGTCAGATACGACCGAACACAGACATGACGGGCACGGGGGAGTTGCCCGTCATGCTGTGGTGTATCGCTCGCAGTGCCGCTCTATCTCTGAGTGGCTTGAAATACGAGCAACAAGGTGCTAACCAGGCGATACACCTGTGGAAAGTATAAGCTGAGAGGGTTTGCCCTAACTCCCCTGTTTCTTCCCTCAAAGTCAAAAGTTGAGAGGGACTTATGAGCTCGGTTGCTTGCTCACTTTAAATAAAAAGTGGAGAAGAAGCATCGAAGAAACTAGCTCTCTTGTCAGGTTCACCTTAGCACGTCGATGTCCTGACAAAGCTGACGGCAAAATCGGGAGACAGCAGTGGATTTCTGTGAACATTGGAGGGGCATTTTGAGTTTGAGATGGACATAGATGGACGGCTAAAAACGAGGAGTGCCGAAAGGGGGACTCGACACACCTTGTTCTCCGGTGTTCGCCCCTGTCCATCCTGTGCTTGAAATGGCTCTTTTCTGTCCGTAGTGTGTTGTGTTTTATCGCTGATGTTCGCCGGCGTTGCTGTACGGGTTGCTGTACAAGCAAACGCTGTACAGCAGCCTTTGATGCTTTGAGGGAAGGAGCACTATTCGTGCCAGCCAATTCCTTGCGTCATTGATGAATCTCGTATCGGAAATGCTCAGTTCACGGGCGATGTGTGCAATCGGCTTTCCGCTGTTCTGGGTGAGCCGCACCAACTCGCGCTTAAACTCTTACGAAGAATTATTTTGGACTTCTTGCATGGTCCGTGTCCTCCTCTTGTCAGAATATATCCTAAACTTTCACTGCTCCACGAAAGTGGGGCAAGTTCAGACCTTCGAGTACTGATGAAACGGAAGTTCTTTTCGTTAGTACTCGAAGGTCCATTGCACGAATCGTGAACCTCATTCAGGGAGTTACCTAACGGCGCGAAACCACGCGCCTGCCGGACAGGAATCGCCTCATCTCGCGCCGAAGCCCGCGCACCTTGCCCCATGAGACGTCCCGGCGACAGGGTCACCGTCGTCATCCACCTGTCACCGAGTAGCTCACGCCTTTACCCGCCAATGCTCGTTTCCTCGAACGCCCCCAGGGCGCGCAGCGACGCCTTTTGTGCGTCGGAGAGGCCCCGGATGCCCGTGATATTGAGTCGCTCGTAGGGCCGATCTCGCCGCAGCGTTTGCAGAGGCTCGCCACTCTCCAGGTCCCAGAGCGTGATGACTCCGTCATCCCCGCAACTGGCCAGCCTGCTGCCATCGGGACTTACCTTGAGCGCCTGGACGGCCCCCTGATGCGCTTCTCGCACCCGCGCGCACTCCCCGCTGTGCACCTCCCACCAGCGCACCCTCCCATCACTGCCACCACTGAGCACCAACTCTCCACTCGGAGCCCAAGTCACCGCAGAGACCACCCCCGGATGCCCCGCAAAGGCGCGCACGCGCTGCCCGCTGTGGGCATCCCACACGAAGAGCTCCCCACCGTCGCTGCTGCCGCCGCCCGAGGCCAGCCGGGAGCCATCGGGGCTCCAGGCCACGCTCGTGACGGCCCCATGATGTCCCGCCAACCACAGCAGCTGCGTGCCACCCCTGGCGTCCCACACAGACACGTGGCCATCTTCGTCCCCGCCGACCAGGCGCGTGCCATCGGGACTCCAGGCCACGCGACGGATCCAGGTCACGTGCGCGCGATCTGCCCACCGTGGGGAGCGCGCCGTCACGTCCCACACCACCACGCCTTGCAGAACGGTTCCGCAGGCCAGCAGTTGCCCGTCTGGACTCCAGGCCACGCCGAAGAAAGGAGTCTCGGGGTGGTCGAGGTCCCGCAGGACCTGGACACAGGTGTCGGTGGCTGGGTCCCACAGCCGGATGGCATTATCCCACCCGGAACTTGCCAGCAGGCTGCCATCGGGACTCCACGCGACGCCGTACACGCTCCATCGATGGCCGCGCAACACGCCGAGCAGCGTCCCACTGGCCACATCCCAGAGGGTCACCAGGGTATCCGAGCCGCCACTGACCAGCTGCGTGCCGTCCGGACTCCAGTCGAGGTCGAGGAGGGAGGCGGTGTAGCCCTGCATGACCCGCAGCGACTCGCCACGCTCCACGTCCCACAGCCGCAGCGTGCCATCGCCACTGCCACTGAGCAGGCTGCGGCTGTCGGGGGTGAAGGCCAGGTCGTTCACCACGGCGCTATGGCCTTGCAGCGCCACCCGAGCGCTGCCCTCCTGGCCATCCCACAGCCGGATCGTGTGGTCAAAGCTGCCACTGGCCAGTGTGAGTCCATCCGGACTCCAGGCCAGTGCTTGCACCCGCTCCGTATGCCCCACAAGCGTCTGCAGACAGCGTCCGCTTCCCGTCTCCCCGACCTCCCAGAGCTTGACAGTGCCATCATAACTCCCGCTGGCGAGCCGACTGCCATTGGGGGCAAAGGCCAGTCCCCGCACCCAGTTGCTATGCCCCACCAGCGTTTGCACGCAGGTCGTCGGCCCGGTCGGCTGTAGCTCCCACAGCCGAATCGTGCCCGCGACGTCGCCACTGGCAAGCAGGCGCCCATCCGGACTCCAGGCCAGCGAGAAGACCACACCGGGATGCAGCAACTCCTGCAAGGGGATGCCCAGCTTCGCATCCCAGAGCCGGACGGTCGCTCCATATTCCCCACTGGCGAGCAGGCTTCCATCCGGCGCAAAGGCCAGACAGGTGGGGCCCTTCATATGCCAGCCTGACCAGAGCAAGGCACGACTTTCGACGTCCCACAACTTGACGCTGTTATCAAAGCTCCCGCTGGCCAGCCGGCGTTCGTCCGGGCTGAAGGCAAGGGCCCATACCATGTCCGTATGGGCCTGCCAGGCCAGATGCAAGGTCTGGCCTGCCTCGCGCCACACCTGCACTTCGCCCCGCTGGCTGGCTGCGGCCCAGTACTGCCCGCTGCGGCTGATGGCGACCGCTGTGATGGCATCAAAGGTCTCGGTAAAGACGCACTCACGCATCAAGGCCCCGGACAGCGTCGCGTCTTGCAGCTCGACGCCTTGCAGAGACACGCCGCGCAGCGACAGTTGCGACAGATTGAGACCACGCAGATCCCCGCGCAGCAGCCGCAGCAGCGCCACCAGGTTAGCCGGGCCATACCCCTGAGCCTCCTCGGCCCGTTCGCGCAACCCATCCAGCAGCGCGCGCAACTGCCCATCCACCTCGGCTCGTCCCAGGTAGACGCTCTGCAGGCGCGCGAGCAGTGGGGCGAGCAGCAGCCGCTCCTGCGTCTGCCGCACGTATTCCTTGGCCTGAGCCTGAGAGAGGCCATGCTCACGGAGCCGGAGCAGCCGCCCCTGCCCGATCTCCTGGCTGGCCGTGGTGACGAGCTTCGTGGTTACGTACTCCAGCACCACGGATTGCAAGGTGAAGCTGCCGGCCCGCTGCCCCCGCTCGATGAGCGAGCGCCGACGCAAGCCATCCACGGCTTCCAACACCTGGACGTGCGCAAGCGGGGACACCAGCACCGCGAGCAGGTCATCCAGGGTCACCGGCTCGCGCAGGATCGCCAGCCAGCACAGCACCGTCTGCTCCAGAGGCGAGAGCCGCACCCATTGCTCGTCGAGCAGCTCGCGCACCCCGCCAAAGACCACCTCGCCCTGCGCCAGGAACGGGACAATCTCGCCCCCAAAGAGTTCCACGATGGTCTGCGCCACGATCTTCAAGGCCAACGGGTTGCCCCGGTACGCCTCGACCAGGCGCACCCGGTCGTGCGCAGTGCCCGCGACCGACGTCTTTCTCCGCCAGCAGCTGAGCGCCTGCCTCTACATCGAGCCCAGCCAGGCGCAAGGCACGCACCGACGAGCGGCTGCCTTCCAGCGCCACCAGGTCGGCCGGTTTCTCCCGGGAGGTGAGCAGCAGGCAACTCTGGTGCCTGGTCTCTCCCATCTGGCGCAGCAGGCGAGCATACCCCTCGAAGCCTGCACGCATGCGGCCCGTGCTCTCCCCTTCCTCCAAGAGCATCTCCAGATTGTCCAGCACCAGCAGCATCCGCCGCGCGCGCAGCTGCTCCAGCAGCAGACCGAGGCGTTCTTCCAGGGAGTCGGGTAGGTCCCCCAGCAGGTGTGGGGCCAGCACCTGCAGGCAGCCATCCACGAGCGCGGAGCAGGAAGGGGCATCACGCAGGGAGCGCCAGAGCACCACCTCGAAGTGGGGCGCCACCCGGTACATTACGGTGACCGCCAGCGCCGACTTGCCCATGCCGCCCAGGCCGAGTACGCTCACCACTCGACAGCGCGCCTCTCCCACCCACTGGGAGAGCAGCGCCAGTTCCCCCTCGCGTCCATAGAAGCTGGGCACATCCAGCGCCTCGCCCCAATCGAGGCGCGGTCCCAGTGCAGGCTGGGCCACAACCTGCTCAACAGCGTTGGTCGGCTCATCCGACTGCGATGCCACGAGCACCAGCCGGGGGTGCTGGATACCGAGCAGCCCCTGGAGCCACCGCTCATCGAGCAGCACTTTCTGGTGCGCCGCACGCCAGAGCGCACGGATCTCCTCGGCCTCGCGCCCGGCCGCAAAGACCCGAAGCTCGACCCCCAGCACGATGAGCTCTTTGAGATGCGCGCTGGCCGGATAATTGCTGCCCAGTTCCCAGGTGCTCACGGCGCGACGGGAGACCCGAAGCTGCTGGGCCAGGCTCGCTTGCGTCAGACCCATCTGGGTGCGCAGCGTCAGCATCAGCTGCCCGAAGGCATAGTCTCGTTCACGATAAAGGGATCGCTTCATGAGCAGGTCTCCTTTCTCGCCTCGCCCACCAGTGTGAACCCATGTGAAACGATGGGAAATGCCTTGCCATCTGCTGGACGATGCATTTCCCAGGCCACGGCCATATACTCCTGAGTGTTGGGTGTGCGTACCATACAGGTCAACGCCCTTCTGGGTGATCTGGGGCAATGCCAATCGACCTCAGATCACCTCTCCATTCATCCACCTCTATGATAACAGATTTGCTGGCTGACCACGAGTCTCTGGTGAGCGAGCCATGCCGAAAAAAGGTTCTCTCACGGGCGCCTGCTCTCTGCTTCTGAAGAAGGAAAACGATGTGAAACGACTTGAGAAGTGATGGGTACTGACTTCTCGCGCGTCCCCTTCTATACTTGGTAGCAGAAGAAAAGAAGAGCAAGGGAGTGCCTCTTCTTCAGGGAGGACATGATGTTCAACAAAGAAAGGAGACGCTCATGACTAATCTTCTCGATCTCACGGTTGCGGCCCATGGCGGCCTCGATCGCTTCAACCAATTCAAGACTCTCTCCGTGCATCAGCGCCTCGGCGGCCAACTGTGGGCGCTGAAGGGCCAGGAAGGAGCACTGGACAATACACGCTTGACCGTAGATCTGCACAGAGAGCACGTGTCATATGTGCCGTTCAAGCTTCCGAACCAGCGCACGGATTTCACTCCGGAACGCGTTGCGGTCGAGACCAACGAAGGTGAGATCGTTGAGGAACGCACCAATCCCCGTGCCGCTTTCGCTGGACATACCCAGGAATCCCCGTGGGATCATCTGCATCTGATCTACTTCGCAAGTTATGCGATGTGGACCTATCTAACCTGCCCTTTCACCTTGACCCTGGATGGAGTCGACGTCACCGAGATTGAGCCGTGGCAAGAGCAGGGTGAGACCTGGCGGCGTCTCAAGGTGAAATTCCCGCCGTACATCGCCACGCACAGCACTGAGCAGCCATTCTATATCGGCACCGATGGCTTGTTTCGCCGACACGACTATGATGTGGAGATCACGGGTAATACCCCAGCAGCCCATTACATTTCCGAATACAAGAACGTGTCTGGTATTATGGTGCCGACGAAGCATCGCATATACCCTCGTCAGCAGGACAACACGCCCCTACTTGACCTGTTGCTCGTCTCAATCGATTTGAGCGATATTCGCTTCGAGGCCCTGCGTTAAGGAAGGAGCCCAGTAGCCGCACGTGCCCGTGATCGACCTCATCGTCGCTGGTGACGTGGTCTACAACAATGTCCACCTGAATACTCATCCTTCCGCCGAGGAGTTCTTCGATCGGATGCTTGAGTTGCACCCAACGAGACTCAATCCGGGCGCTCTGTGGGGGAGCGCCACATCCCTTTTGTCCAGGTCTTCTGGCAAATCGGTGTAGTCTATCTGAATCCCCAGCATCAGAGCATATTGACCAAACAAGGAGACAACAATGACATCTCAAAGCGAAATCACCTACGACGTGTTCATCTCCGATCCGATTCCGCAAGCGATCGCGACGCTCCTTCCCAATGGCGATCACCAAATGTGGTCGCCGATGTCCAGTACGCTCATCTACGGTCCAACCGAAGCCGTGCTGATCGATCCGCCGATCACCATCAAGCAGACTGAAGCGCTCGCCGACTGGGTCGAGAGCTTCGGAAAGAAACTCTCGTCGATCTACATCACGCATGGGCATGGCGATCACTGGCTCGGCACCAAGCCGCTGACAGAGCGCTTCCCAGGCGTGAGCGTCTACGCGACCGAGGGGACGCTCGAAGTGATGCGGCAGAATGCGCCGGATGGGGTGCCTGGCGAGTTCTGGACAACGCGGTTCCCTGACCAGATGCCGGACGCGTCCATCCTGGCGAAGACAGTGCCCGCAGACGGATTCTCCGTCGACGGTGCCAAGATTGTGGTCGTGGAAGTTGGCCATAGTGACGGGGACAACAGTACAGTGTTGCACGTGCCGTCGATCGGTCTCGTCGTCGCAGGTGACGTGGTCTACAACAACGTCCATCAATACCTCGTCGAATCCTCTGCCGGAGGCCTCGACGCCTGGCTTCACGCGCTCGACATCGTCGAAGCATTGAATCCGACCAGGGTCGTTGCGGGTCACAAAGACAAAACTCGTGACGATGACCCGTCGAACATTGCTGCGACTCGGAACTACCTCAACGATGCCAAAGGCCTCCTTGCGGCCAATCCGACGCAATTGCAGTTCTTCTCCCAGATGATGAAGCTATATCCCGAGCTTCTTAACCCATCGATGCTGTGGCTCTCAGCGCAGGCCCTCCTGCGAGACGAGTAAAAGGCTCGAAAAAGGAGAAAAAACATGCGTGCAGCCGTGTTTCGTGGAGCATTCGATATTCGGGTTGAGCAGATACCCGATGCAAGCATCCTTGAGCCAACTGACGCCATCATACGTATCACTCACGCTTGTATTTGCGGCACGGGGACAGGGTCCCTATACGCCAGGTTGGCAGATAGGGCATGAATGGATGGGCATGGTTGAAGATGTTGGGCCAGATGTACGAACGATCAAACGAGGAGACCGGGTGATCGCGCCCTATGACTTCTGTGATGGCACCTGTGAATTCTGTTGCAAAGGACTTGATAGCGCTTGCCAGCAAGGAGGTGTCTGGGGCTATGGGCACGAGGGTGGACAGGCCGAGGCGATTCGCGCTCGCTTCGCAGACGCCACGCTGGTGGCGCTTCCATCGGCCGTGGAAGGAGATGAAGCCCTCCTCAAAGCCCTCCTTCCGCTGACCGATAACATGGCAGCGGGCCACCACGCCGCCGTCTCCGCGGGGGTCCGCCCAGGAGGAACGGTGGCGGTGATCGGGGATGGCGCGGTGGGCTTCTGTGCCACGCTGGCAGCACTTCGACTGGGAGCCGAACGCATCATCGTCCTGGGACATCAAGCGCAGCGCCTCGCGCTGGCTCGCCAGTTTGGGGCAACCGATGTGGTCACGAGCAGAGGAGAGCAGGGGGTCCTCCAGGTCATCGAGATGACAGGAGGGGGTGCAGATGCCGTCCTGGAGTGCGTGGGAACCGAGGAGGCGATCAACATGGCGGTGAATATGACCCGTCCTGGTGGAACAGTTGGGTTTGTGGGGGCCCCACATGGCAGTGGACAGATCCCGCTGCGACGCATGTTTTCCTCCAATATCGGCGTGCGTGGAGGGCTGGCTCCGGCGCGCGCCTATCTTCCCGAGCTGCTTGCAGAGGTGCTTGCCGGTCGGCTTGATCCCTCACCGGTGTTGGATATGACGGTCAGCCTGGCAGAGGTGGCTGCGGGCTATGCGGCCATGGATCAGCGACAGGCAATGAAAGCGATGGTTCGACCTTGACGACCCACAACGCGAGCACATAGTGATGAGATGATCTGACGTAATCTTCTCATCCGTCAGATCATCTTATGGAACTCCATCACTTTCGGTGATGCCTATTGGCTTGCTTATGCAACATTCATGACTCTGCTGGGAAATTTTGTCCGGACATCATGCTGCCAAGCGTGATCGCAACTGAGCAAAAGGAGAGAGAGGACGTTTGGGCCGGGGCGAGAGGCCAAGAGCCGTGCGGTGCAGCATCTGATATCAAATCCTATGGTATACTGTAGTTATGAACAAGCCAATCACCGTGAAACTACATCTGAGTGTCGAAGAAGTCGAGACGCGTTATCGCAAGGCCAAAGACCCGGTGGAGCGCAGCCAGTGGCAGATCATCTGGCTGCTCGCACAGGGCAGGACGACCAACGCGATTGGGCAAGTCACCGGCTACTGCTTGGCCTGGATTCGCACTATTGCCCATCGCTACAATCAAGACGGACCGCGCGGGATCGGCGACCATCGCCATGCCAATCCAGGAGGCAGCTTCATCCTCTCACCCGAGCTGCAAGCGCAGTTGGTCGCGGCCCTGGAGGAGCCGCCCCCGGATGGGGGGTTATGGACCGGTCGCAAAGTGGCTCAGTGGATCCTGGGCGCTACTTCACGCAAAGTCCATCCCCAGCGCGGCTGGGAGTATCTTAAACGCCTCAACTACAGCAAGCGAGTATTGCGTCCACGACACGCCAAAGCCGACCCAGCCGCCCAGGAGGCGTTCAAAAAAACCTCCCAGCGCACCTGAACGCGCTTCAACACGCCTTTCCCCAGGCGACGGTTGAGCTGTGGACGACGGATCAACATCGGGTGGGACTCAAACCCATCCTCCGACGCGTTTGGGTGCGCAAAGGGTCTCGCCCGCGCGTCAGCGTGCAGCAGCGCTACCAATGGCTCTACGTCTACAGCTTTCTGCAGCCTGCTACGGGCAAGACCGAATGGTTGCTGCTGCCCACGGTGACAGCTGAGGTGTTCACCATCGCGCTTTCCCACTTTGCGGCATCGCTGTCGGAACTGGTCCCACCAAGCAGATCCTGCTGGTGTTGGATCGAGCAGGGTGGCATACGAGCAAAGAGCTCGTGGTACCTGAGGGCATCCATCTGCTCTTCTTGCCACCTTATTCCCCCGAACTGCAGCCCTGCGAGCGGTTATGGCCACTCTCGAATGAAGGGGTTGCCAATGGTTCCTTCCGTACCCTCGACGACCTGGAAGCGGCACAAGTCCAGCGCTGTGTGCTGCTTCAGGACCAACCGCAGGTCATCCGCTCTCTGACTCACTTTCATTGGTGGCCTCCGGCCGACTCAAAACATCAGTGATCCACAGGATTTGATATGACGGATGCGCACCAAGTTGATGGCTGCCGCGATGGCTTTGGCCTGCAGCTGTGTCTTTGACTGGCCACGATAGCGTGCGCGGCGCAGGCCGTGGCTGCGAAGCCCCTCAGAAATCGTGCCTTCGATGCCTGCCCGCAGCGCATAGCGCTGCTGAAAGGCAGGGCTGCTTTGTTGCGTTCGGCGAGACAAGCGTGCCTCGGCGACGGATTGAGGCGAAAGGGTTAAAATTCTCCCCTTGCCCTTCTCCCTCTTGGTACAGAGCTCTTTGACTGGACAGGCATGACAGAGGGCCGCCGAAAAGCTCACCCGGATCACCTCCTCGCCTCGATTGCGTCGTCCCGGACACCAGTTCTGCGAGAGGTGCCCCTGGGGACAGCGCACCTGCTGCTTGTCCCAATCCACTTGGAAAGCACTCACGCCATAGCCCGTTGCGTGCTGCCATCCGCCCTCCTGTTTGAGCGGGCCTACTAGCTCGACGCCCAGTTCGGCGTGTGTGGCGAGCACTTCGCCACTGACATAGCCGCTATCAACCAGCCGCACCTCTGGCACCAGGTCGCGGGCTTGCAAATCACGCAGTAACGGCATCGTTTCTTCGACATCTTGCTCCGTCGCCGCCGAGATCTCTGCTTGCACGATCAGATGCACCGCGTCCTCTTCCCCACAGGTCTCGGTCAGATGCACTTTATAGCCCACCCAATCGGTCTCGCGCTTGCGACTGGCACGCGCATCAGTCTCATAGGGCGAAATCACCCGCTCAGCACTCTCGACTGCGGGGCCATCCCGCCAGCGCACTTGGCCGTCGACCCGCTCGAAATGTTGATGCCATACCTGCTGCAAGCGTGCCAGACTTGGGCATGCTTGCACGCTTTGGGGCGCTTGCTCATCGGTCGCCGCTTGCAGCAGCTGCCAGCTATCTTCTCCCACCTGTTTGCGCAAGGTTTCCTGAGCAGACTTTTCTTTGGGAAAGCGTTGCAACTCAAAGCGATGCACATAGCGATCAAACCAGGCGGGGCTGACGATCTCCAGCAACCAGTCAGGCGCCACTTCTGCGATCTCATTGAGAGCCGCTCTCAGGCTCTCTCCCACACTTTCCAGACTGCTCAAGCCTCGTACATTGGCGATCACCCAGGTCGAATCGGTGCGCTGTTTGCCTCCAGCTTTGAGCCAGCCGTGTTGGCGGCATACCTGCAAAATGGGCTCCAACAAACGATCCTGGGCTGAATTCGCGACCAGGCGCTGACGAAAGTCCGTCAGAATACTGGCGTCAAAGCCCTCATCATCCAGCGGCAAGGAGAGGGCATATTTCCAATCCAAGCGTGCTCGCACCATCTCCGCCGCTTGACGGTCCGACAGATTTTCCAGTGCTTGCAAGACGGTGACTAAGGCCAGTCTCCACGGCGCTTCTGCCGCTCGTCCGCGTTTTGGAAACAGATCAGCAAAGTCAGCATCCTCATAGATCGGGCCAAGGGCATCGCGCAGGTGCATCGCCAGCGTTCCCTTGGGAAAACTGGCATGAGCGATGCGGCTGGTCAGGTCGGGAATGGGTTCGAGTGGTTGGGCCCACGTGATGCGCAACGAGTAAATAGCAAGCAACCAGTAAAGACCGCACCCGCTGGTTGAGAAAAGAAGGGAAGTGAAGGGGAAAGGAGTGATACATAGACAAACATCAATAAAGAAACCCCGCCAGGTCAAACTGCAGTGGGAACGAGGAAGGATTAAGCGGCGTTTGTGTCCCCCGCTTCTGCCGTGAGGAGGCCAAAGCCATAGACGTGAGCAAAGGTCGCAGGAAGACCATGAATGGTGAGAGTGAGCGGGAGAGCGGTCGTGGGGCGAGCGTTGCGAGCCAGGCGCTGGTCCCAGGTAAAGCGCCAATGAGCGCGCTCG
>WNGP01003383.1_pt1 | contig 14590 bp, 14 predicted proteins | sample 5407671 | NCBI WGS metagenome assembly WNGP01 (sample SAMN13153381, study PRJNA577476) | soil metagenome | isolation source: 40 cm soil or saprolite under Garry oak tree replicate 2 | place: USA:California | collected 2016-06-15 | reverse complement strand
GTCCCCCTCGCCGCCGCAGCGGCGCTCTACTATGGCGCGTTGACCTTCCTGATCGCGACGCTCGGCACGAACCTCGATGACGTGCTCCGCGTCCTGGGACGGGTGAACGCCGTGCTCGGCGTCCTCGCAGCGTTGCTGCTGAGCGGAGTCGCGATCTGGATCCTGCGGCGGCTGAAGCGCTAGCATGGAGAAGCCCCCCATCAGCCCCGCCTTCCGGCTCGAACAGTTTCGCGACTACCTCGCGCTCGAGGCGGGGAACAGCGGCCACACGGTCGCCAGCTATCTGCGCGATATCACCCGGCTCAGCGAGTATGCGACATCCCACGGGGCCAAAACCCCCGAGCAGCTGTCGGCGCCGCAGCTCCGGGAATTCATCTACTTCCTCAAGGACGTCGGCCTCGCCCCGGCGACGATCCGCCGCCAGATCTCGGCGATCCGCACGTACTTCAAGTTCCTGGTGGGGGAGGGGATCACGGCGCGCGATCCGAGCGAGCGGATCGAATCGCCCAAGCAGTGGCGGACGCTCCCGGCCGTCCTGACCGTCGCCGAGATCAGGAAACTGCTCGATGCGCCAAATACCAACGAGCCGCTCGCGATGCGCGATGTGGCGCTGCTCGAATTCGCCTACGCCACCGGCGTGCGCGTGTCGGAGCTGGTGTCGCTCAAGCTGCAGGACGTTCTGTTTTCCGAAGGGGTCGCACGCGTCTTCGGCAAGGGGGCCAAGGAGCGGATCGTGCCGGTGGGCCGCCGCGCCCTGGGCGCCGTGTCATCGTACGCGCGGGAAATCCGGCCCAGCCTCGACCGCGGGAAGGCCCGCGGGTTCCTGTTCCTGAACGCCCGGGGCACGCCGCTGTCGCGCGTCGGCGCGTGGGGAATCATCAAGGCCCACGCACGCCGCGCCGGACTGACGAAGCGCGTGACGCCGCATACGCTGCGCCACACCTTCGCCACGCATTTGCTGGAGGGTGGTGCCGATCTGCGCGCGGTCCAGGAGATGTTGGGGCACGTCGATCTCTCGACGACCCAGCTCTACACGCACGTCGATCGGGAGTACCTCCGCCGCGTGCACAAGACCTACCACCCCCGGCCTTAGCGACCTCCCGTTGCCGCCGCGCGCTCCCCGCTCAGGAACGCGGCGATGGCGGAAGCCTCCGCGTCACTCAGGCCGAGATCCGGCATGATCTGCGATGCCGGATTCTTCACCTTCTGCATCACGAACTCGCGAGCTAGATGCCGGCCGCCCAGCTCGGGTCCCACGGTCAACGCCGCCTGGTTATCCGGCCGGTTCGCTAAATCGATGTTCGAATGGCAGGTGTTGCACCCCTTGGCAACGAACAACATCTGCCCGCGCTCGGGTGCGGCGATCACCGGACGTGAAGCACCGCCAGCGACGACAGTCTCCGGGTAGAGATGCAACTCGGTGTTGACGAAGCCGCTCCTGATGGTGAGGCTCACCTGACCGGGAGCGGGCGCCGTGAACGTGACGGCGTAGGTGCCTTCGGAAGAGCGAGCAACTGCGGGGATCGTGACTTCATTCATCACTAGCTGCGGCCGCAGCCCGCTGAGAAGCGTCCGGCCGTGCTGGCGAACCTGAAACTCGATCGTGTATTGCTGACCGGCGACGAAGTATTTCGGCAGGTCTTTGACTGTTACGACCGCCCATCCGCCCATTGCTACTAGCCCCGCGGTTACTGCCGCCACAAGTTTCAGCATGAGGTCCTCCTTCGAGCTCGGGATATCCATGAAACGTGTTTTCATAGGATGCCGCTGACCGCGCGGCGGTTTACCCAGTCCCTAACCCCTAGCCCCTAGGCCCCAACCATGCTGTTCGTGCTCGATAACTACGACTCGTTCACCTACAACCTCGTGCAGTATCTCGGCGAACTGGGGGAGGAGCCGGTCGTCTATCGCAACGACGCACTGAGCGTCGCCGACGTGCAGGCGCTCAAACCGACCGCCGCGGTGCTCTCACCTGGCCCCAAGACGCCCGCGCAGGCGGGGATTCTCGTTCCGCTCGTCCGCGCGCTCGCCGGCCAGATCCCGATCCTGGGCGTCTGCCTGGGCCATCAAGCAATCGGCGAAGCATTCGGCGGGAAGATCGTGCGGGCGCCAAGGCTGATGCACGGCAAGACGTGCCCCATCGTTCACAGCGACGACGAGCTGTTTGACGGTATTCCCAGCCCGTTTACGGCCATGCGCTACCACTCCCTGGTCGTCGAGCCCAGCTCCCTCCCACCGGCACTGGTCGTCACGGCCATGAGTGCCGATCGCCAGGGCGTGGGGGACGCCGCGGAGATCATGGCCATGAAGCATCGCGATCATCCCACTTATGGGGTGCAGTTCCATCCCGAGTCCATCGGTACCGAGCACGGGAAGCGCATTCTCGAGAACTTCCTGCGGGTTGTAAGATCAACCGGAGCGCTGGTATAGACGCGGGCTAGACTCCACGGCACAGATTTTGTATCTTGCCCCGTGCCCGTCCTTGGCGTGATTCCTGCACGGCTGGGCTCCAGCCGGCTCCCTCGCAAGCCACTCCTGCCTCTGGCAGGCGAACCCCTCATCCTCGTCGTCACGCGCCGGATCGCCGAACTCGGCGTTTGCGATCGCCTTGTCGTTGCGACTGACGCCAAAGAGATCGCGAATGTCGTGGAAGGCGCTGGTTTTGAGGCGGTCATGACCTCGCCCGACCATTCCACCGGGACTGAACGGGTCGCGGAAGTCATTGCCAGATCTGGGTTTAGCGGCTTCAACTACATCCTGAACGTTCAGGGCGACGAGCCCTTCGTCGCAGCCGCAGCCGTGCGCGGCGCGCTCGCGTGTCTCGAAGGCGGGGAGCCGCTCGGGACCGCCGCAGGATCGCTCGATGCGAAGCTGGTCAACGATCCCAGTCGTGTAAAAGTCGTCGTCGATGCGCGCGGTCGCGCCGTGTACTTCTCCCGCGCGCCTATTCCGTTCGATCGCGACGGGAGCGGCCAGGTCGTCTACCATCAGCATGTCGGCGTGTACGCTTATACGCGCGAAGCATTGGAAGCATGGGTGCGGCTGCCTCCCGTTCCCGAGGAGCAGTGGGAGCGACTCGAGCAGCTCAGGCCGTTGCTGCACGGTATTCCGATGGGTGTGACGTTGTTCGACGGACCGGCAGCGCCAGGCATCGATACGCCGGCCGACCTCAAGTGGGCCGAAGCGGAGATCACCCGACACCTCAGAGAGGTGAGCTCGTGAGCTCGACCAAGTACATCTTCGTGACCGGAGGCGTGGTGAGCTCCCTGGGCAAGGGAATCGCCGCGGCATCGCTCGGCCGGCTGCTCGCCGAGCGCGGACTGAAAGTCACGATCCAGAAGTTCGATCCCTACATCAACGTCGATCCCGGCACCATGTCGCCGTTCCAGCACGGCGAGGTGTACGTGACCGACGACGGCGCCGAGACCGATCTCGACCTCGGACACTACGAGCGGTTCATCGACCGCTCGCTGTCGCAGGTGAACAATGTGACGACCGGCCGCATCTACCTCTCCGTCATCACGAAAGAGCGCCGCGGCGAGTACCTCGGCTCGACGGTGCAGGTCATTCCGCATATCACCGATGAGATCAAGGGCGCCATCCGCCGCCTCGCGCCCGATCACGACGTGGTGATCACCGAAATCGGCGGCACGGTCGGCGACATCGAATCGCTGCCGTTCCTCGAGGCCATCCGGCAATTCCGCCAGGAAGTCGGCCGCGACAACACGCTGTTCATCCACCTGACGCTCGTGCCGTTCATCGCCGCGACCGCGGAGCTGAAGACCAAACCGACACAGCACTCGGTGCGCGAGCTGATGCAGATCGGAATCCAGCCCGACATCCTCGTGTGCCGCACGGAGCGGCCGCTGTCCGAAGAACTGAAGCGCAAGATCGCGCAGTTCTGCAACGTGGACTTCGGCTGCGTGGTCGAGAGTCCCGATGTGAAGTCGATCTACGAGATCCCCTTGAAACTCCACGACCAGGGACTCGACAAGGAAGTCTGCATGCGGCTCCACCTCGACACGAAAGAGCCTGACTTGCGCGCCTGGGCCGCGATGGTCGACAAGATCCTCAAGCCGCCACACCAGGTGCGGATCGCCGTCGTGGGCAAATACACGGAGCTCGCCGACAGCTACAAGAGCATTCACGAAGCGCTCGTGCATGGCGGGATCGCGAATGAAGCGGGCGTATTGATCCAGTGGATCGCCTCCGACCGTTTCACCGATCAGGAAACCGCGGGCGAGCTGCTCGCCGACTACGACGGGCTGCTGGTCCCGGGCGGGTTCGGCGTCCGCGGCGTCGAAGGGATGCTCGAAGCGATTCGGTGGGCGCGCGAGCACAAGCTCCCGTTCTTCGGCATCTGCCTCGGCCTCCAGACCGCGATCATCGAGTTCGCCCGCGACGTGTGCAAGATCGCCGACACGAACTCGAGCGAGTTCGCACCCGAGTGCGCGAATCCGGTGATCGCGTTGATGCGCTCGCAGGAAGGGATTCAGGAAATGGGCGGCACGATGCGGCTCGGCGCCTATCCCTGCCGGCTGCGCCCCGGCTCACGCGTGGCGCAGGCGTACAATGCCACCGAGGTGAGCGAGCGCCACCGCCACCGCTACGAGGTCTCGAACGCCTATCGCGACGTGCTCGCGGAGTACGGCATGCGCTGCTCGGGTCTTTCCCCCGACGGCTCGCTGGTCGAGATGATCGAGCTGCCCGACCACCCCTGGTTCATCGGCTGTCAGTTCCATCCCGAGCTCAAGTCGCGGCCGATGCGCCCTCACCCGCTGTTCGCCGGCTTTGTCGGCGCGGCGCGCGATCACCGCACGCTGCGCCCGCGCGACGCGGCGTCGCGCGCGCTGGCCGAACTGACCGACTGACATGTCCCAGCGGTTCGCGGCTGACAGCAGCCCGTTTCTCATTGCGGGTCCGTGCGTCGTCGAATCCGACGACCTCAACGTACGCGTCGGCGAGGCGCTGGCGGAGCTCGCGGTCAAGCTCGGCATCGGCGTCATCTACAAGGCGTCGTACGACAAGGCCAACCGCTCCCGCTTGAACGCGCCGCGTGGCCCCGGGCTCGAGTCGGGCCTCTCCGCGCTCGAAAAAGTCCGCAGCGCCACCGGTCTGCCGATCCTGACCGATGTGCATGAGCCCGCGCACGTCCCGCTCGCTGCCCGCGTCGCCGATGTGCTCCAGATCCCCGCCTTTCTGTGCCGCCAGACCGATCTCCTGATCGCCGCGGGGAAAGCAGGCCGGCCGGTGAATATCAAGAAGGGCCAGTGGATGTCGCCGGAAGAGATGCGCGGCGCCGTGGAGAAAGTGCGCGCGGGCGGGGCCCCGGAAGTCGCCGTGACCGAGCGCGGTACGTTCTTCGGCTACGGCGACCTGGTGGTCGACATGCGCAGCTTCTCGCGCCTGCGCGCCGCCTGCAACGCCCCCGTGATCTTTGACGCCACGCACTCCGTCCAGCAGCCGGGGCAGGGAAGCGAAGGCTCGAGCGGTGGCCAGCGGGAGTTTATTCCACCGCTGCTGTACGCCGCCGCGGCCGCGGGCGCCGATGGCTTCTTCCTCGAAACGCATCCCGATCCGGCGCGCGCGCCCTCCGATGGACCCAACATGGTCCCGCTCGATCAGCTCGCCGGGGTCGTGGGCCTGGCCGTCGAGGTCTGGCACCGCGTGCGGGAGACCGTGCGTGCATAAGCCGGCGCGCGCCCCCACGCCACAGGCCGGCGGCAAGCAGCTCGTCGATCGCGGCAAGCGTGTGCTCGCGCTCGAGGCGGCGGCGGTCCAGCGCGTCGCCGACACGTTGGGACCGGCCTTCGCGCGCGCCGTCGAGATTCTCGCGGGCGCCAAGGGTCGGGTCATCATCTCCGGCGTCGGGAAATCGGGACTGATCGCCCGCAAGATCGCCGCGACGTTCACGTCCACCGGGACGCCGGCGATGTTCCTCCATCCCGTGGACTCGCTGCACGGCGACCTCGGCATCGTGAGTCGCGACGACGTCGGCGTGGTGCTGTCCAAGAGCGGGGCCTCCGACGAGTTGTTCGGCCTCGTCAATCAACTCAAGCGGCTGGGCGTGCCGGTCATCGCGATGACGGGCGACGCCGATTCTCCGTTGGGCCGCCAGGCGACGGTCGTCCTCGACGCCTCGGTCGCCGAGGAAGCCTGTCCGGAAACACTCGCGCCGACCGCGAGTACCACGGTCGCGCTCGCCCTGGGCGATGCGCTCGCCGTGACGCTGCTGGAAGTCAAAGGCTTTCGCCGCGAGGACTTTGCCGCGCTGCATCCCGGTGGCGTGCTGGGCCGCAAGCTCTTGCTGCGGGTTGCCGATGTCATGCTGACGGAGGGTCTGCCGATCCTCGCTCCCGATCGGCCCATGCGTGAATGCGTGGTCCTGCTTGCGGGCAAACGCGGGACCGTGGTGGTGGTCGACGGAGAGACGCTCGCCGGCGTCGTCACGGCCGGCGACCTGACCCGGCTCATGGAGCGCACGGACAAATTCCTGGACATTCCGGTCCGCGACGTGATGACCAGGACGCCGAAGGCGACGACTGCTGATGAACTGGCGAGCGCCGCCGTGCATCTCATGGAGCGACACGGCATCATGGCGCTGCCGGTACTCGACGAGGACAAGAAGGTCGTCGGCATCGTGCATTTGCATGATCTCATGAAGGCGGGAGCGGTATGAAGGCGAGCACGGAGCAGGGAGCACGGAGCATCATCGGCGCGTCCTGCTCCGTGCTCCTTGCTCTCGTTCTATTCGTTTCCTGCAAAAACGGCACGCCGGTCACGGCGACCCAGGTCGTGCTCGACAGCGCCGACCAGGTCCTGCTCGGCATGAGCCACTACGTCACCGAGTTGGGCGTCCTGCGCGCGCGCGTCCGCGCCGACACCGCGTACTTCTTTTCCAATACGCAGCGCGTCGAGCTGCGCAACGTGCACGTGACCTTCTATGACGTCGCCGGCAATCCGACCTCGACGTTGACGTCGCGCGAGGGGACGGATCACTGGCGCACCGACGACATGGAGGCGCGCGGCAACGTGGTGGTGGTCCGCGACAAAGACGGCGGGACGATGCGGACCGACGTGATGACCTACAATCGCGTGCGCAACGAGGTGAGCTCGGACAAGCCCTTCACCTTCGACGCGCCCGATCAGCACATCAAAGGCGTCGGCTTTACGTCGGATCCAGAATTCAAGAAGATCGCTGCCAAGCGCCTGACGGGCACCGGCGGGCAGTTCATCCTGCCAAACCAATGACCGTATTGCTGACCGTGATGCTCCTGCAGGGAGTCGCCGCGTCGCCGCAGGACACGACGCAGGGTCGTCCCTGCCGTGTCGCGATCGATTCCGTGGGCCACTACGGCGAGAGCACCAACGCCGCCGGCGAGAAGACGGCGAACGGCGGGGGCGGCGTCCTCGCGCACTGCGCCGGCACCGGTACCACCGTCTCTGCCGACAGCTTCGCCCACTACAGCACGCTCGGCCGCCTGGACCTCATTGGGCGCGTGCAGATCCGGGACACCGCGCTCGCTCTCGACGCGCGCTTCGCGTCGTATTTCCTGCGCGACGAGCGCCTCGAAGCCCACAACAACGTCGTCGCGGTGAATCGGCGCAACGGCTCGGTGCTGCGCGGCCCGAATCTCAAGTACTGGCGCGCGGTCAAAGGCGTGCGCGACACGGTCGAGATGTACGCGACGCAGCGACCCACCGTCGAGTACCGGCAAGGCGCGGCAGCCGACACGAGTCACGCGGAACCGTACATCATCGTGGGCGACCGGCTGCACTTCAAAGGTGACGACCGGATGTGGGCTGGCGGCACGGTCACGATCGATCGCAGCGACCTGGCGGCGCGCGCCGATTCGATGCTGCTCGACCAGACGACGGGATTTGGCGTCCTCGTCGGGTCACCCAGCGTCGAGGGCAAGGGACAGACCACCACAAGCGAGGCCACCAAGAATTACACGCTCGTGGGAACGCGAATCGAGCTGGGCCTTGCCCAGCGCGACATCCGGCAGATGAAAGCCCTCGGCCACGGCAAAGCCACCGGTGCCGACTGGACACTCACCGCCGACACGATCGACCTCCGCATCGCCGATCACCTGCTGCAGCAAACGTTCGCCTGGGGTGATACCACGCGCCCTCACGCGATCTCGACACAGTACACGATTCAGTCCGACTCACTGGCCATCGACTCGCCCGGCGAGGTGCTGAAGGAGTCGCGCGCCTTCGGGAACGCCTTCTCGACAGCCAAGCGCGATTCCACGACGCCGCCCAATCAGACCGACTGGATCACCGGCGATTCGCTCACGATCCGCTTCGTGCAGGAGCAGGATTCGGTCACGCACCGCCCCCGGTCCCGGCTGCACGAGCTGGTGTCGCGCGGCTCGCCCGCCCGCGCGCTGACACACCATCCCAATGAGCGCGACACGACGCACGCGGGTCCCGCGATCAATTACTCCCGTGGCCACCAGATCACGGTCGCCATGTTGCAGGACCGGATCGACCACGTGGTCGTCGCCGGCAAGGCGGATGGTGTCCACCTGGAGCCACGCCCTGCGATCGCGGCGGACAGCCTGAAGCGCGCGGCACCGCCGAAGCCATGACGGGTCTCGACCGGTTCGCCGATCTGTTCACGTCGAAAGACTCGTCGCTGGCACTCGCAGCGGGCGCGCTGGCGCGCATCGCCGATGACCAGGGCCGCGCTTCGTTCAGCGATCTCGCCGTGGCCTACCGCGAGGAGTTCCTGAAGCTCCGCGCCCATGCCAAAGGCGAGATGCCGGACGCGGGCAGCCTGTCGGTGGACGACGCCCGCGCCTATCTCGCGACCTCGGTGTTGCCGCGTCTGGCGATGCTGAAGGTGCTGGTGCTGCCCATGGGCGCCCTCTGGGGCGACGTGCCGGTCGCGTTCGCTCCCGGGTTCTGGGCCGGCATGCCGGCGGACCGCGCCGCCGCCGCGCAGTATCTGCTCGCGCTCGCCGAGGATACCGTCGCGCGCAGCGAGTCGGTGAGCGGCGAGCATCCGGTGGTGAGTGGCGGCGCCCGGCTCGAGTCGCAGCATCTCGTCAAAGCGTACAAGGGCCGGCGCGTCGTGAACGACGTGTCGCTCGAGCTGGCGCAGGGCGAAATCGTCGGGCTGCTGGGGCCGAACGGGGCGGGGAAGACAACCTCGTTCTACATGATCACCGGCTTGATCCGGCCCGACCAAGGGCAGATCGCGCTCGACGGGCGCGACATCACCGCGCTGCCGATGTACCAGCGCGCGCGTGCCGGGATCGGCTATCTGGCGCAGGAGCCGTCGATCTTCCGCAAGCTGACAGTCGAAGAAAACGTCCTCGCGATCCTCGAGACCCTGACCATCGATGCCGCCGAGCGCGCGCGCCGGCTGGAATCGCTGCTCGACGAGCTGGCGATCAAACATCTCCGGAAACAGAAGGCGTACCAGCTCTCCGGTGGCGAGCGGCGCCGGCTCGAGATCACGCGCGCGCTCGTGACCGAGCCCAAGTTCCTGCTGCTCGACGAGCCGTTCGCCGGCGTGGATCCGATCGCCGTCAACGACATCCAGACAATCGTCGCCGGGCTCCGCCACCGCGGCATCGGCGTGCTGATCACCGATCACAATGTCGAGCAGACGCTCGACATCGTGGACCGCGCCTACATCATGTTCGAGGGCCGCGTGCAGGTCGCCGGCACCGTGCGGCAGCTCGTCTTCGACGACCGCGTGGCCTCGCTGTACCTCGGTCCCACACTCACCACCAGGCTGCGCTCGCGCCTGGCGCCGGTGGGCGCATGAAAACCGGCCTGCATCAGCACGTCGGCCTGCGCCAGGATTTGCGGATCAATCCGCGCCTGTACCAGGCGATGGATCTGCTGTACATGCCGCTGCTCGACCTCGAGCAACACCTGAAGCAGGAGCTGCTCGGCAATCCCTTCCTCGAGATGATCGAGCCCGAGGAAGAGGTCCAGGCGACGGCCGCCGACCAGCAGCCGAAGCAGGAGAAAGAGGCAAAAGCCGAAGACGAACCGGATTGGGAGAGCATCCTGCTCGAAGACCGCACCGAGCACGGTGTGCCGAGCGGCAGCTACAGCGACGCGCGCGAGTACGTCGAGCCGGTGACGGTCGAAGGGAAGGACCTGATCGATCACCTGCGCGACCAGACGCGCATGCTCGATCTCACGCCGCGCCAGCAGCTGCTCGTCGAGGAGTTCCTCGGCAACATCGGCGAAGACGGGTATCTCCAGCACACCCTCGACGAGATCCTCAAGGGCGCCAACCAGTTGCTCGAGGAGCACGAGGCCGAATCGGAGCTCGAGCTGAACGTCGCGGCGTTCACGCTGGCCGAAGTCGAAGAGATGTTGCGGGTCATCCAGCAGCTCGATCCGCCCGGCACCGGCGCGCGCAACCTCCGCGAGTGCCTGATGCTGCAGCTCGAGAGCCAGAAGCGGACAGATTCGCTCGTCTACCGGCTGGTCAAGGAGTCGTTCGACGACCTCATCGCCCACCGCTGGAGCGATCTGGGCAAGCGGTTCGGGCTGGCGCCCGACGAAGTCCAGCGCGAGGCCGATGAGCTGGCGCGCCTCGACCCCAAGCCCGGACTCCAGTACTCCGCCGCCAACGATGCCTACATCATTCCCGATCTGATCGTCGACAAGATCGACGACAAGTATCATGTCTTCCTGAACGACAGCGGCCTGCCGCGGCTGCGGATCTCCAGGACGTATCAGGAGATCGCGCGCGACAAGAAAAAATACGACAGCGAGAGCAAGGAGTTCATCAACCAGCGGCTGAACAGCGCGCACTGGATGATCCAGGCCATCGAGCAACGCCGCCAGACGATGCTCAAGGTGATGAATTTCATCGTCGATCGGCAGCGCGAGTTCTTCGAGAAGGGCATCGACCACCTCAAGCCGCTCACGCTGCGCGAGGTCGCCGACGTCATCAACATGCACGAGAGCACGGTGAGCCGCGTGACCAACGAGAAGTACGTGCAGACCCCCCGCGGCCTGCTGCCGCTCAAGTTTTTCTTCTCGAGTGGCCTCTCAACCACGACCGGCGAGGATGCGAGCGCGCGGTCCATCAAGTCACAGATTCAAAAGCTGGTCGACGACGAGCCGCCCAAGAATCCGCTCACCGATCAGCAGATCGTGGAGATGTTCGAGCGTAAGGGGGTGAAGATCGCCCGGCGCACTGTCGCCAAGTACCGCGATCAGCTCGGCATCCTGCCCGCGCGCATGCGGAAACGGCTATGAGCCTGGCCACGAATTCGACCCCGCCCGATGTCAGCGTGCTCGTCCCCGCGAAGGACGAAGCCGACAATCTGGCTGAGTTCGTGCGGCTGACGCGCGAGGCCATGCTGCCGCTGCCGTATGCCGTCGAGCTGGTCATCGTAAACGACGGCAGCCACGACGGCACCGCGCATCTCCTCGACGATCTCAGCGCCAAGCACCCTTTCGTGAAAGTCGTCACGCATCGGGCGCAACGCGGCATCGCCGACGCCCTCAAGTCAGGCGCCGACGCCGCGCGCGGCCGCGTGCTCGTCTACTATCCGGCCGACTTGCAGTACCTGCCGTCCGACATCCCGTCGCTCGTGGAACCGATCCTCGCCGGCCAGGCGGACGTCGTGACCGGGACGAAACAGGGCCAGTACAACAAGCGGCTCGTGTCAGGGATCTACAACGCGCTGTGCCGCTGGCTGTTCGGCGTGCGGGTAAAGGACTTGAACTCGGTGAAGGCGTATCGCCGAGAGATCATGGAAGTCGTGCCGATGCGCCCCGACTGGCACCGGTTCATGGTCGTTCTCGCCGCCTCGCAGGGGTTCCGGCTCGCCGAACGGCCTGTGCCGGTCCATCCGCGGCGGGCGGGGAGCTCGAAGTTCGGGGTGAGCCGGATTCCCGTCGGCGTACTCGACCTCATGTCGGTTTGGTTCCAGGTCCGCTTCGCGCGCAAGCCGATGCTCTTCTTCGGCGTGATCGGCGCAATGCTGTTCTTGCTCGGCCTGGTCGTGGGGATCGTGGCTCTCTACCTGCGCTACGGGCCGCCCCATATGGGCTTCCGGCCGTTGCTCGACCTCATCATGGTGCTCGTGATCTCGGGCGTGGTGCTGTTCGGCTTCGGGTTCGTGGGCGAGATGCTGGCGGGGATGCGCGAGGAGCTGCGGGCCTTGGAGCGGGATCTACACCGACCGCGTGGGGAGAAATAAGGGCAGGACGCCGACAGTTAGGCGGGGGGGGAGCAAAAAGCAACATCCGATGGTATTAATTCGTCGCGATGCCGCCGCTCGCCCTCGCCTCACTCCTCCAGGGTGCTGTGCCGTGGCTGTCTTCGGACGGCCGAGCGGTGGTCAACACCCTCATCTGTGACAATGGACGGGTCGGATCCGCCCAGGCGCTCTGTGAGCGCCTGGGCCTCCGCAGCCGCTTTCAGCTCAGCCGCTTGTTGCGGCGTGAGGGGTTGCCACCGTATGAGGAGCTGGCAGGGTGGATCTCCGTGCTCTACTGGATGCTGCGGAGCGACACTGAAACCCGGGGCACAGCGCTGCGCTCGCTCGCAGCCCAAACGCGAATCGAGACCGCCAGCGCCTACCGCCTGGTGCGTCGCGTCACCGGCCATCGCTGGAAGGAGCTGCGCCGCGCGGGCACGCCGGAAGTGGTGCGCTGGTTTCAGTACCGCACTCATCCTCCACGCCCGACGCGACAGCCTGACGAATCGCACCCAGCGCTGCGGGCGTCGCCGCCGTCACGACCGCCCAGCGCGCTCCCACTCGTCCCCATCCGCCTTCAGACTCAGCCCTGTCGTTTGGCGCTCCCCGGAGGGCCGTACGGCATCGCGGTGCGGGGACGTGACCTTGCGTATATCACTCGCGGCCAGGCAGCGCTCGTCGAGCGCCTGGACCTGAGGACCGGCCGGTTCACTGGCAGCACCTTCGTTGGCTGCACGCCGAGCTGCGTGATATTCGATCAATCAGGCTCGCGCGCGTTCGTCACGATTCAGTATCTCGACGAGATCGCCGTCATCGACGCAAAGCGTCATGCGCTGATCCAACGGTGGCGGGTTGCCGGCGACCCGCTTCCGCTCCTTTTGTCTCACAGCGGTCACGCGCTCTTCGTGACGACGAATCAAGATCGGCTGTTCGGGCTTTCGCCCCTGACCGGACGCGTGCTTGGCTCGATAGAGCTCCCCGCGACCTCACACCATCTTGCCCTGCATCCAGCGGGGGATCGCCTCTACGTCGCGACGCGTACAGGGGGATCGGTCCTGGAAGTAGATATCGCGCGATACCGCGTGTTACGCAGGTGTTACGCAGCTTCCCGCTCGGCGGCTGGCCACAGGGATTGGTCGTTTCGCCGGATGGGACGGCGCTGTACGTGGCGAACGAACGCCACGGGCTCGACGTCGTAGCATTGGGGAGCGGTCGGTGCGTTGCGCGACTCGAGGATGAGACGGGCTCGGTCGCGCTGGCCATGAGCCCCGATCATCGCTGGCTGTACGCGGGCCATCCCCGTCACGGGAGAGTCGGCGTCATCGAGGTCTCGTCGCTGCAGCAGCGCGGCACACTGGCCACCGGCGGGCGTCCCGCCCAGATCGCGTTCGACGGGGCAGGCCATGCGCTGATCGCAAACGCGGCGGGGTGGCTCGACATCCTGCCGGTGGGAGGGCTCGAGCTGGCGCCGCGCGGAGTCTAGTTCCTTGGATGTATGACCTATCGAGCGCTTCGAGTTGCGTCGCTGCCCCTCCTCCTGCCTACGTGGTTCTGAACTCTATTCCGAGAAGGATTTCATGAGCCGGCTATCAACAATCCTGATCGCTGCGGCGATGGGTGCGACGTTCGCTATCGGCTGCACATCGCCCACCGACGAGAACGTGAGCGGACAAGCGGCAACGCAGCCCGCTCCAGGGGGCGACGGCACCGTCGCGCGTATGGCGCTCCCGGGCGCCCCCCTCGGCATCGCCGTGGCGTCCGAGGGGTTCGCGTACATCACCCAGCCTAACTTTGGCCAGTCGCCGGGCATGCTTGCCCGTGTCGATCTGAACGCGCGCGCGGTGACGGCGTCCATTCCCGTCGGGATGGTCCCATCGCTCGTGATCTTCAACGCCACGCGCACGCGCGCATACGTCTCGAATCAGTGGAGCGACAACGTCGGCATCATCGACGTCGCGTCCAATACGCAAATCGATACGATCCCGACGCTCGGCGACCCGTTTGCCCTCGCGCTGTCGCCGGACGGCACCACTTTGCTGGTGACGACGAACGTGAATCGCCTGTTCAAGTTCAACATCGCGACGAAGACCGAGCTCGGCTCGATCGCGCTCCCCGCGACATCGCATCACATCATCATGGACCCGCGGGGCAAATTCCTGTACGTCGCCACGCGCGACGGCGGCACGGTGATGGAAGTCGACTGGCGCACGATGACGGTCAATCGGACATTCGCCGTCGGCGGCAGGGCGCAGGACATGGCGTTCTCACCAGATGGCGATCAGCTCTACGTCGCGAACGAGCTCAACAACGTCGTGCACGTCGTCAAACTGGGGATGGGAACGTTTACCGACATCCCGCTCGCGGGCGCGGGCGAAGGGCTCGCCATCGGCAACAACGGC
>WNGP01006265.1_pt1 | contig 14594 bp, 10 predicted proteins | sample 5407671 | NCBI WGS metagenome assembly WNGP01 (sample SAMN13153381, study PRJNA577476) | soil metagenome | isolation source: 40 cm soil or saprolite under Garry oak tree replicate 2 | place: USA:California | collected 2016-06-15 | reverse complement strand
CATACTCCGCCAACACGTCATGGGCGACCTCGAGCCGGCCAACCAGTGGATTCTTTACCAAGGCCGCGAGCGCCGCTTGTGGCGAGTGTTCTAACGACGCGCGAACCGTCAAGCGCTCGTATTCCTTCACCTGCAACAGCAACGAGCGGGCCGCTTCCGGTGCGTGGCCGACGGGAGGTACTTCCACGCCGCTGGAGGACACGAGGCAAGGGAGCTCCACCGCGTCATTGGGATCGAGATCCTCGAGCGAATTGAGGTTGCGAACCGTGAGCGGTATCAAGACAGGCCGCTCCGATTGTAAGGCTTGCAACGCTAGCACTGCGATTCGCTCATAACCGGAAAATTCTGAGTAAAGTTCCAGGCTCTCCTGGCGCTGCATCCCCGCTGTTGCTTCAATGCTGAAGTAGGAAGCGTTTCGCTCACGCAGGTAGCTCTCACAAATTCCGATAAGGTCCGCATTGGAAGCTCGCGCGAGCTTCTCGAATAACACAGTATTCATGGCTGCGATAGCCTGGCCGCGTGATCTCCCGTTCCGCCGCGTATTTTCATACGCGGCCTTGGGAAAGTAGTAGAAGTAGAGATACTCGGTTGGCAGCAGAGCGAGTTTTTGAATGAAGTCGACGGGAAACAGTTCATGGCGGTAGCACTTCCGAATCAGCTCGGGCGAGGAGAGAATTATGGGCAGGAGTTCCGTCCCTTCCGCGTCGCGGATGGAGCGCACCCAGCCAAGATGATTCAGGCCAATATAGTCGAACCTGAGCTCGAACGGGTTCCGGTCCAGCGCTTTGGCGATAGACTCGAAAGTCTCCAACGCCGTGTCGCACACGCCCAGAATACGGACTCCAGAATGATTCAAAATTCCCTGCGAGATGATCCCCACAGGGTTTGTAAAATTGCAAGCTCAGGCCAGCGCAATCATTAGCTGGAATAATCCACACGCGTGAGAGAGAATATTAGGTTCTGTATGTGCTGAGGAGGACGTTGTGCTCCGGCAACGAGCTCGGCGGACTGGCACGTCCACTGAGTCCCGCAACAGGGTTGCGTGCGTATGTATGGGCATGCCGCGGCGTAACGCTTCCACGCCTTCGTTAGAATCTCGTCTTTACTCACGAATGAGCTGCCTGGATCAACCGTGTCAGCGAAGGGTAGTGAGGCCTCAGTTGTTCAGTGCCGGGAGATATTCAGATGACCGCTGCCACGATGAGTTTGGAATCAACCAGTAAGAATCAGCAACTTGTGCAATGGGTGGAAGACGTGGCGCGGCTGTGCACGCCCGATCGCGTCCATTGGTGCGATGGTTCGCCAGAAGAATATGAGGCGATGCTGCAGTTGATGGTCCTGTCTGGTGTCGCCATTCGGTTAGATCCGGCAAAACGTCGGAATAGCGTGCTGGTCCGCTCGCATCCTGCCGACGTGGCCCGCGTGGAAGACCGAACTTTCATTTGCTCGCGAACCCGGGATGATGCGGGCCCGACAAACAATTGGGAAGACCCGGTGAAGATGAAACAAAAACTCACCGAGCTTTATGCCGGCTCGATGGCCGGCCGCACGATGCACGTGATTCCCTACAGCATGGGCGTGATGGGTTCCGCGATTGCGAAGATTGGGATTGAAATCACTGATTCGCCGTATGTCGTTACCAGCATGCACATCATGGCGCGGGTGGGTAGCCGCGTGCTCGAGCTGCTGGGCGAGAACGGTGAGTTCGTCCGCGGACTGCATTCCGTGGGCGCTCCGCTCGGCCCGGACGAGCAGGACTCTACCTGGCCCTGCAACATGGGCCACAAATACATCTGCCATTTTCCCGAAACGCGTGAGATCTGGTCTTACGGCTCTGGTTATGGTGGCAATGCCCTGCTGGGCAAGAAATGCCACGCCCTGCGGATCGCTTCGGTTCAGGCGCGCGACGAAGGCTGGATGGCGGAGCACATGCTGATTCTGAAGCTCATCAGTCCATCAGGCCAGGTGAAGTATATGACCGGAGCCTTTCCTTCGGCTTGCGGCAAAACGAACTTGTCAATGCTGATTCCGACAATCCCGGGCTGGAAGGTGGAGACTATTGGGGACGACATTGCGTGGATGAAGTTCGGGTCGGATGGGCGCCTCCATGCCATCAATCCGGAATATGGCTTCTTCGGCGTGGCTCCGGGCACGAGCATGAAGTCGAACGCCAATGCCATGCTCACGATGGCGAAGAACTCCATTTTCACGAATTGCGCGATGACCTCCGGTGGCGACATCTGGTGGGAGGGCATGACGGAGGGGAAGCCAGCCGAACTGGTCGATTGGCTGCGACGGCCATGGACGGCTGGTTCGGGACGTAAAGCGGCGCATCCCAACTCCCGGTTTACGACCCCGGCGAAGCAATGTCCAGTGATCGCTCCGGAGTGGGAGGATCCGAAAGGCGTGCCGATCGATGCGATCCTCTTCGGCGGACGACGGGCGGGAGTGATTCCGCTGGTGATCGAAGCTTTCAACTGGCAGCACGGCACATTCCTGGGCGCAACCGCCAGCAGTGAGACCACCGCCGCGATAACGGGTAAGATTGGCCAACTGCGGCGCGATCCAATGGCCATGCTTCCATTCTGTGGCTACCACATGGGAGACTACTTTTCGCACTGGCTCCAGATGGGACGCCTCGCTGACGCTTCCCAACTGCCGAAAATCTATTATGTCAACTGGTTCCGCCAGGAGAAGGGCAAGTTCCTGTGGCCGGGCTATGGGGATAACAGCCGAGTTCTGAAGTGGATCTTCGAACGCTGCGACGGTAAGGTACACGCCAAGGAGACGCCTATCGGCCTGCTTCCCGAAGCCGCGGACCTCGATACCAAGGGATTGGATATACCTGCATCCGCGCTGGAGCAGTTGTTGCGTGTCGATATTGAAGGATGGCTGGCCGAGGCAGCCTCGATCCGGGAATACTTTGCCAAGTTCGGCGACCGTCTTCCCGAAGGATTGAAACTTGAGGTGAAGAAACTGGACGAGCGTCTGCGGAAGGCGACGCCGTAGCAACGGACAAGATGGCTCTGATCCGGCCCACGGAAATTCTGCTCTGGCATCGCCCTATCGGCTATTTCGTTCTTCCCCCCTCGGTCTTGAGCTTGTCGCTGGCTCCGGCCTGCGCGGCGGCCAGGCGCGCAGTCAGTACCCGAAAGGGCGAACAGGCAACGTAATCCATCCCTATGGCATGGCAGAACTCAACCGAGGAGGGGTCGCCTCCGTGCTCGCCGCAGATGCCGACCTCGAGATGAGGACGGGTCTTGCGTCCGCGTTCGATTCCGATTCGAACCAGCTCGCCCACACCGTCGCGATCAATGACTTGAAAAGGATCCTGCTTGAGTATGCCTTCGTCAAGATAGATGGGCAGGAACCTGTTGATATCGTCACGGGAGAAGCCAAACGTCGTCTGGGTGAGGTCGTTGGTTCCGAAGCTGAAAAATTCCGCCGCTTTGGCGATTTCATCCGCCACGAGCGCAGCGCGCGGCAACTCGATCATGGTGCCGACGAGGTAATGAACGGTTTTCCCCTTCTCCTTGAAAACTTCGTCGGCAACGCGCCGGACGATAGTGCCTTGGTTCTCCATTTCTTTTACGGTTGCGACGAGCGGAATCATGACCTCAGCGTGCGTCTTCACGCCTTCCTTCTCGGCATCAACGGCAGCCTCAAAAATGGCACGCGCCTGCATCTCGGTGATCTCGGGGTAGGTAATGCCGAGCCGGCAGCCGCGATGGCCAAGCATGGGGTTGAACTCGTGTAATTGCTCAACCCGGCGCAGCAGCGAAGGCAGGACCTTCTTCAGATCGCCAGCTCCTTTGGCGCCGAAGTCACGATATTTTTCAACCAGCAATTTTTTCTGCCGGGTATCAGCATGAGAGAGGACGGCGATGTCGTGGATCAGTTCCTCGCGCTTCGGAACAAATTCATGCAATGGCGGATCCAGGAGACGGATCGTTACCGGCAGGCCATCCATCGCGCGGAACAGACCGACGAAGTCCCTGCGCTGCATGGGCAGAAGCTTCTTCAGCGCGGCACGACGGTCTTTTTCATTGTCGGCCATGATCATGGCGCGCATGTGCTGAATTCTGTTCTCCGCGAAAAACATATGCTCGGTGCGGCAGAGTCCGATACCTTCGGCGCCAAACGCGCGCGCCTGTATCGCGTCACGGGGGATGTCCGCATTGGCGCGCACCCCTATTTTGCGAAAGGGTTCGGCCCAGCCCATCAGTTTCTGCAAGTCAGCATTATCGGCAGAGGCCTCCACCGTATTCAGCTTGCCCTTGATAACCCGGCCGGTGGTGCCATCGAGCGAGATCCAGTCACCCTCATGAAACACCTGGCCCTTCGCCCGCATTTCGCGAGCTCTTTCGTTTACTTCGATATCGCCAGCACCCGCCACACAACATTTCCCCATTCCGCGAGTAACGACAGCCGCGTGACTAGTCATGCCTCCTCGGGAAGTAAGAATCCCGGCGGCGACTTCCATGCCATGAATATCTTCGGGCGTAGTCTCAGCACGCACCAGGATTACCGGAGTTTTCTTCTGTCCGTGACCGGCTTTCTCGACCGCGTCGTCAGCCGTGAAAACGATCTGACCCACTGCCGCGCCCGGGGATGCCGGCAATCCCGTGGCCAATACTTCAACCTTGGTGGTCTTCTCATCCAGCGTAGGCACTAGGAAGTCATAAAGTTGATTGGGATCGACGCGGAAAATGGCTTCATCCTCGGTGATCAATCCTTCATTCACCATTTCGATGGCCACTCGTACAGCAGCACGGCCGGTGCGCTTGCCATTGCGAGTCTGCAGCATGTAGAGCTTGCCATCCTGGATGGTGAATTCGAAATCCTGCATGTCGCGATAATGTTTTTCCAGCCGAGTGGTAATCTCTCGCAGCTGTTTGTAAACCTCCGGCATGACCTTCTGCAGTTCGAGAATCGGAACCGGCGTGCGGATGCCCGCGACTACATCTTCGCCCTGCGCATTCATCAGGAATTCACCATAGAACTCCTTGGTGCCGATTGCGGGATTACGGGTGAAGCCAACACCCGTACCGCTGGTCTCGCCCAGGTTGCCGAAGACCATCGCCTGCACGTTGACTGCTGTGCCCAGCATGTCATCGATGTTGTTGATGCGCCGATAGTGCTTGGCGCGCTCGTTCTGCCAGGAACGGAACACCGCGTCGCGGGCCATGATGAGCTGTTCGTGCGGGTCTTGCGGGAAGTCGCGCTTGGTATGGTTTTTGACGACTTTCTTGTATTCGCCGATGATTTCTTTCAGCGCTTTGGCATCGAGATCGGTGTCAAGCTTGGTTTTCTTCTGTTTCTTTTTGGCGTCGAAGACTTCGTCGAAAGCGGACTTGGGTATCTCGAGCACAACATTGCCGAACATCTGGATGAGACGCCGGTAAGAATCGTGGGCAAAACGCGGATTGCTGCTACGGCGAGCCAGCGCCTCCACGCTTTGATCGTTGAGACCGAGGTTGAGAATCGTGTCCATCATCCCCGGCATGGAGAATTTTGCTCCCGAGCGAACGCTGACCAATAGTGGGTTCTCGCCCGAACCCAGTTTCTGCTTCTGCAGTTGCTCGAGGCGGCGTAGTCCGTCTTCGGTCTGCCGATTCACCTCCGGAGACACCTTGCCTCCGCTACGCATGTATTCACGGCATGCTTCCGTCTGGATGGTGAAGCCGGGAGGCACGGGCAGTCCGGCATTGGTCATTTCAGCCAAGCCTGCGCCCTTGCCACCCAACTCATTTTTCATCGTGCCGTTGCCTTCGGCTTTTCCATCAGCGAAAAAATAGACGTACTTCACGGGGCTCACGCCGGCTTGCTCTGCTTGCGTTTCAGGCAGTGTGTAAGTGCTCACGGATTTGTCCTCTTGGGAAACTGGATTATGAATTCGAGCCTCATGCTTTATGATGCTTCGTTCGCTCGAGCGATCTCCCGCAACGTGGGGAGAGAAAAGGCCCCCTGGGAAGGCTATCCAGGAGAGCTATCCAGTGTACCCGATTTGCTCCGTGCTGGTCGTGACTGCTGTCGGGGAGAGCGGAGACGGTTCATTCGTGCAGAATATGTCGGCGATCGACTGGCTGGACTCGCGCTCTCCAGCGCTAACGCAAAGCGACAAAGAAGTACAGGGTGATGGCGATGCCGATGGCGATCACAAGGCCACGGACCTTCTCAGAATCGACTTTCTGCACGTAGTGCGCACCGAACCAGCCTCCGATGAGGGCACCCGCGATCATCACCGCGCAGCGCGACCACAACACGGCGCCAGCCAGAATGAAGGTGACTACTGCAGCGGCGTTGATCACGGCGGCAAGCAGCGTCCTGATCGCACCCATGGCGTGAATGTCACGCATCCCCAGCGCGGCTAGCATTGCCAGCGTCAGGAAACCGATGCCGGCGCCGAAATATCCACCATAGACTGCAACCAGCAATTCCACGATCGAAGTTATTGTGATCGCCCGCCATGATATCTCCCGTAAATCATCAATGACGGCGGTCCTGCCGGTTATTGCGCGGACCCTGCTGCCGAAGGTGAACAGCAAAGTGCCACCCAGCAGTAGCCAGGGAATGAGGTGCAGAAAAATGCGTTGTGGGGTTTTGAGCAATAGCAGCGCCCCGGCAAAACCTCCAGCAATGCTGGTTACGAGCAGTGGGATCAGCAGGCGCGGCGGTGCGTTCAGCCGTTTTAAGTAAGCGATGGTACTGGCCGCCAACCCCGGCCAGAGCGCAACCGTGCTGGTTGCGTTGGCCTCTACCGCCGGAACCCGCATGAATAATAGTGCCGGAAAGGAGATGAAGCTTCCGCCACCCGCAATTGCATTCAGCGTCCCGGCAATTCCGGCAGCGAAAAACAAGATGATGGCCTGACTGAAGTGCAAACACCTTTTGTATCAGAAAAAGCCCGACGCCGAGAAGCGACGCAGCAGCGGCAACGGTGCAGCACGGGCATGGGTCGGCGTCGAAGCGCCGCGCTTAAGCGGCCGGTTTTTGTCTGGCGCTGTGGCCCACAGCCACCAGGAAAATAGCACTCTTGCCTTCGGCATGGGGAGAGAAGAATTGGATCACGTCGTCGTCGTAAAAAGTGAGGCCGGTGGCGCCCAAGCGTTGGGCATAGGCCGCCAGATACAGTTTGCCACCGATGATGCCGGCTTCTAGCTGGACGGCGCGGTATCCGCGATTGCCAAAGTGCTGCAAAATCAGTCGCAGATCCGCCAGGAAAAAGATGTCCACGGCGGCATCGGCTGGCAACTGCTGCTCCAATCCCAGATAGCCGGCTTGGGCGCGAAAATCTCCTTTCTTCAGACACTCCAGTAGTCCACGGTCGCGGTGAAAGACATAAGCTCCGGCGTCGAGATCTTCTACGGCATGGGCAATCACGTAAAGTTGGTTGAGCTGAGATCCCATGGGATCGAGAAAGTCGGCCGGCACTCCGCGCGTGGCTCGGTCGAGCAGCGTAGAAAGTTGCGCAAGGCTGATTGGCGTGCGGGCGAACTTACGGCTGGAGCCGCGGCGCAGGATCACCTGTTCGATGGAGTCGGCAGGTGTTTCCGAGTCAGATAGAGGCTCCAGCGGAACCACCGGAGCGGTGGGCGGAGGAAGCTTTCTCGCGGCGGTCGAGACCAGTGGAGCGCGAGCGCGCCAAGCGGCAACCTCTTCCGGCGAATGCAGCGAAGAGGCAGCGTGCATTTCGCGCATGAGCGGATAGTCAATCTCGTGACGAGATAGCGGGACAGTTTCGAGGCCGAGAGGTGAGACTTCGGTCGCGACTGGCGGCGTGGTTTGCGAAGGGAGCTCGGAGCTGTGGCCGAGGGTCACCAGCGAAAAAGCCACCTCGCGCTGAGTATCGACATCCAGCAGGCGGTTCACGGTAGCGTCCACAAATCCGCACGCTATCTTGGCTGGCAGGCCGAAGGCTGTGGCGACGGCGATGAGGTTGGCGAGCAGCGTGCCGTTGTCCCAGCCGAAGTGGCGATAGGTGCGTTCCTGATATTTCCAGGCATTGCGCCAGTAGGTACCCGTGCAGACCATGGTCAGCGGCGCGTGAGCGATGGCAGGTTCGTTTGCCGTGGCTTCGACCAGAACCTTGCGATGGTCTCCGGCGCGGAGCTTGCGTAAGCCAAACTCTGCAGGTGCGAAGTGATAAACACCGGACGGAAGGCCGGCGAGATCGCCGCAAACCAGATACAGCTCGACCTCATAGAGTGCTCCGGTGCAGGCCGCTGCGCGAAAATAGATTTCGCCGCCGGGATACTTCCTGTGCCGGGTAATGCCGGCGGAGAGGTATAGGAGTTGGGCGATGGCATTTAAATCCGGCGCTGCGTTCGTCTGCTCGCGGATGATCGTGCTGATCGCAGAAAGAGCAGCCGCACCCGTTTGGCGCACCTCGCTGGGGAGGCGGGAAAGCTCCAGCGTGGGATAAATCTTGAAGGGTATCGGCTGGTTGGCAAAGTCCAGGAAATGCTGATGAGAGCGGATGCTGGCGTAGGAGTGCCTGGTAGCGTTGTGATAGCTCCAGGCAGCTTCCAAATTGAGATTATTAGGCACGGCCATGTGGTGGTGAGTCATTGTGCCACCACCACTTGATACTCATTGAACTCGGATCGCGCTTGCTATCGAGAGGGAGTACGACGCCGGGGGCAGATGCCCAAGAATGCTATTCATCAGTGCTCGAGTCAGGACTGGAGCCGGGAAGAGCCCACTGTTCGGCGACTGCCGAGAAATCCGGCGAAGAATCGGCGGCGTCTTCCGAGGGGGTCGTCTGCTTTTCCAGTTTTCGCTGTGCTTTGCGTTCCAGCTTTTCGCGCTGATTGTCCTGACGCGAACGCTCTTTTTGGCGTTTGTTGAAGCTCGATCGACCTCGGCCTGGCATAGGCGCCTCCTAATAAATGTCTATATATGTTCCACCTTGGCACCCCGCGACCGGGGCTTTGCACAATAAAATCCGACCTACCAGCGAGGTTCCCGTGGCTGGCGTGCGTGACCTTGATAGTCATCGCGTCCACCACCCCCACCGCCGGAACGACCACCGCCGCCTGGACGTCCACCACGGAAGCCGCCTTTGTCTGTCTTGGGGCGGGCTTCATTGATGTTGAGAGCGCGGCCGCCAAGTTCAGTACCGTTCAGCGCAGCAATTGCCTTTTCAGCTTCGCCGGAGTCGGTCATTTCGACGAAAGCAAATCCTCGCGAGCGACCCGTATCGCGTTCGGTAACGATGCTTACCTGCTGGATGGCGCCGTGGGGTTCAAACAACGTCCGCAGCTCTGCCTCAGTGGTGGTGTGAGGGATGTTGCCCACAAAAAGCTTCTTCATACTCTTCCTCGCTTTGCAAGATTCACATCTATTCTAGCCTATCTGATCAAAGTGTTCCGGCAGGCCTCACGGCGGCGGCCGGATTCCCCGAACTGTCGCAACCAGCATGGGCTGAAGTCATTCCGGACCTTTGCGCCGGGTTGCGTTGGCTTCCGGCTTGCTGCCTGGATTCGTTTGACCGCTGGACGCTACCCTTGCCAGAACCAGTGCTCGGGTTCGCTTTCGGCGGCCGAGCTTCTGTTTGCGCAGCCGGTTGAACCTCGACTTGTCACCATTTAACCGTGACATCGCTTATCTCCTCACTCGGTCTGTCATCCACTTCAGGATCGAGGCAATTGGATGCCTTAGCGTCCCATAAAATTAAGAACCTATTTTTCGAAGCTGCGCGATGAGTTCTGAAAAACGAATTTTCTCAATCGCGAAGGCGTAGTGGGATTGCGATGTGTCTTCAAGGTTAAGGATGTGATAATTATACGCGACTGCACAGGAGACCACCCGGAAAATAGTTTTGCGTGCTGGTTCAGGAAAAATTGCGGAATGAGCCAAGCGCTCAAGCACCGCCAGATCGCCCTCGTCAAATGCAAAAGACTGCGAGGAGAAAACTTCCATCAATCCGACGCTCTCGCGTTCGTACCGAATGGGCGCGGCCAAGATCGATCGGACACCAAGCCGGCGGCAAGCCTCCGCGTCAGCTCGGGAGTCGGTTTCGGAGTCATCGCAGCGCAAGGGTTTTCCGGTACGAATGCACTCGCCGTACATTCCCGAATCGACGTTCACCCGCGTGCCCAGTGGTGGCCCGCCGCTGCCGACGATGGCCCGGCACATCATGGGTCCGTTGTCGACGAGCGCGATCGCGGCGCCAGTGCCGCGGATGAGCGAACGCGCGCGTTCGCTGATTGTCCGCAGCGCAGCATTCAAATCTGAGCCCAGCGAGTTGAACTCATACTGGATTGTGTTCGAGGCAGCGGGTTGATCGATCGTCGCCGAGGCGCCAAGTTCCGGTTTCAAACTTATGGATCGAGGCTCACGAGTTCCGCTTCCTGAAGAGTTGCTTCCGACGGCGAGCCAGGGTGATCTGTCAAGGATGAGTTTCGGCGCCGTGCGGCTGGGCGCAGCGTCATTGAGCGTCAGCCACACATCAAGCCGCTGGCGCGCGTCCTCGGGCAATTCGGAGAATCGCACCCCGGCACGGCCGAGAGCATCTGCCCATGCGATATAGCCCGTGGTCTCCAGGGATGCAGCGGAACCGGGCAGGTCGAGGCGTAGATGGACCCGCCGATCGGGCACTGCGGGTACATCGGTTTGCATGGACAGCCCTTGCTCGCTGAGATCAAGGATCACGCCGCCCGTGACACCATCGAAGCTGGCAAAGGCGGGACCGTGAACCTTATGCCGCAGGCAGCTGCGTCGTTCCACAATCATCAATGATCTCCTCGTCCCCATTTTGCGCAGTTTCGCGCGCTATCTCGCTGGGGCATCGGTGTGAGGGCGCAACGGCGCCGTGCCGCCCACGATTCGCTTAACTCTCAAGACTCCGCAAAAGATTTGCCTTCTCAGATGATGTGAGCAAAGAGAAGCGAAGGGAAGTACATGAACAGATTCCCCCGAAATTGGCGTCACGCACCCTATAGAACTTAGGCACCTAGATCTGCCCGCCGCGTGAACTGCGGGCAAGTTGTGGGATTTTTCTTGACTTGTTCGTCTTCCGGGAGCAAGATTCCGTCGCTCCCAGAAAGTTTAAGGAACGTAACGGACCGGAATCATCCCCTTTTACCAAGTGTAGAGCTTGAGGTTTTGTAACCCGCGTCCAGTCTTAAGGCTGGGCTGGCCTTGCCTTGAGTTCTTCTGGAATCGATGAGTTCGTCATAGCAGGTTGGGGCAGACATCGTTGGGATGCCTGCCGGGCGCTGGAGATGTGGCTTGCGTCGGTCTGAAAAAGTCTCGCTCACATGCGCCCAAAGGGTGGGGTTCGTAGCTGGACGTTACGGAGCTTGTAACGTTGGTGCGGGTGATGTCACGAAGAACAGTTCTGATTGTCGGGAGGCAGTGATGAGATTTCGGGTGATTAGCGAAAGTGTCCTGCGAAAGTCAATTTTGCTTTCAATTGTGATTGCGGTTCCGATATTTGCCTGGGGACAGAAGCCGAATTCGAAGGAAGCCGCGCCCAAGCCGGCAGCTCCGCAGCAGCATGCCAGCCCCCCTAAGCAGTCCCCACCCTCGCATTCCGCGGCGCCTGGCGCACAACATGGTTCGGCACCCGGTGGCCAGCGCGGTTCAACGCCCGGGGCCGGCGGTCCGAACGCCAGAGGCCCTGCGGGAACAGCCAGAGGTCCGAGCAATGGCGCGAATGCTAAAGGGCCTGCCGGTAGAGGTCCGAACAATGGGTCCAACGCTAAGGGGCCCGCCGCCGGTGCGAACGCGAGAGGAGGTCCCGCCGGGAAAGGTCCAGCTGGTACGAATGCCAAGGGTCCTGCCGGGAAAGGGCCGGCTGGCGCGAACGCCAGAGGTCCGCATACGCCCCCGGGGAAACAGGTAGCGCTGAAGGGAGGGGGCTCGGCGCACATCCGTCCCAATGGCCAAGTCCGTTCCATCGATCGTAACGGGATGCACATTGAACACGGAGTTCACGGCGGCCGCAGAATCGTGAGCACGCGCAACGGTGCGCGGGTCGTGACCGTTGGAAAGCGTGGCGGATATGTGCAGCGTCCATACTTCGAGCGTGGTGGCCGCACCTACGTGCAGCGCACGTACGTGGTCAATAACGTGAGCTACACAGGCGTTTATCGTTCGTACGGATACGGAGGCTACTGCTGCTACTACGGCTACTATCCCCCGTACTACTACCACCCTGCATATTATGGATGGGCGTATAATCCGTGGCCCGCTCCAGTGGCCTACGGCTGGGGATGGGGCGGAGCGCCGTGGTACGGATACTATGGCGCCTACTACGAGCCGTATCCGGTGTATCCTTCCGCGGCCTTCTGGCTCACTGATTTCGTGATTGCCGCGAGTCTGCAGGCGGCTTACGAAGCGCAAGCCAATGCCATGCCATATCCCAACGCAGCGGACGGGACGCTGGTGGCCAGCTTGCTTCCTATGGCGGCCGCGTCCGGGTCGGAGACGGCGAAGCTCAGTCCAGAAGTTAAGAAGGCACTGGCGGATGAAGTAAAAGCCCAATTGGCTGCCCAACAAGCCGAGGCGGGGAAGACCGGTTCATCGGGAGGGCAGCAAGCGGCCGACAGTAAAGCAGCCCCGCCGGCGCTGGATCCTGCTTTCCGGACGTTCGTAGTCTCGTCCGATCTGACCCTAGTGGCGGACGGCGACGAGTGCGATCTGTCGGAGGGAGATGTCATCACGCGAACCACCGAGACGCCGGATGATGACAAGAACGTGAACGTCAAAGTTGCCGCCAGCAAGAAGTCGGACTGTGCAGTGGGCAAGGAAGGGCCGGTTTCACTGGATGATCTGCAGGAGATGCACAACCATTTCCTCTCGCAGCTCACCAGCGGGATGGGAGAACTCGCTAAGAAGCAGGGTACCGGCGGCCTGCCGAAAGCCCCCGATACCAGCACGGTGGCGGGAGACGTTCCGCCCCCTCCAGCGGATAAGACTGCGCAGAAGGCTCTGCAGGAACAGCAATCCGCTGCCGACCAGACGGAGTCCGAAGTCAAGCAAGAGGCCGCGTCTGATTCCGGCGGGGGTCAGTAATTAAGAGAACAGGAGTGGGAAGGGAGCGTCGGTTTGACGGATTCTCCCTTTCTCGCGAATTTTCTCGGCACATCTGGAATTGTGGCACGCAGGAATTGAGGCACGCATACGAGAAACTGCAGGAGGCTGTCATGATGTGGGAAAGATTGAAGACGGTTATTCCGGGACTGGCACTCATCCTTACAACGCTGGTTGCGTGGTCGGCGTCGCGAGCGCAGGGGCCCACATTGCAGGAGCAACTGGCCGCACAATATAAGGTGGCGAAGATGGGGTCAGATACCAGCGGCTACTCCATAGTCGAGCAAGGTACGCTGCTGGCCATCCAAAAGGGCGGAATCCTCGGCGTGCCGTACACCGATCAGGCCGTTCTCTCCACCAAGTACGAAGGCGGAACCGTCCATTCTCCGAACACCTTCTTATCGAAGGGAATCGGTTTCGGCATGAAGAAATTCGGGAAGGAGCAGAGCACTCACTTATTTCAGGTGGGAGACAAAGTGTACCCGTCCAAGATCGACGTCAACGTGAGCAAGGATCTTGTCGCTTTGAGCATCGTTGCCTGTGACACCTGTAACAAAACCGATCCGCCGACCTACAACAAGGCGATCGTGGTATTCCAGTTCCCCAAAGGGTCCTTGGGGAAGGCGAGCGCGGGTGAGGTGGAAGATACGATCGGCCAACTTCTTTCCATTAGCAACGACGAAGGTCAGCAGGACCAAGGTGCCCAGCAGGGTGGTCAACAGGGTGGTCAACAGGGTGGTCAACAAGGCGGTCAGCAAGCAGGCCAGGGGCAGCCGGCGGCACAAGAGCAACCGCAACCCGAGCCTCAGACCATTCAAAAAGGACAGACACCGGACGAGGTGCAGGGCGCTCTCGGCAAGCCGGAAAAAATCGTCAACCTCGGCGCCAAGCAGATCTATGTGTACAAGGACCTCAAGGTCACATTCTTGAACGGCAAAGTGTCAGACGTGCAATAGATCGATCGCGCATAAGTTCGGTTAAGGCGTTGAGCAAGCCAGCCGAATAAGTTCGGTGGTGGGCGTTGCAAACCGCCCTACCATAATTCAATCGTGACCCGTAGCCAGGCTCACAGCGTAAACTTGTAGATGGTGCCATCATTCGTAGTCCCACCGTGCGAGGTCGCACCGTAAAAGTTCCCTTCGGAATCAGCCACCATTCCGTTGTAGGCCAAGCTTGCGCCCGGAACGCCGGGGAAGCGGTAGGCCACACTCTCCGTCCAGGTGTTGTTGCTTCCAGGAGTGCCAACTTGAAGATGACGCCGTAACTGCCTCTCGTGCCTCCCGCACTCGTGGTGCCATACAGGTTGCCCGCGGCGTCGCGGACGAGAGTACTGATGGGACTGCTTCCGTCGGGTGTGCCTTTGAAACTGTAGAGCACGCTCTCAGTCCACGAGTCGTCCCGGTGGGTCAGCTTGTACACCGTGCCGACGTCATGGGCTCCGCCATAGTAAGCGGTGCCGTAGAGATTTCCTGATCTGTCGAAAATCAAGCCGCCGTAGGGCAGTGCACCGTCAGGCGGATCTTTGAAAGCATAGAGCGGCTTCAGGATCCATG
>WNGP01001979.1_pt1 | contig 14594 bp, 17 predicted proteins | sample 5407671 | NCBI WGS metagenome assembly WNGP01 (sample SAMN13153381, study PRJNA577476) | soil metagenome | isolation source: 40 cm soil or saprolite under Garry oak tree replicate 2 | place: USA:California | collected 2016-06-15 | reverse complement strand
GCTTTTCCTTGCGCATGCTCCCCGGATTGGCTTTCAGTCTCTTCTTCCTGTTCATTCCACTATTGAGCAAACGCACTCAAAAAGATCTGTACGCAAAGAGCATTACTTCCGCTCAGGTAGCTTGGACATATTTCGGCAAGTTCTTTGAGGACGAAAGGGCGTTTGTTCTCTACCAGAAGAATCAAACGATTTTTCACCCTATTCCCAAGCGTGCCCTTTCTGCAGACCAGGTTGTTCGCTTTCGCCAGTATCTAGAGCCGAACGTAAAGTCTTAGAGGTGGGCGCACTACGATGCATTTGTGGACTGACCGAAGCGTCTCAGAAATGCTGTGATAGCCTTCAGGTGTTCAAGAGTGGCACTCGATGGCCACCATCTTTCGCTTCCACGCCAATAGCCATTCTAGCTAAAATCTCTCCATGTCAACCTTCCTTCGTACGATCGAGTTTCTAGGTTTGAGCGTGTGGCTGGGGAGCGATGTGTTCCTGAGCTTTGTGGTGGCGCCGGGAGCGTTTCGGATTTTGGCGAGCCGGGACCAGGCGGGGGCCGTGGTTGGGTTCGCATTGTGGTGGATGCACATGATTGGAGTGGTGTGCGGGATTACCATGCTGCTGGCGCGATTGTTGCGAACGCGGACGTTTGCGAGTTTGGCAACGCCGGCGGCGCTGTTTGTTGTGCTCATGATTGGGCTCACAGTCGTGTCGCAACATTCGGTTAGTCCGAAGATGGCGGCGCTGCGGGTGCAGATGGGCTCGATCCAGGCAACGGCGGCGGATAGCCCGTTGCTGGCGGAATTCAGCCGGTTGCATCGGATTTCGGTTTCGCTCGAGAGTGGCGTATTACTGGCTGGGTTGGTAGCTATGTATCTGACGGTGAGAGATTTAGCGAGTTCTCAATGAAAAAGCTGGCTAGCTAGTTAACAATAACAGCCCCACCCCCTATGTTTTTCATGAGCTGCCGCAATCGAAGAAAACGCGGCCTCTTACCCAGAAAGTAAAGTACCAAATGAAGTACGGGAAGTCAAGGAATTTCTAGGTAGTTTCCAGGTAGTTTTGGGGAGTGCGTCGATGCTGCTCGAACAGGCCGAAAAGAGCCAGGCTGCCGGATAGGTGCGCTCGGGAGGAAGGGAAGAGCCCGGGCTGAAGCGTGGACATTACAGCAGACGGAGAAGAGCCGGGCTGAAGCCCGCCTCTACGCTTGCTTGCGGGTGGGGCGTTTGGGCTTGGCGGACTTGTGCTTGCGCTTGCGGAGTTTGGCGGGGCGGATTTTGCGCATGGCGGCGTTGCCCGCGCGCTGACAGGCGCGCCACATGTACCAACTGGCGAGGGTGCGGTAGGGACGCCAGCGTTCGCCGAAGGCGAGGAGCTCCTTGGGCTTGGGCATGTGCTTTTTGCCGTAGGTGATGGACCACCCTTTCTTGACACCGAGGTCGTGGATGGGAAGGACGTCGGGGCGGCCGAGGCGGAAGATCAAGAACATTTCGACGGTCCAGGCGCCGATACCGCGGACGGAGACGAGGCGCTCGACGAGTTCTTCGTCGGAGAGTCTTTCGGCTTGCTCGAGGGTAGGGACGACGCCGTCGATGGTTTTCTGCGCGAGGTCTTTCATGGCCAGGACCTTCGCGCCAGAGAGACCGGCTTTGCGGAGGACGGGCTTTCCTAGCTTTAGCATTTGTTCTGGCGAAGGAGGGCGGCCGTCAGAGCCGAGGGCCTTGATGCGGCCGAAGATGGTGGCGGCCGCTTTGCCGGAGATGGATTGGTAGGCAATGCATTCGAGGAGGATTTCGTAGGGGCTATCCGAGCCATCTGCCTCAATTCTGAATTCTTCGGTCTCTTTGATCAGCGGGGCGAGCTGCGGATCTTTTGCTGCGAGAGTGTCCATTGCGAGGCGTAGGTCGAACGGCGGCAGTCGAAATCCCTTGGTCACACGGGCTCCATTCTGGAAACGGGGAAATAGATTAACAAGCCTTATCCCGGAGGCAACGTTTTTTTACCAGTTATTGAGACGTGGCGCTGGCAGTCTGCCGAGCAATTTGGCGGGCGTGGAGGGCTTTTCTGCGGGCAAGGCGGAGCCGGAGGAGGCCGATGGCGACGATCAGGAGGAAGCAGGATTCGACGAAGAGTTTGCCGCCGTCGGACCAATCCACAGGGGCATTCTTTAGGGCCGGATCAGTGAAGAGGCTGTGCCAAAAGAGCGCGGCGGCGGCGAAATAAATGGAGAAGTGGAAGGACTTCCAAAGATGGCGGCCGAGGCGGATACGCATATAGGAAGTGATGGCTACAAACGCGAGCAGATAAAGAGCTATGGCGCCGATGGTGTTGTCGAGGGGCTGGGAGGGTGAATGGACGGGATAGACGAGGTCGAGGATACGAAAGTGCGGATTTTTGTTAAAGAGCAAAATTACTGGATGGAGAATTGAAACAGCTAGCGCAAGGTAGCCGGTCCAGTTGTGAAAGCGGAAATAGTTGAATCGATGATGCGGCCAAGAGCGGTAGGGGCTGTAGCGGAAGGCCATGAGCAGTCCGAGGAGCATGTTGAGGGTGATGGCGCCGACGGCAGCGAGGCCGACGTAGGCAGAAAGGTCCAAGACGGTGAGGCCCATTGGCAGCATGAATTAGAGACTCTCTCCTTCGCGCAAGTCCACCAATTTGACGTGAGGGTAGGTCACTTCGTTTACAAGAATGTGAATTCGGCAGCAATTGAGGGATTGGCCGTGCAGTCGAGCGCGGCTCAGTTAGCGCCGCAGAAGGCGGCTCGTACGGAGGGCTGTGCTAGGATTACGGGTTTATGCAAACCGGAATTATTGGACTACCACGGGTGGGGAAGACCACGCTGTTTCGAATCTTGACGAAGGCGCATGTCGAGGGGAAGGGAGGGGCGTCGGCTACGCACGTGGGGGTGGCGAAGGTGCCGGAGCCGCGACTGGTAGAACTGGCGAAACTGTATAACCCGAAGAAAATCACATATGCGACCGTGAATTACGTGGATTTGGGTGGGATGCAAAAGGAGCGCATGCGCGATGCGCTGGCGCAATTGCGCGAAGTGGACGTGATTGCGCACGTGATTCGCGTTTTTGAGGATCCTTCGGTGCCGCATTCGGAGGGGAGCATCGATCCCTTGCGCGACGCGACGAATCTAGATCTGGAGCTGATGCTTTCGGATCACGATCAAATTACGCGGCGGCTGGAGCGGGTGGATAAGGATTTGAAGAAGAAGCGCGATCCGATCCTGGAGATTGAGAAGGGCGCACTGGAAAAATGCAAGGCGCATGTGGAGGCGGAGAAGGCGCTGCGGGAATTGGAGTTGACGCCGGAGGAGAGAAAGTCGATTGGCGGATTTTTGTTTTTGTCTGCGCGGCCAGTGCTGTATGTGCTGAACCTGGGGGACGACGAGGCGGATAAGCTGGAGACGGCGGTAGTGCGGCACAAATTGAGTGCCTTGCAGGGGCGGCCGAATGCGGCGGTAGTGGTGATTTGCGGGCGGCTGGAGGCGGAACTCTCCGAAATGAATGAGAAAGAAGCGGCCGAGCTGCTGGCGTCGTATGGATTGAAGGAACCAGGGCTGAACCGGATGATTCGCGCGACGTATGATTTGCTGGGGTTGATCCAGTTTTTCACGGCGGGGGAGCCCGAGGTGCGGGCTTGGACGATTCGAAAGGGAGCAACGGCGGTGAAGGCGGCGGGGGCCATCCATAGCGACATCGAGAAGGGTTTTATACGGGCGGAAGTGGTGCGGTGGAATGATCTGCTGGCGGCGGGGAGTTTGCCGGCGGCGCGGGAGAAGGCGCAGGTGAGGTTGGAGGGGAAAGAGTACGTGGTGCAAGAGGGGGATGTGATTTTATTTAGGCACAGCGGATGAAATAAAGAAGTAATTAGCTAACGAAGTAAGGATAAAGACTAAGAATTAACACCGAGTTCAGAGAGAGAACCTAGAGGGCACAGAGAAGAAAAGCAGGACAGCGGCGAATGCGCTCCTAGCTCGAAGTCGTCGAGAGAGGTGGACGGAAAAGCGGCGGCAAGCCGCGGCACTCCCAATGGGACATGATCTAGCATTTCGGACGACTTTGGCGGCAGGGCTTGGGCTCATTGCGGCGGCAGGGAATTTGGTGGGGGGATATTTTGTTGTTCACAAGGAGTGGCCGCGGAAATTTCTGCAATATTTTCTGGCGCTGGGCGCCGGGTACATGCTGGCGGTGGCGTTCGTCGAGGTGATTCCGGAGTCGGTGCAGCTGTCAGGCGAGAGCGCGCTGCTGTATGTCTTGATTGGCTACTTCCTGGTGCACCTGTTTGAACATACGCTGGCGCCACATTTTCATTTTGGTGAGGAGACGCATCTCGAAGAGATGAGCCACCAGCACGCGCAGGCGAGCGTGCTGGTGGGGATGACGATTCATACGTTTTTTGATGGCGTGGCGATCGCGGCGGGATTCCTGGTTTCGACATGGCTGGGGGCGGTGATGTTTTTCGCGGTGTTTCTGCACAAGCTGCCGGAGGGATTTACGGTGGCTTCGGTAGTGTTGGCGAGCGGGCAGGGAAAGCGCAACGCGATTCTGGCGGCGGGGTTATTGGGAGTGGCGACGCTGGCGGGAGTGTTGCTGACGAGTTCGTTGCGGGGGCAGTTGAAGTACGCGCTGCCGCTTTCTGGAGGGGTCACGTTGTACGTGGCGGCGACGGATTTGCTGCCGGAAGTGAACCGTGAGCCGAATTGGCGGATGGCGCTGCTGGTATTTGTGGGAGTTGTCAGTTTGTTGATAATGCGGCATTTATTTCACGTTTAACTTCGCTGTATCTTCGCCTGCGAGTACTCCTACCAATTGCAACTTTCTGAGACTACATGGGTTTGATACAGTGTGGCGGCTATGGCCAGGTCGGACGTCCAACTGATGCTGGACGTGAAGGCGGGCGACGAACAGTCGTTCGCGCTTCTACTCCATCGTTATCGGAGTCCACTGGTCAATTTCCTGTACCGCATGGTGCGGAACCGGGAACAGGCGGAAGACCTGGCGCAAGAAGTTTTTTTGCGAGTGTACCGCGCGCGGGAAGATTACATACCGAGCGCGAAGTTCACCACCTGGCTCTTCCGGATCGCGACAAACCTGGCGTTGAATTCGGTGCGGGACAACCGTTACCAGCGCATGGAAATCTCACTGGACGCGCCGGTGACGACGGATGCCGAGGACGGCGACGAAAAGACGATGGATGTCGCCGAGAAGCACCTCAACATCGAGCAGCACTTGATCGAGGAGGCGCGGCGCAAGATGATCCGGCTTGCGATCGAAAAGTTACCGGAGAAGCAGCGCGCGGCGGTGCTCCTGCACAAGTATCAAGAGCTGGACTACGGAGAGATTGCAAAGATTTTGGAATGTTCGGAAAGCGCGCTGAAATCGCTGCTCTTCCGGGCGTACGAAACGCTGCGAGTGGAATTAGCCCCCCTCGTGGCGCAGCAGGCAAGGCCGTAGAGGTTGGACCAGGAAGGGAAGGACATCATGAGTTGTGGCCGGATGGAAAAGAAGATTATGGGATATGTGGACGGGCGCCTGAAGGAAGGCGAACGGCTGGAGATGGAGAAGCATCTCTCGACCTGCGCGCTGTGCCAGTTGCGCGTGAATGAATTTCGCGCGGTGGATGTGTTGCTGGACGAGGTGCCGATGATCGAGCCGTCGGCGGCGTTTGATGTGCGGGTGTGGGCGCGAGTGGCCGCGGAGCCGGGCAAGCAGAGCTGGTGGGCATGGTTTGCGCCGTCGCCGAGGGTGGCGTTTGCGGCGTCGATGCTGGTACTGGCGATGATGTGGCTGGGCTCGCGTCCGGCGGAGCCTTCGCTAAATGCGAGTGAAGTCGAGACGATAAACCAGAACATGCCAGTGCTGGAGAATTTTGATGTTTTGTCGAATTTCGCGCCGCTAACGGATCTGCCGCAGCCGGTGCAGGCCGATGAAGGAAGCGACACAAATCAGAATCAGCAGATGTAAAGGGAAATGAAACGGAAACTCCAATTCGCGGGATGGTTGATGGCCCTGGGAATGAGCGCGCCGCTGGCTGTGCCGTGCTTTGCGCAGGGACCGCGCGCGAATGGGGCGCAGAATCGACAGGAGAATAGGCCGCCAAAGCAGCAGAACCAGCCGCCGAGACAGCAGCAGAGACAGGAACAAAGGCGGGAGCACCGACAGCAGCAGGAAACCAGGAGAGCGCAAAACGCGCGGCCGAACTCCGGCGCGAACCGCCCACCGAACCCGAACATGAATCGAGCGGAGACGGCGATGCGGCCGAACAATAATCCGAACCGGCCTCTATCGGCGTACACGCCGCCGCCGAAAAAGGAATTCAACAGCCTGAGTCCACAGGAAAGGCAGAAGGTCCTGGAGAACAACCGGCGGCTGCAAGACCTGCCGCCTGCGCAGCGGCAGGAATTGCGGGACCGCGCGCAGGTGTGGAACAAGCTGACGCCGGAACAGCGCCAGCACATCCGTAGTGATATCCTGCCGAAGTGGCAGCAGATGCCGCCGGACCGCAAGCGCGCAATCCAGCAACGATTGGGCGTGCTGAAAAACATGCCAGAGTCAGCGCGCAATCAGCATCTGAACGATCCGAATTTCACGCGGGGAATGAGCCAGGAAGATCAGGCCACGCTTCGTGACCTGAGCCATCTGCATGTGGGTGGGTCGCCGGACCCGCCGAACGAATAAGACGGTTGTCAGTTATAAGTTATTTTCAGTTTTAAGTTATTAGTTCAAGACGCGGCTTGGCAGCCGGCGCCTGGGGCATACTCCGTCTTTCTTTACTCTTTCTCTAATTTTGGCAACCCTCGACCGACGGACCTTTAATCCATTCTTACTCAGATCGCATTTGAAACGAGCGAGAGCAATCTGCTGCGGCCGCACTAGCGCAAATTGGCAGCTCCCGAATCGGTGCTTCATCGAAGCCACATTGACAATAGTGCAGTTCCCACGGCATCGTGACTAGTCCAGAATCTGAGCATCCAACGAGTGGAGGAAGATCATTTTGAAGAGTGACCGCAGAGCGGTCAACCCGGCCGTGTCCACGCGCTTCCCGTCGTCTTCCACGCGCTTCCGCGCGATGCAGCACCGCAATTTTCAGTTGTTCATCGCGGGACAACTCATATCGCTTATTGGGACGTGGATGCAGAATATGGCGCAGCTTTGGCTGGTTTATCAGCTGACGCACTCTGCGGCGTTGCTGGGAGTGTTTGGATTTGCGAGCCAGGTGCCGATGCTTTTTCTTTCGTCATTGGGCGGGTATGTGGGAGACCGCTTCGACCGGCATCGCGGGGTGATTGTCACGCAGACGATTACCATGCTTCTGGCGTTTGTGCTGGCGGGATTGACGTGGGCCCATTTGATCGGCAAATGGAATTTGATCGTGATCGCGTTTCTGGTGGGCATCGTCAATGCGTTTGACGTGCCGATCCGGCAGGCGTTTTTCGTGCAGATGGTGGGGAAAGAAGATCTGCCGAACGCGATTGCGCTGAACTCCTCGATTTTCAATGCAGCGCGGGCGGTGGGGCCGGCGATTGCGGGGTTTGCGATCGCGCTGGTGGGAGCGGGCGCGTGTTTCTTTCTGAATGGGTTGAGTTTCGTCGCCGTGATTGTGGCGCTGCTGATGATGCGGATTGAGCCGAGGGAAATCAAACCGAGCACGGATTCGCCGCTGAGGAGTTTTGTGCAGGGTTTCCGGTTTGCGATGAGCGATCTGCCCGTGCGGTCGACGTTGCTGCTGCTCAGCACGCTGAGCCTCTTTGGATTGCAGTATGCAGTGTTCATGCCGATTTACGCGCAGGACATTTTGAAGGGAGATGCGCGGACGCTGGGATTGCTGATGAGCTCGGCGGGATTGGGAGCGGTGATCGGCGCGCTGCACTTTGCCGCGCGAACGCATTACAAGGGGCTGGCGCGGTGGATCGCGGCGACGTCGACGACTTGCGCGATATGCCTGATTATTTTCTCGCAGGCGAAGAACTTCGGGCTGTGCGTTGCGGTGCTCTTCGTTGTGGGATTTGCGGCCACCTCGCAGATGGCGGCCACGAACACCTTGATTCAAAATCGCGTGCCCGATGAGCTGCGCAGCCGGGTGATGGCGGTGTACGCGACGATGTTCATGGGAGTCCAGCCGATGGGGGCGTTGATTGCAGGCGCGGCGGCGAAGCACATCGGCCCGCAGAATACGCTGACAGTATTCGGTTCGCTGGTGTTGCTGGGCAGCCTGATTTTCATCGCTCGAGTGGTAATGAGGCTGGGAAAAACGCAAATTGCAGAGGCGGATTAGGCAGGATTTGGGCGGTACAGCCAGGCGGGCTTCACAAAGAGCTGAGCCGGGGGCGCGGCGTTTATTCCTGTGAGGATGGCATCGACTTTGCGGCGTATCGGCGAGAGCGAACAGACGGGATCGGTGGCAGCGGCATCCCCCGCGAGGAGCCATGCCTGGCAGCGGCAGCCGCCGAAATCCAGCTCGCGGCGGTCGCAGGTTTTGCAAGGCTCCTGCATCCAGGCTTCGCCGCGAAATTTCTGAAACGCGGCGGATTGCTCCCAGATTTCGTGCAGGCTGCGGTCCCTCACGTTTTCGAATGCGAGGCCGGGAATGACTTGCGCGGCGTGGCAGGGAAGAGCATCGCCGCTTGGCGTGATCAGCATCAGCTTGCGGCCCCAGCCGCCCATGCAGGGCTTGGGGTACTTCGCGTAATAGTCCGGAACGACAAATTCGATGCGGATTTTGCCCTGCAATCTTTCCTGTTCGCGTTTCAGAAATTCAACGGAACGATTTAACTGTTCGCGGGTGGGCAGCAGATTTTCACGATTAGCAAAGGCCCAGCCGTAATACTGGACGTTGGCGAATTCGATCCGCGTCGCGCAGGAAGATTCGGCGATGGCGAGCATTTGTTCGAGTTGGTCGACGTTGCGACGGTGGATGACGAAGTTGAGCGTAACGGCAATGCCATGCTGCCTCAGCCATTCGAGCACGCGGAGCTTTTGCGCATGGGACTTCGTGCCGGAGATTTCGTTGGCGGTATCTTCACGCGCGCCCTGGAAGCTCAGCTGAATGTGGTCGAGCCCGGCATCCACAAGAGCCGCGAGTTTTGCTTCATCGAGGGGCAGGCCGGAGGTGATGAGATTGACGTAGAGGCCGGGGGAGCGCGCGGCGCAGACGAGTTCGACGATGTCGGGGCGCGCGAGCGGTTCGCCGCCGGTGAAATCGGCTTGAAGGACACCGGCTTCGGCGGCTTCCTTGAAAACGCGAGACCAGACCTCGGTAGTGAGTTCTGTCGTGCGAGATTGCAATTCCAGCGGGTTCGAGCAATAGACGCAATGCAGCGGGCAACGGTGGGTGAGTTCAGCGATGAGCGCCAGCGGATTGGGTATGGTGGATGTCATGTTCAGAAAAAATGGGCCCGGGGCCGAAGCCGGAGCCGCTACAGCTGAAAGTCGAGAGCACGCTCTTTTTGCAGAAGGTTGAGATAGCCAAGGATGTCCTGCTCGACTTTGTGCGGCTCGGCTTTGGAATAGATCTTCTGCAAATCCACGATGATTTGCTCGACGGTGTGTTTGCCGTCGCAGCGCTCGACAATTTCTAGACTAGGGCCGTTCAGGCGCAGGGCGCGCTCCGGCATGAGCAGGGTGCGCGGCTGCTGAGTTTTTTCGTTCAAGCGGCAGCCGGGAGCTAGGCGCGGAAAGCTGTTAAGTTCTGGCGTCATCCTGATCTTTCACGATTCCTTTGCGGGCTGGAAAGCGCCCGGAGGCGGCCATCCGGGATTGACGTAGGAAAAATAGAGGGCGTCAAGCTGCGCCCAGAGGATGTCGCACTTGGCGCGCAACGCGGCGAGGGCCAAATCCTGTTCCGTGCGGGTGCGCGCGTGTTTCACGACCCACGCCAGAGCGAACTCGGAGTCCTCGGGAGCCTGCGTGAGACGGCCGGTGAAATAATCCAGACCGCCGGAGAGCCAGGGATAGTGCTGGCGCATGCGGTCCATGCGGAGAGCGATGAGTTTGCGCGAGAAGAGTTCGGTCAGGGAAGAGGCCACGGCTTCGAGGTGCGAGCGCGTGGATACGAAATCGACGTAAGCTTGGACTGCAAAACGCGTGGCGGGAAGAATGCCGTCACCGCGGAGCGCGTGTTCGCGCGACAAGCCTGTAGCTTCCACGAGACGCAGCCACTTTTCAATGCCGCCGGGCTTGGTGCCGTCGCCATCGTGATCGAGGATGCGCTTGCGCCAGGCGAGACGAAACGCTGGATCGTCGCTACGCGCGAGAATGGCCGCGTCTTTGATGGGGATACGGCTCTGATAGTAGTAGCGATTGAGAGCCCAGGCTTGAAGCTGGCCGCGCGTGAGGCGGCCTTCGTGCATGAGCAAGTGAAACGGATGCTTGTGATGGTAGCGCTCTTCTCCGATGGCATGAAAGCCAGCGACGAACTGGGCTTCGGAGAACAACGGCTTTTCGACCTCGTGGTTCACGGAGGGGGTCACAGGTTGAACTCCATCCCATCATAGGCGATTTCCCAACCGGCTTCACGCACAGCGCGATGCTCTGGACTCTCTTCGTTTAACACCGGGTTCGTATTGTTGATGTGGATGATGACGCGCTTGGTTTTTCCGAGACGGAACGGCCGCTTCAGCAAGCCGCGCTCGCCCGAGAGCGGAAGATGTCCCATATCGCGTGCCGTTCTGCGGCTGCGCTTGGCTTGGATCAACTCATCATCTTTCCAGAAGGTGCCGTCGAGAAGAGCCAGGTCACTTTCATCGACGGAGCGTTGCCAGTCTTCTCCGAGTCCGGAGACGCTGGGGGCGTATAAAAATCTCTTTTCTTTGTGGACGAGTTGGAGGCCGATGACTGCCTCTTCCGGAGGAAAGCTTCCTTTCAGTAAATCACTCACGTAATCCGGGAAACCACCGAGAAGAGGCACGGCTTTGCAGAAGAAGCCGTCCTTTGCGCTGGGGGAAGATGGCGCAACGAGAGGAATGAGGCGATCGAGGGGCAGCGTGTCCCACCGCACGGGCGGGTTCGAGCGCGTCAGGACGCGGAAGAGGCTGTTTTCTTCCGTGAGGATACGTCGCACCGATAGAGTCGAATAGATGTGCAGCGGATGAAACTCGCGAAGGTGAAGCAAGCCCATCACGCAATCCACCTCGGCGCTGGTGAGGAGGATGGTGGAGATAGGCGAGCCAGGCGAGGAGGACGTGACTGACAACTCGGGAGTCGCAAGGATTTGCTGGCGGAGATCGGGAGAAGCGTTCAGAAGAAACCAGCTTGATGGGCCGGAAGAGACAGCCACCTGAGCCTGGGTGCGCGGACGTGCGTTGACGCTGCCGCCTCGGAGGCTGCTACAGTTCGGACACGAACAATTCCATTGGGGAAAGCCGCCTCCGGCTGCGGAGCCGAGGACTCTAATGCGCATTCGTCATTCCGGCGACCCCGAACCGGCCGGCGTCGACTCTCAGACTAGAGCTCGGCGTTGGCGTACGAGCTGACTTCGCAATGGAGGTCGATTTCTTCGTGTTGAGGGGTAATCCATTCCATGGTCCAGGCTCCTTTTGGAGTCAAATGCAGGAGAACATAAAAAGCATAACATGGAATTAGTTTGAAAGGAATGGGGAAGTTGGAGGAAGTTGGCGAGTGCCTTCCGGGACGAATGGCCGGTTACAAGGGGATGGGAATGGGGGGCAAGACGCTTCTTGGGGCGGTACTGACATGGCCTAGGCACAAACTGTGGAAGCGCCAAACAGGAAATATCCATCGCAGCACAGCTTCAGATACTTGAGTTGACAGCAAAAGGGAGGCCAACCAATCTGGACCTGAGGCAGAGGTTCACTCTCTTGGTGCCTGACGTGCAAGCCGCCACCGCGAATCTGATTCCGAGGTTGCGAATCTGCTATGGACGCGGCGGAAGCTTACCCCACAGAGGCACACCCCCATTCTTGTTGTGCGGCTCAGCTGTTCTGCTTGCAGTTCTGCTCTCGATTCTCTTTGCATTCCCAGCAGGGGCCCAAGCGCCGCCAAACGAAGAAGTGAAGCCGGTTCCTTTGCTAACAGGGAGCACGGGTTTCATTACCACGTTTGACGGTGGGGAACCACACCTCCACCCCATTGTCACGCCTCTTGTTCTGGTCCCGATCGGAGGCCGATGGATCTTCGAAACGCGGGCGACATTCGAGACGGACATGGTGCAACTCCCGGGGAGAAGCGGGTTTCACGGGACGGTTGCAAAGGAAGTCGAATACGTCCAACTGGATTTCATCGCCAATCCGTACATAACGGTGACGATGGGGCGATTTCTGACGCCGTTTGGCATCTTTAATGAAAGGCTGTACCCGGTCTGGATCCGGAACTTGCAGTCGGATCCACTGATCCTGCCGATCGGAATAGGGCCCAGCAATGCCAGCACTGGGGTGATGTTGCGCGGCGGCTTCAGGGCGGACCCGAAGTTCAACATCAACTACGCGGTCTATTTTTCAGTTCTCTCGACCGCGAGTCCCGTGAACTCCGATCGATTCGCGGGAGGACGCCTGGGAATCTTTGTTCCCGCAGCACGTCTGGAAATCGGCGGATCTTTTCAGCATGGGCTCCAGGACGAGCGGTCGAATGCTTTTGGCTTCCATGCCTTGTGGCAACCACCAATCCTGCCGCTCGACATCCGATCCGAATATGCTAGTTCCATCGTGGGAAGCGGCTACTGGGTGGAAGCGGCCTATCGTTTGAGCCAGGTTCCGTTCCTGCAGAACGAACTTCGCCGGACGCAGGTCGTGGCGCGCATGCAGCAGTTTTTTGTGGGAGAAATTGCCAGCGATGCGCTTCTGCCAATGGACACAAAACAGTTCGAATTCGGGCTGAACTACTACTTCATCGACGGACTGAAGGCGAGTTCCAGCTACGGCCGGCAATTCAGCACGGATGGGAATAAGAACGTTTGGACGATGAGTCTTACCTATAGATTCGTGGTCCCTCTGGGACACGCAAGGAGCGAGTGATGAAGTGGCGTTACATCCTGCTTTGCATGGTTGGCGTGACGGCAGGTCTGACCTTTTTTGCGATCGCGCAGGAGCGTGCGAATTCAACTGCCTCGTCGAGTGCCGGGGCGCCTGCGCCGACACAAGGAATGCCAGCGGCCCCTGCAGCGGCACCTCCGTCCGCAATGGCCAAGTCGGCGGCGGATGGAGCCGAGAATGGTGCCCAGCGGTTGGAAGGCGAAAAGAGATTCCGCACCAATTGCGGGCGCTGCCATCAAGCTCCGCACAAGTTTCCGCCGCGAGTCATGGCCACCGCCATACGCCACATGAGGGTCCGGGCCATGATCACCGATGAAGACATGCGACTCATACTGCGCTACATGACCCAATGATCAGTTTAGGGCGCTGGGGGGGAGCGGCAATAGTTCTGCGACTGCTGGTGGCAGTCACAGCGGTGTCATCGATGTGCGGTTGGGGTCAGAGCACGCAGTCGCAGGCTCGGGTGATTGAGATCCTGGCGGACCATGACAGCCGCTACAAGATTAAGGACCAAAAGCGGCCGGTCATAACTGTGAAAACGGGCGAGCAAATTAACTTGCGGATTACGGCCAAGAAGGCAAAGAATCTAAACCGAGACGGCTCGATACACGGTTTTTCGCTGCTGCGCGCAAAAGACCGGAAACCAGTTCCGGACTGGGATTTCCTGCTGAAGCCCGGGACCCAGGAGTTCACCGTGGCGGCGCCGAGCGAGCCTGGAGAATACCTCGTTGTTTGCACCGTGATCTGCAGCCAGGACCATGAAGGAATGAACATGAGATTCGTGGTATTGCCCTGATTTGAAGACAAATCCAATTCGCAAATGTTTGCACCAGTGAGGGACAAATGGGAACTAGAAGAGCCCGATCGATCTTGGGTGCCGCGGCCTTGGCTTGGGTGATGGCGGGCTATCCTCCGGCTCGCGGCGGCGATGAAAAGAAATTCAGAGGTGAAATTGCAGACACGCAGTGCGCGCTCAACGTTCATTCTCTCAGTAAATCGCACAAGGAAATGATCGAGATGAAACCCGAAGTGAAAACGAACGCAGACTGCGCGCGCTATTGCGTGAAAGAGCGTGGCGGAAGATTCGTGCTGCAGACTCCGGACAAGGTCTATAAGCTGGATACGCAGGCTCTGGCGGAACAGTGGGCCGGGCTGAAGGTAAGAATCGTTGGGACCCTTGACCCGAAGACCGACATCATTACTGTGCGCAGCATTGAGCCGCTCTCCCCGAGCGCGAGCAAGACATCTCCTCCGAAGTGACGGGCAACCGTCCGAAAGTCCAGTCCGAGGGATGCCAAAACCCCACCACCAAGACTTGTTGTAGTTGGGGATAGAAACCACAACAAGTCGCGGCATAAATCATGCGGTTACTCTTCGCTTGATTTTCGAAACTATTTTTAAAAGAACGCGTGTTTCCTCTTGACATGTGTGGAAAGCAGCCTATCATGTGGATAAAAGTGGCGAGAAGTGGGCCACAGTAGAAGATAGTAGCGGGCAACGGGGCAAAATAGACAGATTCCCAGATCTGTGGTGAAAGTTGGCATTTTGGCCATTCTAGACCACATATTTGTGTGTGATCCCCACAAAACCGGGGTCGCGTTGAGCG
>WNGP01002808.1_pt1 | contig 14595 bp, 10 predicted proteins | sample 5407671 | NCBI WGS metagenome assembly WNGP01 (sample SAMN13153381, study PRJNA577476) | soil metagenome | isolation source: 40 cm soil or saprolite under Garry oak tree replicate 2 | place: USA:California | collected 2016-06-15 | reverse complement strand
CGCGCGCCACCCGCGACACCTCCGAGGCAAACCCGTTCAGCTGGTCCACCATCGTGTTGATGGTGCTCTTCAGCTCCAGGATCTCGCCCTTCACGTCCACCGTGATCTTCTTCGACAGGTCGCCCTTCGCCACCGCCGTGGTCACCTCCGCGATGTTGCGCACCTGGCCCGTCAGGTTCGCCGCCATCGAGTTGACGTTGTCGGTCAAGTCCTTCCAGGTCCCGGCGGCTCCGGGCACCTGCGCCTGGCCCCCGAGCTTGCCGTCGCTGCCCACCTCGCGCGCGACCCGCGACACCTCCGAGGCGAACCCGCCGAGCTGATCGACCATCATGTTGACGACTTTCCCGATCCGCAAGAATTCGCCCCGCAACGGCCTGCCGTCGATCTCGAGCAGCATCCGCTGGGATAGATCGCCTCTTGCCACCGATTCGATGACCCGTGCCACCTCCGAGGTCGGCCGGACGAGATCTCCGATCAGCGTGTTCACCGAGTCCACGCAGTCGGCCCACGATCCCGTCGCCGCGGGCAGCCTGACGCGTTGATTGATCTGCCCTTCCCTTCCGACCTCGTCTCGGATGCGCGCGAACTCGTCGGTCACCTTCTTGTTCACTTCCACGACGTCGTTTAAGGCCTGTGCGATCTCTCCGTCGATCCCGATCAGATCCATGGGCAGGTGGACCGAAAAATCGCCCTTTTTGAAGGCTCGCAACGCGCTCAAAAGCCCCTTGCGGTCGAGACCATCCGGGATAAATTGCATATTTGTCATTTTCGACCTCTCAACAAGCCTGTTTTTCCAAAACCGCGCCGCAAAGCGCCAAACTAGGTACATTCGGAATCGGCTCTGCTTCACTTCGGAATATTTTCCTGGCGCCTTGAGTCACTCCCTTACTCCGGCTGGCACGTATGCGATAAGACCCCTCACAGTCCCGGTCAGGGAATACCCATGATATCAAGGCACCAAACCATGATAGTGGGTGGGGTATCTACCCACTATCGAGGGAGCTTGATAATTCTGTGGCGATTCGATGGCAGAGCGTAGTTGTCTCACCACACCCTTGCATCCGCTGAATGGCCTACCGCGTCTCGGTCCCCGACGTCCAAGATGCCTTCTCCTGCTATTTCGACGATCAATTCTACCAATCGAAATCCAAACCCGACGCTCGCCCAGTCATGAGCCGAATGGATCAGGTGTCGGAGTCTCCGACGATAATGGTCTTCAATTCCCGACGAGTAGATTGAGCCTTCCAAAGACTTGGAGCGCTCGAGCGTCCATATGCCCGCCCCCAATCACGGCTTGAAGATCTTCTCCACCTGTCCTCTTTCCGCCCAAGCACAGGCTGAGAGATGCGTTCGCGAACTGCAGGAGTTCGCGCGCTCGAGCGAAGACGCGGGGTACGAGGGCATCCTCGTCTTCACCGACAACGGCCAACTGGATCCGTGGCTGGTCTCGCAGATCATCGTCGAGTCGACCAAGCGTCTGTGCCCGCTGGTGGCGATTCAACCGGCCTACATGCATCCGTACAGCGTGGCCAAGATGATCACGTCGTTCGCGCATCTGTACGGCCGCCGCCTGTATCTCAACATGGTGGCTGGGGGATTCAAGAACGATTTGCTCGCGTTGAACGACCTCACGCCCCACGACGAGCGCTACGCGCGGCTCTCGGAGTACACCACCGTCATTCAGAGCTTATTGCAAACCGCGGACCCGGTCAGCTTCGAAGGGCGGTACTACAAGGTGACCAACCTCAAGCTGACGCCGCCTCTGCCGGCCGAATTGATGCCGGGCGTTCTCGTCTCGGGATCCTCGCAAGCGGGCATGGACGCAGCGCGGCAACTAAAGGCTACGGCCGTGGAGTATCCGAAGCCGCCCGCCGAATACGCCGCCGCGCCTTCGGCGAACATCGCATCGAGAGGCATCCGCATCGGCATTGTCGCCCGCTCCGAAGACGCTGAGGCCTGGTCGGCCGCCCGTGCGCGCTACCCGGAGGACCGCAAGGGTCAACTCACCCATCAGTTTGCGATGAAAGTGTCGGATTCATCCTGGCACCGCCAGCTCTCCGAGCTCGGGAAGACCGAGTCGGGAACGGAGAATCCGTACTGGCTGGTGCCGTTCCAGAACTACAAGGCGGTCTGTCCTTTTCTCGTGGGAAGTTACGATCGGGTGGCGGATGAAGTGGCGCGCTATGTCGACATCGGCTACCGCACTTTCATTCTCGACGTGCCCGCGAGTGTGGAAGAAATGCACCACACCGGTGTCGTGTTCGAGCGCGCCGTCGCGCGCTGCCTCGTGGCATGACCAAGCTGCTACAGGAAGGGGTGACGGCGCAAGCACAGGCGCGACCTGAGGCGACCGCGCTCGTATTCAAACGCACCCGCCTCACCTACGGTGCGCTCGAGGAAGCGAGCAACCGGCTCGCGCGTGCGCTGAAGGAGGCAGGCTGCCGGCGGGGAGATCGCGTCGGTCTGTTGATGCCGAAGAGCCTTGAGGCGATCGTGGCCATGCTCGGCGCGCTGAAAGCCGACGCGATTTACGTGCCGATGGATCCCGCCAGCCCCGCGGCGCGGCAGGCGAGGGTGCTCGAAGTCAGCGACTGCCGCTTCATTCTGGCAGCCGGCCCCGTCAGACAGAATCTGCGCGGCGCCCTGGCGGCTGCGACGCTCGCCGAGCCACCCATGATCGGATGGCTGGACGAAAACGTTCCGTCCGACACTGATCTGGCACCGGAGTTCATACTGCGCGATCTCTCCGCGTGCTCGGCGACGCCGCCCGCCTACGCCAACGCCGACAGCGACGTGGCGCACATTCTGTTCACATCGGGATCCACCGGGATCCCCAAGGGCGTGACCATCACCCACGCGAGCGTCGCGCATCTCATCCGCTGGGCGCTGACGTACTTCGGCATTGTCCACACCGATCGCATCTCGCAGCACCCGCCGCTGCGTTTCGACGTATCCACGTTCGACGTGTTCGGCACTCTTTGGGCGGGGGCAGAGTTGCACCTGGTGCCTCCCGAGCTCAATCTCCTGCCGCACAAGCTGGCGCAATCCATTCGCGAAGCCCGGCTCACGCAGTGGTTCTCGGTGCCCTCGGTCCTCAACCTGATGGCGAATTTCGATGTCGTGGGTCAGGACGACTTCCCCGCTCTGCGCCGGGTATTGTTTGCCGGAGAACCGTTGCCGACGCCCACCCTGATCCATTGGATGCGCCGGCTGCCGCACGTGCAATTCACCAACCTGTACGGCCCGACCGAGACGACCATCGTGAGCAGCTACTACACGCTGCCCGGATGCCCGGCCGACGAGCGCGAGCCGATTCCCATCGGCCGCGCGTGCAGCGGTGAAGAGCTGCTGGTCCTCGACGCGCAGTTGCGGCCCGTGACTGCAGGCAACATCGGTGAACTCTACATCCGCGGTGTGGGTTTGAGTCCGGGCTACTGGCGCGATCCGGACAAGACCCGCAGCGCGTTTCTCCCGTATCCCGGCGGAGCGGGTCCGCAGGACCGCATCTACAAAACCGGCGACTTGGCGCGCCGCGGTGCCGACGGCCTGTTCTATTACGTGGGCCGCGCCGATACGCAGATCAAGAGCCGTGGCTACCGCATCGAGCTGGGCGAGATCGAGGCGGCGCTGCACTCGCTCCCGGGCTTGCGGGAGAGCGCGGTCGTCGCGATCCAATCCGAAGGTTTCGAAGGATGGTTGATCTGCTGCGCCTACGTCCCGGCGCCCGACAGCGGAGTTTCCACGAAAGGCCTGCGCAAGGACCTGGCGGGGCTCGTACCCGGCTACATGCTCCCGGCCCGCTGGATGCGCTACGACGTCCTCCCCAAGAACGACAACGGCAAGATCGACCGTCCCCAGTTGAAGAAAGCGTTCCTCGACGCCGAGCTCCGCCCGGCGCAGGCGCAAGCCCCGTCCCCCGATCACGCGAGCGCGACCGGTCGTCGCATGGTCGGCGCGGCGTCGGCGCGGAGTTAAAGGAGAAAACGGAGTGCAAGATGTGAACGCCATCATCGAGCGCCTGGGCACCGTGTTCGTCGAGAGCTTCCACATCGAAGTCCCCTCCCCGGACACCGATCTTCTCGAAACCGGCGTTCTGGACTCGTTCCAGTTCGTTGAGCTGCTCGTGCAGCTCGAGCAGCGCTTCGGCTTGCGGATCAAGATCGACGACGTCGACCTCGACGATTTGCGGACGCTCACGCGGATCGCGCAACTGGTGGCGGCGAAGAGCGGAGCAGCCGATCCGCGGCGCGCGCGGCCGTCTTCGGCGGCGGCCGACTAAGACGCAGCGGACTCCAGACTTCGAACGATGAGTTATTCCAGGGCCGGTATTTTTGGCGTGACCGCGGGGTCACTAGTCCTACCGGTCATGGTCCTGGCCACCGCCGTGCTGGCGGGAATGGCTACGGCGGTCGTCGGCAGCTTGGCCGGGGACCGGGCCATTTACTACGTCGCCGTCTTCGGTCTTATCGTCATGGGGTGGCTCGTGGCGGCTACGCGAGGCGAGCCGCTGCGTTTTGCCTTCCTGGCGCTTGTCGTCTGTTTTCCAATTGCGGAAGCGCTCGTCCCGCCTGGACGTTTCGGAGTTACGGTCTTCGATGCAGTCATGCTCGCGCTCACGATCGCGCTGATCGGAAAAAAGTTGCTTGCCTCTTCCACAGCGAGCGAGCCGCTCTTCCCGACAACATCGTGGCTGATTGCGTGGCTGCTTTCCGTTCCCTGTGTTGTGTTTTCCCAGTTTCCGTTGTTGTCTGTGCTGGTGTTCGGCGTAACTTTTGCGGCTTATGTTTTCTTTCTGTTCGCGCTTGACGAGCTGGGCCGAGAGCGCGGGTTCGAGCGCCTCGTTCTGCTGTTGTCGATCGTATCGCTTTTCATGGCCGCCGGCCTATTCATCGATCATTTCCTGCACGTGAATCTGAGTCTGCGGGGCAGCAACTTGAACCAGTTGACCTACCTTGGCGGCATGGAAATATGGCGAGCGGGGGGGTTTTTCCAGGACCCCCAAAAGAGCGGCGCGTTTCTCGCATGCATGATCACATTCCTGCTGCTCCTTGCGATCCGGGACCGGTTCCGCGGCATGAAGATGCGCTTCGTGGTCTGGGCTGCGATCGGGGCCAGCCTCGCCGCGCTGGTAACGACGATCTCCCGCAGCGCCATATTGGCATGCCTGTCCGTATCCGCGATGGCTCTCTTTGCGTTCAATAGGTGGAACGCCGCCGTCAAGCTGGTGATCACGGGAGGTATGGCGCTGGTTGCAGCGGGAATGGTGCTGACGCCCATGGAAACCTGGCTGAGCGTTGCTCCCGCGTCGGTGTCGGAGCGCTTTCTACCGATGCGTACAGACCTCGAGCATCGGGTCACGATCTGGTTCGATACCTGGGAAATGTTTGCCGATCACCCGATCACGGGCATCGGTCTCGGCAGCTTTCAACCTTATCTTGTCGAAACGCAGCCGACGGTCTTCGACTATTACGATATCGGCTCGACGGCGGGGGTCACGTACATTCCCGATCAACCGGAAAGCGGCTATTTCAAGATCCTCTACGAAGGGGGAATCGCCGGGTCGATCGCGGTGCTGCTGGTGATCGGCGATGCGATCCGACGGGCGTTTGCCGTCATAGCCGGCGACAAAGCGGATCCGGACGCTCGTACCGAAGGCATCGCCGCCCTAGCGGGGCTCGTTACTTTCGGCGTGACGTTCGTCACGCTCTTTACCATACAAGACCCGAGAATCGCGGGGATTCTCGCGTTCCTGCTCGCCGTGATCTGGCATCGCTCGCTCGCGCGCCCCCAGACCATCGCGCAGGCGCACTAGCGCGCAATGCTGAATGCCGCAGACGAAGCCGGGCCAGGCAAGCTGATCGGTCGCGCTTCGGTGGTGGGCGCCGGAGCCGTATACCGCCAGGGCGTATCGTTCCTTTCAGGGCTGATCATCGCCCGCGTGATCGGCGCATCGGACTTCGGAATTTTCAATCTCGCCCGCAATCTGGTCGAGGCGACGGGAATCTTTACGCGACTGGGGCTGGACATCGGACTGCAGCGATATTTCGGCGAGACCCGTTCAACGCCCTATCGTGACTCGCGCGCCGTGGTGCTCCGGCGGGTCCGCCTGCTGGCGAACGCGCTCGCCCTGTTGCCGGTCGTTGCCGTGGCGCTCGGCCTGGGCAGGGTCCTCGAAGCGAACGTCTACCCCTACCCCAGTTTCGCGGAGGTCCTGCTCTGCCTGGCGCTGGCGCTTCCTTTCCTGACCGATATCGGGGTGCTCGGTGGGGCGTACCGGGGGATACTCAAGCTGTCTCCGAGCGTGATCGCGGAGTGCGTCCTGTTGCCGACGGTCCGCCTGGCGGCGATTGTTGTTCTGTTTGCGGCCGGCTGGCGTCTCTGGGCCGTGGTCGTCGGAACCACGCTGGCGTCCGTGCTCGCCTCGGTGTTTCTCGCGAGGCGCGCGCGCATCGACTTTCGCGACGGCGCTCACGCCGATCCGCGCGCATGGAGCGACGTGCGGCGGGTGATGGGTTACTCGAGTGTCCTGGCGGTGGCGGTGCTCGTGACGACGCTAACAAGCAGTATGGACATGCTGATTCTGGGTCACTTCACGACTGCGCACGACCTGGGACAGTACTCGCTGGTGAAGACCCTGCTGCTGCTGATGGGAGTGTTCAGTGCGGCTTTCGGCCAGGGACTCGGAGCCTTGGTCGCCGAGCGGCACTTTCGCGGCGACCTTGACGGCATGGTACGCGTAATGTCCTTGAACGCGAGATTGGTGACCCTGGCCACGCTGCCGGTCTTCGCGACGTTCCTGTTCTGGGGCGCGCAACTGACGCCGCTTTTTGGCCCGTCGTTCGCGACGTCTCAGGCCGTAGTCGGGTGGCTCGCCGTCGGCCAGTTTGTTTTGTTCATTTTCGGGCCGGCCGGCTGGGCGCTGTCGATGACGGGCAAGCACACCCTCGAGCTGAAGATCCTCTTGACCGGCCTGGTCATCGCGACGCTTCTCTGCTGGGTTGCGGTACCGGCGCTGGGTCAGCTCGGGGCAGCGCTGGCGACTTGTGCCTCAGTAGCAATCATGAACGTCATCCGGATCCTGTTCGTCCGCCGGTCGATCGGGGCGTTCCCATTCGGCAGCGACGTCCTGGTCATCACCGCGGTTGGCATCGGGTGTGCCTGGGCCAGCGACATCGTGGTCGCGCAATTTCCTTTGTCTCAGTTCTGGAATGCCGTCTTCGGAGTCGGTTGCTTTGTTCTCGCATATGGTGTCGTTGGTTGGACTCACCTGTTACGCGAATCGGAAAGGAGAGGCATTCGTAGCATGGTTGCCGATACGGCAGGAATACTGACGCGCGGACGGGGGCGCGCGTAGTTGCTCCAGGTCGCGAACAACCCTGTGGCTGGCCCGAGCTCTGCCAATGTCGGCGTCGTCGTCATTGGCCGCAACGAAGGGGAGCGATTGAAGAAGTGCCTGGCTTCCGTAGTTGGAGCCGCCCGGGCAGTTGTTTACGTCGATTCTGCCTCGACGGACGGTTCCGCTCAGATGGCAGGTGAAATGGGGGCCGCAGTGATCGGGCTGGACGTGAGTATTCCCTTCAGGCCGGGGCGGGCGCGCAACGAAGGATTCCGGCGCTTGCGCGAACTTGTTCCGGATCTGGCCTACGTGCAGTTCGTCGATGGCGACTGTGAGATTGTCGCGGGCTGGATCGAGAAAGCCGCGGCGTTTCTTGACGCGCATCCCGATATAGCGGTCGTCTCCGGGCGGCTGCGCGAGCGTTATCCTGAGCGGTCGATATACAATAAGCTGATGGCCATCGAGTGGGATTCCCACCCGCGCGGCGAGGCCAAGGCGTGCGGCGGCAACGCGCTCATGCGCGTCGATGTGTTTGCTGCGATGAATGGCTATCACTCCGACCTGATGGCGGGCGAGGAACCAGAACTTTGTGTCCGCATGCGTGGCGCCGGCTGGCGAATATGGTTTCTCAACGAGCACCTGGCATGGCACGACGCGGGGATGACACGGTTCGGACAGTGGTGGAAGCGGGCAGTGCGCGACGGCTATACATTGGCGCAGGTCGCCTGTCTGCTGGCACAAGGCGCCTGTCTGCATGGTGCGGCGCCGGAGGAGTACCGCTCGATACGCAGATCGCTCGTGCGTGTATTGCTCAGGACTTGGTTCTGGGCGCTGGCTCTGCCGCTAGCGGCATTTACTCTTGCCCTGTGGTGGAGTCTGTGGGCGCTCCTTTTGCTACTGCTCTATCCGCTACAGATCATTCTCGTCCGCGTGCGTGGTGCATACGCTCCGCGCAGGAACCGGTGGCATGCCGTATTCCAGGTGCTGGCTAATTTCGCCCAAATTCTCGGCCAGCTCAGGTTTCTGACGGACCGCTGCTTTCAACGACAACCCCGTCTCATCGAATACAAGTCGTGAGCGGGGCGGCGCAAGGCGTCTTGCTCGACGGACCGTGCGTGCCGTCACTCTAGGGGTCCTGCTGGACGGGAGCATCCAGGAAAGGTGGGTGCTCGAGTCCTTGAAACAGGCTCTGGCCGTGCCGGGCGTAACACTTGCGGCCGTAGCCGTCGCCCGAGGGAATTTCCCCAAATCAATCGCCTCACGCCTCCATGGGATTCTTGACTGGCTCGATGAGCAGGTGCGATGCCGAACGGAGCGACTGTTTGTCCCCACCGACGCAGCCGCCGAACTCGCGATGCCGCTGCTCGATGTTGAAGTCGCCCGCTGCCGCGACGGCTGGAGCCCGGACGAGACGGGGATCGCCGCGCTGCGACGGTGTGAGGTGGACTTATGGTTGTGTTTCACTCCCGTTCCGCCGCGCCGACCGCTGTGTTCCGTTTCCCGCCTGGGGGTATGGTGCATCGAGATTGGGCAGCGCGTGCCGGCAGCAAGCGTTTGGGCCGGCGCCCTGGAGGTGGGCGCCGACAGCCCCGTGACCATGGTCGGCGTCGTCGATTACGCGGCGCCCCGAGACGGACTGCTTTACCGGTCCTTTGGCGCGACAGTCAGGAACTCGGTTCGCCGTAATCGCTTGAGTTGTCTGCGCAAGGGAATCAGTTTCTTCCGACGGTTGCTCGAATGCCTGACGAGCAACGGCGATATCCGGCGATCCGCACGGCCTGCCACACTGGGCGTGCCCGCAGATTATCCGGCGCTGCCCGCGCCTACGGTTTCCGCTTCGGTCCGATTGGCCTGGCGCCTGGTGTCGATCGTCGCTGCCAACCGATTGCGGTCACTACGCTGGCTGGACCAATGGCAGATCGCCTACTACTTCACGGATGAGGACGAGGCGGGCTGCCGATTCGAGCGATTGCGCTACCTGGTGCCTCCAACGGACCGCTTCTGGGCCGATCCGTTCGCCGTCGAGCACCAGGGCAGAACCTTCATCTTCTTCGAGGACCTGCCTTATCGCACGCAGAAGGGGCGCATCATGGTGATCGAAGTTTTCGAGGATGCCGAGCCCGGCGAGGCGCGGGTCGCGCTCGAGCGGCCCTACCACCTGTCGTATCCGTTCGTCTTCGAATGGGAGGGTTCGCTGTACCTGCTGCCGGAGACCGCCGAGAACGGAACGATCGAGGTATACCGCTGCGAGGCGTTTCCGCATCGCTGGTGTCTGCACCGGGTTCTCCTCGAAAAAGTCAGCGCGTTCGACGCCACCTTATGGAGAGAAAACGATCGCTGGTGGATGTTCGTCAATATGGCCGAACCCGCGGCCGACAGCTGCGACGAGCTCCATCTTTATTGGAGCACGACCCCGCTCGGGCCCTGGACGGCCCATCGCGGCAACCCGGTTGTTTCCGACGTTCGATCTGCGCGCCCCGCCGGGCCGCTATTCTCGCGCGACGGAAAGCTCTATCGGCCGAGCCAGGATTGCTCTTTAGCTTACGGTCACTCCGTGTCGATCAATCGCGTGGATGTCCTGAGCGACGACGACTACCGGGAGACGGCGGTGGACCGAATCGCGCCGGGCTGGCGGGAAGATATCCTGCGCGTTCACACTTTCGGCGGGAGCAAGCGGCTGCGGGTCATCGACTACCTAGTGAGCCGAAAACGGTGGTGAGCTTCGCGTTGTCGGACAGCATATTGCATTTGAGAAACTTCTTCAGCATGGATTCACCCAGGCAAATCCCCGGCCGGCGAGCGAACGGACTCATAGAGGCCAAGGCTTGAAGATCGATACGTATGAAAGCCTCGAGAGCGTGGAGGATCTGCGGGGGGAATGGGAGGCCCTGCTGGAAGCTTTTCCGTACAGCACCACATTTTCCACTTGGGAATGGCTCGCTTCCTGGTGGCGTGCTTACGCGAGGAATGACAAGCTGCTTGTCCTCGCTCTGCGAAATTCTTCCTCTTTCCTGATGGGTCTGGCGCCGTTCGGCCTCACCGCCCAGCGCATCGCAGGTGTGAAATTGCGTTCGCTGCGCCTGATGGGAGACGGCACTCACGACTCGGATAATCTCGACATGCCAGTGCGAACGGGCTGCGAAGCGGAATTCAGCCGGACACTTCTTGATTGGCTGCAGCAGCATGCCCGGAAATGGGATATTTGTCAGATGTGCACTTTGCCCGCGCATTCGCCGATGGGCAATCGATTGCTGAATGACTTGAAGGCGCGCGGCTGGAAAGCATTCGCCTCGACGCAACCGCAGTCCGTCGTGGAACTGCCGGAGAGCTGGGAAGCTTACTTAAAAAGGCTCTCCAGCAAGGAACGCGGCAAGATCGGATTACGTACCCGACGCCTCGAGAAGAAATTCAAGGTGCGCATCCGCAAGTGCGTGGAGGAGGCGGAATTGGACTCTGCTCTCGAGGCGCTTTTTGAGCTGCATGGCAAGCACTGGCGGCTGCGAGGCTTGCCAGGAAGTTTCCAGATCCCCGAGCGCCGGCAGTTCTACCGCGAGTTGGCGCCGCTCCTGCAGTCGCGGCAGAGGCTGGAATTCTGGCTGCTCGAAATCGATGGAAGGATCGTCGCGGCGCAGTTCGGGTTCCGGCATGGAGACACGGTGTTCTCCCTGCAGGAGGGATTCGATCCGGAATACTCGCCCGACAGCGTTGGCTACGTCTTACGCGGTCAGGTGTTGAAGAATCTGATCGGTCGGGGCATTCGCAAATATGATTTCCTCGGCGGCGCGGGGGAATCGAAGCTGCGCTGGGGAGCTCAGGTGAGGAGCTATCTCAATATCGAGTTCGCGCGGCCACACAGCAAGGGGGGTCTTGCCCTATCGCTGAAGCATAGAGGTGCGGGAATGAAAGCTTGGCTGCGAGCGAATTTGCCGGATCCGATAGTGCGGACTTTGAGGTGGGTGCGTGGGCTGCCGCCTGAAGACAACTAAGGGGCCGGGCCGCATTTCCGAACACCACCCCATGCCGAATGCCTGAACCTGCCGTGGCCAGGATCCGTGTCTTTGCCGAGGACGACCTCCCCGCCGTTGCCGCACTCTTCGCCCGCGTGTATCCGGAAGATCGTTGGAGCTCACAGGCCGCGTGCGAGTCCTACTTCCGTGAGATGCTCTTCCACAACCCCTGGCGCGACCTCCAGTTGCCCTCCTGGGTGGCCGAGGACGGCGGTCGTATCTGCGGCTGCTACGCAGTGATGCCGCGACCGATGCTGCTGCGCGGGCGCCCGATCCGCGCGGCGGTGGCTTTCCAGGTCTTGGTGGACCCGGACCAGCGCCACAGCCTCACGATACTGCAGCTGGCTCAAGCGTGTCTCTCGGGACCGCAGGACCTCACGCTCGCCGATGGAGCGACCGGCCAGGCTCGACGCATGTGGATCGGGATCGGTGGGACCGCACCGCCCCTCTACAGCCTTCACTGGACCCGGCCGCTGCGTCCCGCCCGCTACGCGCTGTCGCTTCTGGAAGAACGCGCCGCGTTTCCTCGTCCTTTGGCGCTCGCGGCGCGCCCGCTGGGCGTCCTGGCCGACGCGTTTGCGGCCCGGTTGCGCCCGAACCGGTTCCTTCGGGAGGAAACCGACCTCGTGGAGGACGCGCTCGATGCGGCCACGATGCTGGCCCATCTGCCCGAGGTCCTGCGCGGCAGCGCGCTGCAGCCGGTGTACGACGAGCGCTCGCTCGCCTGGCTGCTCGATCAAACGGCACGCAAGACCCGTCATGGAACGCTGCGCGCGCGTGCCGTGCGCGACCGCGAGCGGCGGCTGATCGGATGGTACCTCTACTACGTACAGGCGGGCGGAGCGAGCGAAGTCGTCCAGATCGCGGCACTGGACGGCTCTTTCGACCGCGTCCTGCAGCGGCTGCTGGTCGATTCCTGGCGACACGGCGCGGCGGCGGTGCGGGGGCGCGTCGACCCGCGCTATGTTCAGGAGCTTTCGGCGCGGCATAGCTGGTTCCGGTGGGACGGCACCTGGACGCTCGTTCACTCCCGCGACCCCGAGGTCATGGCCGCGATCCATCAAGAGGACGCTTTTCTCAGTCGCCTGGAGGGAGAGTGGTGGCTGCGCTTCTTGGGCGGCTGAGGGAGAACGCGTAACGCCCGAACGAGGACCGCGCGTATTTTCGCTCGTCCCTCGACGGTGAGGCGTCCGTTACGTTGTCAGTTCGTCGCTATCGGTGTCACCCAGAAACCGTCCACTGCGACGTAGGTGCCGCCGGAGTTGGTCTGGCCCGTCACCCTGATCGCCATCGTGTGACTCACACCTAGTGCAAGACCCGAGGCGGCGAATACGGCTTCGGACGAGAGGCTGCCCGGCACGGCAGGGCTGGCCGTGTCCACCGCGGTCGGCGCGCCGCCATCGATGGACACGGTGGCAATGCCGCAGACACTGCATTTGACGCCCATCCACGCGACCGATGTCCCCGTGAAGCTGAAGGTCGCGGTGGCCCCGGCTTCATTGGTGGCCTCGATCGTGCCGCCGCTGAAGGTCCCCGTCTGTGGCCCGTACTGCAGCCACGACGACGGCGTCCGGTTGGAGTGGTAGATCGCGGCATTCTCCTCATACTGCCCTTCCAGCGGCGCCAACGAAACGTCCTGCCAGGCCGTCCCCCGAATCACGCGGTCGTGCATCACCGAGGTCGGCGGGCTCAGGCTCGGGGTCTGATCTTTGCAGGCGGGATAGGGATCGCAAACCGGCGTGTGGTAGTTGGCGAGCTTGAGATACGCACCCTGATTCACGTAGAGCGTCGGCCCCCGGTGGGCCAGCACCCGAGCGTAAATCGGCGCATCGCCCTTTCGAACCCATGCATCGAAGTAACCGTCCTGTCCGGAAGACCACCTTACGTGATAGACGAAGTCATACCAGACGTTCTTCGAGATCGTGCCGCCCGGTGCGATCGTCGCAGTGTAGAAACCGGAATCCTGCGTGCCGCCGAAGCCCCGGAAAATCAGGTTGCCCGGCAGGGTGGTATCAGGCTGCGCTTGAAAGTTGATCTGGAAATTTGCCTGCCCGGTGTTGCTGGTTTGGTGAAAATCGGAAACGACATACATCTGCCAGGTTGGAACGGCAAAGTCGTCGGGGAACAGGATCGAGTGCGCCCACCAGTGCTCCTCGCCTTGGTTGAATACCAGAGGATCGGCGGTTCCCGGCACACTGAGGTAGAGGTCATCGCGCTCCATGTCACCGCTGCCGGCGACGTTGTTGTCGCCCGGCTCGGTGTGCAGGCGGACGCTTGTTGTCCCTTCGCGCCCGATGGGGACGATCGTGGCGCGGGGCTGCCCATCCTCTTTTTTCTGCTCGATAAAACCGCAGTCGGTCGGCGAGGTCGCGAAGGTGCAGAAGAATTGCTGAGCGGCGGCGCTCACGGAGGGCAAACCCGCGCCCAGAAGAAAAAGCGCAAACACGGCAGGGCCTGCCGTGCAAGCAACTTTGCGGACAGCGGCGAGCGGCGGCGCAATCGGAATTCGCCGCTCGGCGTTGGACCGGGTCCCGGGGGCTCCAGCGACCATTTTCACGCCCGCCGCCCGGCGCCTTTCTTCGGGAAGGACAGCACCTCGCGATCATCTGCCGCTCGATTCGCGAAGGCAGCGCGCTTTGGCGTCGCCCGTGAACGTTCGACGCGTTCTCGCGCGACAGAACTCGCAACGCGCCGTGCCGCGGCTCCACATCCTGCGACGAACCGGTACAGCGGACCGAAGGCGCGCATCGAGGTGAGTCCAACGAAGTAAAGCCCCGGCACACTGCTTTCAAACCAGTGGCTCAGGATCGGAATCGCCCTGTCGGTCCTGATCTCGGCGCGGAGCGATGGATGAATCATCGTCAACTTGGCGACATCTACGGTGTATCCGGTTGCCAGGAGGATGTGATCAGCACTCACCTTCGCGCCGTCCGAGACGGTCGCGGCGAGTTTCCCTTGCGCCACCTCCAGTGTCACCACCGTGCGGCTTTCGCGCAGTGTGACCTTGCCGAGGACTCTATCCCTCAGCCAATCAGCCGCTCCGGAGTGGTACCTGGCGTTATACCAGTCCTTCCACCCCTGCGGGAACCGGTAGAACAAAACGGGCATCCGATCCCATACCCAGTTGATCCAGCCAGGCGCGATGCTCGCGTCGGGGGCCAGGATCCGTTCGAGCGCGCCGCGCGTGTTCGAACGATCGGGCCCCAGCCACTTGATAGGCCGCCGCGCTACGACCTGGACAGCGGCGCCGGC
>WNGP01002807.1_pt1 | contig 14599 bp, 5 predicted proteins | sample 5407671 | NCBI WGS metagenome assembly WNGP01 (sample SAMN13153381, study PRJNA577476) | soil metagenome | isolation source: 40 cm soil or saprolite under Garry oak tree replicate 2 | place: USA:California | collected 2016-06-15 | reverse complement strand
CCGAATGAGGGCAGAATGAACTCGTAGACTATGGGCAGACTCGCTCCGGACAGCAGACCCATTGCTGCTGATATTCTAAGAGGCAGATCCAGCTCGCCCCAGTTGTGCACCACGGAAGAAGCCAGTTTCATCTCCAAGGTCGCCTCCCATCAGTGCTCTTTGTGGCCGGCCCGGTTTAGTCTATCGGAGAACAGGCATCCAAGTGAATTCTGCGCCCAGAACTCGAATCGTCCCACGGAAACGTTCCATCTGGCAGGACCCCTCGAGAAAAAAGTGGGGGGAGGTCACAAATTCTTCGCGACGCGCGAGTGCTCCTTGGGGAGATCCCTCTCATGGAAGTGCCCAGAATAAGCCTAGATCCGTAATCTGGGAGAAGGGTTCCATATGATGCCCAGTTCACTCTTGCATGATCCCATCAGTCCGCTATTGGAAAAATGATGATTCGGCTGTTCTGCGCAACAAACCGATATTCTCGCCGAGAAGCGTTTCAGCTAGCGAGTGGATCCTGTTCTTTCGTTTATGTTTTGTTGGAGTCGTGACCAGGCCGACTCAGACACGTTTCGTATGCTTAGACCTGTTGGAAGCAGTCGTGTTGAGAAGAGTAGATAGTTTGGTATATCTGGATATTCTTGAACGGCTTTAGCTCGAACGATTATTCTTTCGAGAGTCATGTACACTTTTATACAAGATTCGAGATGATTTCCTTCGATCATTCTTGTCAAGCAGGCCGATAACTATCGTTGTCGCCTTAGTCATGGTTGGTCTGTTCCTAGCAACTGGGTCCAGCAGCGATGTCGAGCTTTGCTCTGCAGAGAGTTGCACTGACTAATTCGACGCCGAATACAACTATTCTTCCGGAGTTATCGACAGGATTTAACGTCGGAATCGTTGGCGATGCGCCTCCCGACCGTCAGCAGGTTGAACCGACCATCGCCATAGACCCTCGTAACCCCAGCATTATCGTTGCCGGCGCCCAGGATCTGAGACTCGTATCTGCTGGAGAGCATCGTTGGCATGGATTCTACCGGTCAACAGACGGCGGCCAAACCTGGACGAATATTCTCCTCCCAGGCTTCCCGGGCGACACTTCACCTGAAGGACTCGCCTCACCGCTACACGCCTGGAATGCTACATCCGACCCTGTGCTCACATTCGACCGGAACGGAAATCTATACTACGTAGGCCTCGTTCTCAACATCCCGGTCAACAGCCCTTTCATCAACACCGGTCTTTTCGTGGCGAAGTTCACGAATGACGGAGCCACGTACTTCAACGCGAACCTCATCTCCGCGGGCATCTTTCCAGACAAACCTTGGAGCGTAGCGGATACGACCGGTGGGCCCTTCGACGGAAACGTCTACGTTGCCTACGACGCCAACCTCACCACCACGTCCTATTTTGGAACCCTCTTCACCCGCTCGACTGATGGAGGTAATACTTGGTCGGCACCGTTCTACACTCCAGCCGATGAAACCGGAGAATTGGCAGGAATGGCGATCGATTCATCTGGCAATGTCTACGTCTCAGCTGACGCCTTTGATGCTGTGACCGAGAATTTTCTAGGCTATGTTGAAGTGACGAAGATAACGAACGGTGGGACAACGGTCGCAGGGACGACGAGGGCTGTTAATCCTGCTTTTCTGATACCTTCGCCTCTTCCCGGAGGAAATTTCCGGGCATTCACTATTCCTCAAATGGCCGCTGACCAGAATGGAGTCTATCTTGTATGGGATGATTTCCGAACTGGAAACTCCAACGTTTTCTTCACCCGTTCGATTGACGGCGGCACCACTTGGAGTGCTCCATTGATGGTCAATGATGTCATGACTGGACAGCACTTCTTTCCAACAATAGCTTCCTCCGGGGGTATCATCAGTGTAGCATGGTACGACAGCCGTCTCAATGTTGGTACGTCGATGACTGCCGTTGACGTTTTCTATGCCCAATCGCTCGATGCCGGCGGCACCTTCTCGCCCAACCTACGAGTGACCTCGACTAGCTTCAACCCCAACATTGTTCTGAGAACCGACCCGCCATGCACATTCTGCGCATTCATGGGAGACTATATCCAGATAGCAGCATCGCCCGCCACAGCTCAACCAATCTGGAGCGACAACAGGAATGCATGCGACACAAATATTCCGCCGTACGGCTGTGTTGACCAAGACGCTTTCACTGCCACCATTAACAAGAGTGGTGGAACGACATTGTCCAGCACAAGTTCCACCATCAACTGTACTCCAGCCACGATAGCCGTAAACCAAGCCACTCAATGCTCAGCGACTGTCACAGACACCTCAGCCAGCCCAACCTCACCGACTGGCAGTGTATCTTTTTCCAGCAGTAGCCCCGGGTCATTCGCCCCCTCGCCAACCTGCACACTAGGCCCCACCAGCCCCTCGACCGGCAGTTGCTCTCTGAGCTATACGCCGAGTCCAGGCACGGAAGGGACACAGACCGTAATCGGAACCTATGGCGGCGACTCGACTCACCAGGGAAGCTCAGGCTCAACCAGCCTTCAAGTGACAAAACGTGCTTCGTCGACCAGCGTCAGTTGCTCGCCCAGTGCCCTCCGGCCTAAACATTCAACAACATGCCAGGCCAGTGTGACAGACACATCACCTGGAACACCGATAACACCGACGGGATCCGTTAGCTGGAGCAGTAGCGGAACCGGGACCTTCAGCCCAACCATTTGCATCATCTCGGGCAACGGATCGACGGCAACTTGCACCGTCACTTATACGCCAAGCACAGGCAAAGCAAGCATTCAACAAATCACCGCAACGTACACCGGAGACACAGATCATCTCAGCAGTTCAGGTACAACCAAAATAGCTATTGCATAGGAGAAAAGGAGAATCAAAGAATTCTCGACAGGTCCCGCGCTATTCCGAGATGACTCGGCCGTCGACAAACACGAGCAACGGTCTAGACTCTAGCGAGAAGTAGAAGTCTCCGTGGTCACTGGAATCTCGACCTGTGTCTGATACTGAATCCTATCGTCTTGAAGTTTGAACGCGAGTTCCTGTTCTATACGTGAAGGGTTCGCGTGTAATCGTTCGCGCCAGTCGCTCCGCTGACTCGACATCTGCGGGGAGGAGCTATCGATCGGTAATTGTTCAGACAATAGAGCCAAACTACTCTCCCGTGTTACACTATTCGCGCATCACTTCATTACTCCGAGAACCACCAGAGCCAGGATGGTGACAAGAACCTGTACAGAAGCAACGGCCGTGGCCATTACGTAATCCGAGTTCGCGACCAGTATGATGATGGCAATTACCCCAGGTGCGTCGAAGTAGGGGAGTGTGGTCCGAAAATTTCTTGCGGTAACTGTGCCTATCAATGAGTCTGCGATTCTATGTCCGCGTTGGTAGGACTGTTTCAGAGAAATGTAAGAGAAGCCGTCGAATGCGCCAATCAACAATACGAGCGACCCAAGGCCTGCATACACATGTGGGAAAGAATCGCTCATAACTAGTTGACCCGTGAACGCAAGGATAACAAAGGCGACCAAGCCTATCTCTAACCCTACGACCTCACTGAGATAGAGTCGCGAAGATTCATAGCCGTTGAGAATTCTGCGCCGATAGAGCACGAGCGGGGCTAGAGAGACCGCTACAAGTGCCGACGAAATGAGACTATAGTGAACGACTGGCGTGCCATACGTCGACAGGGGAAGAATCGAAGAGTTCGCAATGGATACGATCAGAATCGTTGCGACGGTGAGGCCAATGGTTGCGGTGGCTCGGGCTCCATTCATGAAAGGCAGTATTCTAGGAAGAAGAGGATCGACATAAGGGCTGCATATGCCTCGCCAAGCCATATCATGAATTTGACATCGGGCCATGGTATGACGTTTAGGCCTCTCTGTTCAAGCATTGTTATGATGCTGTCGATAGCTGTGGTTACGAATTTTCCTATTCCCAGACCTCCTGGTATGAACGTGCTCAAGAGCCCGCCGAGAAAGCTCATCCTCTGAGTTTTCGTTTGATAGAGCTGTGGAGCCAATCCGAGTACGAGTGGAAGCCCGAAGAGTAGGGCAGTATCCCAGATTGCTGCAACCGCTTCAGCTGCCCCGGGTGTAGATGCGCCTAGAAAGAGCGCTATTATGAGAGGAAGCTCAAACGCACTCCCTGTAACGACACCTACTGCCCACGCAGCTGGATCGGTTACAAGACCCAAACAGGGAATCTGTGTGTATATCTGGGGCGCGTCGATGCTTAGCGCGTTGACAATGATTGACATTGATGCCTGACTGGGAACTGTCAGGTCGAAGTGAATCTTCCAGAAGGGAAGGGCGAACACGCAAGTCCCGAAAACCCATGTTGTGCATGACAGCCCCAGCTCGTTCCAGGAGTGTACTCTTGCGCTTAAACTGACCACTCCCAACTGAATGTTCATTGTGACGGTGTCAATTGATGGAAATCCGACGCTGAAAGCGGGCCCCGGCACGTTGGACGAGCTGCCCTGAGCTGAGTTGAGGCTTATGGACTGGCTTCCAGAACCGGTCGTCACACTATTGCTCACAACGACGGGAGCAATAGTGACAGTGGCCGTAGCTGAGGATGGCTTGTAGGTCGAATCGCTCGAACCAGTGGATAGGAACCTGGCTTGGATTGAGAATGTGCCTACATTGTCGGGTCTCCACGTGAACTGGGCTTGTCCGTTCGTACCGGTTGTCACGTTCTGGTAGAACGCTCTACCAATCTCTATGCGTACGATCCTGTTTGATAGTGGTGATCCGGTCTGATCTTTCAGCGTCACGGTCATGGCATTTGATTGACCCAGGATCACCGTGCCGGTTTGGAGAGTTACAGAGGTCGGCATGAAAGCTGTGATAGTTTGTGTGAACGATGCTGAGTTGTAGACTGGCGTCTGACCCGATGTGAATGTAATCTGGTGATGACCCATCGATGGAAAACTGCCTAGCATTGTCGCGTGACCATTCGAATCCGTCGTCGCCGTTTGCACTAGGCTTCCATCGACGTACTGGCTAATCGTCAATGACCTGACGGGCGCGTTATTGATCATGTCATAGGTCGTAACATTCCAAGTCATCTGGGCGTTGACATCTGGGTTGTTGGGAGTGCTTGTCGCCGTTAGCAGAACGGGTCTCGCTGCGACCGAGATCGTTGTAGTGTATGACGAATTAGGATAGTAGGATTGGCTAGGGAGCCGGACTTCCATCTTGTACTGCCCGGATGCCTGTGGCGTCCAAGGGAAGAAGGCTGTTCCCAGGGAGTTTGTGGTCAGAGACGTGAACAAGACATCGTTGAGGTAGACGTTCTCGGAAAGGCTAGAATCTGTGATGAAGGACTGTGTAGCATTGTCGGCTATGTATGTTCTGAAGTAGTACGGGTCGAGAGCCAATGCATTCTGTATCCACGGGCTCTGTGAGAACGACATCTCGCTAGTTCTCCCGAATTGCAGCTCAATGGACATCAATCGATTTTGCATGTTGTAGCAAGTCCAGCAGGTGAAATAGGCCGTGACATTGTAGGCTCCGTTGGTGAATACGAGACTGGTCGCCGGATAGAGTATGTAGGTTTGGCTTCCAAACTGGGCCGGCTGGAGGCAGCTTGAGTCGAATCCGATAATGCAGATGGTTGATGAAGTGCCCTTGGTCACATTGTTAATCTGGAGATATACGTTTCTGATGTCGCTCGGAGATTTTGTAACGTTGAACTGGAATGTTTCGGTGTTTGTAGACGTAGTAACGAGGTCGGAGGGTCTGACCTTGGCACCGTTCACTAGAAAATACCCGGCTGTGGTGTTGTCTACGAAGCCCCATCCTGTTGCGTAGGATCCAAAGATCGGGCTCTGGCCTGCAATGTCGAATGCGTTCACCGAGAACCGAATGTAGTCGTTGATCATCGAGCTGAAGCAGCAAAGATCTATCGCGAAATAGTAGCAGTATGGAGCTCCGTTGCAGAAGCTGCTTGAAACCGTTGACCACGACGGAGTACAGCTGGTAAATGAGCAGATCGATGCATTGCCTTGGAAGTCTCCGTTGCCGTCCCAGTAGTAAAGAAGCCATCTTGAGGTGGCGGTTGCCGGTTCCGGTCCGACCCAAGCCTGGAATATCACGCAGTTGTGATACGTCGGCCAGCTGCAGCTCCAATTGCTGCTCTGGAGTGGACGATCGTCTCCGACGTAAGCATAGAATCGGTACGGAGTTCCAGTTGGCGGTAGCATTGACGCCGTGATCGGGGGTTGAATCGCGTCAGCGACCATCTCCCACGGATACCCTGCTGTATCGCCGAATCCTACGGCAAAGTTCGATAGGGGTCCAGTCTCGACCGCGTATTCAGAGGCGGTGCTGAAACTTGGCTGTGTCGTGAGTGTGTTGAAGCCTGACTGTGTGCTCGGCACGCTTGCTCCGCCCACCATGAGTGCTGCTATTACGAGCTCGTTTGAGTTGTACGTGGTGACCTTGACGGAAGGTGAGCCTCCGGTGCCTGAAGCCCAAGTCGGAAGGACCGCCTTGTCATCGAATGGATAGTTGAAATTCGCGCCGCTTACGCCAAACGCGATCAGTCCGTTGTACTCGCCACCATAGTCCGACGTTGCGCAGTTAGCAATCTTCTCTGTGATCACGTCTCCGGTCAGTGCACCTGTTGACGACGCCCAGAACTCCTGGATCTGGTCACGATTGCCGTTTCCGTTTACCGATATTGACCAAGCGATCCAAAACAATCCTGCCGTGTCGGAGACACTAAATGTACAGGGAGTTGTACTCAGATCGAGTGCCTCGACTGCGTAGACTATTATGATATCGTTGGGGTTCGCTGTGGTCAGCGTAGCGCTGCATTGAACAGTTGTGTGGGAACAGTACGCTTGGGTCGAACCATCGATTTTTGGTCCGCCTGCTTGACTCGCCCCTGACGGGTGGATGAATGTGATCACAGGCTCTTGCACGTTCCTTAGAATCAAAGTCGGTTTGGTCTTGTACACGATGAGGGTTGCGGTTGTGCTTGCTGGACTCTGGGTCGTGTTTCCTGGCCAACTAATGGAAAGAACATACGTTCCGTAAGCAAGTTGGCCCAGAGAGATCGTCTGTGTCCCGTTTGCCAGAGTGATAGCATTGCCCGTAAGCACGACTCCTGACCCTGGGTCGGTCTTCGACAGGCTGTATGTGAAAGGAGTATTCGATGCAAGTACAAGCGGTTTCTGCGTAGCGAAATCAGTTAGTCTGACGATAGCTTTGACCGTATCTCTAGCTGTGGCAGGACTTGCAGCGGTTCCCGGGTTGAAATCGATTGTTGCATTGATAGGGTGTGTCTCAACTTTGTAAAACACATCGCAGCAAGTATACCAAGGATATGCAACATCGGCATAGTTGGTCGAGGGATAGACAACTGTGAAAGGCGCGTTGAGGTACCTAGGAAACATGTGGAGCAAGTACGATCCAGTCCTTCTTGGTGCGTACACTGCGTAGTTGTAGCCCTGAAAGTTCGTGTAGAACGGTGAGGGGTTCGAGATAGCTTCGATTGAGTATAGACCCGACAATGAAATTGTGGTAGAACCGGTTCCCAGATATGCGTACGGATAATTGCAACCGCTTATTCCGCTGTTAAGGTATAGCGGCGCAATTCCGCCAAAGTCTGTGGCAGTAGCTATGCAAAACTGGTGGAGACTGTTGTACAAGTAGACGGTGGTGTTGGTTGGCACGCTCGTGCATACTGTGTTGGAGCATGCACTGGCAAAATCCGTGCCAGCCGTCGAGTTCAAGATTGGCAGAGCATAGACGTTCTGTCCACCCTGCACAGTCGCGGTAGGGTTTTGCTGAACTGAGTATGCGAGCCATGCATAATATGATGCGAGGCTGACGGGAGTTCCCTGCATTTTGACAGATAGGTAGGGGTAGGACGCATTCATGTTCACGTAAACGTGTTTCGGAGGTGTCGCGGCTTGGGTCTCTTGGCTCGAACTGGATTTGACGTTGTTCACGATCTGGTAAGGAATGTTGAGACTCGTTGAAGAGCCTGTATACAATTGGCTAGGAGGAGACAGAGTTGCTGTGAGATACATGTCTCCGTTCCTTGGAGATAACTTGCAAGGTGGGAGAGTCGGGCAAGGAGGGAGGTAGAAGTTTCGTGTCCAGGTCATGTTCTGTATCTCCGTAAAGGTGCTGTTGAAAGTCAAAGTGACCGTCGAGTTTAGGTTGAGCCCTGCCCAACCAAACCCCTGAATGGTGGCCGGAGTTGTGGAGACACCGCTTGTCGGTGGCATGTAGATATTCGCCGGCGCTCCGTTGCCCGAAGCGGCGAGAGCTAGAATGTTCACTGGTACAACTATTGGCAGACCGAACCCGTTCTGAGCAAAGTATAGATCCAATGCATAGACAATCTCCTTTGGCTGTAGAATCTGGATAGTTGTAGGTGTCTGATTGATGGTCGTAGTTTGCACACTAGAACTGCTACTGTAAGATGCAGTGCCGGGAAATGCCGCTGTTATCGTGTGAGAACCATATATGCCCGGAGTCCAAACGATCGAGGCGATTCCGTTAGAGTTTGTCACTGAGGAGCTGATGAATGTTGAGTAGTCAAGGTAGAAGTTTACCGAGACTCCGGCTATTGGGTTTCCGTTGTTGTCTTTGACGACTGCTCCGATAGTGCTAGCGATTGTCGAGTAGTATGGATTTGCCGGGAATTGAAGAGTTGTTGTTGTTGGAATAGTACTACCGCCCCCACCACCTCCCCCGCAGTTCGGAGATACTCCCGAAAGGGATGGAGCTATCGTTGGGCAAGCGCATGGACATCCCAGCAAGGGCTTCGGGAAAGACTGCGCTGTCGGGAGCTGGACTATGGCGGTTGATCCAGCCAGGATCGTGGGTGATGGCGTTCCATTCGTGACATTAGTGCTGTTTGCTGGCAGTGTCGCGGGTTGGGGCTGGCGCGGCGATGATGCTTGTGCATTTGCGGGAGATGAAGAAATGGGGGTTGTGCTCTTCGACGACAGCGTGGTGGTCGAAGCTCCGTAGAATTGGTCCCCCTCGAATGATACTCGAGTATTCGCGGAAGGAATCCCTGAAAACTCTGATCTTCCATTGCTGTCAGTGTAAGCGCTTGATAGTATGGTCCAGTTTCCCCCGTTCAGTCGCCTTTCATATACTAGTAATCTCCCCTGCACTGACTGGCCATTCTGCGTGAGCAACGTCGCCCCTATCGAACCGTTGGATAGGGTTGCAGCCTGAAGTGTTGTCGACTGGGCATGCACACTAAATCGTGGCAGTTGAAGTGCCGGTGATGACACTGCGTCTTGGTCCAAGTCCCTTATCTCAAAATAGTAATCTCCCGTCGCCAATGATTCTCCAATCTGGAAACTCGCCTCCCCCTGAAGGTCCGTCGTTTCATTACTAACCTGCAGTGTCGAATTCTCGTGATGAAGGACTAGCGCGAGCCGGACTCCCGTCATCGGGTTATTCTTGGTGTCTAGAAGAGAGATGTCTGCCCGCGTTGAGCTAGTCTTGTGCGAATAGCTTCTCAACTCTAGGTAAGCGACACTATGCACAACCGTGAAGGTTACCGTAGAGAGCTGCTTAACAGTAAACCCTGGCGAGGTCTCGACAAGAGCGCTGAGCTGTAGTTGGTACTCATGATTTGGACTGAATCGTCCTGAACTAAGGCCGTAGGCCATCATATTGTTCGAGGGAAGTGAATTTCCCTGATCAATCGCAACTTTCGCCCCGGTGGTGTTGATGGAAACCAGCTGGTATGGCCCGGATCGCCCAGCAGGGATGCCAATCCATATTTTTTCTCCAGCTGGAAAAATGTTTAGAGTCGACTGTACGAATCTGCCGGTTTGATCCAATTCGTATAGCGTTAGAGGGGGACCTGTATCTCCTGGAGGAGTTACTGCCCCGACGGCGGTAAAATACATGCTCACCAAGAAAATGAAAATGAAACCTGTCCCGAGGGAAGTTCTTTTTAGGAAATTCACAGGCTTTTCTATCCCGTCCGTATGCCCTCTTAAGAGGAAGCGAAACTCTGTTCAGTATTATTGTTCCGTGTCCTTTATGGGGTGACACGCACTTTCGCGGAGTGGCATAGGCTCCTACTTTTTATCGTAGAAATAGTCCACTAGCATTACATTCGAATTCAGAATAATGCAACTGCGGTCGCGTTTCTCTGAAACAGAGAAGAGACAAGACCCGCGTCATCCACGACATCCTTTCACTTGCAGCACATCGTCTGCCGAAGACTCGAATCGTCTATGAAGCCAATCTAAATTTTCGACTTGCTACCGTGTACATTGATTTTCTCATTTCGAAGGAATTTGTAACAAAGACCCCATCGAGCCACGACGGCGCGCAGTGCTATCAGTTGACGGAGAGCGGAGAGCGACTGCTCTCACTACTTCAAAAGCTAGAAAATGAACTTGGCGATCTGTTCCGTTCAGATTCCGTGGGATTGTGCGGCCAAAAACTATCCTCGAATTCCTCGAACAAACCGAGAACAATTGAGACAAAGATAATGGACTCTGCTGCAGTCCCGACCTGGGAAAATCGTTCAGAATCAGCCCGGATCGGAATTCGGGGCAGGCGATTTTGATCTGCGAGATCTTCACGCTTAGAAACAACTAAAATCGTGTTTTCGGATCAAGCGTCCAAGCACATTCTGCGCTTAGAACGCGAGTCGTCGCCTGGAAAGGTTCCGGCTGGCGGGGGCCCTCCGGAAAAAAAGTGGGGGAGGTCACAGATTCCTCGCGACGCGTGAGTGCTCTTTGGGAGATTCCTCTCCTGGAAGTGCCCAGAATGAGCCTAGATCCGTAATCTGGGAGGGGGTCCCGTATAATGCTCAGTTCACTCTCGCATGATCCCATCAGTGCACTAATTGAAAATGATTGATTCGGTTGTTCTGCGTGAAAAACTGGTAATCTCGCCGAGAAACGTTTCAGACAATAAATGGATCCTCCCTGGAATTCAGAAAAAAAATATTTCCAGCGACGCAAAACTGTGTGGTTGAGACTCTCAAAGGTCTAGGCTAGGCTTACAGAGTTGAGTTCTGTGAGATCAGAGAGACTGTTCATCTTGACCGTGTTGTTGCTTATTGTGTAGAGTACGCTGCCGATATAGAGAGCGCGAGTAACGAAGAAGCTGCTGTTATACCAGCTCGGAAGCTGGCCTGCTGCGAGGTGCGTTATTCCGTTGCGGAAGACGATTCCGTTTTGAACGGTGACGTTGAACACATAGGCTCCCTGCCAGACAAGGGGATTATAGCACCATGTGCAAGTTGCGCTCGGTTGTGCCTGCGCGATCGTCAGAGGGATTACCAGCAGGTTGAGAGACTTGTCGAAGAGCACCGACTTGTGATCCGCCAAAGCTGGAGAATCACTCCCCCTATCTCCGACCAAATAGTCGCTCGTATCAATAGGATGACTCGGATCCGTGACATCGAAGAGGCTGAGCTTGAGACCCTGGAACAGTGCAGCGTTCTCCCAGGTAACGTTGGTCGAGGATTTTCCGAAACCAATCAAGTGAGCCTCATCGTAGGGCTGCAGATAGTCCGAGACTCCGGGGATGTTGAGCTGGCCCAAGACCTTGGGCTGGGTGGGGTCTTGCAGACCGATGACGAACAACGGGTCCATTCTCTGAAAAGTGACCAGGTAGGCCCTGTCCCCCATAAACCGGGCAGCGTAGAACATTTCCCCGGGCGAGAGTCCTTCGAGTCTTCCGATGATGTGAAGACCACTGTCCAAGACATACAGGTTGGTTTGCTGCACGTAGGAAGACGATACGCCTCCCGTCGAGGCTACTTGGTTGAAGCTGTAGCCGGTTGTGGCTATGCGGAAGTTGCCGTTGTACTCGTCCATGGAGAACTGGTTCAGAACATGGCCCGACACAGTACCCGTCGCCTGATAGCTGATGCTTGCACCATCAATACTGATGCGATGCACAGCAGTCTGTTCGACCTGACTCCAGATAGGCTGAGTAAGATAGATCTGGTGAAGAGAGACGTAGATGTTACTACTCGTCCCGATAAGAAAGATCTTAGCCGCTGGAGTAGGGTCGGCTTGTGTTACGTTGATTCCTACAACCGTAGTGAAGCTGTTAGCTACATCGGCGATATCAGAATGATAGACGCTTGCAATCCCCGTTGTCAACGCCTGCCCGTTTACCACATTGAGCGGAAGCACAATCGGACCCGTGCAGTAGACTGGTTGCGTCGCCACCAGGTAAGCATAGTCTCCAATCAGCCGGGCTCCCGCCAGAGTTCCATTTACTACTAGAGTAGTTGTCAACAGTGGGCTGGCATGGTCAGAAATGTCGAAGATCGATAGAGAAGTGGTCTGGGGATAGTTGAGGAATATTGGATAGACGGCGATGGAACCTCCCGTTGCAGGTTGAACGGTACCAGTGTATAGTAGAGGATACTGCTGGTACTGCTGACTGACAACAACTAGCCTGTTGCCGTCGACGAAAATTCCCTGAAGAGAACCGTTCACAGATACATGGGCCAGCAATTTTGCGTCGGTGACGGGGTAAGCGAGGACGATCGCGACGGTGTTATTGGTTACCGTGTAGATGTAGGTGCCGTCGTTCTTTACGGTGTCAAGCTCGTCAACGCCGGCCACCTGAGCGTTTGTTTCAGAGTGGCTGGGAGTAGCGCTCGTCGATATTGAAACCGTGGAAGTTGCACCCGTGGCAGTGACGGTAAAGCTACCGGAAAGCCCACCAATGTTGAGATCGTTGGTGTTCGTATTCTGGATTACCGGAGCGGGCGTGGGATTGTAGAGGTTGCGAACCTCGGTGCTGTTGCAGCTCTTTGTGAAAATGAAGCTGTGCAACTCTTGATAAGATGTGAAGGGGACCATGACATGCTGGTCAGTAGCGTTGGGAATGGGCGGGTTACTGCGCATGACGATTATTCCGGGAAGCAGGATTAGGGCTAGTCCGGCGATGATTCCCAGTGTGAGCCCAAAGACAGTCCGGGTTTTAGAGCCAACCCTCACAGCCATATCCTCCTCTTCCCCGAGTTCACTGCAACTCGCGTAACCTGGCGACAATGGTGACCAGGACGTTGATTCTGATCCAGTCTCTGGTCTACTGGCGGCTCCATGGACTTGGTGTACGAGGCAGACGACCTTAAGGCCAGTGTTTAGAACGGGGTGTTCACAGATCAAAACACTTCTGCAAATGAGCAGACTTGTATTGATCTGATACTATTCTTCTTCCTGGAGACCATTCTTGACGGAAGACCGGGACAGGATCATAGAGTCTGAACTGAAGGGACTCACCCTACGCGTCTACTGGCATCTTCTAAAGACGAGGAAAGAACCAATCGGAGTCAGGTCTGTACAACGTGCTCTGGGAATGAGCAGTCCCAGCGTAGCGCTACACCATCTAGAGAAGCTGCGATCACTAGGGCTGGTGGATAAGGACCCGACAGGCGAGTATCATCTCGCCGAACAGGTCGAGGTGGGCGTCTTACAGAACTTTGTTGGCGTCTTGGGCTTCCTACTGCCTAGGCATCTCTTCTACTCCGCAATGTTCACGGTAATGCTCGTTCTCTACCCTATTCTCTACCCTCCCGATTTTTCAACTCATAATATCGTAGCGTTCATCTTTGGAGGGTTCACTGTGGCGATATTCTGGTCTGAGACCTATCGAGCCTGGCGGCTGAGACCCTTGTGATGAGTCTTAGAGGGTTTCTTGACGCGATCGTCCCGCTTGCGCTCACTGCGGGTCTCTTCGAGAGGTTCTCGTAGGTCTAGTAGCCACATTGCGTGTAGGCTTGTCAACAGTCTTGGCACGCCGTCCCGGACCCGACCGGTTCGAAGATTGTCTCGCCACAGTTCTGGCATATTAGTAGTCTGCCTACGAACTGGAAGTCGGATCGGAATCGGAGTTCGCGGTATGTGGGTTCCTGGCATGTTCGGCAGAAGACCTTGCAATCGAGGCTCTGCATGGGACCATGTAAGGTGTTCCCAAGTAGATGAGTGGGAGAGGACGAATTCTGAATCGAAAGTATTGGGAAGATGGGACGCCGATTAGAGCGAAGAATTGATGCGATTGAGAGGAGGATTGAGAGGCGTCTTATGAGAGGAAACGCTTAGACTGCTAGCGCTTGGGAAGTCGCTTGTGAAATGGAGGGAGCAGTTGAAGAAGGTCCATAGGACTGCTAGCGGGCAAGACGGTCGTATGGTTGCGTCGATAGAATGAGCCTACTTTTTATGAATGAGCCTGCTTATCCTGGACAGGGAGTAAGCTTTCTGGCATCTTGAGATTGTGGAGTCTGCCGATCATCGTTCTCCTTCTGGTAATGTTATTCCCGGTTGGCCCGTTGAAAATTTCCATCGTCCAAAAGGCAAATGCAACGGCGCTAGCCGTTTCACTAGTAGGATACGCGAGTACTGGGTGGATAGGCGCTGACGGGACAGTAAATCCGACAATAACCATACTGCACGGAGAACTCTTGAACATAACAACTTCTAGCGGTGACGGGAAACTGCATGAGTTCTACGTGGATGTTGACGGCAACGGCATACGCGACTATCCCGTCGACCCAATTGCAGACTCGGCCCCCTCGACGACTACGCTGGGATACTTTGCACCCGGCACGTACACTTACTACGACGTAAACTACCCTGC